>ERZ781398.560-NODE-560-length-43465-cov-4.357222_pt1 | contig 43465 bp, 49 predicted proteins | sample MGYA00433077_ERZ781398 | MGnify/ENA primary metagenome ERZ781398 (study PRJEB29847, sample SAMN06458254) | wastewater metagenome | isolation source: Wastewater bioreactor | place: South Africa: Cape Town | study: EMG produced TPA metagenomics assembly of the... | reverse complement strand
CTTTCCAGACAACAATTAGATCGAATCATTCGAAATCATTCGGAAATTATCTTTGCACGAACATCTCCACAACAAAAATTAATTATTGTTGAAAGTTGTCAACGATTAGGTGAAATCGTTGCTGTGACTGGCGATGGAGTTAATGATGCACCGGCATTGAAAAAAGCAGACATTGGTGTTGCCATGGGAATTACAGGATCTGATGTTAGTAAACAAGCGTCCGATATGATCTTATTAGATGATAATTTCTCATCGATTATCTCGGGAATCGAAGAAGGAAGATTAATTTTTGATAATTTAAAAAAATCGATTTGTTATACTTTATCATCGAAAATACCTGAACTAGCACCGTTTCTTTTCTATATGATCTTAGAAATTCCATTGCCACTTGGTAATTTCATTTTTTGTTTTGTTTTGTTTTGTTTTGTTCTGTAAAGTGGATTGTTATTTAGGTACAATTGCCATTTTATGTATCGATTTAGGCACAGATATGCTTCCAGCTATTTCATTAGCTTATGAAAAAGCTGAATCAGATATAATGCAAAGACCACCAAGAAATGCGAAAAAAGAACATCTGGCTTCGGATAGGTTCTGCAATTTAGAAAAGAAAAACTAAACAATTTTTTATTTTTTGTTTAAAATTTAGACTTCTTTGGTTTAGTTATGGTCAATTGGGAATGATTCAAGCTGGAGGAGGATTTTTTGTTTATTTAGTTGTTATGGCAGAAAATGGTTTTCTTCCATCGAGATTATTAGGACTGAGAAAATCTTGGGATTCAAGATTTATTAATGATCTCGAAGATTCTTATGGACAACAATGGGTTTCATTTTCTAGTTTTTTTTCATTTTCTTCTTTTTATTTTCAAAATCCATTTAGAGTTATGAACAAAGAAAAGCTTTAGAAGATACGTGTCATACGGCTTTTTTCGTAACTGTTGTTATTGTTCAATGGACTGTTCTTTTATGTTGTAAATCAAGAAGAAATTCTCTTTTTCAACAAGGAATGGAAAATCAAGTGTTAAATATGAGTATCATCTTTGAAACAGTGTTAGCAGTGATATTATCCTATACTCCGTATATCAATCGTGGATTAATGATGTATCCATTGAAGTAAATACCAAATCTTATTTCAACGTCAAATATTTTCATTTTGAATTTGATTTGTTTTAGATTTCATTGGTGGTTATTACCGTTACCGATTACTTTACTTGTTTTAGTTTATGATGAAATTAGAAAGTGGATAATTAGAAAATATCCAGGATCTTTTATTGATCGAGAAACATCTTATTAAATTCAAAAAAAAAAACGAAACTCATTGTCTTCTTTTACTTTCGAAATAAAATCTAACGTTTTTTTTTAAATTGAACGAAAAGTTGATCTGGTCCAATGACTAATGTTTCTTGACTTGAATATTGAAGATGACGATTGATTTCAATCGAATAATCTCGAATGAGATAAGTTAACGTCAATTTCAATTCCATGAGAGCAAAACGTAAGCCAATGCAATTTCTTGGTCCTTGACCAAATGATAGCAAAGCCATTGGATGTCGTCGTTGTAAATGTCGTTCAGGAACAAATTCATAAGGATCATCGGGACCCCAAACATCTCCATTGAAATGAACTGAATAAACATCAACTTGAATCACATCACCTAAACAACATTTCACATTTTGTTTTATTCAGAGAAAATAAAACAAAAGAAAAACCTTGATTAATTTGATAATTTTGAATAATTGTATCGGTTGAAGCTTCTCTTGAAATCGCTTGAATTGCAACAGGATACATTCGTAAAACTTCTTTGACAAATAAATCTAAATATTCGATTTTATCGATCAATTCATAATCAAATGTTGAATTGATTTCAAAGAAAGAATCAATTTCATGTCGAAGTCTATCTTGAATATGTTCGTGTGTTGCTAAAATATATGTTGCATTCGTTAATGTAATTGAAATCGAATCATGACCAGCAAGCATAAATAGAAATACATTACTCGCTATTTCATCATAATGAATATGTTCAAAATCTAATTTCGAATCATCGATTTCATTCTGAGTCAATCACAAAACAAAGATTTACGAAAGCAAACAGAAAGAATTTTACTGGATTCGATGTTGACTTATTGATCATTAATTGAAGAAGATCGATTTGAGATTGATCATTTTGTTGAATTCTTTGATTGACAACACTTTTCACTTGATTTATGATTCCAAAACCAGGAAATTCTTCATATCGATTGAAAAAGGAAGGAAATAAAGATCTTAACAATGAAAATAATTTCATTTCTAAACCCATGTAAATCGTTAAGATTGGAATTAATGATGGAAATAAATAACTTAATCGAACAATAAAGATTTTCTCATGATTATCGATGAAAAATTGAGTTAATTTGAAACGCATTTCATCGTTTGAATTCTGTTGAGCATTTGTATTGATACCAAAAGCACAACGACAAATAATATCAAAAGTCAATTGTTTATAGAAATCGATGATATTTATTTCTCTGTCGCCTTCAGTTTCAATTCGTTTTAAAAAGATTTCAATCAAATGATTCATTAGATTCATCATTAATTTTAATTTTTTATTCGAAAATGTTGGATTGATAATATGTCTTTGACGACGCCAACGATTTCCTTCAGCACCAAATAAATGAACGTAATTTCCGTTCGATAAACGAGATACAAATGGAACTCGACGACTATGAAATTTAGAAAATTCATTTACAAACACTTTCTCAAGAAAATCAACATCGGAAACAACATAAACTGGTCTTTGACCTTCGTATAAACCATAAATGGGTCCGTAATCATTTGTCCATTTCTCGTATTGACGAGATAACGATGGACTCGACCAAATCGACAGATAATGACCAAAGAAATATTTGTATGGAGGAGTTTTTAATGATCGATCTTCGAAATACGAATAATTCTTTTTCACGATAAACACATATTTCAATAAGAAAATTATTAAAATTGTGAATAAAACAATTGTTAACAATAACATTTGCACATAAACTGTTCTCTTTTCTAATGTTATCAATTAGATAGAAGACGCCACAAACAACGAATCAACTCGCTATTGAGGATTACATTTATGTATGAATGAGGCATGGACGCAAAAGAAGAAAAGAACAACAAATGACGAGTTTGGCCTTGTCGTCGTCGTCGTTTGTGAATTTTGCCATACGCAAATACAGAACGAAATGGTAAATGAAATTGTATTCGTAGTTCCTTATCATACAGGTTATGCTCATATTGAGTTAATTAAAAGTTTTAGCTCCTATGGAAAAGTTAAATTATTTGTTTATCAATGGAATCCATCGAAAAGTTCAATTCAAAACTATTTTTCTCAATCAAAACAAATTCAAGTTCTAGAATTTAGTTTTGAAAATCTTTTCAATGCAATTCTCTATGAACAAAATCAATCGAATCGAATTGTTGTTTTATTAAGTTCATCAATAAATTATTCATTTGGACAAACTCAATTGAAATTCTTTCAATTAATTCAACAGTATTTTCCGTCGATCGTCGATGTTTATTCGACAGGTCATTGTCTCTACGGTTGTCAAAGTTGTAATCATTCAAATTCATTTCGATTAGCAATTCAATTTACAAATTATATTCGAACACGACATTTACCATCGAATTCATTCGAAATATTTTCACCAATTATTTTTTGTCCAAGTTTTTCATCGGAACAGTTTCCATTTAGTTTTCTCTCGAATCGAGAAATCATCGAAGGTATTCTTTCGTTTTCATTTGCTTATTTAATTAAACTTCATCCGTTGACACATCAAAACAAAACACAAGCAAATCCTCTGTTTAATTTCAGTGAAATCGAACGAAATAATCTCGATCGTTTATTTCGATCGGATCGTTTAGTCGATGAAAAACAAACGAATACTTTGAAATTAATTGAACATGCTCAAGTGATTGTTTGTGATTTTGATTCATCGATTCCATTCGAATGTCTTTATTTTGATGATCACAAATATTTATTTGTCTACGAAACAATTCAACAATCGATTCAACAAGATGATCGAAGACAATTCTTTCATATTTTTAGAAATCAAAATGATTTAAATCAACTCTTCGAACTTTTCTTTCGAAATCAACTTCCGTCGAAAACAAAATTGAGTCAACTATTTTTCTTAGAGAAATACAATCAACCAGATGGCAACGAAATCGAATATCTATCTCAAATTCGACAATGGAATCGACCGTTGCCGAATTTATCTTCGAATTATTTTTTACCTGATTTTGAATTGATTATTGAACAAATCAATAAACAATTGTTAATCAATGCAACTCAAGTGACTTTCTATGCGTTGGGACAACATTCACAACAACAGATTCAACAAATCTTCTTTGCCGACATCGAAAATGAATTTCAACATTTATTAGACAATTTCGACCAACTTTAATTTAATTTCGATCGTTTTTCCTTTTCTCGTCAAATAAATGAATCGACCGTAATGAGAAACTAAAAAAAAGAACCTTGTCTATTCTCGTGAAGAAAGGAAAAAAGAAAGAAAGAGAAAAAAAACCTTCTCGGTTCGTTGTCATCAACGTGGTTCGTTGTCTCACGGTCATTGACTTCGTATTTCTTTCGACTATTTTTCTTATTCAACATCGATGAGTTATTTTGATGATTATTATTCATCAGATGATGAACAAGATATTTATTATCACAATTATAGTGTTGATTATGCTAAACAAATTCTCAATGGACAATTTCAAGTTTCATCTCGTTTGCCTTATCAACCGAGAAGATATTCACCCAAATTATTACGTGTTGCCACCTTAGATCATATGCCCATTCGACATCAACCGATTCCACAATTACATTCAATTCCGAAATTTCAACAACAATCTCCTCGACCTTTACCTTCACTCGAACAAACATCACAAGAATTAGAACGACGAGCAAATCGAACAACTACTACCACCACCAACAATCCATCAACTCAAGATCAAATTCAACCAATGACTGAAGAACAATTAAGACAAGTTCAACAACAACAACAAGCCTTTCAACAACATCTTATTAATATGCAAAATCATTTAATGGAACAACAACAGCAACAACAACAACAACCGCAACCACCACCATCGTCGTCGTCGACTCCAATTCGAAGAAATCGATTTGAAAAGAAAAGCAAAACATCATATCATTCATTTGATCGTGATGATGATCAAGATGAAATAGCTCAATTAATTGAAACTGATCCTTATTTTGCAGCAGCAATGGAAGATTTTGCTTTGACTCATGGATTAATTCATAGCAAAACTCATTCAGATGATTCATCTGATCAATCCATTGACTTGCATCATCATCGTCCTCGACATCATTCTTCTCATAGTTCATCTTCATCTTCGTCTTCATCGTTGACAAATATCACATCACCATCGAAATCATCCAAAAATCAATCCATGCTCTATCGAGAATTACATGAAATTCGTCGTTTAATCGAAGATTATATTCAAAATCGACAACAATATTATCCTTCTGGAATGTCCATGGATACTCATCATAGACGAAGAATGTCACCACCAAATCCAACGAAAGTTTTATATCAAAATGTTGTTGATGTTGTTAAACAAGTTATGGACAGACGTTCACCTTCACAACGAGAACTACCATTGAAACCAAGTCAAATTGATCCGTCTTTAAAAAGTTCTTATACAAAACGACCAATTATACCTCCACCTTCTCTACCACCTCCTGTACCACCTCCACCACTACCACCATCACCCTCAACGACAACAACAACAACAACAACAACATTTCCAAATGTATCTCTACCTAATATCAATCGAAGACGATCATCACAATTATCAGCAACACCTCCTTTAACAAATAGTATTCCCGTAAGTTTCATTTTCATCTCTCTCTTTAACAATCTTCAATCAATGAATTTGTTTTAGCCTCCACCTCCATATGAAAATTTTGCTAATTTTCGACCACCTCGCTTAACAATCAATGGAAAACCAAATCTTTCATATGGAACTTATCCAAGACAATTTTATTTTTCCAAAGCATATTTTTAATAAGAATCTTCAAAATATTTTTTGTATTTGAACTTCGACAAATAAAACGACTATAGCATACACTACATGAACTTGCAATTTTACGTCGTTTTTATGATGTAACATGGAAAAAACCGAGTTGTCTTATCTGATTATATGTGTTTCACAACTATTTAAGGACACGACGTAAAAACATAAAGTTAAAAGTTATTTTGAATTTTGTCTAACAATGAAAGTTTCTACGATTATTTGTCTTGTTTTGATATTGCATTCGACACCGATTGTTGTCAGTAATCTGATTGATTCATTTCCAATCATATCACAAGTGAAATCGTTAGTTCAAGTCATAGCTGGTGATCAACAAGGAGCTAAACAAACTCAAGAAAATTTTTCGCGTGGATGTCCAGTGGTATCTCAGGTTCGATCGGCAGTTGAAGCGATTCAAGGAGATAATAAAGCAGCAGATGAAACACTAGACTATTTTCTTCGCGGTGTCAGTGATTTTGCTGATGGAATACCTGGTGTTGGTCATATTAAAGGTGCAATACATCATGCAGTTGGTGATAAAGAAGCCGGTGATCAAGCATTGAAAAGTGCATCGAGAACAGTAGGTGTCATCGGTGGAGCAATGATTGGTACAGCTACAGCAGGACCATTCGGAACTGTTGCTGGTGGTATGGCTGGCGGAGCAGGAGTGGATGGAATTACAACTGGAGTTGAATCAGCAATACATCAACAATATCGTCCCAATGGTATTGTTGCATCAGTTACCAATATAGTTAATGGACAAGCAACTGTTGGAGATGTATTTGATACCGTTGTTGGTGTAGCTATGGATGGAGGACTCCTACATGTTGCAGGAAAAGCTAAAGGACCTTTGAAAAAACTATTTAAACATGCTGAAAAACAAACCGAAGGCCATACAATTCATGAAAATATTGCTCACAAATCAATTGATCATTTTGAAAATATCAAAGAAAAATTTCAAAATGAAAAATCTTCAATCTATGAAAATATCGATCATATTGAAAATATTCTTGAAGAGAATGTACAAGATTCAGCTAACGTACAATTAGCAGCAGATTCTGAATCACAATCAATTCCATCAAGTTCATCTCCAACACATTGGTTGCAATGGGAAGACAATGCTATTCATGAATTTTTTACTCATGCTGAAACACCGATGGTCATCGATGGTGTTCATATTACTTTACATTCTCCAAATTTAGGTCTTCATCATATCTTATATGGCGACGAAAATAATATTCGTGCGGGTCATTTATCTCAATTTTCAAACCTTGATTTAGGTATTACAGGACCTGTTCAATTATTTGCATTTCTTGAAAATGTTATGGAACCAACACATGAGAATTATATTGGCAAATTTTATAAAATAACTCAAACACCTGATAAACATGTTTATGTCTTTCGTATACCTGAAAGTACAACAAATTATCTTGCTGTTGTCTTAAGTGAATCAAGACGTTTTAAAGCTTTAGGACTCAATGTTCAAGAAATTATTACGGTTTTCCTACCAAGTAAAGATTATTTTCAAAAAAAGTATGTTCCAGTGTAAGATATTCTTTGTACATGACACAGATTACAACATTTCATATTACGATCATCATTGTTTTGCTTAATAAATAAATAAATAAATATGTGAACTGTTTTTTTTTATTGAATTTAATTGAATAGGAAAGAAAAGATTTGTCTATTTCATTCAGAAAAAAACAATCGAATGACTAAAGAACACGAATAATCGAATAATATGAAACAATAGGTTGTTGTTCTTCTAAATGCACAGCTGTTGCAGCAACATCCACGGATTGTTCGAATTCTCCTCGTGCTTCCATCGATAAACTTAATAAATACCTTCGAAAACAAACAAACAAAAATCGAATTGTTGTGACAATTGAAAAATACGAACCATGGTTGATAATTATACGGTTGAATTGAAATGGCATCTCGTGCATATTTCTCAGCTAATGAATAATTTCCAATTTGAATTAAAAGTTTAGTTAGTTGAATTAAAGTTGGCAAATGAAACGGATGAATAGCTAAAGCATCGTTATAATTTTGTTTGGCTAATTTAAATTGTTGTTTGGCATCATTGATTAATCCTCGAATGTAAAACATTTGACTACACAATGGATTTAACGAATTCAATTCTTTTAAACATCGTTCACTTTCATCGATTTTACCCAATTTAATATAATAACGAATTAAATGTTCAAAAATATCGAATAAACTAAATGAAATTGAATCAATGGAAAAGAGACAATTCGTTAACAGATTTTCTTGATTATTTAAATTCGAAAGTGATTTTAAATTGGCAAAAAATAAATTCTTAATTCCATCTTCAACTTTCAATGTTGTTTCAGTTTCATTTTCCGTATTGATCGACGCATTTCGATTGGGTCCACCACTACAAATACTCAATTCATTTATCTTTCTTTCAACTTTTATATTGCTAAACCTCGAATGAGAAACTCCTCTTTGATGGCAATTTTGTTGATTGAAATAGTTGTGATATTGATTTTTCCAAACGATAAACGCTTCTTTACACGTGAGAATCGCTTGTTCACATCCGTATAATTCTTCTTCAATCGATGCTTTGGTTAACAGCAGATGAACATCAGGATAGTCATTCGAAATTCGATAGATTTCTGCATACGATTGACCCATTTGCTTTTGACTTGTCAGCAGAAGTGCATGAAGATGAACTGCATATTTATCATCGGGACTCAAGAGCAAACATTTCTCAATCCATTTTAACGATTCATTGGTCTAGATCGATTCATTTCATTTCTTTTCTTTTCTTTCGAAATCAAACTTACATCATTGAGAAATGCATAAGTTTGAGATAAATGAAAATAAACAATCGAATCATAAGGATCGATTTCAATGGATCTAAACGTTATTTCATTAGAAAAGAAAAGAGAATAGAAAAGAGGAATTTACTCTCTCAAATGTTGAATAGCTGATTGAAAAAGAGAAATTCGTTGTTGATGAATCGAAGTTTGTCTCGCTTTGAACGATTTGGCAATTCCAAGTAGAAGAAAAGCTCGACCATTTCGTCCATTGTCAAGTTCTTTGGCTTGTTCACAATATTCAATTGCTTCATCAATCTACAAAAATCATCATTTCAATTCGATTTCATTTCTCAACACTCTCAAATATTATTTTACAAGTTCATTAAATGGAGGTCGTTGTTCACGTTGATTACAATTGTTTGTCGTTTGGAATTCAACATTTTGTTGATCATGAGAATAATTTTCAAATAAACTTGGAAACTTCAAAAGAACAATTGAAGAAGAAGAGAAAAAACAAGAATTTGGTAATTTACATCATAAATTGATTCTAAAATGATTTTGGTCAATTGAAAATAAACTTGAATATTCGTTGGTTGCATTCGTAAACATTCTTTGAGGATAAAATAAGCACGAAACGATTGACCCGATGAGATTAATGATAAACCATAATTGTACCACGTTTGAAAATGTTCAAACGAGAAACGAAGAGCTTGTTCGTAACACTTTCAAATGTAATTCAATTGAATTCAATTGAATGATAACAAATGGAGACTTACATCGGATATTAAATGAAAAGCTTGTTTTCGAGAAAGATAAATGGAAATCAACGCAAGAATATTATATGCAGATTGATGACTTCGTTCTCGTTGAGCTTCATATTCGGGTTGCCAATCGAGAACAGCTTCATTTAATGTCGAACTTTGACCTAATAATAATAATAATAAAATTTCTTCATCCACATCTCGAGGAATAAATAATGCTCTACAATTAGTCATTCGTTTTTCTTTTCAACAAACAAATAAATTTTGTTTAGTTTTACTGAGAATTTCTTCGTTGAGGAATTAAACTATGATGATGGTGATGATGATGATGATGATGATGATGTTCATCTGTCGAATCGATTGATTTATAATTTCCTTTACAAACACATTTTAATAATAATTGTGCGTATTGTTTCATCAATGTCTAAAATTGAATTTCAATCGTATTTTTCAATGGACAATCGTGAAAACAAACTTGTCTCATTGTTTCCAAAGATTTAATATGAACATCTTTGATAAACGAACGAAAGATTTCAATTGCTGTTGATAAATTACTTCGAAAGGAAAAACAAATAGAAATCAAGAAAAAGAAAAGAACAAATGAAAAATAGAAACTTGTTGGAAGCGTGTAAAAGTGGTAAACGTTGAAAAGCTAATTCAATAAGAGAATTTTCAATATCTAAATTTTCATGATTTAAATGTTTGGATATTTCCATGGCATGATAATATTCTTTCGATAATTTACACGACCGATCAAATGATTGAACAACTTCATGAAAATTGTCATTATCTTTTCCTAAGAGAAGTCCATGAAGTGCGTAGACTTCAGCAAGTAATAAAGACGAACGATGAGGTTGTTCGTTTATATGTTTAGGAATACAATTCAATGCCAAATTCACATTTATTAAACATTTGTCATAATAACCTTGAGCATAATTTAATTTCGACAGAAGACATTGACTTTCGAATGAATGAAATGATTCAGTTGGTTTTAATAGATCTTCGAGTTTAGGTAGATGTTCTCGTGCATTTGTTATGTTTTTCGAATCAGTTAATGGATATTGTTGCAAATATAATTCTAATTCAGCTTCACCTTCCAAGAATTTCGAATATTCTTTAATAAAAATCAAAATAAATATAATCGATTATTGACGAGAAACAATCTTTTTACCTGATATTTTCGTTGATTTTAATTTATCAAGAATTTTCGTCCAATTTAATTCTAAACGATATTTTTCTAATTCATTATCTAATCGATGTTTTCCACTTGTTGACATTCTTCTTCTTCTTTGACAATCGAATAAACAAATCGAGACTTCGATTCTTCTTCTTCTTCTTTTGCAGAACAAAAATATCTTCTCAATTCATACCAATTAAATGTCGATTCATTTCTTTTTCTATAGATGTCACTCTTGAGTTGAGCAAAACATGAAGTTTTATTTTTATTGAAAAAGAAATTAAAAATCAGATAATAAAGAAATTGGAACAAAATATTGTTGTCCAAGAGTAGATTGAATCTCATCATTGACCATTGACACATTGTCGAAATGATTTCGATGATGATTAGTTTCAGATAATGTTATCGATCCCATAGAAAATCTAAAATAGAACATTTGTTTTCTTTTTGATTTCAATGAAAATTGAAGAAAATTGACTTGGATGAATTATGATTATCACTATTCGATGACAATTCACTTTCATTTCCATTGAAACACAAACATTTTCCAGTTAGATAAAAATAAATAAATAACAATAGACAAACAAGTAACACGATGATTGTTGCTGAAATAATTAACTAAAATTGAATATAGAATTCAAATAACAGAAGTCAAATCTCTTTGAATTTATTTTACAATATAAAAAAGGAATTGATTTGATTTCGATTGATTTTCAATGTGAATTTTAATCGTCGATGTCGATGTTGTTGTTGTTGCTGTTGATGATTGTTGTTGTTGTTGAAAAGAAAATTTGATCGGTGATCGAATAAGTTGAGGCCAACATGGATATTTATCAAAGCTTTTGAATGTCGAACATCGAATTTGAATTTGAATAATATTCCATTGTTGATCATTCGATTGATCACAAATCAATTGTTCATATTCTTTGTCAATCTTTCGAATAAATAACAAATAGAAATCGATATTTGTTCCCAATTCAATCAATTCCGATAGTTGAAATGGTTTATCATCGAAATCTAATTGATTGAGATATAATTTCAAATAACGATTTCCGTTCGATGTCGAACTAGCAAATAGAGAACTTAACCGACTTTTCGTTTGATTACGAAACAAACGAAAATGTTCGTATGTTGAAAATGCTAATGACAATGATAATGTTTGACATGTTGCAGATTGAGCAATCAAAGATTGAATATCGATGTATTTCGAACATTCATCTCCCGAACATTCGATCGTTCGATTATCACGAGTTTCGATTTGATAGAGACATTTGTTATTGTTCGATTCACAAGTTATCAATGAATTTTGAAGTAAAAAGAGAAGAGAGAGCAATGAAATAGTTTTGATGATCAACATCGTTTAGTGAATATTGAAAAGAAAGACAGAAGAATGTTTCTTTTGTCTGTCAAATCTTATCTTTGCTTCTTATTTTTCATTTGTCAAACATTCTTTTTCAAAGATAAAAACATCATTTGATTTCCAAAAAGATAATTAACCGATGATTTCTATGAATCTTTCTTTACAACGAGAACGGAAATGTTCACTTCAATTTCTCACTCATCGTTTCGTAAATCGATATGATTTCATTTGTCAAAAAAAGAAAACGCCGATTGTCGACACACATCTCTCAAAACAAAAAAAAAACTCGTCATGGGAGTTCTGTTAAAATCGTTGGTTTGTACAATGTTAACGATGTTGACATTGTATTCGATTTTAAATTTAATTGAAAATGTCGACGGACGATTTCTTTGGGATTTAAGTTCGTATTGTATTAATTATTGTTCACGTGTCAATGATCATCATTATCCACCGATTGGCGTTTGTTCGTGTCATCGAATTGCGTCGTTTCATCGACGAATGACTTTTGATCTTGATCATCCACCAAATCCATCTCAATAACATTTTTCTCCTCAACAATGAAAACATTTTCATTCTTTTCCATCGATTTATTTTCTTCCAAATTTAAATTCAAATAAAACAAAAAGGAAAAAGAATTTTTTTTTGCTTTTTTTCTCTTAATAAGCAGCATCACAGATGGGAATTGCTTTATAAACTTGTTGATCATATCGATCGGGATATGCTGATCGTTGAACTTCTTGTGCTGCTGTTCCAACACTGACATCTTGCCAATTACTAATTGCTTGTAAAGCTGAATAGAATTTGCGAGCACTTGTCACAGGATTCATACAATCATACACTGTTCCCCAATAAACAGGTCGTTGTTGAAATAATCCAACACTATCATAATCAGATCCTATATTCAATCAAACAACAACAACAATTTTATCTTTCGAAATTTGTGAATTTGAAATGAAAGCTGACCAACAGCATCGTAATCATAATTCAATGATTCAGGAACATTGACATTGGCATAATTGAGAATATTCGATTCAACAAGAACAGTTACCATGGCCACTTGACATCCACGAATTGGCATTCCAACTTGACGAGCTTGCTGAGCGATAATTCGAGCATAATTCGATTGTCTTTGATTTAAATAAGGAAGATTGGGTCCACCACCGCCAGTACAACATTGAATATCATCGCCACCAGGACAACGATTGGCAGGATCTGATGCTCCCGAACAAGTCCACACCGGTTGACATGTTCCGTTCTTGCCAGCAGTACTCACACAATTTGGATATGTACAACACTGTCATTGACAACAACAAAAACGGACTCATTTCTATGTTTTTCAATGGAAAAGTAAATATTACTTGAATTGAACTCTCGCCTGGACAAAGATTTCCAGGGTCGGACACTCCTCCACTTGCTGTACAAGCTTGAGTATCGATACAAACTCCACTTCGATCATTCGATGCTAAACATATTCCATAACCGCCATGACTTACATCGATCGATATCCAAATTAACAATAAACAAAAATTATTTTTCATTTTTACTCTACAAAATCTCGAATTAATTCGAGATTTTTATTTATAGAAAATGAATTTGATGATATGAGAAATGTGAACATCTGTTCGTTTGTTTTTTTTTTGTCTTGAGACTCATTGAAAATGATAAACATCTGTTGAGGGTTTATGTGCTTTCGATTTGTTATTTTATTTTGAAATTGTTCGTTAACAAACAAATCTTATTGAAACATTATTCGCTTTTTTTTTGTGTTCGAGAGGAAGAAGGAATTCGCAAATTTAATTGTCAAATGAATCTTGTTCGCAAACATTGACAGCTAATTGAAGTCGAGCAGCCAAATCACCAAAATAATAATAATAAGCTTTGTTTCTCGAACAGAATGATCCGTAATGACGAGGAATGATTTCATTTTCATGATTACCCATACAACGAACTGAATTTAAGAATTCTTTGCATCTTGTCGGATATTTATCATCAAATGAATAATGACATTTACTCAATGTTTGATGACTTAAATGGGATGGACGACAATTTTCATCTGAAATTCATTTTCAACCGATTCGATTTGTCAATGTTGAACAACAATAACAACTTACTTTTGTCGACAGAACACGAACTCATTACTAATTTCCAATAGATCTTTGAATATTCATATGAAAATGGATATCGATCGAATGAACAAATATCATTCACATCAAATATCGAAAATAAACAATGACGATACGACGCACTTTCATTGTAAGCCCTTTTTTTTATCAACAAAACAACAGAAGTCAAATGAATAACAACGAAAAGTAAAAACACAAACTGGCAAAGTAATGATCCTTCCATATAATACGCATTCTCAGCAGATGTTGCATCGATATTTGAATCGATATGTTCTTGGTAACATCGAAGCATATGCAAATTGACCGTATTCTCATCACATTTTTCATTCAATATTGTTTTTCCTAAACACAATTGACGATTTTTCTTTTCGTTTCAAAATCAATTTGAAGTTTTTACCGTGAACAAGAAGAAGATTAACGAATATTGGTAAAAACAGAAGACTTTTACAGATCATTGTTGGAGATTTTCGAAGACAATTTCAATATGAGATTAGTTCTAAGCAAAGAAAATGATTATACCAAACGGAACGACAACAACAACTATTTTGAAGAAAAAAAAGAAGAAAAAAAAAGAAGAAAAAAAAAGAAACAGCTTTCGTTTAAAATAAGAACACAAAGAAATTATTTTTGTTCATTATTCAATAGATTTGTTAGAATTTCTAAGAAAACATGTCGATGACAATAAATAAATAGACAAATCTATTCTCCTCTTTTGACTCAACATAATCGCACACACACGTACTTTTCTTCTTCTTCTTCTTTTACAATTGAAATCCTTCGCAGACAAATTTGTTCTATTGAAAATTTATCTGAATTATTCATCTCTACGAGTTCCATCTACAAATTAATAACAAATCTCAATCGAAAACACAAAACAAAGCGACTCATCAGTCTATTCATCGTTCTTGACAACTTATCTGTCAATTCTCTCACATCAAACTAACAAAACAAAAAAAAGGAAGTCGTATTTTTCAATCACACAGCGGATACACACAACTAGTCGTTTTCTCTTGATTATAATCTTTCAACTCATCATCAATGAAAATAACACATAGAAATCTTCTTCCACACTATCATTTATCTTCAATTACAATTCAACTTTCGACTACAGAAATTGACATCGTTCTCATTACTTTCTTAATCAATCATACCACTTCCATTTTTTCTTTTTTTTTACTTCAATAAACTTTCGATGGTTCACATTTATTTCAAAACACAAAGAAACAAAACAAAACAAAAACAAAGTGTTTTTCATTGAAATGAAAACATTTTCAAAGAATTATCTGCTCCTCCTGAAAGAATCAAATCTTGTTGAGACCAATCAACACAAAGAACACGATCATCATGTCCTTGAAGATCATACAGAGGAGCTTTCAATGAACGAGTATCCCATAGTTTCACCAAACTATCATAGGAACCAGATACAAATAAATGTTCATTTGTTCGAGACCACATCACACTTGGAACCCATTGACTATGCGATGAATATGTTGAACGATGAACATATCCTTCTACAACAACAACAACAAAACAAAACAATTACATTTTATTAACTGAAAATAGTCAAACCTTGAACACGTGTATCATAAAGACGAATGAATCGATCAGTAAAACCACAAAGTAATAGACCATTCACTGGAGAAACATCAAGTGATAACGCTGCTTTACCACATTTCTAAACAAACAAAAAATAGCATATCCAAATTTGCTTAGTTTTTTTTTTCAATAAAAATTTACAAAAGTTTGTGTCGATTGTAAAGTATCCATATTCCATAGTTTAATTGTTTGATCCCATGAACATGATGCTAATTCATTTGAACTTGTCCAACCAATTGACGAAACATTCTCTTGATGAGCATTGATTGTCACACGACATTCTTTACTTTTCTCTTCTCCTTCGTTTTCTACAAAACAAAATCAATCAAAATAAAAGAGAAAAGTGAAAGTGATCGTGTCACCTAGCCCCCACAATTTAATCGTCTTATCAAAAGATCCCGAAGCAAAAAGCGTTTTTTGTGCAGCTAATGTTTCGACAGTTCCTTGATGTCCTTTGCAAGTGATCAATGATTGAACATTGTTTTTATTTTGATCATATTTCCAAATGAGAATATTTTGATCGTGTGATCCACTTAGAAACTGATGTTGACCTTCATCCGATTCAAGAAAAACAACACATCTCACAGGTCCATTGTGACCTGGAAGGCTTGTTAACGATTCGCCTTGATTATTCCATAAATGAACTTTGGAATCATAGGAACCAACAACGATTGTATCGCCTAACAAACGACAACAAGACACCCAATCATCGTGAATCAATGCATCTTCGGGTTCAGGCGATGGGAACTTTTTTATATATTCGATTTCAATCGTTGATTCAAGTAACGATTCATCTTTTTCTTTGATATGTTCTTCTAATGATAAACGAATCAATTAAACAGAGAAAATCAAATGAAACACGAGATAATTCTTTCGCTGATACTAAACAAAATCAATTGTCACTTTTGGTGTCAAACAAATGAATGTAAAACCTGTTGGTTCTAATAATCCTTTGAGAATAGCTTCTAATTGAGCATTTGTCGATGAAGATGGAATCACAATTGCTGTATCAGCAACTGAATATCTAATTTACAAGTCAAACAATTCGTTTTTTTTTTGTTTTCCATTCGTTTGTTTTACTTGTCTAATTTGGTGACGAATTTCACTTGAATGGACATGTTCAACGAATATCTTTTTCTTTTACCAAATTCAACTGAAAATTAACTAACTAACGAACTGATTGACCAACAAGTAAGTACATCGATCTTCCAACCAGTGTTAGGCCAATTCCACCAAAAGATGTCGCTACTTTACTACGCCTTCTCATTTTTTAGTTTCTTGATTTTTTTATTTCAAAACAAATAAAAATGAAATTGAAGTTTAATTGTGTTGAGAAAGAAGAAGTTGTTGTAGAATAGCATTTCGAAGAAGAAGAATCGCTTCGTCGATTTCTTGTTCAGTTGTCATCGAACTTGTCGATAAACGAATTGTTCCCTGAGCCAATTCATCTGATAAACCAATGGTTTGAAGTGTAGTTGAAATGATTTGTTGTTTAGAATTTTCATGACAAGCACTTCCAGTCGAAAAAGCTAAATGATGTTTTAATTGTTGAACTAATTGTTTGGCATCGATCGATTTCAATGATAAACTCAATGTATTCGGTAGACAATGAGTTAGATCACCGTTGATTCGAATGAAATCTTTGTCGAACGAAGAAAATTGTTGAATTAGACCTTGATAGAGTTTGTCTCTCGTTGATTTCATTTGTTGAATTCTTTGTTTGAGTTGATTTTTATCTGAGATTAATTGCGAAGCTTTAGCTAAACCGAGAATAGCCAAGAGATTTTCAGTTCCAGGTCGACGACCCGATTCATGATTGGCTCCAAAAAGAATCGGTTCCAATTGAATTCCTTGTCGAATATAAAGTGCACCGATACCTTTGGGTCCATGAAATTTATGTGAACAAATTGTTAAGAGATCGACGCCAAGTTGTTGAACATCAACAAATGTTTTTCCAATTGATTGTGATGCATCTGTATGAATACAAATGTCATTCGATTGACATTGACGAACAATTCGAACGATTTCTTCGATCGGTTGAATACTTCCGATTTCATTATTCGAATGCATAATACTGACGAATCTCGTTTCTGGACGAATCAATTCACGGAGATCGTCGAGATCAACGATTCCATTCGATCGGATTTTGACAAATGAAATTTTCATGAGATTTTCATTGGATTTTTGTAAAGCTTTGAAAGTATTTAAAACTGACGGATGTTCAAATGGAGTTGTGATGATATGTTGAATTTCTTGATTTAATAAATTTGGTCGAAGAATTCCTTGAATAGCTAAATTATTTGACTCAGTTCCACCACTTGTAAAAAGAATTTCATTGGCATGTTTTGCATTGATACACGATCGAATTGATTCTCTTGATTCTTCGATCAAATTCTTCGATTTCAATCCGCATAAATGCGATGAACTTGCATTTCCAAATGAATTTGAATATTTTAAATAATCAATCATCGATTCAACAACTAACGGATGTTCATGTGTTGTTGCATTATTATCTAAGTAAATTATTTTCTTAACTCCATTCGACTTTCCATTGGAAATCAATTCGAACGACATCGTCGTTTTTACTACGATTTAATTTCAAATGAATTATTTGCTATTCGTCCTTGTTGTGCATATGACGCATTTTTTTTCTCTTTCTATTCTTGTTTCAGAATGACGATGACGTGGCTAAAAATTAACATGTGCATTCATTCATCCTTTTCTTTGCTTTCCTCTAGAAGGTTAACCCAAGATCAGAATAATAATGACGTCACTTTTCTATGAAATACCCAAAGACATCGATCTTCATGTAATTTTAAATCAGTTATTTGTATGGAAAACAAATCTTTTTGAAATTACTTATATAGCGAAAAAAAGATCAGAAGAATAAATCTTTATTTGTTCATCAAATGACAAATTTATATAACTCGTTCGAGTGTCAAGAGAGTATGCAATTCTTTTTTCATGTCCTTTGCTTCTTTTGCTAAACGATCATATTGAGCAGTTTCTTGATCAGATCATTTTTCGGTCTCAGCAGCCATTTTATCTATTTTAAATCTTATATCATGACTTCAAGTGCCAATCGACTTTTCTAAAAAAAATAAAAATTCATGTATTAGAATTATATTTGAGAGAAACTGAAATTTTCTGTATCATGCCTTGTCCGCAGAAAATGTCACATTTGGAGTAATCAGGTCGAATATTCTCAGATCTATCGATACGATTGTCCGTATTTGGTCATAATTTTGCCGCTTATCGATCCCACTATTAAGTAAACGGTCAGTATTTGCCAAAAATATTTGACACAGTAATACGGCATTGTATACGGACAGTACTGTTTGACATGGGTATATTTATATTTAAAAGAAAAGAAACGAAAACAGATAATGCCTAAACAACGTATGTATAAATCTGAATTTTCGTCTCTATTCTCTCGTTCCTGACTAGAGAAAAGAATTTTGATTTTTCTTTGAATGCCTTTTTTATTTCTATTATTGAAAGATAAAAAAAAAAGTTAATCAATCTACTGATTGTGATTGTTTCCAATAGTTTAGATAAAGTTGAATAAGGTTTGAATCAATTTGTGGACACGTGTCTAACAATGGACATTTCTCAGCTGTTTTTTCAGTTTGAAAATGAATTGATTTCGATGGATTCGAATTTGACAATGATTTTTGAAGAAACGACGATAATTTGATTAAAGGATTCGACAAATCTTTGCAATTGAAAATTGTTTGAACGAATTGATCTTTGGGAACAATTTCAAATTGAATTCCAGATTGTTGAAGAATTTGAAGATATTCTTCATATGAAATTGATTTTGGATTGACAATATGAAAAACACGTTGATCATTTGGAATTGAATGATCGAAAGATGATTGAAGAACAAGTTGAACGAGACTTTGCGATGCAATATTAATCGGAAGCCAATTCACATTTGAACCTTGATTAGGCATTTGTTTCAATTGAACAGCACCTGCATAAATCATCATTGGAGCTAATTCATTTCGATTCCAAACTCCATTTATCGTATCGCCACTTAATTGACCAACTCGATAAACATTCACTGGGATTTCTATTCAAACATACAATTTTTGTTTTTTTTTCTATTATAAAAGGAGATTTACTCCAGAATTGATTTGCTGTCCAACAAAGATGTTCACCAATGTATTTACTTTGTCCATAACCTTGAGCTAACGGAATTTTGGAATCGATAGGCAAAGGTTTCTCTTGAATTGGATTGATCGTTCCTGATGCAGCAGAAGCTATACTCGAAATGAAATGAAATTGAATTGAATGATCTCGAGAAAATCGAAGAAGATCATAGAGTTGTTCGATTGAATCATTTTGAAATTGTCGAACAGGTAAATTGAAATTGACATTCCAAGCTGAATGAATGATATCAGTCACTTCACTTTTCATTTCACTTACATCCGACAAAACAAATAAACGTTTATTCAATTGATTGACGAGAATCGATGAATCGAGTTTTCTCTGTTGAAATGATTCTAAAAGACGTTGAAACGGATTTTGGCCACGAACAAAACAATAGACGGATTTGACACGAGACACATCTTCATTTAACAAATCTCGAAGAAGAAAATTGCCCAATGCACCATTGGCACCAGTTAACAGAACAATTCTTTCGTTCATTGACTTTTCTTCTCGTGAAAACGATTGATTTTCTTTGATTAGCTGAATATAATTATTGAGAATTTGTTCTGTTGCTTTCCAATCGAATTGATCTTCGTCGGACGTTGTTTGTTCATTGAAATAATTGACAATTTGTTCGATTGTCGAATGTTTATAGAGGAAATTCAAAGGAATTTCATGAAGATTTTGACCGATTGAATTTGTTAATTGAACAATTTGAAGAGAATTTATGGCAAAATCAAAAATCGATGAAGATTTTGTAAATTGACTTCCAAGAATCGATTGAAATAATTCGAGAAGATATTTTTCCGAGTCAACTCGATTGAATGTATGTCGATGTTTTTGTTTTTCATATTTTTGATTTGAATAATCCGAATAAATCTGTTGAATTAATTGTGAATATTGTTGATTAATTTTTTGTCTCATTAGACTTCCTTTGGGTGTAATTGGCAATTGATCGTCCTTCGATAGGAAATGAACAAGTTCTTTAAGCAAATGTGAATGAGCTGGAGCATTTGCATTCACTTTTGAAATCAATTCGAAAATATTCTTTTCAACAAATTCACGTGAAACATTGCCAATTCTATCAAAATCTAATTGAATTAACGCAGCCGTACAAAATTGTTGATGACCAACAATTACAACTTGTTTGACAAATGGTGACGAACGAATTGTTGCTTCCATTGGAAGAGGATTAGTTTTCTCTCCATTAATATGAACTAAAGTATCGTCTTGTCGTCCTAAAATGGAATATCCACCAGTTTCATCTTCGTAGAAAATATCTCCAACTAAATAAGATCCATCGGGTTGATTGGCAATGTTCTCGGCTTTAAATGGATCGTTGGGTAAATGAATAAACATTCGTTCACGAGGATCTTGAGCATTTTCAGGTGAACAAATCTTAACGAATGGTTTTCTCACATCAGCTAATTGCATTACTTTCCATTTCTTATTATAATTTTTATAATTATTCACAAGAGTGAGACCGGTTTCTGAAAATAAATAGTCTCATTCGAAAATTGAAAAGAGGGAGAGAGAGAGAAAAAGAAACGAACCAGTTGATCCGTAAACACTCAATAGAATAACTTGATGATCAAGTAAATATTGACAAAGATCATCGGGACAACCAGCTCCTCCATACATAACAAATCGCAGTTTTTGTAATGGTTTCAAATGAATATCAGCGTGTTTCTCTTCTAATAATTCACGAATTAATTGTTCAAGTAAAGTTGGAACAGTAATAAGAACAGTAATTCGATTTTTCACTAACAGATTTCTTACTAATTCATCGGGTTTCGGTGGAAATTGTTGACACAATGGTAATGCATAAGTACAACCTTGACAAAAATTACGAACTGTTCCATTAAATCCTAATAAATGAAATCTTCAAATACAAAGACAAAAAACACAAAATGATTTTCGAAAGAGAGAAATGATTTACAATGGTCCCCAAGTGAGAACAATATCATCAGTCGACCAGAAATGTTGATCAATCGATAGATAAGTGATATAACTCAATAGAAAATATCGATTTGTTAAATAGATTGGCTTAGGAAATGATGTTGTTCCGGAACTATGAAGAATGACAATAACTCGATTGACTTGATTTGATTGATTTAATTTGTCATTAGTTGAAGGTGAACAAGCGATTTGTTTTTGATTTAAAAATTGATTCATTTGAAATTGTGAATCGTCAATGCAGAGAATTTCAAATGAATTCGTTTGTTGAATTTGTTTTAACATTGTTAAATGTGGATTTGTTGTGAGAACATATTTGCTTTTCGTTTCTTTTAACAGATGTTCAACTGCTGCATACGAATTGCCAGGTGACATCGGAAATAAAATCACATTTCCAAATTTTAATAAACCATAACTAAATAACAAATATTGAAATGGATTTGTTAATAATAGACCACAAACAATATCTTCGTCTTCCGACGTAATTATCGTTTGTTGAAGTTTAAGAAATAAATGATTGAGAACATTATTCAATTCACAATAACTCAACGATAAATAAGATTGATAATTATCCTCGGCATTTGGATATAAAACAGCTTGACGATTTCCATTTCGAATACTTTGTTGTTCAACGATACTAATCACTGAATTCAATCCTAATTTTGTTAATTCTTCCATCTTTGATCTAGTTTTTGTATTTGAAGATAGACGATTGATAATTGGGTAAACTATGGATGCGTTTTCGTACAATCGAAATAACTAACTCAGTGTGGTGTCACCAGACTCAACAAAACTTCTCTCTTTAGTTTTCGATGGAAAAGGCTTGATATTTATTTGATTTGATTATCTTATCAGTTGTTGATAACACAAATGTTAACATTCAACAACAACAAAATGTTTGTCAATCGATTGTTAGTGTTCGTTTTGTTGTTAATAATAGTTGAGATAAATGCAAGTCCATTAGATGATTATGTTCATTATGATGATCATTATTTTCATTGGAAATTAATTGAAACTTATCATCAACCTGATTATGATTTATATATTCTTAATTTGACATCACAGAAATGGTTAGATGGTTAGTTTCAATAACATACGTAAATCGATTTCAAATTCATTTTTCTCTTTCGTTCAAAGAAAATTATTCAAGTCAATCGATTTGGTGGCATTATGTTTGTATCAATGTTCCTAAACAACTCAAACGTTCTCAAACAGCATTTATGCTCATTGATCAAGGATTAAATACTGATGGGTATCCAAAAGCTGAAGATGAATTTGTTCGTTTAACATCTATGGTCAGTCTTGGTGTTGGAAGTGTTTCTGTCAATGTTCAAGATGTTCCCAATGGACCAATTCGTTTTAAGGTTTGTTTTCTTCTTCTTCTTCTTTCGAATGAAGACAATTGAGAATATGATTGACTCGAAAAGGATGATTTGACGAATACAAGTCGTGGAAATGATGCATCCATTGGTTATACTTGGAAAACATTTATTGATAATTCATCAAATGTCAATGTTCCATTAAATCTTCCAATGACAAAAGTAAAATCAATGTTTGTTTGTTTCTTTGATTTGTCCATTTGAATCGATAAATGAAAGGCAGCATATAAAGCGATGGATGCTGTTCAATTATTTCTCAAACAAATCAATGTTACTGTTCCTCAAACATTTATTATTTCAGGATTTTCCAAAGTAAATTCATTTTATTTTTTTCAACTAAATCGAATTGAAATGAATAGAGAGGATGGGCAAGTAAGATATCTCAAACGATTCGAAATTGAAAAACAATTTCAAAATCAATTGTTCAGCTTGGTTAACAGGTGCTGTTGATAATCAACGAGTCATTGCAATTATTCCAATTGTTATGGATTTATTAAATATGCAACAAGTTAACTTACATTTCTTCATTTCACTTTTTCATTGATTTTATTTTAGAATTTACATCATCAATATCGAGTAGATTCACTTTGTTACAAAGAAAAGAAACAATTGAAATGAGAGTATTGTTTATAGTCATTAGGTGGTTGGACATTTGCATTTAAAGATTATTTTCAATATAATATTACTCAATTCGTTGATTCAAATCAAATGACTCAATTAAGTCAAATTATTGATCCTTTAAGTAAACGAGAAAAAAAAGAAACAAGATTTTGAATTGTAAAATATGTAGATTATCTTGATCGATATTCCAATATGAAAATTTTCCAAATGCAAACAACGGGTGATGAATTTTTTCTTCTTGATAATGAGATAAGTTATTTGCAATCGTTCGAATCGAAAAGGAAACTATTTTCGAAATTTTGATAATTTAAGATGCATTTTGGACTGATCTTCAAAACGCAACAGGAGGAACTTATCTTCGGTAGAAAAAAAAAGTTTGCTTATAAGAAAAGATTTTGTTTTGAATAGACGATTGGTGAATGCAGAACATAATTGTGTTGCACATCGAATTAGTATCTTTCTTTCAATTCAAACTTTTTATTTGAGTGTTTATGATGTTTGTCAAACACGATGACGACAACAGTTTATTCAAAATCAAATTTCTTTTCTCTTAGAAAGTCGAATTACCCAGAATAAGTTGGAGAAAATCTTCGAATAACACTCATGGATTTGTGAGACTTACAATTGATTTAACTCGCGCTGCTCCCAAACCAATTCAAGTCACTGGACATCGAGCAAGAACACTCGGTTATAACAGGTTGCATTTTCTTGTGTTTCAGATCAATTGTATATTTATTGTTAAAGGAGAGATTTTCGTTTGTTTATTGGCAATCCTTCAGATCCAACAAAACCTTTAGCAAATCCGGTCATTTGGTTCACAACTCCAGTTGTTAAAGAAGTGAGATTGAGGGTGTTCACGAGAAATCAATCAATGAAGTTTGTTGTTTAGATTGAAACAGATGAACAACTAGTTTATTCCTTAACAATAGAAAATCCTTTGAATGGTTGGGAAGGTTTTCTAATCGAAGCTGACTTTCTAGGTCCACAAGGAACTGTTCTACAATTAACAACTGAAACACAGATCATTCCTGACACATATCCATCTGATGATTGTCATCAAGCAACTTGTGCGGGTTCACTCGTCTAATAAAATATCCTTTCTTTTTCTTCGAGTCGAGTGTTACCGCAATTTATTTTAAGAAAATAAAAAGAGATTGAATAGTATCATCATTTGATAGAAATGCATTTTGCTTGAACAAGAATATATAGAAGAAGAGTTCATGTTTAATTGAGACGATTGAGTCGATGTAACACTAGTAGAAGATAGTGATGAATTGGTGAGATGAATAGTAGTGCTTGATGATGATGATGTCAACGTAGAAAGATTGATATTTGTTGTTGTGGTAGAAGTAGAAGAGGTAAGATCTGTTAAATTCCAAGGAGAAATTCCATTGTAGGTTAAAATCGAACGATTAAAGTTGATGCCATCGGTACAAGTTGTTATGTCTTGATTACAATTGTCTGTCATACAGAGACAAATGGCCCAATTATACGGATAACTTGTATGAAGTACAACTACAATACTTGTTGCACTTTGATAAAATGGCCAACCATTGATTGCATAATTAATTACTATACTCATAGAGTCTTCGTAAGTACCTTCTGTCAATGCATATTGATTGTAATTGCCTTGTACAGGATCATACCAAACCGAACCAAGAACAGTATGATTCATCATATAATTTGAGCATTTAACTTGGTCAGCTCCACCGAGAGTATAACTAGTAATTGAACATCCTGTGTAAATAGGCGTTCTATTATGTGCAATGTCATAGTCGGCTGATTGATCATGACAGGTAATTGACTCAGTTAGATTTGGCTGTAGTATTGGAAGTTGTGATGGAGGTGAAGAAAGAGTAGCATCGACAGAGCTCATACACGTTGCAAAGCTAATTGTACAATTACTTGTTGAGCATATACACAACTGTTGAGATATAGCTGTTTCCCAAACACGAGGAGTACAATTTCCGTAGCCAATATCAATTGATGCAGAGAAGTTACATTGATGTATTGCTGTGTTACGATAATAATTCCAATATCCTATGACAAACCAATTAGTTACCGTTTGTAATAAATTGTATGGACCACGTGTAGTTGTAACATAGATAACACACAAATAAGCACTATCGATGTAAGGATGAAATGGATCTGCGCCGAAAATATTTGTTGGACCACTATCGTATGTTGTTGTTCCATTATAAAGCAGACTTGTTTTAAATGGACATGTTATATAGGGTCCTCGATGTGTATAATTTGCATAAGTCGGAACTGGACCTTGGAAAAATGAAGAGGTAATGGAAACAAGAACAACAAGTATAAACAGAGCCCGAGTGAATAACATCATTTTTTCGAAAATACTATTGAATTATTTGTTTATATGCTGTATTTATACTCACTCTATTATTTAAATTGGAAATTTCCAATCGATTAGTCATTTTCTTGTACTTTTATATTATTTTTGTACTTTTATATTATTTTAATCGAAATTTTTAATTTAAAATGCGTCACTTTTCTTGGAAAAGTTGTTCGATCAACAAATTCTTGCTCAACATTTTTCTTTTCCCATTACAACGACGGTAGCTGTCACGAAACAAATTCTGAGAATTATTAAGTTCATTTCTTTCTATTGGTTTTTTTCAAGAGAGGAAGAGTGGAGAACTTTCGCGGAATCAGCGGGACATGCAGTTGTTTTCAATAGAAACGACTGCATAACACTCAATAAATTTGTTAATAGGAATTTTGTTCTCTAAAAGTGCAGGTAGGTCATTCAATCTCTCTTGTAATCGAATTGAAGAAGAGGGTGCACAACATCTGTTAGGATCACTACACAATAATAACGCATAACACTCACAAAACTTTGTTTTCAATCCAATTCTATTCATACACAAACGGAAACTAAAGTATAAGTTGCAACGAGAAAACAATACAAATACAAATAAATTTGATCGGATATAATCACTCTATGAAAATGTCAAATAGTGACTTATTCTGATGAATTATGACAATGGCAGAAATTGTGAGAACAGATTATTCATATAGTTTTCTTTACGTTTTTTTTGATGTCGTAACCATAACAATACGATACATGCCGATTGTTGCACATAGAGAAAATTTTCTTGAATAAACAATTGTGATGTGTTATATATTTATTGAAGAAAGAAACACGTAAACTATAATCAGTCGGTAAGATACAGTTGGTTACTAAAACAAATCCTTGTTCAATGATGATCTCTTCGAATTATGCAGGACGATGCCAACATGAACCGTTGACAAATGATCATATTCTACAGATAAATGCGTTAACAACAAGCAACAGATATGAGCCAACTGAATTAAATGGATCAACTCTTTTCGCACTAAAATACCGAGTAATTCCTTGTAAATTAGAAAGATGTTGTAACAAAGAAACTGACAGTACTGACAGATACAACAAACCACAAATGCATTATCATGCAGCAAGGTCAGTCAAGCGATTTTTGTTTATTTTACAAATAAATGATTGAGTTTGTTTTTTTTTCTACATATATTAGTGTTCTAAAATTTCTCATTGATCAATATAAAGTCGATCCACATAACTTTATTTACGATCACAAATATGATGTACAAGATAAAACATCTATTATGTCGAATGTTTATGTTGATTTGAATGATCATCTTGCACGTAAAACATCTATATTAATTACATAGAAAATATTTTCTCTGCGTATTTCAGTACAATTTACCGACGGATTTCGAAATACACGACCAACGGGCAATCCTAATGGTTTAAAAGCAGATGAAAAAAAAGAAAAAGAAAAAGAAAAAGAAGAAGAAGACATTTTTTATTGTTTTAAATATGTTACAGTAATTGTTTTTGTTGAATGTGCATTGTAAAATCTGGTTTATATAGATATATCATGTACCTGAAACAAATGAAAAAGATCGATTACTTCTCGAAGAGTTAAGCAAATGGACAGTATATGATGTAATTGATGCTTGTTTACGAATGGTGTGTCACGAATCGGGAACAGGTTATTATACAAAATCGATTAAAATGAAGAAACCTAATATTGGCGATCTTAATCTACATTATGGAAATAATTTTGCTCTTTTACATGAAGCACTTGTCGATATACTTCAAGTCAAAGATTCAACGGGTATTACTATGTTTCATGGACCTCCTGGGACAGGCAAGACTAATTATTTACGTTATTTAATCAATGAAATTAAAGATAAAACTATCATTTATATTCCACCTGATCTTATTAATGTAAGTTGATTCACAGGACAAAAAAAAGGATTCATTATTTTATACGTGAACTATGTTTTGTTAGGATGTGACTAAGCCTGATTTTCTTCCTTTTCTCATGGAATATCCAAACTCAATTCTAATCATTGAAGATGCTGAAAGTGTCATTCTTGATCGACAATTACAAAATTCCATGTCAACACAAGCTGTATCTAATTTACTGAACATTTCCGATGGTTTAATTGGCGATGGAATACGTCAACAGATCATCTGTACATTCAATTGTAATGTTCAATCAATTGATCCTGCTCTTCGACGCGAAGGACGACTTGTTCTTGATTATAAATTCGATAAATTGTCTGTAGAAAATGCTCGTCGTTTATGTGTTCAACTTGATATTCCAGATCATGACAATGACATTTCTGAGCCAATCACTTTAGCACAAGTTTATGCACGAAAAACTGCTGCACAAAAACGATCGGCAAACAAGGACGATTTCGATAGTCTGGCAACGAAAATTGAACGAATATTTGAGATCAAACGACGACTATCAAATACATGTGCTCATCTCTATGCTTAGTTTTCTTTTCTTTTTTTTTTATTAAAATATATTTCAAAAACAATAATTCTTCATGGTTCATGACATATTTATACTTTTACATCAAATTTTTTGTCATTTTAACTGATATTCAAAAAAAGAATTGTTACTTAGATTATATATATTTGTCAAAGACTTATCACGAATATCTCGATCTGTTGTGGTCGTATCTAATGGATGAAGAAAATGACCGAAATCTGAAACTATAAAAAAAATCTTAAGAATGAAAAGTAATTTTAACGAATTATTGAAGAGAAAAGTCTTATACAGACATACTTACCAATGATATTTTTAACTAAATCATCACCCAAACTACCAGAATATGCGTTCCTCTGCGGTCGAATATAATACTGAAGTCACTCTTCGACATATCCATGTGATGATGTCCTTTTAATTCTCAGGTCGATCAATACGATCGCCATGACGATACGAGACGATAGCGTATACAACCATTTCACATAGTTTACAGCCGTATTTATTGTAAATGACACGTTTGGCATGCACCGTATTACGACTGTCTCATAAGATACTAATGAACTGGGTATTGTATTGGTTGCTTGACCAATATCACTTTGATGCTGTTGTGACTGACCTTGATTATCGATATATTCTATATAGAAGCAGAAGACAATTTATTGTGGATATGAAGAGACATAAAAACGCATCTACTTACAGAACGTATAGGCTTTTTGAAAGAAAACATTGCTTTATATTTGCTTTTTTATCTCATCAATATACAGACTAATATGTTTAGAAGAAAAAAATTCCACATAAGTGCACGTAAATCGTCTTCATTTTGAGTAGGATAGGTATTTTTCGATGGCAGAATAACTTCTCTTTGGTTTCTTATTCGACAGAAACAGAATAAGAAATACCAGTATTGTTTATTTTCTCTTTTTATATTCAGGATTAGATATTGATAGAACACAGGATTTCGTAATTTTCAACCGAAATTTTTCTTCCTGATGTTCCTAAACAAACATCGGAGATTTTTGACATCTCGTTTGAATAATATGCAGTTGATCCCCAGGGCGATCAATACGGTCGTCGTGACAGTTCAATACGACTATTTACGGCTGTGCTAATTCGATCTGGATCTCTATGTGAAAATCTATAACTGAATTTATAACGAAGAAAAATCAGTTGAACATACGTATAGAAGATATCGATTAAATGTTATTAGAAAAATGGGTATTTCTAATATGAATCGTGTTAGAAACGATTTTCTGATTTTTCGAAATAACACGTGGCTTTTAGATAAAATATGAGAATATAAATAGTCTAAGAATAACTCTATCTTATATAGAACGATCAAACAACAACATATATTAAACGAAAGTTTTGTTAGGAAGTGTTTCGTTTCTTTCGTTCCTCTTGGATCTTTCCTTTCTGTCATGTGTTGATTGGCTAGGTCTTTGGAATTTTTCCTATACAGGTATCATCCATTGTCCTAGATATAGTGATTGTGTTTTCATGAATAAACGGGATACATACACATCTTGAATCTCTCATCTTACAGTTTCTTATCGTGTTCACGACTAACAAATAGAGATTATTTCATCAGAGTCTAATTGAAACATATTACACATTGAAAAATCAAATAAATAAATCGTTGCAATCTTTTTCTGTGCCATGTTTAATGTTTTGCTTATACTTTAAGTATTTATCGTGTTCGAAAAAGAAAAAATGAGAAAAATTTCCAAATAAATTCGATGATTTATTCAAACAAGTTCACTCAATCGGAACAGGTCTCTTTATTTTCATTTCATTTGATTATTTCAAATTCTTTTGCTTCCGCAACTTGTGCGGATTCATTTCTTTAAATAGATGTCGCTTTTGTTCGAAATTATTTTTTTTACTTCGGTAAAACGATTTTTTTTCTAATTAAGAAATAAAAAATAATAAATTTGAAGAAAAAAAAATGAAAAAATGAAATATGAATCGAGGCTATCGTTATGAAACAAATGTTAATATGTAATTTGTTATGAAAATGTGAAATAAAGAAAAGAATTGGATTAAAAAGTTGAAAATCTTCGAATAAAAATGGCGTCTCGAGTTCAACAAAACGATGTTGCAAATGAATTAGTTCCACGTTCATCAAGTGTTGATTCGGCCATTTTCGATGGAGCTGAAGATTCTCCTGATGAAATTTTCGATGGAGAAGAAGAAAGTTTCGATGAATTAAATGAAGATAATCAACAGAATGGACAATGCAAGTCAGTAGATCTCTTTCTCTCGTTGTTTGTTTTTGAATGTGAATTGATTGTAGAGCACTTGTTCCTCGTTTGATTCGTTATGGTTCGAAACGAATTCCAATTATTCAATTTTCACCTAAAGTTGTGTATGGTCGATGTCCAGAAGCCAAAAAAATCGGAGAAAAACATTCGTTATCTTTCAAATTTGTTAAAAATGAAACGAAATTAATTCGAAGTATTTTGGAAGGACACGGATTTCGTGAAGTTCATCCATCGAGTTCAGAATTTAATATCATGTGGACAGGCGGAGGAATGAAACCATTCACTTTAAGATCACTTAATCCACATCAACGTGTCAATCATTTCCCAAGGTTGAACATTCTTCTTCTTCTCTCTCTTTCTTTCTTTCTATTGATTCGATTTGTAGATCCTATGAAATGACTCGAAAAGATCGTCTCTATAAAAATGTTCAAAAAATGCAACAAGAAAAAGGAATTAAAAATTTTAATTTTATTCCAACAACATTTCTTCTGCCTTACGAATTCGAAGAATTCTCTGGTTCGATTTTCTTCTTCCAATCAAATCAAATAAAATCAAATCGTTTTTTTTTTGTTTTGTTGTTTAGCTGCATTTCAACGTGAGAAAGGTGTTTGGATCATCAAACCAGTTGCATCATCACAAGGCAAAGGAATCTTTTTAATTAATCACGTAAAATTGCTAATTGATTGATGATTGACAAAGAATATCTCTGTATTGTTTTTTTTGTATAGCCCGATCAAGTTCCATTAGATGAGAATCTGGTGATAAGTCGATACATAGATAATCCTCTATTGATCGATGGATATAAATTTGACGTGAGAATTTATGTTTGTGTGACATCTTATGATCCGTTGGTTGCGTATCTTTACGAAGAAGGTTTAACTCGATTTGCAACAGTGAAATATGATCCCAATAGTCGAAGTATTAAGAATGCTTTTATGCATTTAACAAATTACAGTGTGAATAAACGAAGTCATCGATATGTTCGATGTGATGATCCAGATATTGAAGATTTTGGAAATAAATGGTCAATGTCAGCCATGTTACGTCTGTTGAAAGCAGAAGGCAAAGATACATTTAGTTTAATGATGTCCATTGAAGATGTTGTTATCAAAACTTTACTTTCCGTTGAATCACAAATTTCAGCTGCATGTCGAATGTTTCTCCCGACCAGAGGAAATTGTTTTGGTTTGTTTTGCATTTCCATTTTGAAAGGAAAAAGAAAAAATGAATTGACTTTGTAGAAGTGTATGGTTTTGATATATTAATTGATGATGAATTAAAACCTTGGGTTCTTGAAGTCAATTTATCTCCATCATTGGGATGGTAAGTGTTGATTGATCGTTGTTGTTCTTATGAATTGTTTGAGATTTGTTTTGTTTGAAGTGATGCACCGATTGATTTGAAAATAAAATCTCATATGATTTGTGATCTGCTGAATTTATCATCGATGACTTGTCAAGATCCATCGATTTATTCGAATAAACAACGACAAATCAAAATAGATAATTCAACTCAAAACGAACAAATCAAACGAGTAAGATGAAACCTTTGCAATTCTCCATTGTGTTTCGAAATTCAACAAACGTTTCTTAGTTTTCTTTTTTTCAATTAAAAACTTTTTGTTTGTCGATTAGCGTCGTCCGATCTCTGCTGGTTATTCGTTGTCTTCATCGTTAACTAATTCAACGAATGTCAATCGTTTCAATCGAGCTAAAACAGCCACACGTCCTGCGTGTCGAAGTCGAATTGCAACAGCAACGACAACAACAACAACACCAACACCAAATGGAGAAACCAATGATAAAGCTAATGCAAATGAATACGTCGGTTTATCCAACGAAGAAATTCGAATTCTTCGAACGATCAAAGAAGAAAGTCGTCAACGAGGTGGATTCGTTCGAATCTTTCCAACGAGTGACACTTTCGAATTCTTTTCGAGTTTCTTTGAACAACGAACAACTTCATTCAATCAAATGATTCATCAACGATTGTATCCATCGAGATGGACAAATCAATCGTTTCAACTTCAAAATAATTCGCAAATTCGACGAACAACTGTTCCTCGATCGAAACATTTGTCTGTTGCCTTTCATTCCAATGAATTCAATGCGAATAAAGGCACAGGTTGTGATCTCGACGAAGCTTTGCAACGATATGAAATCTACGAACGACGATTAATCGATATTATTCCACTCAATGATGTTCATTTTCGAAAAGATTCTTTTTTCAATGATAAAACTTCGCCAACCAAAGCAAATCAAATCGATTTAACATCAAAACGGTTAACTACCGTTGCACAAGTTGTCAAACAACAAACACAAATCAATCAAATTCCAACAACACAATCAACGGACATCAAACATTCAACTTACACTAAAAATGATCTCTTTCAAATGATTCAACAAGGACTTTCATTGAGGTTCTCTCTTTTCTCTTTTCGATTGTTAATTGTTGTTTTGTGTTTTTAGTCCTTGTCAAGCTCGAACAGCATTTGGAACATATTTACAACGAATTCAAATTCGTTTGATGTTAGATTCCGAATTGAAAGAAGATGTAACGTCAACTCAACATATGGATTTAGTGATTCGATTTTTGAAACGAGCTGGATTCAATTTAAATCCACCGTTTCGAGTTCAAATTCCATCACGACGTTTATCTCAACCAGATCAAAAGAGAATTTTAGCCAAAGAACTTTCGGATTTTCTTCATTTATATAACAAAGAAACACTTCATCTTATTCAAAATCAAATTAACAATTCAACAACACAAATCGATCAAAAACTATTCGATCAATTTCTTCATTTTGCTTCCGAAGCTGATTTAGAACAACTGATGACCAATTATATGAAAACAAATCCCAATTCAGCTGTTCATTTAGGTGTTCATCCTAAAACGAATAAAAACAATTCGAATCAACAACAAGGTTCAGATGTTGGTGCCGATCAACAAGCACAATTTATCCTTTCGAAATCAACTCATGATCAACATACGATAACATCTATTCAAACAATTTCATCTTCACAACAATCAAATCAAAAATGGGCAACAAATACCAATCAACAACAATCACAAAGACAATTACTCAGAACATCAAGTGCATCAAGACACAAAACGAATCTTATCAATAAACCACAAGATATCTATCAAGTCTACGGAGTTACCAGACCACTATCAGCTGTTGTTCAACATAGAAAACGTCTCTTCTTCTTCTTTTTCTTCTTCTTTCTCTTCTTTATCTTATTCGTTGTTTTATTTAGAAATCACGGCAACATCTCTACTGACACCGAATAAATTATCAACTCGACAAAGACCTAATTCAGCGAATTTCCCCTCTGAACAAGCAGGTGAATATCTTTTTGTTTCTATCTTCATTTCATTTCAAATTATTGATATTGTAGAAGAAAAAAAAGATTTTACTGAACAATTAAATGAATTGTCGACGAAACAACATCAACGTCAATATTCAGGTTTAAATCAATTCAATGTGTTTCACAGTCGATCGTCATCGGTTGAACCTCAACAACAAAACAATGACGAAGAAACGATTCAACAAATTCATAAAGAAGAAGATATCTTAGAGAAAAGTAGACAAATTCTCGAACAAAGTCAAATTAAAAATCAACAATTAGCTGAACAAGTCGACTTGTTTTTTTCTTTTCTTTTATCATTTGATAATCGTTTCTTTTTCGTTCTAGGCTAAAGTTTTTCAACGAACATTACAAAGAAATGAAATTTATTCGGCATTGAATCGATTTTCTCATCGTCCTCCGATTTATCCGACAGTGATTCGAGAAAACAAATCGAATTCAACCAAATCGACAAAGTATTTAGCTTGATTTTGCCTTTGCCTTGAATTGATTTTGTTTTCAAAGTAATTCGCCAATAACTTTATTATCGGATCAATTGAAAAGCAACAAAACGACGAATTCATGTCAAGATTAGATAGATTTTATTTAGAAATTGACAATTGTTTTTGAGTTGTAGCACAAACTTTCGCTTGATATTCTTTTCGTTTTTCTTTTCTTCGTTTCTTAACTTTGCACTTGAACTTTTTAATTTATTTTCAATGTAAATAGTTTCTAATAAATCTAAAATTGAGTTTGGTCTTGTTTGTTTTCGGCTTCTTTCTCGTTAACAAACGTCATTCGCGTTGACAACAAACATTTCTACTCAACCCTCAAGAAGAAAGAGAAATAAATCTCTCTCCATTGGCAAAGAACTCTTCCAATAAAATAGCTGTGCTGCTGTTCTTTTTTCCTCTTCTAATTGTGTCAAACGTTTTTTTTCTGACCGAGCGAAGTGCATATTTAGTTTCCATGACAACACAGTGCCAATGTGATAAAATTGAATGGTGAGGATGAAAGTTCGAGATGTCGTTTGTTCGTTTTTGGTCGTTTGTGTGGTTTGGCAAGTGACGTTAATTGTCATCGAACTAAAAGATTTATTTGTTGGAATCGATTTTAATCTCAATGAAAATGTCAGTTGTTTCAATGGAAGTTCTTCGAGAATTCCTCGAATCATTCATCAAATGTGGAAAGATAACAATTTATCAACTTATCCAATTAAACATTCGCATAACAAATGGAAACTCCTCTATCCGAATTTTACAGTTCGACTATGGACTGATGCACATCTCCAACAATTGCTCAATTTCAATGAATATCGACATCTGAAATCGATCTATGATTCATATTCTTATTCGATTCAACGAGCAGATTTAGGTCGATTGTTGATTCTTCATCATGCCGGTGGAATCTATGCTGATCTCGATGTTTTTCCCAATTCAAATCAATTGGAATGTCTTCTCTTGACGAATTCTTCGTTCTACGCTCCTCGATCGTCATCAGGCAATTCTCTTATCAATCATTTTCTCATTTCTGAAAAGAATTCGTCGATTCTCACTTTTATTCTTCATCAAATCAAACGAAAGCATTTCTACGAGAAGATTTATCTTCTCCCGTATTTACAAGTCTTTTCAACGGGATCGTTTTTCTTAACGAAATCGGTTCACAAATATTTTCATTTGAATCCAACCAATGAATTGGAAACAAAGATTCTCTCGGAAAGAAATCTGTTGATTTATGTGACTCATGAACAAGGACGATCTTGGCATTTAATCGATGGTTTCATTTTAAATCTCGTTGAAGATCATAAGAAGAATTTCTTAACAATTCTCACTTTTCTTCTTTTTCTCGTGCTTTTATTCGTTCGATATCGATATGTTTTATTAATTAAGATTCAAAAATTGTCCCAATGATAAATTTTCTTCATAAAAAATGTCGTTTGATTGATCTGTGTAGATGTCAATCGTTGAATTCATACATGCGCTTTTCATTTGTTTGTCTTCAGATTTTAATAAATTCAAAGGATCAATTGACAATTTATCTTCGAATAATCTGAGAAATTCTTCATTTCTTTGTTGAAAATCAACATTTGTAAATGTTGAAACAACAACAATTCGATTCAAATGATTTCTTGTTCGAAATTCAATCAAATGATTCGAATTGAAAACTGATCTTATCGTTTGACTAATATTGACAAAAGATTGATAAATTGAAACTAAATTCCAAATAATGAAACCACCTTCACTCTTCAAATGATTTCGTAATAAAACAAAGAATTCTTCTGTTTTCATATGAAAAGGTAAACTATTATTCGAATCATACGCATCAACAAAGATCACATCGAATTGAATTTGTTCACTTAATTGAGTTAAATAAGTTCGTCCATCACAAATGTTCACTTGCATTTGTGAATCTTCTTGAAAGAAGAAATATTTCTTTGCTAATTCACAAACAATTTGATCGATTTCAACAATTGTAATTGAACAATTGGGAAATAACGATCGAAGTGTTCGTGGTAAAACTCCACCACCAAGACCAATGATTAAAATTTCTTTCGAATTGAAATCCAATGGAAAATAAACTAATGAAACTAACATCAACTGAATATAATTGACAATTGGAGAATTCATTCGATTTAAATCGATTTCCGATTGAATTCCACTTGACATATCATTGAAACGCATTCGAATCTTCGATCGTGACGAACAAATTAAAATCCTCTGATTGTATCGAGATGATTGACTGTGTAACACTTTTTCATTGGAAAATGAACATAGAAAATGAATTAATAAACGAATGACAACTAAAACACAACGAAGTAACTTCTTCAACATATTTGTCAATGATATGGATCAATGATTTCATCTCAATATTAATATAGACCTTCTCTCTGTCTCTCTCTCTCTCTCTTTCGAAATAGATGCAGATGTCAGTGTGTGAAGGTGAATAACAAATTTATTTAATAGAAATCGAAATAATTTTAATTTCATCCAAAGGTTTATCATGTCGATCAGTTTTAGTTTGTCCAATTTTTTCGATGACATCCATTCCTTTGGAAACTCGTCCAAAGATTGTATGTTTATTGTCTAACCAAGGACAAGGAATCAATGTGATGAAGAATTGAGATCCATTTGTATTTGGTCCTGCATTGGCCATGGAAAGTGTGTACGGTCGATCGTGTTTCAATTGAGGATGAAATTCATCTTGAAAATCTTTACCCCAAATCGATTGTCCACCAGTTCCATTGCCCAATGGATCACCAGTTTGAATCATAAATTGTTTGATTACTCGATGAAAAATACAACCATTGTAATACGATTGTTTCGAATGTTGAATAAAGTTTTCACAAGCTTTAGGTGCATGTTCAGGAAATAATTTGAGATGAATATCACCGAATGTCGTGTGAACAATGGCCGATTGAGAAAGAGATGAAATGGCTTGTTCTTCAGTTGCAGTGAGAATTTCTTCTCTCGATGGTTTTTCATTGTAAACATCTCGATCATTGTCATGTTCACTTCGACTATCCAACGGATTGTTTCGTGTAAATAAATAGAAACGATTCTTTTTGAATGCACTTGCAAATAGAATTGTCGAATTGAATTGTTGATTCGTTGAATTGTGCGCTTGATAAAGAGCTAAACGAATGAATCTCGCGTTTTCTGTTGTTCCAAAGAAATGTTTGATGGAATTCGTTCGAAGATTTAACATTTTAATTCCGTATAAAGTTGAATAGAAGAGAAATGTTGACGATGAATCAAATTGAAGATTAATCAACGAATAAACGGATTCATTTCGTTCTAAATCTTTTTCAATGGTTAATCTTCGTGAATATTCGACGTTATTCAAAAGATTTAAATTGCTTTTCTTATCTTCGTTTTGTTGTTGTTCTTGTTTGCTTTGCAATCGTTCGTGTAATTCTTTGTAAACATTTAAATGTTCATCGAAGATTTTCAAAATTTTGCCTTTTAACGTGTCGAATAGAAACAACTTTCGTTGTTGACTATTTTTAGCTAAGAGAGCGAATTGATCGCCTGTTGAATTCAATTGTAAAGTCAACGGAATTAATTTCTTTTTGACTAAATCGAAGAGATCAGTATCTAATTTCGATTCGAATTGAACTTCTTTGGGTAAAGATTTGATATTTTCAGGTGACCAATAATTAATAATTGACGATTGATCACAAGAAATAGCTAAATCATATTTAGCTGCATAGGCAATGATTGTGACAGGCGATGCATGGCCAATCTTAGAAATAACTTCAATCGGTTGTTTGACATTTAATGATTTGGCATCGTAGAGATAGATCGATGATGATTGACTATCGGAGATGGCTAATGTTGATAGAGGTTGACGAGATGAATGAACAAATGAACAAACCAGAGGAATGAATTCTAATTTGACCATTGTAATCATATCAAATGAAAGAACATCGAATAATTTCAATGTTTTATCTGCACATGTCGAACATAATAAAGTTCCCGATGAATTGACACAAAGATTGGAAATTGGACCGAGATGAGCTCGGAAATGTTTGACAAATTCAATAGGCCCATTGAGTAACGAATTCGAATTCTTTTCTTGTTCGTTATTCGCAAGAATCTGTTGTTGTTTTAAATAATCAGGAGTTAGGATTTTCCAGAATTTGATGTGACCATCTTGAGAGCCTGTTATCAAGAAATCAGTTGCTGTTACAACTAGATGTGTTACAACATCTCGATGCATATACGATCGTTCATAATAATCACTCGATGGTAAATACGACGCATACAATTGATCTAATTGATTCGAACCAACTGATTTCTCTTTCTCATTTGATTTACTTAATGAAGATTCACTTTCGAATTCATTTACGAATTCTTTTTCTTCATTTTTCTCGACGCGAATCTTTTTCGTTGTTGAACTTGTTGGTTCCACATTTTCTGATTTTCGAGACATTTCTTTTCTTTTATCTTTCTTTCGAAGTATATTTCACAAGAAGAAGAAGAATCGTTTGTTGTTAGTTGTTTTGACCAATGAAAAATTGTGGTCAAAAGATGACACTACTCGATTACTTTTGTTTTTCGATTGGATTTTCGTTCAAAAAGATTAGTTTTGGAGAGAAATTTGTCCGGATTTAAATTGAAATGTGAAGAGAGAAGATATCGTTTTGTTTGTCAATTGAATCTTTTGAAAATTCAAAGAAAAGTTATGGCGTTTAAAAAACTTGTTTTTCTATTCAAGTAAACTCAACTGTTAATTCGAATTAATGTATAAAGAAATGTTGACACAAGTCTATTATTAATCACCGGAACGACCATCAATGAATAGAACTCGACTAACAGGTATCGAAACGAAAATAAAAACTGATATCCATTTGTAAAATACAAAGCACTGTTTGACGTTAAAAAGAATTTATTTTTGTCATCTGTTCGTTTTTTGGCAGACATCAAGAGAAAAACGAATAAGTGAAAAAGTCAATTCGATTCCTCTTCTTCTTCTACTCGTTTTCTGCATTGTTTTTCAATCTCATATCGAAAGCATTATGATCGATGATATAGTAATTACAAAATCATCGCATTATTAATTTAGTTATTTTTGTTTAATTGATGTAATTTGTGACGTATATGCATAGAAATGACAGAGAAGAATGTTATACAAGACATCACTGCTAATCAATACATGATTAAATAACTGAATATCGATTATAGAGAAATTACCGATTGATAAATCATTCACAGGTGGAAACTTTTCTCTTTTTTTTCGAATGATAGATAAATGAAAATATGAAGATTATTGAAATATTTCGAAAAAGTTTAAATAAATTCTCAGAGATAAATCTTCATCAGATTAAATAACAGGTAAAGATATTTTCGTCCGTTGTGTATCGATATTATAATCGAACTTAGACGAAAACCTTTCTTTCTTTTCCACCACTAATCATTTTCTCTTGTCTTTATAATATCAAGAATCACAAGAAAATAGTGAAGAATAGATGATAAACTATATATTCCAGGCACCACATTACCGTTCTCTGTCGATATACTTTTCTATTATCGAGATAAGAGAAAAGAGAAAAACGAACTAGTCTGTTCACATTTCTATTTACTATTTATTTCGTAATATGTCTAACAAAACAGCAGCAGCTACGCAAATTCTAACGGAGAAAAATTCGGAAAAGCTTAAAGGAAATGTAAGTCTTACTATCGAATGAAAATATCTTAGATATTCAGTGAAGTAATCATCTAATTAGTTTTACACGATCAGAATTTTGAAATTGAAAATTTGAATTGGTCATCTAAAGGGGTTTGGAACATAAGAATGTATACGATTTCTAGCTTCGTATTCGCAGAAAAGGAGATGTCACTTTTCTCTTGGTTTTTATTCGTTCAGAGAAAAGTATGCCATTCGTAAATTGAGAAAAAGAAAATATTCTTTGTCTTAATGCGACCGATAAATAACCCGTTCAGCTATGCATCGAGCATACGTATAGATACATTCGGTTAACATTTATAGTTGCAGAACATTGATTTTTCCATCGTATAGAATTCGAATGTGTAGATCTATCCTACCTGAAGACGAAACTATATCATCAGACAGTCAAACATATATTTTTCATGACTCAGACGAAGTATTTGTTTGTTCATATATCCTGATCGATTCTCAATTTCATTTGATTTCATTATGTTACAGGAAATCGATGAAGGTGAACATCAACCGACAATTCAACATCAAATTTCACGATCAGTTGTAATTTGTTTTATTCAATCACTTCGTCAACAAGGTGAAGAAAAGTCGTTTATAACACCAGATTTAGCATTGAGAGCAATCGATTTCTGTCATTTTCTTGTTACGCGTACACCTATACAACAAGAAGTAAATGAAAAAATTGTATAGATTTCATTTCTTTTCATTTTGCTTACTAGGATGGAGATCGATTAATACATAAATGGTACAACGTTAAGCTGGGTGAGTGGTCATCTATTCCTTTTAACAAGCGTACCAAAACCATGGAAGAAATCATCGATCTCCTAATTGAAGTAAATATCGTTCGTCTTCGCTATTCATAATGTTTTGTTCTTGTATGTTGAAAGGATTGTGATCTTGAGACAATTTTGGTCGATGATACACCTGAATAATATGCTAACGTGATGCTCAAACTACCTACATGTTTCGCACACATTACAAAAAAAACAAGAATATAAACTGTAGAAAGTTTTTTTTTTTCATTTGGTTTATTGATCAATAAAACTGAAGATCTTTGTTGACATGTTAGTCGATATCGTCAAGAAAACATTAACTCTCATATCAAAATTTATCTCGAATTCCACAAACCTTGCTTGATGTTTTGTTTTTTTTTATAAATTAGGGGTGTTATATTTTCACGTGACTATTTATCAGCATCTAATCAGATAGCTGATGCTCAAATATCAAAAATTTATCGATCGATCAGTTAATCACATCATGAAATCTTTGTTTTAAAACGAGAAGCAGAGACAACAGTCGTTTTAGCTTTCGAAAGAATATTTTATATGACTATTTTTATTAAAAAATGTAACATATATAATTATTTAATGGATATACAGATGAAACTCTTCTGAAGATCGTATGTTCATTGTCGAGCCATAAACATCGAATAAGAGTGATGAACAATTCACTTTCATTCTTATATGGTCGATCATGTTTTATTTCTCAATCGATCACCTACAGAAATAAAATACACGAATATTTATCTAGCCCAACAAAAACAGAATGGAGAATCATAAATTATTTGACAATATGATAAAAAATACAACCATTATAATAGGATTGTTTTAAATGTTGAATTAAGTTTTCACAAGCTTTTAGAGAAAATTCTGGAAATAATTTCAAATATTAAATATCACCAAATGATTGAGATAATGATGAAATGACTTCTTGTTCTTCAGTTGCAGTGAGAATTTCTTCTCACGATGGTTTTTCATTATAAACATCTCGATCATTATTTTGCTCATTTCGATTATCTAATGGATTATTTCTTTTAAATAGATAGAAACGAATCGTTGAATTAAATTGTTGATATTAGCAGAGTTTTGAGCTTGACAAAGAGCTAAACGAATAAATCTCGCGTTTTCTGTTGTTCCAAAGAAATGTTTTATTGAATTCGTTCTTGTTTGCTTTGTAAACATTTTTAAATGTTCATCGAAGATTTTCAAGATTTTGCCTTTTAACGTATCGACCAGAAAAAACAACTTTCGTTGTTGAACTTGTTGGTTCCACATTTTCTGAAATTCGAGACATTTCTTTTATCTTTATCTTTTCTTCGAAGTATATTTCACAACACAAGAAGAAGAAGAATCGTTTGTTGTTAGTTGTTTTGACCAATGAAAAATTGTGGTCAAAAGATGACACTACTCGATTAACATTCGAATTCGTTGAGTTGCAGAAACCTACATAATTCAACGAGAAAAAGTACTTGAAAATGTGAATTTGCATAGAATTTATGTTGATTAACATGTGAAGAGAGAAGAAATCGATTTCTTTTCTGGCAATTCAAATATTTAAAACAAAACATTGGATGTTCTTGTTTAATGTTTTCTGTTGTTATTGACAGCAATGTTTTTATTACTGAAGAAACATTGAGAGTTAAAAAAAGAAGCAGAAAAAAAAGACGGCAACGAGAGAGAAAAAGGAAAAACACAAACATTCTTTTTTCTTCTTCTCCTTCTCCGTTTTTTTCGATCTCATCTATTGACATTCATTGATTCATTACAAGTTTTTCTCTTCTCCTTCTTCTTCTTCTTCTTCTTGGTCGAACAACAAAAACATCAAATCAAATGACTTGTTTCTTTTTCCAATGAAGTTTTTGATCGATGTCTGAAGAAACAACAACAACAACAACAACCGGTCAACTCAAACGAAATGAATCGCAAAAAGAAAATTCTCTTTACGTTGAACCAATTCCCAAATGTTACATTGGCAATGGAAACAATCCCGAATTGTTCGTTGTTGTCTTCTTGTTTTTCTTCTCTTTGATTTCAAATCTATTTTTTTAGAATCGAAAATATTTTGACCTCGATTGGTTATGAAAGACAAATCGAAAAGACCGATGATTACAAATTGAAATGGGTTCAA
>ERZ781398.550-NODE-550-length-44379-cov-4.027615_pt1 | contig 44379 bp, 46 predicted proteins | sample MGYA00433077_ERZ781398 | MGnify/ENA primary metagenome ERZ781398 (study PRJEB29847, sample SAMN06458254) | wastewater metagenome | isolation source: Wastewater bioreactor | place: South Africa: Cape Town | study: EMG produced TPA metagenomics assembly of the... | reverse complement strand
TTGAAAATGTCAAGAAGAAAAAGCAAATAGGAGAAGAAAAATGATTCAGCAAATAATCTGTCATTTAAGATTGTTTAGACTTGATCAATTTCATTTTTCTCACTTAGACTACAATCAATAAAAAAAAAGAAATAACCTTCGCATAACACCATTCAATCTTATGAATACCGTCTGATTATAATCAAATATATGAACTTTTCAGAGGATTAAAAATAGTTTTATATTTTTTTTTCTTCAGATCTTTTTTTTTCCATCAACACATAAATATTAGTCACGCAATAGAGAATGATAACTAAAAAAAATTGAAGAAGAAGAAGAAAAAAAAAGAAAGAAAGAAAGAAATACTCTTGCTAAACATAGGAATTTATTCTCGCATCACACAGAAATAAAAATTCCTTTATCTGAACTGATAAAAGACACAGAAAAAGAACAAAAAAAAACAATATTTAAACAGATGTAGTCCGTTTAGCGCATTTTCGAATACTTCGTCTCGTTGCATTATCGGCTAGTTGTCGACGTGTATGAGAATTTGGTATATTCTTAGTATTTGTTACGATTGGTGCAGGTGTATTCGGTCTTGAATTGACTAATAATTGTGCTTGTGATTTTGATTTAACCATTTGTGTCAGTAAATCCATATCTTCTGTACGAATAAGAATACGACAATAGTCACTATAGATAAGTGTTGGTGATCGAGGTGGAAACACTGAACAAGACATTTTCTCATCAGGCGGATAATAAGTTGGAGGAGATTTATCAAATGGTAGGCGTCGTCGTTGTTGTTGATTGTTGATTGTTGATGAATATTGAGAATTTGGATTTAAACGATTTGTTTGTCCTTTGACTGAATTGATATTATTTGAATTGGCTGCATTGAGTGCTGCTAAATTTATTGGCAGAGCAGTTGTCATTGAAAGACAATTGCCCATTAATTGACGTGTACGTTCACGTAATTTTTCTTGTTTACGTACAAGTGCACGAAATCGATAGATAAACCAATAGACAGTTAGAACACCAGTTAATTCTTGTAAAATAAATGATAGAACTGCGCAAACAAAAGAAAGTCCATATTCTGGTGTCATCACGTACACGTTTTGTTCGCTTTTAACTGATTCTTCAGTTGTAATTGATACATATAGTGTAACACCAACCATTGTGACCAAACCTAAATGAAATTATCAATTGAAAGTGTGATTAGATTTGTTTGTTTGTTTTTTTTGTACAAAATCACCTGAGATTGAAAATAAAAGTCCTGAGATAAAGAAAACAGCTTTTCGACGTCGTTTGCAAAGACCACGTGAAAATAGTAGAATGGCAATTGTTAAAAGTGTAGACGCTGCAGTGAAACAAGTCATACTTGGTGCCGATCGATCTAGTTTTACATTTGATAGTAAAAATCATATTACGTGTCATGATAAAAAGAAGAATTTACATGCAACAGCTTTGAAACCTTTCTCTAATTTTGCTTCTGTCTTCGAATATTTTACCATTGTACAATTGTATTCTTCATCTATAGATTCAATGAAAAAGTTATTTTCAAAAATGAAATCACTATTGTTTACGTGGTGTTTCTCTTGAACATTCGTACCACAGACCGATACGATGAAACGTGAAATTTAAACCTCGATTATCACCCGGTTTGATAATGGGATTCGGCGAAGATTTAATTTGGCTTCCATAGATCCAATAATTTGTAAAAAGACAAACGATCATAAGTGCTGGCGCTGTATAGGCACTGACCGAAGCTGAGACCATGAGCGCCCTATGATGAAAATTACCCATCCATGCGCCGTCACTGCGCAATTCTCAGGAAGAAAAAAACACTAGTTTTAATAAAATAATCGAGAATTATGTTCAAATCTAAAGTCTAACTAAATGCAAGAGTGACAAAACCGATAAACCATCAAGTCATCTAAAATGCAAACATGTTCATTTATCTCATATATTCAATGTAGAAGAAGAAGAGAACGAGAGAAAAAGAGAGAGAGAGAGAGAGAGAGAGAGCAAAGTATTTAGAAGAAAACACTATTACGGTTCAATTTTATTGTTAGATTCTTACGAAGAAAACTTAGCACGCAATAATCTCTCTTCACCCTCCCAAGTTCTTTTTGTTCGAATTATTATTTATGACTGCTGAGCATACACAAGACACATTCTAGTCCCGCCTCGCGTTTGAAGTCGCTCCGTTTTTCTGCCCTCATCACAGTCCTTGAGTTAATACACCACACATGAAAAAAAAGAAGAGAAGAGAAGAAAAGATGCATTCATACTTAGATTCGAAAAGAAAGAAACGCGAGACACAGAAAGAGAGACAGAGACAGAGACAGAGGATGGAAAAGCCATCAAAATATTTTATTAGTGTTCCTTTTTGCGCGCGCATGCACGAATGTTCCATCTCGATCGAGCGCGATGCGATCTAAACTCGCGATCGGATCATCCTCCCTTTTTCTCCTTTTTACTGATGGTATTACATATATTATATATATATATATATTTTTTTTTTATGGAAAATTACATTTTTTCATCTCGTGCTTGTTGCTTTTATTTTTCTTTTCTCTATCTCTTTTCGGTTGTTCTTCTTAAACTACTTGTATGTGTAAGTATAGGATATAGGACGACTAACAACTACATCAATAAATGAGAGAGACAGAGAGAGAGAGAAAAAAAGACAATAAGTAAATACTTTCGAACAATTGATTGAAAGACAAAATTTGCTTTTTGCTTTTGTATTCTCACACAATTGATGTCGTTTCTTCTTATGTCGAAATAAAATAATGTTACAAATATAAAGCCTCATGGCAATAATCAATAAAGAAATCATCATGGATGAGAAGAAAATATCAATAATATGAATTTTAAACATTACTATGGTCTATTGCATTTTGGATAAGAATATTTCCATAAAAGAAAATCGTTTTTTTTTCTTCTCGTTTACAATTCAATTTCAATTGACTAAATATGATCAATAATGTGTACTGGCTGACCGAATTCTTCTATCAAAAAGAAGAAAAAAAGCAAAGCAAAGCATATTCATCGATAAATCATATAAAATTTGTTCAATATCGATGATGTTACTGATGATAATAATAATCATTGTCATAGTTCGACTAATTCAATATCGCATTGTTAGCATGATAATGAATATTTATTTTATTCCAAATAGATGACTGATTGCTCATTTCAGTGTTGTAATGTTGAACATGCAATATAACTTGTGGCTAATGAGTCATCATTTAATAGCATGTTTTGTTTTCTCTCGGTAGAGTCAATCATCTGAAGATTTTCAAGCAGTTCTTAACAACAAAAAAAAAGAAAACAAGACAAGATAAGCTATTGGATCGAACTAAAATAAAAATTTATTGAATCCATTTTTTTTCTTTAACTAATTGTAGAAGAAATTGTTATTGCATTCGATGAATTATTTATTTATAAAACACATTAATTATTCATTTTCTATCTTGAGAAAATTTCTCTATTGAATACTTTTCTCACACTGAACGATTTGGGTAAGAAAGTGACAACTATTTTTGTTTCAATCGCGACGAAACAAAAAGTACTGCCGGTGCTGATTTACTTGTTTATTTCGAAGGTCTTTTAGAGAAATTCTAGATGAGTTATTAAATAAGAAAACAAGATTCTATTCAATTGTCTGACACTCTATCGTAATAGATTATATAGAAAACCAATTCTAATAAATTTAGAATTCGTATTACAATAAAAAGAACAAGAAATCAACGAGTTATATTCCATTTATGTTCCAGTAATAAATATCGATTTGTTTCGTGTCGTTTTTTCTTCTTCTCCGTTGTCATGACCTGCATGATTTGTCTGTTAACACATCACTGGTAAATGAAAGACTAAATACAAATGAAAGAAAGCAAAAAGAAAGAAAGAAAGAAAGAAAGAGAGAGAACGAGAAAAAGCAGAGAAAAAAAATCACACTTCTGAATCTCTTAAATAACTATCATCATATTTGCCACGAGTTCTTTCATGAGCATGACCGTGTCGATGTTTGGAACGACGTTGTGGTGATCGAGAGTCTCGTTTATCATCATGATGTTGTTTATTTCCTTTTGTCGAACGTTTCTGTGCATTAAATGCTTCGGCAAGTGAAAGAGCAAAACGATGTGCATGTTCTTTTGATTGAAATAGGAATCCGTAGCATTCAGTCACGGGTTCATTGGATTTCTTATTTTCTGATGAACTTTTCGATTGACGTAAAACAATACATGTCGATACTTTCGAATATTTGACATCATGCATAACATAGGATATGTATTCTAATGGGATAAGACCGTGTTGTCGTCGGTCAGGACTATGCACACGTGAATGATGTTTATTACGAGTAGGTGAATGTCGATGTGTCAATGTAAGTCCACGTGTATTTATACAAGCTTCGAGTGTTGGTATTTCATTCATGGATGATAATTGCCGAGCTGAATGTACCATGTCATCAATAGGTTTACGCACGGATTCAGCACCCCACAATTGTGTACATGCTGTGCGTCCTAAATATTTGACAAGAAAATATTGCGGTAGGATAAATTTAAATTGTGATGATGGAAGAGGAGAATTATCGTATTGGCTTTGTGTGATTTTGATTCGAATTGCATCGGGTGTGAATGGAGCTGGCGAATCATCGAGATCATTCGAATGTAAAATATTGAAATTGCTAAAATTTACACTCATATTATCAACATCCGTTGAATTCATTGAATTACGATGATTTCGTGACAAATGATGTAATGGAGGAGTTCCATTGACGCGAGAATTCATTCGTGGAACGTACGGTGGCGTATCCGATGGCGTCGATGGACGACTACTTTCACGTGATGCTTGATAGCGCATTAACGGCGAATAATTGACATTTTTTAGTTCAGATATTGTTTCAACCGATTGAAGATAGAAATTAGCTGGTTTGTCGGCATTGTCTTCTGCTGATTGTTCGTTGGAAGGTAATTGAGAGGAATTTGGTTGAAAACCGAAATAATCATGATTTGTTGTTTCGTCTTGAAAAGCGTCTTCGAAATCAACATAAAGCTAAAACAGTCAAAAGAAAAACACGTCGAAATACAACATGATATTCAAACTACATTTCTATGATTTCATTCAAATATTTGTAAAGCAATTATTTAGACATTATCATCAACTCAGTTTTTTTCTTTTTTATCATCGATTTCGATACAATTATACAAAAGACAAAATCTTTTCTCTTGAAAATGAGTTTCTTTTTTTTTAGATCAATGAAATCTTACAGCTTTCGCACGTTCAAGTTCCGTTTGTTTCCTATTAGCAGGTGATTCATTGCCAATGTGTCCATTTGGCGGTTTCGAATGATGATTCGTATGACCATTCGATGGCAAAATAGTTGCATAATGAAGTTGTTGTTTCGACGAACTATGATCTTCTCGACGAGCCATTTAAAATAATTTATCTTGCGTTGAAGAAATTATAAGTTTAATTTTTTTTTTCGTTTTTGCTTATTTGATCTTGAATGGAAGTTACTTCTAAAACAGCACCTTGAACAAATAAACAAGTCAAATGCACTCGTTTCTTGCACATTACACACTGAATTGCTTAGCAATATTCAATAGAAACTAGAGCGTAGGTGCTCTTCTTACAGCGTTCGTCGATGTTTTTGTCTCGTTTAAGTAAAATGTTTCGACTACTACTACTACTTTTTCGATGAGGCAATAAGAATCATAAGAGGAGCAGAAAAGAAAATGAAGAGAACAAATATTTCATCAGGTTCTATTACTTAAGAACTATTAAGACGTTTGTATAAGTAAAGAACGAAAAAACAAAATTTCGAATTTTCCGATTAATTTCATATTCGCATAGGTTAAAAAATATGGAACTCATATTTTACTTACTTTTAAATACGTATTTTACTCTTCGTTACCATGATCAAGATCTTGTTTAATCGCGTCAGTTCCTTCTACAAAAAAGAAAATGAGTAATAAAAAATCCGTATGATAAGAACAAAAGTAAATTATGTAGGTGTATGTGTTTGTTCTTTGTTCTGTATCGATCACTTCTAACAGTCAGGGTTCAACTTTCGCTATGATTTAAATGATGATGATGATATGAATCAAATAGAAAGCAAAGGATTGAATAAAATTTCTCAATGGCTGAAAGATGTTACTAGGCTGAGCCGTAGTCAATTAGAAATGGGCTCGTTGGTTAAAATTCAAAGAACGAGAAAGGCAAAAAAAAATTTTCTTCGTTTTTTTTCTTAAATAAGCAGAGCAGACAGATCTGAGAGTATTTTTTTTCTTTCGTTCGTTCTCATTCTGTATGTATAGTATGTCTCTTAAAAGTTGACAACAGAATGATTGTATAAGGAAGAAAAGTTTTATGAAACAGAACGAAAAAAGTATTGAGTAGGCCGGTATATGCTGAGATCAAATGTCCTTTCATTTTCTCAATCAATGTGTGCACGATTAAGCACATAAAAAAAGAGCTTCTTTTTCTTTTTTCCTTTACTCAAATTTACTGTACATATATATGAAAATATTTAAAGATAATCTCGACAATTAATCAGAATATGTTAGTTCGTCGAAACTATTTACTAATTTTGACATTGCTTTACGAAATTATTATGTATTTTAAGTAGCAAAATGACTGCTGTGTTGTTGTTGTTGTTGTTGTTATTATTATAGTGTTTCATTTTTACTAAAAGCAAAAAATTATAGATTTCTGTGTAAAAATCGATGGAGAAAAAAGAGACCTGTACGTATTCGATTAGATAAATATGAAGAAATGCTCGAAATATCATTTTGATGTCATAAGTATTTATTTATTCAAAGAATACCTTTAATTTCTCATGAAATTTCGTGTTCTCAATGACGATATGTAATATATGTCGTGCACAAGAAAGAGAGACGATCTAGTATTCAGTTGTTGTCAAATCAATATTGACGATTGAAAAATAAAACGATCAATATTTATTATTATCAAATTCTTGACACGACTTGAAATTTGAAGTCAAAATATGAGAATTAAACAGTGTCATCTTGTTTTCAATTTAAAAGAAAATTTAAATATTCTATTATAAACAATTTTTATCACATACAGAAAAAACAAATTCATAGGCCTTTTTCCCATGAAAAGTTTATCTTAGTTGTTTATCGCTGAGTTGTTATCAGTCGTATATAATTTCGTTTCATTCTTTCGTCCATTACTTTGTATCTTCAAGCATTTCTACGAGTAAGTATGAAAATTACGGTCGAAACAGATAGTTTTTATTTTCAAATTTTAAATTTACGATCAGAATTTGAAACAAAAAAATCGATTTTTACCATCATTTCAGCGACAACTGTAGTAAAACGAGAAAAAAACGACTGAAGAACGTTGTTTATATACCTTTTTTTTAATATTTCATGCCATGTGAGTTTTTTTCATTCTTCTTCTTCCTAGTAAATACTCAACATGTACGCAAAAAAGTATCTATATTGTAAAATATTTTCTTTATATTATAGAAACAAACGTATACAATGAGCGGTAATAATAATCGTGGTGGATCGAACCAGAAGAGAAGTTCTTATCAAGGATTATATCCTCAACTTTCGAATATTGACAATGCGACTGAGGGCTCAGGTTACTCTTCTCCTTCAGATATTAACCAACGTTCAGGGGCTAGAGCATCAGCACCACATGAGGATGACTATAGTGTAAGTAATCAAATTTAGATATTTAAAATAGTTTTGAAAAAAAAAATGTTACTTATGCATTTTGCTGTCCGTATGTAGGCCACACAAGGAATTTCCAGTGGCATGTCATATGATTCAGGAGATCGAAATAGACAGCCGACGTCGGCGAATTCTGCTTCCGCACGTTTAAACAAATCAAGTAGTAAACGATCGACAAGTAGTTCAGATGATGATGATGACAATGAATGCAGGATGGATACAGAAAACCAATCTGAAATACTTCGATCACAATTTTCGAATAGAAATGATCGTTATGATTCTGATTCACCTGCACCATCGCCTATCAAAACTCCTAAAGAAAAGAAATCATCACCAAAATCAAATCAGTCGTCTGATGAGTGGATATGCGACAATTGTGATGCTTCAAACGATAAAAATATAGCTCGATGTACTAATTGCAGAGAATTCTCACGTTCATCTTCAATATCTTCACCACCCATCGAAAAAACACCTAAAGAAAAGAAATCATCACCAAAATCAAATCAGTCGTCTGATGAATGGATATGCAGCCATTGTAAAACTTCAAACGATAAAAAAGTAGAACGATGCCGCACTTGCAGAGAATCAATCCGTCCATATTCGGTATCTTCACCACCCATCAAACAAACTCCTAAGGCAAACAAATCGTCAAGCACATGGATATGTGCCGAGTGTAATCATACAAACAGTAGTAATGAGAAAAGCTGTAGCGAATGTGGCGAGGGTTGTCGACCATCGGAAGATGTTCAAAAAGTGTCCAACGATTTAGCAGTGCAGCCTCAAGTAAAATCAGCAAAACTACAAAAGAAACCGTCAAATTCATCCATCATCGCCGCAGTGTCTGAGAAAGGTATGCCAGTTTTTATACCGGAAATTCCACATGGTTCGCCTAAATCAATGTTAAAAAATACGATTCAGTCGCGTCTTGACATGCATCGTGATATTTTTATACAAGACATCATTTGTTATACAAAAGCATGTGCTGGTGTTGTAATTGTTAAGAGCGAAGATGATGCAGATTCTTTAGTCAAACGTGTACAATCAATTGTTTTGGATCCTAAAACGGAAGTAACTATTAAGTTCATCGATGAATTGGAACTTATTTCTTACATAGTTTTCGATAAAACAGCGAAATCTTCGGTAAATTCTGATGATATTATTCGTGAATGGAAACAACGTTTCAATTTACCATATAAATGTCAATGTAAAACAATTTCGAAAGCATTTCCGAATATATTTCGACTGACAATTGAAGATGCTGAAGAACTTGCTGCTCTCGATTCTTTAACAGAATTTACAGTCTGTGGTTCTCAAGCTAAACTGTATTTAAATGCCGATTGCAGTTTCTTCGAAGATTTACCAGAAAAACTAAGCAAAAAAGATATTGCTGAAGCTGTCTGTTCAGAAATCGAACGTGCATATGATGAAAATATAATGTATATTCAATATGACGGAAATTCGTCAAGTGCAGTTATTATTAGTACAAATGCCGTTAATGAGTGCAGAAAAATGACAAAAATACATCTTCAAAATGAAAAATTTAAGAAAAAAGACTCTTTAAAAATTCGTGACAAATCAGTTGATGATGATGCTGTTAAAAAAAATCAAAATGATAGTTCACACGGTTCGAAGAAAACAGGTATTAAACCTAAAGATCAACCTAAGTCAGCAAATGCTGGTTATGATCCAGATGACATTAGAAAAGAATCCGATTCACCTACTTCGATGAAAAAATCAAAAACTAAGGAAATTGATGAACAAACTTGGTATGAAACTGAAATGGTCAACTACCGACCTGAACTTGGAGATTTTCTTAGCAATCCTGACCTTCCAATTTTCAAACTTAAATGGAATAGTCAATGTTGGCTTAATCAATTTAAACGCTTCCAAGGCTCAAAAACTGATAAACCTAGGGACGAACAACGTTTATTGCGAATTTCAGTTATGGCTAATACTATTGGCGTTTTAAAACAAAAGTATTATGTTCTTGAAACCGATGATCGTGAAAGTAGAGTGAATTTAAGGCTTCAACGAATGACAAATATTGTTTATGATCATCAATCAAAATTAATGAAGAAAGGAGAAATTGATTTGACTGAAATCAGACTATATTCTGAGACAAAAGTGAAAGTAGTTCAAAAAGACTGTCTTGTTGTTTATGAAGACCTCCTTCGTAAAAATAGAAAACCAGTATTACTTAACATGGCTAATTCAAAAACACCAGGTGGTGGTTATCGACGAGGTGCTGGAGCTCAAGAAGAAAATATCTTCCGACGTTCGAATTATTGTCTTAGTCTTGATGTAGAACTTGATGAAAATAATGAAATGGAACGACTCCGATGTACATCTGACGGCAATAATGAACCTATTGGAAAACAAGGAAAATTATATCCCATTGATAACTATGGTGCTATATATACATCGGATATAACTGTTTTCCGTGGCACAGAATCAGAAGGGTATGCTTTCCTTGAAGAGCCAATTTATGGTGTTTGTGCAATTGCTTCAGCTGCTTGTGAACGACCGAAACTGAGAGAAAACAATTCGAAGTTACAAAAACAGGCTGCAATTGATATGCAAAAGAAAATTGAAAATTTCTTTGCCATTGCATTGCTTCATAAACATGACTGTCTCGTTCTATCAGCTTTTGGTTGTGGTGCATTTCAAAATCCACCTGGACATGTAGCAACAATATATAAAGCAGTTATCGAACAATATGCAGGATATTTTAAGGAAATTCACTTTGCTATTATCGATGACAATAATACGAGACGTGAACATAATCCCGACGGAAATTATGAGCCGTTTAAAAAAACTTTAAATGGTTTCAAATGTGAACCACCGAGCAGTGAACTTACAGAGAAGACAACGGGGCCTTTTCGTATTATTCGTAAAAGTGGAACAAAATTGACTGTTGATGACGTAAAAATCGACAACTCATCTGATTCATCTGATCAATCAGAAGAAGACGAACAACGCTCAAATTCACCGCTTCATAAGAAAGAATCTCAAAGTGATCCAAGAAGTAAACTTACTGAGGATAAATGTCCCGATGATAATCGTTGTGTTCGTTTTCATGACAAACAACACGTAAATAAACAAAAACATTCGTTTCAACCGCCTTGTCCTTTAACACCGTATGCGTGTGAGCATCATGCAAAATTTTTACAAGCAGGTCCAAATAAGCCAGTTGGACCGGAAATCGAAAAACACTGTAACGAATTTTCACACGTTTGTCCGTTTGGACAGCAATGTAGAAACAATGATCCAGCACATCTACGAATATCTATTCATATTACTCGTCGTTTATGTCAAGATGGATCTAATTGTAAAAAATTATTCGATGAAGAACATTTAAATTCTTTTTCACATTCTGATATTCGCGATGTACGATCTCTTTGTCATTATTGTAAATCCCAATGTCAACACATTAAAAACCGTGAACATATCAATCGATTTCGTCATGAGGATAATAGTTGTGATCAATTGGGTGTTGTTCCTTACTCTGATTCAAATAGACAAATCGATTTTTTTCTAAATCAGAGCAAAATGGTTCAACAAATTAATCGGTATCTTGAGAGCAATAACACGACGTATTTGAAAGAGATTAGACGATGCGTTCAAGCTGCACAGCCAGTTTATCGATGTAGTCAATCAACTCTTGAGTCAATTATTGCTCATGGCTGTGTTATGAGTAGAAAATATGTACAGGACTTACAAGATCCAAAGAATGTTATACGAGCTGCTCTTCAACATTTTGAAATACGAAAAATACTCGATGAATGTAAAGCGAAAGAGCTAGAACAGAAAGCTAGGCAATACATTGAAGCGATAGTACAAAATGAATTCGATCAAGTTTCAGCGAAAAATCAAGCAACGGGGTATGCAGGTGGTAGCATGTATGGTACGCCAAATAATTCATCGCCCAATCAATCTCAATTGTCAAACAAACTCCGTACGATTGAATCATCATTGAAAAAATATTTATCATCAGATGCCATGAAGAATATTCAACAACATGCAAGTCTTATTACGCAAACACATTTTCGCCTTCTACAAGAACCTGAAAATGCTATTCGACACGATGATAAATTATTTCGAACAAACGAACATGTTGTGTGTACTCTTGGACCAAGTTCAAACAAAAATGGTGATATAGTTATTGTTTTTAAACGTGAAATTATGCATCATCCAGATTCAAATTTTACTCCTCAAGCAGCAACATCTTTTGCTCGCCATGATAAAGCATATCACCGACTACCATGGTTATCATCTCCGAAAACTGATGAAGAAGCAGCTAAATATTTTCATCGTAGTAAACTGCATTATTCAATACATAAGTATGATGAAACTGCTGCTTTGCTATTAATAGCACTGGTTAAATCAACTAAGACAGCCTCGAAGTTTGATTTACAGAGTATACGAGAATATTGGAAGAAAACCGATTCGGACGAAGTCTTTGAAGCTCATTTGCCATATTCAGTACCTCTCGATTATATTGGTTATATCTTTATGAGCGATGACACCTACCGTTCATTGGGACACAATTATCAAAACTTCCTGAGCACAACATTTAAAGACAGACTTAAAAAAATTGATGATAAAACTACCAGTTGGTTTGATTACTTCGTGAATTTTTTTGTTAATCTAGATTTAATTACACCAAATGATAATTTTAACAAAAATGTACATGGGCAAATTCAACCATTAACGACTAAAAACAATTCGTCTACTCTTTGTGGAACTCTAATTACATTAAAAAGTACTAAGTTTGCAGATTATGTCTGTTTACCATTTACGGTAACACAAATAAATCGTTCAAATCAAAATGGAGCATCTTCAACTGACGGTATTTATATATACTGGGAAGCATTTGGTGGTGATATGATGTTAGCTATTTCTAAAAATCGAATCGAACAAAATAAAGACCAATTTGATAATCCAAGTCTTTTGTGTTACATAGCTGATATACCAACGGAAAACAATAATACTCATGAGAATCGTGAATCATATTCATATATAACCAATGGTCCATCAGATCAACATCGGGCATTAGTAAAATCTCCTGAATTGAAAGCAAAATCCAGTACATTTCATTATGGTTGCAATATTTACGATTTTATAAGATATTGTTTGAAAATTGATTATAACAAAGATGAGATAACTCTGACACATGCTGGTTCAAATGAAGTTTATAATAAAGAAGAAATTGTTTATAAATTCGATAGAACAGAATTTGATTTACGTGAACTCGGTTATATTCATCTCAGTGCTAATCGTTCGAATGTGCCTATTCGAAATTTAATTGTAAGTCAAAAAAGAATCGATGATTGTCATTTATCCGCTGATACAAATTCCCAAAGAAGGGATAGACCGTCTGTTCCTTCATCGCCACATATCGATTTTGGAAATTTTAATCCACATGTACCAGGTTTTTGTAATCCACTACAAAAAAACCGGCAAAAACAAGGGGTGTTCCCTCCACACGACAATTCACCAAATCATATGAGACCAACACCGTGCCGTTATGGTGTCAACTGTCCTCAAGCATATAACAAGAATGTTGCCGCTGATTCACACAATATACAATATTCTCATCTATGTCAATATTATAATTCATGTACAAGGAAAGCCGAACATTCTTATTTCGAACATAATCCAAATTCAGTACCTGAATGCAAACTGCAATCAAAGTGTTCTCAATTAGCTGATCCTTATCATCGTTGTCAATATCGACATGCAAATCTACCTGATATTCTTTTTCCATGCAATGCACAATCCAATTGTCAAGACCAAAGTGACAGACATCGACAAAAGTATTCCCATGGAGAAATGGTTCAACCACCTCAAGATCCTTCGAAAAGTAATTATTAAATTCATTTTCTTATATTTTTCTGGAAATTTTATTTTAAATTTCATTTAGATCAACAAATCACACCAAAAGTCCATCATCACCGTCGTCCTAAACATTAAAAAAATTAAAATTGACATGCTTTTTTTTAAACATTTCTAATTTTTCTATTCGATTTTTTCTTTCAAATAAATTCATTTGTCTAAACATTGTTCAGTAAGGTCATCTATCGACAATAGTCATACCAACATATCGAATCAATGCACAATTGTATTCGTTCGTCCTTTTTTCTATCTTATTAATCTTTTAGTAGAGAAAATGTCGATTCGGCTTTCTTATCAAAAACAAATCATACCAATTCTCATATTTTGTTTTCATATTCGATTTAGATTGAGTAAAACATTTACGTTTTTTATTTTCTTTGAAAATGGCAACGAATAAAAATGATTCTGTTGACGTTGAAATGATGGATACGAATTCATCGATAGCAAAAGAAAACGATCCACCTGCGTCAGTTAAAGAAGTCGATGTCGTTGCAAAATCAACAATAACAAAGCACATACCATGGCTTGAAAAATATCGTCCAACGAAACTCGACGATATCGTTGGCAACGAAGAAGCGGTGTCACGTCTTGCTCATTTTGCTCGACAAGGAAACCTTCCGAATATAATCATATCAGGACCACCTGGTTGTGGAAAAGTTTGTTCTCGTTTTCTCTTTCTTATTATTCGATGAAAATGAATTTCGGGTACTCTTTATCTAGACGACGAGTGTCTTGTGTTTAGCACGACAAATGTTAGGTGATTCATTTCGTGAGGCTGTACTCGAGATGAATGCATCGAACGATCGTGGCATTGATATCGTTCGAACGAAAATTAAAATGTTTGCACAATCGAAAGTTTCATTGCCTAAAGGACGACATAAGATAATTATTCTCGACGAAGCTGATAGGTTTGTTCGATTGGTTTTCGAATGAAAATCGTTGCTCATCGATTTTGTTTTCAGTATGACTGAAGGAGCACAACAAGCATTACGTCGTACGATGGAATTATATTCTAAAACAACTCGATTTGCACTTGCTTGCAATGCCTCTGATAAAATCATTGGTATTTCAAAGGAATTCTTTTTGTTTTGACAAACTTCGACATTTTTTCCTGTAGAACCAATTCAATCTCGATGTGCCATGTTGAGATATTCGAAATTAAATGATGAACAATTGTTAAAACGTTTACGTGAAGTTGCCAATGCTGAACAAGTTTCATATACATCCGATGGTCTCGAAGCGATTATTTTTACTGCACAAGGAGATATGCGTCAAGTAAATTCAATAAAAAACAGAAAACTTCAAATCGAATTTGTTATTTGCAGGCGATTAATAATCTTCAATCGACTGTATTCGGATTTGGTCATGTAAATAGTGAAAATGTTTTTAAAGTTTGTGATGAACCGCATCCAATTCTCATTCGTGATATGATTGAAAAATGTCTTCAAGGCGATTTGAATGAAGCCTATAAAGCCATGAATCATCTTTGGCGATTGGGTTATACAGCTGAAGATATTCTTTCAGTGATTATGCGTGTTACGAAAACATATCAAATGAGTGAATTCATGCAATTGGAATTTATTCGAGTAGAAATAAAGATTTTTCTTTTCTTTGGATTCAAAAATTGAGTTTGGTTTAGGAAATCGGGTTGACATATATGCGTGTTAGTCAAGGTGTTGAATCCCAATTGCAATTATCTTCATTACTTGCACGATTATGTGAAAAAGCAACAGCGAAATAAGATTTTTTTTCTCCTTCTTTTGACTTGTCTCTCTGTGATGATGATATATTTTTCTTTGTAAATGACAGCAAATTCAGATTAAAAACAGAAAGAATTTATTCTAGATTATTTTTAATGAATACATCTGGTACGAGCAGCTATTGGCATCCACAGGATGTTAGTCAATTACCCAAAACTACACATTTACACGTAAACAAAACACACATCTTTTTGTCTTCAAAAAAAACAAGATTTTCGTTTAGTTTCCTATAAATCCTCATCTTACATCTCAATATCACGAAAGTAACATTTGCTTTTAGTTTATTAAATGAATATAAATACTGAGAATGTGATTGATTTTTTAGCGATGAATTATTATAACGAACCAAATAGTAGCACTCAATTGAAACGTCCACACTCAGGGTCGAATCGTCACGTTTCGCCGTACAAAAAACGGCAAATCGTTCCACCTCCAACATCTTCATCACAACGGCCAACAACAACAACAACATCATCATCTGCGGATCATACTGGTTGGTTTCTTTTTAAACTTGATTCTTTTGGAAAACAAATTGACGTGATGTTATTAAGATGATGATGAAGAAGACGATGATGAAGAAGAAACTGATCCGATGAGTACAACGAATTCTCACGGTGCTCTAGATAAAACTCAGGGAACTAAACGAGATGAAAATCGACGTCGAGCAGCTCATACAGCTGCCGAACAAAAACGTCGAAATGCTATTCGAGTAAATCGTTTTACTTTTTACCAAAATTGAAAAAAAAAAACAAAATTTTTCCTTCATTTTTCAGAAAGGTTACGATGCTTTACAAGATCTTGTTCCAAATAGTCATTTACTTGATCCAATCAGTTCACAAAAGGTTAGCAAAGCGGCAATACTCAAACGATGTACGTTCAAATCGATGTTTTTTTCCATGAAATTTTGATTTTTTCTTTTCATAGCTACGGATTATCTTATTCAATTAAATCAGGAAAAACAACAATTACTTCTTCAACTCGAAGCGAAAAGAAAAGATACTTATTGTCTACGTGCTGTACAAAAGTTTGTTCGAGAAACTAAATTGAATTTCGAAGAGAATTCTTTCGACTAGAACCTACGAAGATATTCTCGAAATGAATTTGAATTCAGCGAGAAAAGCCGGTGCAACAATCGATGATGAATATAAATTCAAAGTCGTATGTTTTCAAATTCAACTTTTTCAAATTCATCATTTTCGATTTTCATTAGTTTCAAAGTATCGCTGATGCGTTATTTTTAAGTTATGATCAATCGATGCAATCAATACAAAACGCAGATTTTCATCAATTTACCTCAACAGTCATTCGTTGGATTGAAGATTCATGTCGGCCAGCGGTAAATCAATCGACATTTTTGCTTTTTGTTTTTGCTTAAGAATTATTTGTGTGTTTAGGATGTAAACGATGTTATTCGTCGAGTTCTAACGAATTTTAAATCTTGATTTCGCTTCGAAGTTCAACAAGCATTCCACGTTCTTTCTCTTCCTCGTCATCGGTTTTTTGTACATTTTGTTTTTTGTATTTAAAAAAAAAAGCTTTACTGTTTCTTTGCGTCTGCGAATAAAAACTCGTTTGTTATTCCTTATTGATCGAGTTTATATTTTCTAGAATAAAAAAAGAAAAGAAAGGAAGGAAGGAAAATCCCGAACTATGTCGGCTAAAATTCGTCGTTATAATTTCATAAAAGTACTCGGTGAAGGGCAGGTAGATCGAAGTTTTTTTATTCGATGAATTTTTGACAAAAAACAAAAGTTTTTGTTGATCAGTATGCTGTTGTTTATCAAGCAAAAGATACGCAAACAAATGAAGATGTTGCTGTTAAAAAAATTAAAATCGGCAGTCGACAAGAAGCGTCCGATGGCATTAATTTAACAGCATTGAGAGAAATCAAATTTCTCCAAGAAGTGAAACATCAAAATATAATCGAGGTAATTTAGTTAACAAAAAGAAAAGACTGTTGTTTTTCTGGTTGAAGTTACTCGATTCGTTTGGTGAACATGGAAGTAATAGTCCGAGTATTTGTCTCGTTTTTGAATTTATGGATACAGATCTCGAAGTAAATCAACAATTCAGAAAACAAAAGAAAATTTATTTGTAATTTTTAGAATATAATTAATAATCGAAGTCTACTTCTGACAACGACGCATATTAAATCGTACATGATCATGTTATTACTTGGTTTAGAATATTTACATGATAATTGGATTCTTCATCGAGATTTGAAGCCAAACAATTTACTTATTGACAAAAACGGTGTTTTGAAAATAGGAGATTTTGGTCTAGCAAAGTTTTTCGGTTCCCCATCGAGATTAATGACACATGAAGTTGTTACCAGGTAAATCCAGGTATTCAGCAAAATAAATAATCGTTCATTGATTTAGATGGTATCGTTCACCGGAATTACTTTTCGGTTCGAAAAAATACGGTACTGGAGTTGACATGTGGGCAGCTGGATTAATCATGGCAGAATTACTTCTTCGAGTATTGATTCCGTTTGGCGAACATACGATTGACATTGTCTATTTGTTTTCTTTGTCAGGCTCCTCTTTTGCCTGGAGAATCGGATCTAGATCAACTATCAAAAATCTTCGACATCTTCGGCACACCAACAGATGCGAATTGGCCAGTGAGACATCATACAGATTACAGCTTCGTTATTGGAGTTTTCTTTTTATTATTCGATTAGGATGTGAACACGTTTGCAGAATATATTAAATTTCATCCGATTGAACCGAAACCACTTCGAACAATATTCATTACATCGAAACAAGATGAACTCGATGTTTTCGAAAAGATCATGCAATTGGATCCAAAACGAAGACCAAATGCTAGTGAAGTACGAGAATTTCGATAGTTTCGTGTTTTTTTTTTGTCGAAATTCTTTTCTTTTCATTTCATTAGACACTACAAATGGAATATTTCAGTAATCCACCTGGTCCGTGTCCAAGTGAACGTTTACCTAAACCTAAAGAAATTCAACAAGTCGATCCGAAAAAACGAAAATTAGCTAATGAAGATAAAAGTTTGCTTGCATACGATAACAAATCGATATCTTAATCAGTTTATATTTGTTTTTCTTTTAGCAACAATAACGATCAAAAAAGAACGAGCATAGATACACAATTTAAGACAACACTTTTCTTTTCGTTCGAAATGTTTCAATGTTATTTTTAAAATAAACTCAGATTATTCACTACATAATGGATAAAAACCAAAAAAACAACTTCGCTTCTCTTTTTATCATTTAAATTCTTTAACAATATTAATTTAAAACCGCGAATAATATCGCGGATATTCATCAAAGATACGTGTACCGCTAACATTGCCAACATTATTTATAGATTTATGTTTTGACTTTGTTCATTGAGTTAAAAATAAACTGTTGACCTATTTAAATAAGTTAAACTTACAATAAATAGAACACGAAATCTAACTATATGAAAATCTCATAACAAGAGCATAAAGAACATATTCTTTCAGCTTATCATGTAACTAAAGATGTAAAACTTCAATGTTACGCGAAAAAGTTTTACATTTTTTGCTGCTCGTCGAGCTCCTATTAATTCCATATGAAATAGTCCTAGACACTTATTAAGCATGATGTCAAAATAAACTTCTAAAATTCTTAATTAACAGTCATTCCGGTGAAAGGAATATTTTTAATAAGGGCTCAATACAATATTTGTTTCTTTTTTTAGTAAATGAGATAATTAAAATGAGATATTTTAATAACTAAAACTTCTGTTTGTGTCTATTATAAGATAATTAAGTCAAGAAAATGATACAATAAGATCTAGTTCGAAAACTCCGATTGATCTTTATTTTTATCTGTTGAAACAAACACGCACTGTACAAAAAAAAAGAAAGAAAGAAAGAAAAAAGAAACTGAAGATAAAGTCAAAGAAAGAAAAAAAGAACAAGAAGCAAGAATTTACGAAAATTAAGTTTCTAAATGTCTATTGTTGACAATTGTTTGTTGTTCGTGCACTATGCTCTTGAGCTTTAGCACGAAGTGCTGCAATACTTTCACTTCTCATTGTCTCCGTTAAATCCATATGTGTTGTTCCTGATGGTAATCGAAGTGATTTTCTCGAATGTGTACTACTGCAATCACCATCACTATCATCGTCATCATCGTCGTCGTCATTGTCATTATCGGCTCGACGTTCATTTCCATCGATATCTTCTTCATCGCCTTCGTCTTTGACCATATTTTTCAATTGTTCAGCGGCTTCCAATGATTTTCTATGCATGCCAAGAAGCCACGGTGCACATGAGGAATCAATACCATCTTTAGCTGATTTAACGATTGTGTCAGGTAATGGAAGTGAATGACGAACCATTGCACCATATAAACCATATTCAGCCATGACAGTTGCTTTTCCCCATGTTTTTTCTGTTTTACGCCACTGAAAATAAGCAAATAATAACGTTGAAAAAGAACATGTTCAATTCGAACTTACTTTAGCACGACGATTTTGAAACCAAACCTACAAAGAAAGAAAGAAAGTAATGAAATGAATCTGTGTATGTGTGTGTGATAATATTCATCGATGAACAGCTGAATTGGTCACACGTTCGTTTTCGTATTTCAAAAAGTGATGTCACATAGATGAATTAAATGAGCAATTAGACGACAAACTGAATCTTTTCTCTTTCGCATTGACACCCAAATTTCTGCAGAAAGGCAAGAGAAAAAAAACGCGAGAGAGATGATCCAATCGAGCACACGTGCTATAACAATTTTCCACCAATCGATGTGAAAATGCTCATTAGAACATCGTATAGGGGGACATCATGCTGAGTCAGTATTTATGCTGTCGATGTAGAATAATAAATATAGACCAACCAAGGGAAGAAAAAGCGAGAAACATGTACAAGACTAGTGCGTGTACGCTTGAAAATAGGAGACATACACGCACGCCGTGCGTTAATGATGATGCGAACCGAAGAAATTAATTAACTCATTCATACTGTCAATAGTAGAAAATGTTCTCTCTCCGCCTACCTATCGATTGAGAACAATAAAATAAAATAAGAGAAAAAATGTTTGTCGATCTCTCTCTTTGTTTGGTTGAATTTGATTAACAATCACAAACCTGAATACGATCTTCAGGAAGATCAGTTTTAACTGCGAGTAATTCGCGTGCAAATACGTCCGGATAATGCGCATCTTTAAATGCTTTTTCTAATTCTTCAACTTGATGACTAGTAAAAATTGTTCTAAATCAACAAAAATAAATCAATTCAATCGGCGAATTTCTTTTTTGTTCATACCGATGTCTTCGTTTACATTTTTTCTTTTTACTCGAAGTACTACTATTACTACTGGTGATTCCGTTGGTATTCAATTTGTCATTACTACCACAACCGTCACTTCCATTACCAGTTGGATTTCCAAGATGAATATCTCGATCTAAATCAAAACAAAAATTGATTTATCTTTTGAAGTGTTTTGTCTTTCTCGTTTAGTGATAATCAAATTTTTGTTGATTTGATTGAACATAACAAAAAAAGAACGACGGACAGACAGAGAGCGAGAGAGGGGAAAATCTTATCCGTCAAGTGTTTGTTTAAACAAGAAGGTAACATTGTACATTCGCCTCTTGTGTCTTATCATCAAACACGTCAACGACAAAGTTTATCATGAAAAGAAAATTCTTTTTTATTTGTTTTACCTAAATTATCTTGTAATGAATCTAATGTTGTATTTGTATTATGCGAATTGGTTGGAGAAAATTGTTGAAGAAAATTTGTATGTGGATGTGTTACATCTCCATTGATAAACGGTGCAGCTGGATGATGTTGAGGATGATGATATGGAGATGGGAAAAGACTGGATCGAGATAAATAAGCTGTGTAAGCCTGATGATCAGCATATGCACGAGCAGCAGCTAGATCTGTTGAGGTTAGACCAAGAATTTCTTGAATAGCAAATGCTGTCGTACGACTTGTTGGAGTTAGTTGTTGCGAATAGGGATGATGATGATGCATTTGTTGTTGTTGATGAGTTAAATTCATGACACGATGTGGAAAATAGAAGTCAATCAACTGATTATTAGGTTGTTAACATACATGAACAAGAAAGAGAGAAAAAGAGAAACGACGAAGAAAAAAAAAACGAGAGAAACTAATTTATTAATAATTGGACGAACAAGAGAATGCTTCGAACTATTTCTTCGTTCTTTCTTTTCTTTTCTTCTCCTTCTTTTCTTCTCACAAAAATTAACTAAGCCAATCAGAATATGTCGAAAAAAACGACCGAAAGAGAACGAAGGAATTGGCTCAACAAGCCTGATATTTCTGTCAATGGGCCAATCATAATGCGGATGATAGAAGAAAAAAAAAACGAGAAGAAGCATAAAAAGAAAGAGAAAAAGAATTCTTTTCTTATTTCTTTATATATACTCTGTTTTGCAGTAATTTGCACCCAATTACACTGTATGTTATCGTTAGAATCTAGCATTCTTCTTTTTCTTCTTCTTCTTATTATTATTTAATACAAAAGACAAGCTAGAAACTTGCCCTTTCTTGTTCTCAGATAATCTCATATTTCCAATTTGCAATAGACTTTGTTAAAAGGAAAATATTATCGAGCTAAACAAGACAAAAAAAACACGAACCAGGATATAATTGATTGATTGATTGACTTTTTGTCAATAGAAAAAAAAACAAAGACAACTCATGAATGTGGACTTTTTTATTGTAATTTCAATTGGCATTAGATCGTATCAAATTTTATCTGATCGAATAATCACTTGATAATTGTTTTCTATGTGTGTGTCTGTCTCTTTCTTTCTCTCTCTCTCTCTTGTTGAACAAGTAAAATTTCGTTGACAAATCTAATCTTTCCATATGATTGAACTTTCTGACCAAAATAAGCTTCAATTATCAAACAGCATGTTGAAAAATATCTTCTTGCGTTTCTCTCTCTTGTAAAATCAAGATGCCAAGAATTCAGTGATGATTCAATTGATATATATTTTTTCTTTTTCTTGAGGAATCTCACACCCATTTTACAGTCATTATCATTGTTAAGTAGTTAAACGCGCAAATGACAGTCCATGGTGTCATGCTAGCGCCTATCCATCTCAACAACATAATTATTCCGACCAGTGCATCATCATCATCATCATCATCGTTCACAAGTGTTATGTTTTTTTCCATCTCTCTCGGATCTCACGCCTTATTATCACTCGTATGATTGATTGTCTTAAATACAACTGAGAAAGATTTGAGTTCTTTAGCTAAATAAGAACTATGGAAAAGAAAAGAAATGTCCCTCGAATAAAAAAGAGAGAGAAGAATACGACTAACAAAGCCAATTTGAGTGTTGTTCAAAAAAAAAAAGAGATGATCAAATAAAATAGCATTTAATGAGAAACAATAGACATCGATGAAACAGTTGGATGTACCAGAACTTTTATCTTTGCCGAAAAGAATGTCAGTATGAGAAATTCGAGGTTGTATCCATAATTAAGATGATGGATAATGATGAACATTGAACAAAGATGTTACTCGTGTGTCTTCTGGTAACTTTGTAATAATAATGTATCGTTATGAGGATTGTCAAACAAAAGAGATTAAAAGAATTAATAAGGAAGATTACTGAAATTTCATCGCAGAATAGTTCTTTTAACTTGACAATCGATTATAGCAATAGAACAAGTACTTGGACATGTTTCGAATAGAAAAAAAAATAAAGAAAATCATAACAAATGCGTATTTTCTTTTAAATTAATTATTTGTTATAAAATGTTCAATGTTTAGAAAATATGTATTTCATATGTTAATTGCGTCGATAGTCGATGAAACCTGATCACCTGAAACAGTCATTCATTCAATCAATGATGTACACTTTTCCTTCGTTCTATGCTCGTCATCGACAATTAATTGAGCACATCTTTTTTCTTGTATTTAGACAAGTGTAGGAGGTGCACTATACAATGATTATAATGCTTCAATAGTTCGTTCGTTCTTGCCTCGTTTATCCATGTGTGTATGTGTGTATTTATTGTTGAGCTTGTTCGATTTTGCTTCTTCTTCCTCTAATTGAATCATCTTTTCTCCTCTCCCGTTGCTTATCACAATAGACATATAATAGGTCGTAGCGCTGCCTTCCTACTCGTTAGAGGCTTCCATCATTTTGTAAACTATCAGGTAGTATTGTTCATGTAGGCCGATATTTCTCTCCTTCTCTCTCTCATTTCAACAATTGCCTCTAGCTTTTCTTGCTATTTGACAGCAGATCAAGTTCCGCCCTTGCATTATTGCAAACAAAAAGCACTTAGCTCGACCGATTGGTTTTGTGACATATTTGCGTGCAAACTATATTCGACATTCGATTACGATCAAAAATAATCTCCCACGAGAAACGACAGTCTAATCAGATTTTCTTCTTATTCTTTCTCGTTACATTTTTAAGCGCGTGTGAGAAACGAATGAACAAGCAATTAATTTACTGGTATGTTCTTGCAACTGCTCTGTTACAATTACTAACATGATCGTGTTCAATAGATCGACAAAAAGGTGGAAACAACAAGAAAAAAATTATCGATATTGAACATGCAATCAGTTTTCAAAACATAAGAACAAATGAAAATGTTTTTTATTCCTCTTTGATATCGCCTAAGACAGCAATTGCTTCGATTTCAACTTTAGCATTCTAAGAGAAAAGAATTTGATAAAATTGATAGGAAAATGTGATTTACTTTGGGTAAACCGGCAACTTGAACAGTTGATCGTGCTGGATGACGATCAGTGAAAACTAAGAATGAAAATTGAAAACATCGATTCGATAGTTTATTGAAAAATAGAAACCTTCGGCATAAACTTCGTTCATTGCTGCGAAATCGTTCATATCTTGAAGAAAGACATTGGTTTTAACCACTAAAATAAATAAAAAAAAACATTGATTAATTTATTTATTCTTGATAGTTTAACCAACCATTTCTGTACGAAGCACCAGCTGCTTTAAGAACTTCACCTAAATTTTTCAAACACTAAAACAACAACAAAAATCGAAAGCTATTCCTAATAAAAACCGATTGGTTTTACTTGACGAGCTTGTTCTTGGACACCACCTTCAACAAATTGACCAGTTGACGGATCAAGTCCAATCGATCCGCTAAGATATAATGTTTGGCCAACTTGAACAGCTTGACTACGAATTCATATTTATTATCAATCTAGTGTTTTGTTTCTTCGATTATTTTCTACCTGTACGGTCCACTTGTTGGTCCAGCTGCGGCTGTTTTTATAATTCGACGGATAAGTTGTGACGACGCCATTGGATAATATTAAAAAACAAAGAGAATAAAACGAAAAAATGAATCTAGAATATATATATTTGTATAAACTATGCACACGAAATATAAATCGAGTGAGATAAAGAAAAAAAGAAACGAATGAAATGTTTTTTTTTGTTGTTGTTCGATAGTCATGATAAAACGAAAAAATGCGAAAGAAAAGTAAGAAAAGAAGAGGTTTGGCTGGCCTGTATGTAATTCATCCATTCGGGATTTTTTTCAAGGATATCGAAGGCCTTGAATGATTAGTCAAACAGTAGAGAATCAAATGAAAATTAAATATCTATCTAATCCTTTTTAATACAGAAAAAAAAGAAAATACTCAAGCATATTTATTTTCGTTAATATACAGAAAAAAAAGACGAAATCGCACCACAGATTCTCATAAAACATCTGATTGAATAAGATCAGTCCATGCAGATTGATTTATATAATCAAATGATCGAAATTTTTCTTCTTCTTGTTGTGTACATGTCGATTGAAGAGTCTCCGACCAATCTGATTGACCGATACTACCACGGTCTAACATTAATGATGACAATGGTTGATGGAGTGACATATTGGATAGTACACGTTCGGCCTAAAAACAAAACAAAACGTTTTGTATGAACTCTTTTAAAGTTTACTTTTGGAGTTCCTTGAAATGATTTAAAAAGTTCCTCATCGATTTCGGACCAATTGATTTTTCTTCCTTTTTTAAAAAATGGATGATCTCGAATATTTCCATGTGGTGAATTCGGCGAGCCTAGTCGTTTATCAGGATCGTTTTCTAATAAACCCATGACACATGAACGAGACTCAGCACCTCGATAACTCGGCAATTCTAATTGATCAAGAGGATTTTTCATTTCATGTGCATCATGTGGATTCTCTGGATAGATCACACCCGGAAAATCTAATCGTTCGCCGTATAACAGTTGAAGAAGAACAATACCAAGTGACCAGAAATCAACTGGAAAACTGTAGCCTTTTCCAGATTTCTCGTATCCTAAACAGCGAACCTATACAAAAAAAAACGAAATTTGAGTTCTCGAATTTTGCTTTGCAAAAGTTTTTTTCTTACTTCAGGCGCCATGTAACTATATGTTCCACAGAATGTTTGACAAATTTCGTCAGGTGTTTTTAATAACCGTCCGAGTCCGAAATCGACTAAACGAATATGACCAGCTGATGAAATAACAGCATGTTCGAGTTTTAAATCTCTGAAATCAGATTATTTTTCGTCAAAAAAAGAGAGAAAAGATTCATAATACCGATAGACAATATTTTTCGTATGTAAATACTGCAGAACTGAAACAAGTTCAGCTATATAAAATCTGATTTCATCTTCTGACATTCTTGCTGTCTGAATTTTATGATATAAACTTCCACCTTCAACTAATTCCATAATTAAAAAGAATTTACTCTAGAAAATCGATTTCAATCCAATGACAATTCGTGTTTAGTTTCATCTTCTTACTCCGTGATGAGACGCGCAATACGGTTTAATCATATACGGATTTCCATAGCTAAAACGAAATAGAATCTGTCTTTCGACTTCTAATTGTTGTTTCGATTGTTCGTCTTTTCCATTGACAACTTTAATCGCAAGAAATTTTTTCGATGCTCGATGTTCAACACAATAGACTTGAGCAGAAGCACCGTCACCAAGACGACCAATATATTCGAAATCTTCTAATTTCGGAAATAGATGTCTATTCATTTCAATTTGATCGAATCCAGGCAGTGGACCAAGCCAAGACAAATCAGCCGATGATGATTGCGAACCCTTATCACTTGGATCAATTGTAGCTAAAGGTGGATGTAAACGTGTACACGTTGTGAAAATATCAGATCCGCTCATTGTTCGTCCGATTTCTTTGTAAGGAATTGTGCACATCGGAGGAACGTTGACTTGGCAATGTTCATGAATGAAAAAGTCACATTCTAAACAGATATTTGCATTGATTAAGATGATTTTCATTTTTTGAAATTCGAAACAAACACACAGCGATTGAAAAATTGTTAGTAAAAGCAGAGCAATCAGTATAGTTTTGCTATGATTTCCTACGTGTACACTTGAGAGCATTTCGAAATATTTGTGCACCGCAATGCGAACAATGTCCAGGATTACGTCCGACAAATGCTCGAACCATTGGAACTTCATACGGTTTGAATGCATGCGCAATATGAACTTTGACGCGTGAACTTTCACTGGTTGCCGATAGATTCTAGTTTTATTTGAATCAAATGTAAGAATTTTGCTAAATTCTTCGATTAACATACGGAATTCGCTGATTTTTGACACCAAAATGGAATATGTGGATAACATTTTTTGTGTGTAACGAGAGAACAATGAACACATTCGAAACCTTGCAAATGAAGACCCCTACGAGAAGAAATCGTCGAATCTTTTGTTGAAAAATAGCAAAATCTACCAGATAAATCCATGACAAATAGCACAATGAACTGGATGATTGAATTGTTTTAATTTCATTAAATGTCCTTGAATCGATTGTCGAGATGAAATTTTACTATAATCTTGTTTTTTTACTAAATATTATTTTACAAAATTAATTCAATCGAAAAAAAACAACAACAAATTCATTTCTACCTTTTCCATCTGAAAGACGAGCTAATGTTCCTTGAAAACGCTGAATAGCAAGTTCAAGAATATCACCACCGTCTAAATTCATCTAGATCAAACAACGAACAATCCAAGATTCAAATAAAAAACCCTATTTTTCGTTCGTCTTACAGTACAAAATAATTCCGATTGATTCTTTTTATTATTTTTTTTGTCATTCAATAAATCGAATAGATAATTAAAATGAAGAATAATATCTCCTCGTGGTACAGTTTGATTTTTCGATAATAAAAAAATCACTTGACAAAAATTGCCTTCGTTTACATTCCAATTGAACGATTCATTACTCGAAACGACTAATGGATTTGTCACTTTATTCGGTTCAAGGATTGTTTCACGATTTTGTTCGGATGGTATTTGCGTTAATTTTTTGATATAATACAATATGTCACCAAGATTCTGTTTCGTTGAATCTTTCAAAGCGAGAAGTTTGACTGTCAATGTAAAATTATCCATCTGAAACTACGAAACAGAAAATTCAATTCTCTCGATTGTTTTTACATTTGACTAGACGAAAAAAAAAAAGAAACCGAAATCATATGTCGCTTTGTTTTTTAATCAAAATCCATGGATTCTTTTAGCATCCATTGTCGACTGGATAGTTGTTCGTAGTAATGTCCAGCGATTTCATAGAGCCAATTTTGATCAATAACAGTTATATCCGACATGTACATTTTCGATGATTGAATTAATTCATTGAAGAGAATAGTTTTAGGCAGTTGACTTTGAGTCGTTTCTTGTGCTGCAAGAATTGGCGAGAGAATACATGATGGATGAAGAAAGAGTTCTTGTGTTGAACCACGAAATGTTCGATAAGTATATCCATCCATGGCAAGATGTGCAGCATTCATAAAGAATCCGTCAGTTAAACATTTGAGAACTGGTGTTACGTCGTAACCGGCTGTTGAAGAGATTTTCGAATTTTTTGATACTAAACGACGAAGAGATTTTTCTAACGAATTTTTGATATCGATGATACGTTTTAATGATTTGTAATTTAACATATTTCTATTTAAAAAAAACAAAGAAAAAGAATATGTTTTCAGTGAATAGTTTCGTGTTTTTACTTATCACAGAATTGTTGTGACATTGATTGTTGTTCAAATGCTTTGATAACATTGAGAACCGTAATGAGATCACCTTCTTGACAAGCAAATTTCGCGTGTAATTTCGTCGCACGATTTTTTTCACTCGGCGGATTGATAAACACATGTTTCACTTGAAGTGAAGCAACAATTCGTAATATTTCCTGAGTACATCCGTATTCTAACGAAATAATCAAAGCTCGTGCGTGTGTCGGATGTAATGGCAATTCAGCCATTTTCATTCCTAAATCAGCTGTTAAACGTGATTGTTCATCGACTGCACGCAAAGCGTAAAGACATTCGATGGCTTGGAGAAGATTTTTTGATGGTGGTGGCGATGGAAAATCAAATCGAACGATATTATGTATGCCGAGAGCTTTGAGTTGAAGTACAGCGAGAGCTAGATCACATCGTTGCATTTCAGGCAATTGAAATTCTTTCATTTTTTCGTATTCAGCCAATGGATAAAGACGATAGGCTTTGCCCGATCGAACACGACCTGCTCGACCAGCACGTTGCAATGCTGACGAACGTGTAATCGGTAAAGTTGTTAGAACTTCAAAACCAAATTCAGGATTAAATAATTTCAAACGCACGTATCCACAATCGATAACATAAACAATTCCTATTTGAATTCAAATATAGATATTTATTTAGAAATCAAAATGATTTTTACCTGGAATGGTAATACTTGTTTCGGCGATATTTGTTGCAACAATAATTTTACGAGTATTCGGTGGAGTTTTTTCGAAAACTTTCATTTGATCGATGAATTTCAAATTGGCATACAACGGTAGAATGATCAGTTTCTTTCGCTGATCTTTTCGTTTTAAATGTTGTTGTTCGTCACTCAAACGTTTAGCATATTCGTGTAATTCACGTGTTATTTGTAAAACATCATCTTGTCCCGAAACAAAACAAAGTATATCGCCTTGTTCATTGTATTTTTCTGTTTCATGTATTTGTATACATGTTTCAGCACAAGCTTTTCGATAATCAGGAACGGATTCTGTTGTATGAAAGATTTCGACGGGATATGAACGACCTTCGACGCTCATTATATAGCATTCGTCGAGTTTTTCTTCTTCGTCTTCGGGCAATTTTTCATCTCGAACGATAGGCGTTGTTTGATGTTGAAAAAACGAACGTAATCGTTCGCAATCGATTGTTGCTGATGTAATGATGAGACGTAGATCTCGTCGACGTCGTTGAATTTTCTTCAATAAACCTAAGAGAAGATCGGTTTGTATCGATCGTTCGTGTGCTTCATCGATGATAATGACATTGTATCGTGTTAATAATGGATCGTACATTAATTCACGTAGGAGAAGACCTTCAGTCATGACAATTAATTGCGTTAAACCACTTGAATAAACATCTTCGAAACGAATACGATAGCCGACTTCTTTGCCTAAGATAACATCAGTTTCATCGGCTATACGTTGAGCTAATTGAACAGTTGCAATACGACGTGGTTCAGTCATGCAAATTAATTTGTTATTACGTGTCCAACCACCTTCGAGAAGATACTGCGGGATTTGAGTTGATTTGCCACTTCCTGTTTGTCCAACGATGATTAATGTTCGATATTTTTCTAATAGATATAAGAGTTGTGCTCGATAAGCAGCGATTGGCAAATGACGACGATGCTGAGCAATGGACATGCTCGAATGTTGATACAGATCGACATTTTCTGTTGTTGAATCATGTCGATCGACGATCGATGATGATTGCTGTCGAGGTGGTCGAGCACTACCTGGTTTCCAAAATTTACTACCTGTATTATTATTATTGGATGTATTTTGACTAGTTGTTTGCATTTTTGTACTTTAAAATGCGTGTGTTTATTTCAAAAAGAAAGAGGAAATAGTCTGCAAGGTAAAACGCATAAAAAATCAAAGATTTCAACGTTATTTTGTTTTATTTTGCTGATCACTACAGGAATGGTGTATGATACCGAACCGATCGTAGCAATGACATGTAGAGGGCGTTATATTTTACATTCATTTCAATTTTTTTTCTCTTCGTCTACAATATGCTCAAAGATAGTTGAAGAAGTTTTTTATTTAAATACGAGATTGTCGATTCTTTTTTTGTTTGGTTATCTTATCTTCAATGACAAATTGAGCAACGATATAATATGTTTGTTCTATTCACAAAAAATACAATACAGGTAAGTCAACAAATCCAAAAATGTACGGAGGTTCAACCGTTATTCCATCCGGTTCCATCGACAAATCTAAAAGTAATGAAGATATTGCAGGCCGTATGCGGTTTTTGACTAAAACATTTGTATAAATATATATCTAGAGAGAGAAACGTGGTAATACAAGTTATATCTTCTCTTTTAGTCTTCAGTGGGTCTTATCAATCCAAAAAAATCACAACCAGTTCAAGTTTCAGATAATTATGTTAAATGGATGTGTTCACGATCTACTGAACATTCGCTATGGCAAAACGAAATGTATAGAACACCTCTATTAAAATATATTGCTAGAATTTATCAACAAGAAACATACATAGACAAATATTTCACTGAATTCAATGATAAGTTTCCTCAATTTGATGAACTTGATTTACTCAATGAATTAATCATGAAAATGAAAGAAAGACATGGTGTGTATTGTCAAAGGAAAATATCGGGGGAAATCTTATTGATTATTTATTATTTGTTAGATGCACGGATATCTCTTGATAAATGGAAAGATAATTCTCGAATCGAACGACGTTTAAAAGACATCAAATATATCTTCGATTACAAATATAAATACAGCTGTCTGAATTCCATTTTTATTGTAAAACCAGATCATATTCAAGAAATTATCGATCGAAAAATGATCAAATCATATTTTGATTTCGGTTGCGGCGATGGCATCATCACAGCCAGCATTGGAAAGTATTTAGGTCTAACTAAAGACAAGATTTTTGGAGGTGATGTTTATGAAGGACAATGTCATGATATTACATTTGTAAAATTGATTGAAAATCAATCGACAATCACGCTTCGTTAGTAAACATTAATAATTTATTTCTTTGATGAACATATTACGTGCTTATTTTGATATTTAGCAAATGATTCTATTGATCTTGTTACTGCTTTTGTTACATTTCATCATATATCAAATTTAGAAGAAACGTTGGCTGAATTGAAACGAATCGTACGATCAAATGGTTATCTTATTATACGAGAGCATGATTCGAAAACCGAGTTTTCTTATTCAACAAAGTATTTGAATTTCGTTCATGGAATTATGATGATTGCTGGAGTTGGTGAATTTGCTAATCATAGAGCTAATCTTTCGAATCAGAATCAAATTAATAATTGGTCAAGAACAAAATCATCGATTATCGATTATACAAAAACAATATGTTATCGAACTTGTAAAGAATGGCAACAACAACTTGAAACTGTTGGTTTTTATCTCTGCGCTACATTACACTATGGTGTTGATGGATCCAGTAACCCTCAAAATTTATTTTATGCTATTTATCAATTGAAGAAAACCGACAATTAAAGACATATTTATTCGTTTCTTTTTATTAATTTTTCACAAGTGCTCTTAATAAAAGAAAATTAAAAAAAAGAACAAAATATCAACTATCTCAGTGTTCTATAGATAAACGACTCTTCGTTGTACTCTCTTGACAACAAGCACACTATTTTGTGTTGATATAAAGAGAGAGACTGAAAACTTTCCTTTCACTAAATGATAAAAGACTCTCAACAAACCACCAGTATCACTGCAGATTCATAGGATGACTACTACGAATAATAGTGACAAAAAAGAACTTCTACAGAATTTAACAACTGTAAGCTTATAAACGTTATGTTGTATAAGTTTCTACGTATTTTTAATAGTTATTAACTGAACAAATCGAAGGCATAACATTGAATGAATTGGAAAATGTCTATAAAGTAGTTTTCGTTTTTGCTGTTGATTCAATCTTAATCAATATATTATTGTGTAATGATTTAGACAAAATTCGACAAAAGTATACTTGCTGAATTAATTAAATTAGTTTTTCCCAATAAACTTGGTAATCTATTCTCGATTACATCAGACGTGATAAAATTCATTGATCAAGAGTCGAATGAAGAAGTAATTCGTATTGTGAACCGATTATATAACTACTCTTGATATTGTTTTAGACTGGAAATCAATTGATACAACAGATCACTACATCAGGAATTGTTTCAGAAGATTTTTGTTATCACATAAATCCAATAATCTATTCGCAGACAAAAACATTTTCAGCTTATGTTTCGAACATTGATCAACGAGAGATGTTGATCTACGTACAACCAGAATGTCATCTATCATGGATGCAAGAATTAACTGAACTACTTGAGTATATATATCTAAATAATAGAGTTCATTCGAGATTTATTATTCATTCTTCTAGTGGTTATTATTCTCATTCTCAATCGGAAGATCTACTAGTGAAACATCCTTGTGTTGGTTTAGCATGTGTGAGTAAATATGACGAAGTATATCATCGTACACTTATCAGAGGAGATCAATCATCTAAATATGTTGTTCAATATGTGGACATTGGATTAACAATGGAAATTGAAAAAAGTGAAAAGCAATTTAAACATCTATTGAACTGTTTTGCAGAATATTATTGTATGACTATTCCTTGTCGTCTTGCCGATATTGAATTCAAATTGGAGAATTCACAAATGCCACTTGAAACTTATCAAGCACTCAAATCTGCGTTTGGATCTGGTGGTCCTTTTTACGTCATACCATTATATCAAACTCAGAATGTTTTCAATGTCAAAATATATGATTATTATCAACAGTGTTTAAATACTCTTCTTGTAGAAGCTAATCTAGCAGTAAATACACTAAACATGTTCATACATGATGCATTTTTGTACTTGTAGACTGAAATATCAACAACAACGACTGTCAACCTTGAAAATAATGAATCCCACAAAAATACTGATGCAGAGACAAAGACTGTGGACAAGTCAGTTGGTCTTCTTGATGAATATGATATGACAGAGAATGAGAAGGTTAGGAAAGAAAAAGCTTATAAATTCTGCGTAGTAAATTGAATGAATCTCTTTGCAGTATGACGAAGCCGCATCACCATTGCCTGACAAATCAAATTGTAAGTTTGTACCGAGACCTAGTCATTTCTGCACACGAAACTGTTGATTTTAGCTCGATATTCAAATTCATCAAAGCAAAAGAATAGTCATCATAATGGAAAAGGTAAGTACTTTAGAATACAATCTTATCAAAATATAAAATTCAAATCAAACTGTACTATAGATTTCGGTCGAAAATCTTTGCCAATAAAACAATCAACTGCAATGAATCAACATGATCCGATCAGAAATAACGATTTATCTTCAATGAAAATCACTGTTCATCAAGATGTATCGAAAACCTCTCGTCTTTTTACTTCGGCAATGAAAGTATATATTGCTCAATATACAAACAAGAAAATCTAACATTTTCTGATGATAGGATGCATTATTATCTAACAATAAATATATGAATCAACCAAAGGTGTCAAGTATGACGTTTAGTAATAGTAATCGAAAGATAGATGACCATTCCGAATGGATGTGTTGTTCACAATCAAACAAGCAATCATTATGGTCAAGTATGGAACATAGAAATGCTCTATTGAAATATATTGGACGAGTTTACAATCAAGTTACTAATATGTACCGAATATTCACTCAATTAAAGGATATACATGGTCTCGATGAACTTGATATACTTAATAGATTAATTATCAATGCAAAACAACGACAACGTATGAATCTATTCAATCAAAACTAAATATATCTTCGTTGTTTTATTTCTAGAAGCACAAAACTCATTCAATAACTGGAGAGACAATTCTCGAATCAATCGTCGTCTCCAAGATTTGAAAATCATTTTTGAATATAACAGCAATTTTGCACCATCCAATCATCCTTTCATTATTGATGCCAATGGTCATGAAAGAATCATTGAAGGACCAAATATAAAATCCTATTTTGATTTGGGTTGTGGAGATGGAACTATTACTGCTGAAATTGGTTGTCGTTTAGGTTTATCAAAAACGAATATATTCGGAGGCGATGTATTCGAAGTACAAAATGAAAATATTACATTTATAAAATTGAATGAGAACGATTCTAATATCAAGCTTCGTGAGTAAAATTTTCTCTCATAATATATCTATGTGTGCTAATCATTCATTTCTAGTTGATAATCAAGTTGATCTTGTGACATCATTTGTTACATTTCATCATGTATCGGAACTACAGACGATACTTGCAGAATTAGTTCGAATTCTCAGAGTGGGTGGTTATCTTATTATACGAGAACATGATTGCGAAAACAAACAATCCTTATCGGCTAAATATCTGAATTTCGTACATGCAATCATGATGATCGCAGGCGTTGGAGAATTTGCTGATTCTCAACATGCAAAAAACGATGACTATGAGAATTGGGACAAACAGAAAATGGATATTATAGAATACACGAAATCCATCAGATATCGATCATGTTCTGAATGGAACAAAGAACTAAACAATGTTGGATTTCGTCATCGTGCTACGTTACGTTACGGTGCAAATGGTTCTGAAAATCCTCAAAATCTATTCTATGCAGTTTATCGACTGGAAACGAAATAGATCACTTTTTGTTTTTGTTTTTCAATATTTGATTTTTCTTGATTGATATTCTTCTGAAAATGCAGTAAAAATTGACATTTTATTTAGATAAAAATATTATTTCGTAACGATCTTATGCAGAAAGAAGAAGAGGATTGGACGCCAGTGTTAAGTCGATCTCGTAAACCACCACGGAACGATTTTAATTCAAAAGGTGCACAGGAAAATGAAGATAAAGTTCTAATTAAAAAACTTCAAGAAAGAAATAAAATACTCGAAGAACAAGTGATACGATTTCAAGCTCGAATTAAAATTTTGGAAGATCAAATTAAAGATCTCCGTCGTGACAATTCCAAAGTCAATGAAGTAGTAATCACATCATCAAACTTAATAGATCGTTCGGGAGCGGTAGGAACAGGAAATCGTATGTTTAGTCGATGGATGAATTCCAGAGAAGAGAATAAATCTTTATGGGCAGACAAAGCGTTTTGTAATCCTTTGATTTCTTACATTGGTTCAATTTATGGACAAAAAGGTCATATTTATCGTATATTAGAACCGCTTAGAATACAGTTCAATAAATCTGATGAACTTGATCAATTGCATGCAATCATCAAAGAACTAGAAAAACAACCAGGTTTTAATTAAATAACGAATATAAACATGAAAAATGATTGTTCTATTGAGTAGGTGCCATGAATTCACTTGATGCGTGGCGAGAAAAACGATCAAACAGGCGTTCAGATGAATTGAAGATTATTTTCGAATATGATACTATATCTTCAGCAATACTTGCAAATTGGAAGATTGAGATAGCATCTAACTTAACAAAAGTCATTGATCCAAAAGGTATCAATGGTTACTTTGATTTGATTTGTCGAGATGGTGAAACGACAGCTGAAATTGGTCAATATTTGAATTTGAATAAAGAAAATATTTTTGGTGGAAATGATTACGATAGCGATAACGATAAAATAACCTTTACAAAGATCAATCTTAGTCAATCAACTATTGAGCTTGGTAAATAAAATAAATAAATAAAATCGAATAGAAGTAATGTTAAATATTTTTAGCTGATAATTGTGTTGATTTGATTACATGTTTTGTTACTCTTCATCATGTTCCACAATTGAATTCAATGCTTCTTGAATTGACTCGTATCTTGAGACCCGGTGGTTATCTTATTCTACGAGAACATGATTGCAAAAAAGCATATTCACTTCGAATGAAATATCTCAATTTTATTCATGCATTTATGATGATTGTACGAATTGGCGAATTTGCTCATGTTAGCCAAACACAAAATGAATCCACTGATTGGAAACAATTAAAAGCCGACATTATCAATTATACAAGTTCCATTCAGTATCATTCTCGTGACGAATGGAAGACCATGTTAGAAAACATTGGATTTCAATGGAAAGCAACATTAGAATACGAATCGGACAGAAATCCACAAGCATTATATTATTCTATTTTCCAATTTAAACACTAAATCAATTACATTCCTTTCTATTCAGAGTATCTTGATCATAATAAATCTTTGCTTAATTGAACATTGTTCTCTCCATCTGATTAAGTTAACTTGTGAATGGGAATTAAGTTTTTTTTTTGAATTTTTATTTTCTCTTTGAAAGCAAAACAAAAAAGCGAGAAAAAAACAAGACATGAGTGATAATCGAGAAGAGAAAGAAAGAAATCATGTGGACAAAACAAGAGAAACAAATCGGAAGCGTCAAATTATCAGGCAAGAAAAACTAATCTCAGTTGACTTTGATTTTTGTATGTGAGTTTTTTTTCCTTCTTTCTTTCAACTAATGTTTTTACCACTCGAATCAACAAAAACAAGACAAAAATTACTGTTGAAGAATGTGTTCTGAACTAAGAACAGCATAAAAAAAATGTGATTTTTTTTGTGTTTTAAATGAAGATTGCACGCAGTTAATCACCCTTCGAATAACAAAACAAACAAATGTCTAACCCATGACCTTTAAGTCTACGAAAAGAAGAAGAAAACTATGAATAGTAAAAAGCATGCGAATATCATCATCATCGTTATCCTTAAACTTTTGTTATGTTGTTTCAATTTTGCAAATAAGTGAACAAACAATTAGTGTTAAGGTTGTTAGAAAACAGAGATCTAATATAAGAAATGAAAAACAAACAGATAAATAATCGGAGATAGGAATAAGAGTAATAAGAAAGAAAAGAAAAAAAAACAAACGAAAACAATCAAAATGAAAATCTTTTTTTTTCCCTTATGTTCTTTTCAATTTAAGAAAGTCGACGAGCTTTCGCTGGTTTCTTTTTCGACTGAGATGTTGCTGTCGTTTCGCCCGAATTACTTGTCACATTTGATGATGAATTATTTTGTTCATCAAAATTTAATGTCTAAAAACAGACAAATCAAATTCCATTCCTTTTTCTTCAGTCTATTTGATGATTTACGTCATTTTTCTTCGTATTTTTATAGTTGTTATTATTTTGATCATTTCCATTGACATTAATATCTTTTTCTGTCAATGCTTTTGGATTTCGAAGAGGAACAATACGTTCAACCTTGACAATATATTGTTCATCTTGATCTCGTTCAGGCCATTCACCAATATCGTTAACAGAAAACGATGGTTGTTTATTCAATGCTTGTTTCCACCAGTCATCACTGGCTGTATAACGATTTTCACTTGTTGAAACTAATTGACAAACTTCAATGGGCTCAGGCGGTGCTTGTACTGCTGCAAGTATAGTCGGAGCATCGGCAATTGCTGTTGGTTCAGGATCAACTTCAACTTTATTTGTAAACGATGAATTATCTTTACTTGATGGTGATGATGGAACTTGAGTTGCTCGTTTTTCTGATGCATTTTTTCGGTTTGATGTAGTTGTTGTTGTTGTTGTTGTTGTTTCTTGTTGATTACCGTTTGATGTTTCCTTTTTGCCTTTGTTTTTGTTACGATTATTAACTTGTTTACTACCTTGTGTAACCCATTGGCCTTCATCTTCTTGTTCACTATCAACATCGACATTGGCTGGTGCACGTTTAACTTCTGTATTAGCAACAACTGTTTGTTTTTTATTTTGACCTGTCGTATTGACCTTGTTATTTGCGTCATCTTATTAGAAAAAAAACAAGGAAATAAAGTCAATTCATTTGATCTTATTCTCTCAAATATCGTAATGATATACTTTTTCCGGTAGTTGCTTGCTTATTAACAGCGGGTGCAGCATTAGCTTTTGCTTGTTTTTTCTTTGCATCAGCAGTTTGAGCAACATCAGCATTTTGTTGTTGTTGTTGTTTTGCAGCTGATTTAACACCATTGGCTGAGACTGGAGATTTGTTATTTGCATCAGTGGCTGTCACTTGTTTACCTGCAGGCGTTTTATTTGATGTTGTTGTCTGAAAAATGAAATTCAAGAATGTTTTTGACATAAAAGAAATATTTATTCTTCATTATTATTAATAGAAAACCTTTTTTGTTGGTGTGACAAGTGGAGCTTTTTCTTCTTCTTCTTCACTTTCTTCGGATTGTGAAGTTGATGTTGGTGTTGCAGGTTTAACCGGTGCTACATTGGCATTCTTTTTCGTTTTGTTATTCGTTTTCTTTTTATTGGCATTTGTTGTTGTTTCAGTTGGTTGTTTTTTATTAGTATCTTTGGATTTTTTGTCTTTCTTCGAAACTTGTTTTGTCGATGAAAAAATTCGAGCTGAAACTGTATAAAGTAGAATTAAAGCGAGAAGACCGACAGCAACAATGCCGACAACCGAAAGTGAGGCACTGCTTGTTAATTGTTCAAAAAATGATACTGATGCCATCTAAAAATGATTCGAAAAGGCAACTTTTTGGTACATCCGTTCGATGTTCTATTAAATAAAGAAAAAACACGGCAATGAAGTAAATATAAAATGGCGAATGAGAGATTTGGCAAAGATAATTTAGATTCGACAGTAGTTTAGTCAAATAGTAATGAACGAATTGATGATAAGTTGTCGTCATCAGTTTATCTCACTGAAGTTTTTGTTTTCTGCCGACAAAAATAATCGATAGTCTGCATGAGAAAAAAATAATAAACTGAGAAGTTTAATATGGCTTCCATTGAACTTGAAAATGTGCACGATTGATATAGATGGCAGTAGAAACGTTTCTGTGACAACTTTGAAAAGGAAAATCTTTTTCGAAAAAAATTCGTGAAAAGACAAAAAAATTTGCTCGAGCAAAAATAATTATTTTTTCATTCCGAAATTGGCTCGTTGATTTTGATTGGATATCTAGAAATAACTTCGATCGATCGATGATCGTTCTTCTTTCTTTTTGTTCTTCTCATCAGCTGGCTAACTGAACTCGAGCTTGAGAAAGACGCACGTAACCTCGAGTCAATAGATTTCTTGTTCAAGGTTTCGCATTGAAATTCTTGATCGATTATTTGAAAGTTATTCGTTCAATAAAACATTCAATCATTATTACTTTTAGATCTAAACAAGAATAACGGCTGAATGAATGCCGTGGTCGCTGATTCTTCTATGTTTATCGGCGATTCTTTGGCCTTATTCTCTCTTTGTCAATGCTGATGAACATTTATCTTCATTTGGTATCAAAAATTATCATGTTATTCGCGCAATTCATGATGAAACAACCCTCAGTCATCATCGACGAAAACGTTCGATCATTGAAAGCAATCCCAATCGTATTCTTACTCTTCAATTAGATCACAAGTATCGAAATTTCTTCTTGAATTTTCGTTTTTTTTTGTTAATTGTTCTTCGTAGAAATATAACTTTAATTTTAAAATCTACAAATGAATTCTTCGCATCCGATGCCGATATTCACCTTGGATCGTCAGATTATCTCCCGATAAATTCCTCAATTCTCTACGATGGTTATGTGTTAGATCAACGTGATTCGTCATATGTCAGCGGCGGATTCTATTCGAATTGGTTCGATGGAACGATTAAACTCTCGAATGAAACCTGGCACATCGAACCAACACGTAAATATGGTTTGAATTTAGTTGATCAAGGTCCATCGATCATTTACAACGCGCTTGATGTTGACATGACGAAATATAATAGTAAAAATCCATTTCGTTCGAAGCGTTTTCTGAGTGATGATGACGATGATGAATCATTTTGTGCTTGGGAAAATCATTCGAAACGAAAGCAAATGGCGAAAGAAAGCGAAAATTTAGTCAACGATTATGTTCGATCAAAACGAGAAACAACAACAAATAAAATCGAACGAGAACGAACTTGTTGTTATATTTACATACGTGTTGATCCAACATTATGGGATGTTGTTTATAAAAACGAAGGACTCAATGAAAAAGAACCAACTATCCACGCCATTGTCACATTTCTCTATCGAACAGTCACAGCAGCGAATGCTATTTATCGTTCATTGAAATTCGAATCGAACGGCGACGTTCTCTATCGGTTTACATTGCGAATTAAACGCATTCGGATCTTAACACCTGATGATTGCGGACATAGGAATTTAAGTTTAAGTGAGACGAATATTTGTCGGTCGTTTCTCGACTCAAATGTTTTGTTAACATGGCATTCGGCGGAGAATTTTGCCGATTATTGCTTAGCGTATATATTTGCTGCGCGAGATTTCGGCGATGGAACATTGGGTTTAGCTTGGATGGGAAGTACGGCATCGAATAGTCGTGGTGGTATTTGTGAGAAGCCAGCGAAAGATATTTATGAAGGACAACGCGTGACGAAAACATTGAATACGGGAATGATAACAGTTATCAATCATAATACGAGAACGTCATCGTTGATGACGGAATTGACATTTGCTCATGAAGTTGGACATAATCTTGGTGCTGAGGTTTGAATTCAATGGTTTTGTGTGAGAATAGATTGAGAAGATGTTGTTCATTTTTGTAGCATGATGATGAGAAATGCGATGGTGATGCAATCAATGGTCATTATATCATGTATCGACGAGCAACAACCGGTCTCGAAGAGAATAACAACAAGTTTTCCAATTGTAGTATGGACAAAATGGGACCTGTTGTTATTGCAGTTAAAAATCAGCTCGTTGGAAAAATCAATTGTCTCACTGGTAGGAGGATTAGAAATTGATTCTTTGTTTTATTGAGTTTTTTTTTTGTTTGTTTTGAATTAGAATGTGCTCAAGTTGGATATTGTGGAAATCGTAATGTTGAAGATGATGAAGAATGTGATTGTGGTTTTACATCTGAATGTACCGACGATTGTTGTTATCCAGCTGGTGGACCAGATGCCAAATTAGGTTGTAAACTAAAACCAGGAGCTCGTTGCAGGTTGATCTCTCTCCGTATTTTGCTTAAATTCATTTGCATTTTTTCGTCAATTTAGTCCATCGAAAGGGCCCTGTTGCTCCGATCAATGTACATTTCATCCAACAACTCACATTTGTCATAAAGATAAAGCTAGTCAAGATTGTATCGGCAATGTTCGTTGCGAGTACGTTCGATTTAACGAATCGTTTCAATTCTATTTGTTGTTTTCTTTCAGCGGTATTGGCGCAACATGTCCATTGAATGACACACAATTCTTCAAGCCAACAAATACACCTTGTAATCAATTTACACAGCTTTGTGATCGCGGGGAATGTAACAAAAGTATTTGCACATTGATTGGCAAAAGTGAATGTACATTAACGATACCAAATGTCGAAGATCCGTTGAAAGAACGAGGTGTTGATCGAGAATTTTTATGTCATATCGGATGTTTTGATAGTAGGACAAGTCGATTTTTGTGAGAAAAGAAAAGAGAAATAAATGTTTTTTGTCTTAGCTCGAACGAATTCATGTATTGATACATTAGAACTTCGTATGCCGAATAATCATAGTCTAAGTGGTTTTGGTTACAAACATCGACCTGGTTTGTTTTGTTTTGTTGTTATTTTTGAAATGCAAATGATTGTTGATTTATTGAATATAGGACATGCTTGTGCTGGCACGGCTGGTTATTGTGATGTTTTTGGCAAATGTCGAGCTGTGGACGCTGAAGGTCCGTTAACTCGATTGAAAAATATGTTACTCAATGAAGAAAATATTCGCACATTAACACAATTAACTCAGGTAGAAAATAGTCGCGAGAGAATATTATTTTATCGATGTTTTTCTTTCCAAAGGAATACTTGTGGGCATTTGTCTTGGGTATATTAGGTTTAATTGGTTTTATGAGTGTTTTTGTTAAAATCTGTTCTGTTCATACACCATCATCAAATCCACGTTTAAAACCAGCTCGAACTCTTTCATTAAAACGCGGAGTAAGTTGTCGTTGTATTGATTCATGGTTCATTGAAAATTTCTGTTTGTTTAGTCTCATGGTCCTCGACATCATGGCGGACAACAATCTCGGCAACCTGCATCTTCATCAACAGCAGCAACAACAGGCACTGAATTAACTTCTTTGCAACACTCTCAACAAGCGCAGCCAAAAAGACAACCGAAAGTGTTTGTACGTGGAGCCAATTCGTCAGATAAACAACAGATACGTACTCAATCAAATAAAAACAAGCCAACTCGTGTATAATTCGACTTTTGTCTTGTCTGTTTGTTTTACTCGTTAGAACAGTAACACTTTTCATTACGAATGTCTTGAATTCTTACATTCCTTCAGATAAATCAGGACTTCTCTGCATATAGCTCAACACTTACTCAGGCGCATGTTGCACTTTTCTTCTTCTTCTGCTCCTTATTCATTTTCATATTCATATAGTCAAATAATCTGTTGTTGGTCTTTTGTATATTTATCTCGTTATGTTTGTATTTATAACCAGATGATAAATCTAGATGGCATTTTCTCTCTGTACAATAAGCTCGATCTTTTTCTTTTTGTTACTTTATGATTGCTCACATTTTTTTTTCTGATAGTTTATGGAAAACAAAAATAGAATTTGGTTATATATTTCTTTGTCCAGAAACGAATTTGTAGTGCCTTCTAGATGAAAATCTCAAATATCTTCTTCATATTTGTTCTTATCGTTGATTTAATAAAAGAAAAAAACTACGAATCTTTGTTAAAAGTACACGTTCGATTGTCACATGTCCTTGAGAGTGGGGGAGTGTAGAGATGTGGGCTGTTTATCGGGTAACATATGCTAATAAAATCGATTTCGACAAAAACATCATTAAATACCTCGATTGCCTTTCAAAGGAAAAAATGATTTTATGATCAGATCTATAATATGTATATTTTATTTTTTGTTATAAGAACGAATGAGACAAACAAAATTTTAAAAAACGAGATTTGGCTGCAGAGTTAAGATTGTTCTTGAGGCTTTTGAGAGTCTAAACAAAAAAAACGAATAAATGGCAATTAAATTCATAATCATGAAAAAACCTACTTTGGCTTGCTGTTGAGGTCGAATCACCAGCACTATTGTCGGCATCTAAAGTAAACAAAAAAAAAAGGTCAATTATCTTTCTCAACAACTAAATAATGGGAATGCGAAAATAGACAAGCATAACTAATATAAATATCCCGATCCATTGAATTTGAATGATGAAATTACCATGTGAGAAATGATTGTGGATCAATTTGATCTACTTTGTCTTCATTATTCTTAGATTTTGTATAAACGATAGGAAAATAACAGAATAGTTTTAAAAAATCAACAATACATCTTTCATTTATTTGTTCATTCATATAAAAATATTGAGTATTTTGTCTCGAGTTCATTGAAATCAATGAATCAGTACGTTTTCTCAGTTTTTAGTCACGGTTGGTCGAGGTGGTAGAGCAAACATCTTACTTTGTCGTGAGGCGACAGGTGTAGCGACTGTTGGAGTCATTGATCCACCCGATTTTCTCGTCAAAAGACTGTTAAAAAAGTTCGCTAAAGCTCCTTCATTGGCCGCAGCGTTACCACCACTTCCACTAACACCACCAACACCAACGCTTCCACCAGTCGGTGTTGTTCCCTAGACAAAAATTTAAAAAAATGACTTTATCAGATCGATTTTCGACTTGTACCGGTTGAGTTCTCGGTCGGCCAGGCATCGATGGCGTTTGAGAGCCGAGACCACCAGTTACACCTGATGGTACGGCGTTTCGAGCGAGAACTGGCGTTGAATTCTCATCCTGAAAGCGAATTTTTTCTTTTTTTTACGAATGAAAAACAAACAAAAAGAAAATTTACAGATCGTGAAGGTGACGCAGCTCGATTGAGTGTCAATTGAAGACGAGATAAAAATTCTTGATCATCTTCTGCGGTGATCACTTCATTATCTCGTTGCAATGGCTAAATACAAAACGCGAGAAAACAATAAAAAATTCATTTGGAAAACACGAAAAATTTACTCGTCGAACAACCGGTTTGACAAAAACATCTGAATAACTATCGGTCGATTTAAGTCGATGAAGATTCTCTACTAAAATATCGGCTTTC
>ERZ781398.523-NODE-523-length-46178-cov-4.409709_pt1 | contig 46178 bp, 44 predicted proteins | sample MGYA00433077_ERZ781398 | MGnify/ENA primary metagenome ERZ781398 (study PRJEB29847, sample SAMN06458254) | wastewater metagenome | isolation source: Wastewater bioreactor | place: South Africa: Cape Town | study: EMG produced TPA metagenomics assembly of the... | reverse complement strand
CCGACTTCTTCTATCCTCGGTTTCTCAGCCTGGGCCCGAAGGCTGGCCCGTTCCAGTTGCTTGCGTGTTGAGAGAGTTAACTGATACATAGTGGTCCCGTTCCTTCCTCTTACTAATTACTATCCGTATCCGCGCTTTTATTGGGGTGACTCTCCGCCACCCCTAGACCCCTGCCGTCTTGCTTGTGACCCGTACTACCATTCTTTGCGATTGTTGTTGAGTTTGCTAGTTCCGATGATGCTGTTGTTGATGAATAATCCGATGATGCTGTTGTTTGAGAAGTCGAAGGAATCTGTTCTTGTTCATTTTCTTGTCTTGTCGGCGATGTTGACGTTTGTGGTTCTAAGTTTTCCGATGAATCACCTGATTTATCATCATTAGTTTCACTTGCTTTTGGTTGCACATTTTCCTATTCAAAACCAAATACACGTATATGATTAAATGAATGCAAGACAAATAAATTTCACTTTTTTTGCTTCAGGAATATATCGTCCATTTCCGATGACTTCAAACAATTGATCAACAAAATCTTTCGTTGCTAAAATACAAAAAGTAATTTGTTTCGAAATGTTTTTTTTCTTCGAATTTACCTCGATCAAGAAAAACTTCTAAACGATCAATGCAATTTTCACGTAATTTATCTAACGGTTTATCTTTCGTAATAAGTGCAAGAACATAACGAGCAAGAGCAATTGGTTCTGCATCACATCTAATCGAAACGAAATAGAGAAGATTTCGAATGAATGATTTCAACAAAAATATCTTGAGTCCTACAATGGTTCGAGTGTAGCCACAAGCCAGTCTCGTAATGCAACTTCGTCGTCAATCAACATGAAAACAATGATTATTCAATTATATACAAACAAACAAACGCTAAGATTTGTCTCTGTTTTCTTAAATCACAACAAATCTGAAAGAAAAATGCCGTTTGAAATATATTTTTCATGCAAAGAGAAAAAAAAATCTGAGCTAAAATAGACGTGTGTGATCTGCATGCATTCACAACAAAAAACGACAGAAGAAATGCATTGATTCAAGATTTATTTGACCGACGATTGCATCGGATAGTAGGTGATTTCATTTGACAAACGACGAAGTTTATTTCCGGACGGATTTGACGTTTTTAATTTGACTAGTTTTTGAATACGTCTCAACAACCAAATAAGTAAAACTATCGTAAACACCTTTTCAAAAACAATTCTTTTTGTCTTGAATTCAATGCAGAAAAAAAAGATTGTTTACTTGAAGAAAAGAGACGCCGATTGTTACACAACCAACTGTAATCAAATGTGTATGATAGTCATTGTAAAGGATTGACGAACAACCCTGAAATCGATTGATAAAAATCAAAATAAAGAAAATAGGGAAGATCTACTTTATAGAATATATTCGATGGATGTTTTCCGTAAGGTTTTTGAGCACATTTTGGCTCGTAAGATTTACAGCAACTATCAGGTACAGCATTAGCCATCGAAAGATTAAAACTTGAATTTAATTGCCAATCCTTTTATAACAAAAAAAATAGAAGATTTCGTTTCGGTCTTTTGTTTTTACTTTAAATGATTTTGAACCACAACAGCGAAACTAATTAACAAGAAAAACAAAATTACATAATCGATTATTTCGTTTTGTTTTTCACATACAGTTCTTTGCATTTGGTCGAATATTCGCGTTTTGCTTTTGTCAACTAGGTACTTAGTTTCAATTGTATTTAATAAATTCTTCGATAAACGCTCTTCAAGCTACATCATTTCGAAAATGTTTATTTTTAATAAAAAAAAATAACGAAATTTATTTTTCAATTGACATACATTAATCGTGTAACCGAATTCTAATAGAGCAGCTGAGATTTCACAGAGAAGTGTCAAAACCAGTACACAAATAGTCTAGAAAACATTTTTATAGGTGATGTAAAGTCAAACAGAAAAAAAAAGTGAATCTTACTAATTTCATTCCTTTTTCATGTTCACTCCAACTTGTAATAAACAAACCAACAATTGCTATAATTGTTAAAACCGTCGATATAATCAAGAGATTCGTTGCTGTTTTGTAAAAATATGCCGAAGCAATTACAGCATATTTATATTTAGTTATCATTGACCATGTTGAAAAGTAGAATAGGACGAGAATGCCGATTAAAAGAATGAAACCAACGATGATTACCGATGCTTTTATGCCGAATACACTACATGAATCTTGATTGTTCGTCGTAGGTCGACTCGATTTTTTGTTCGATGTCGAAGACATTGAAGAACAACTATTTAGTACTAATATGAAGATGTTGTTCGAGTAGAAAGTGTTGAATGAAAAGCATAAATGTCGACATGTGTTTAGAGATATGATCTTTTCGTATCAAATTTCTCTTTTTATTACTATTCTCTCCTATTAGTAGTACTTGAATTGTTTATTTCGCCTAGCCATTCGATTTATTTTATTTGTTTTTTTCCTTCTCCTCTTTTCATCCATTTGTTGGAGACATGATAATTCTAATATGGACTTTGATAAGAACGAATGAGAATTTCGGAGCAAATAGATGGCGTTTATATGCATTCATGTACGTACGTGCGTGCGTGTGTGTGGTAATATGATCCTTTACCTTGATTTTGCTCCTGAACAAGAAATTATCACGATAAACTTGAATTGTAAAATAAATTCTTTTGTTTTGATCTCAAAGTTCGAAATATAGTCAATTGTTATCGATTTAAAAATAGAATAGAAGAAAAAGAGTCGTGAATAATGGGAGGATTGGCATTAAAAATGCCTGTCAAACATTTCACATCCTATAGTTGTGATTTTAACAACTTGAAAACTATCGAGTACTTGTCATTTAATCGCATTATAAATTCATGTTGATCTTTCGATTTCGAAAAAAAAATCTTTAAAGAAGAAAGAAAGAAAAACAAGTCGATTCATTTTGAATACAATGTGAATTAAACAGCTAGTCGTTTGTCTATGATATTATGAAGATAACGATCGTAGAAACGTGTTTGTGGATCGGGTTTGTAAATATTCGGAATTTCTAATGATTCGTCCCATTCTTTGGTACGCGTTTGACGAGCTAATGTACCGTAGTATTCATTCGGAAATCGAGGTGTATTCGTTTTAAATTGCTGTTGTTGGGATTGATAAGAATCGCGCATAATCAATGGTAAATGCGGTGTTTGATTGTAGATAGGTGGAGGATGAAATGGAGACTCACGTGTTGGCTGGAGATAACTTGGCCGTTCGGGTTTTTTGAAAGTGATGTCGACGACTTGAAAATCAGCGGAAACATGTGTACCGGACGGTGGTCGACGTCGAACGTGATGTGTTGAATTTGGAGGTTGTTGAGCAGCAATAGATGGATTGTCACGTGAAAGACTTCGATTTTGATATTGTTGAAGACGATATTTCTGTTTGTTGTTGTCATCGATATCGGAATTAATTGAGTTCTTATCTGATTGTTTTTGGTTGTTTTTTGAACGAGTATTGATTACATTCGATGTAAGCATAACTGTATTTGTATCTTGAGCTGGTTTACCGTGGGATAATGTTTGAAGATAGTTCTCCGTCCATTCACTTTCAGTTTTTAATTTTCGTTGTGCACGTTGTGGTGGTATTGCGCGTTTATTTGATTGTAGATGATCGTGATGATCGAAATCTTTCAATGGTACGAATTGTCTTGGTGATGATCGATGTTTTCGATTATGAACTTCATGATTATCATGAGATGTTAAATGTGTCATTGCGACAGAATTGTTTTCAAGTGAATCGAATCGTAGTTTGTCTTGATTCATTGCCAATAATGGTGCATTAGTTGGACGAGATTTTCGTTGTGTTGGCAATGGTTTTTGTCTGGGTTTGATCGGCGATGTTGTCAGTGCTGGTTGAGGAGCATATTGTGATGGATCGATCGATTCGTATGGAATGATTTGACCGTCGACTGTTTGCCGATGACGTACAATCCAATCGGGATTTTTAGCTTTGTAATAATACCAATACGGATAATAATTGTCGCCTAATTCTGGTGGTTTCGTTTCAGGAAATGAAACTAGATTTCCTTGACCGGGCGGAGCTTTTCGTATGTTTTTCTTTTTCTGTTTTTCTTCTTTCGATTGAAGTTTATATTGTGTCGTACTAGGGATTCCATTGTCGGGCAATTCATTATAAGGATATCGAAGTGTATGAACCTGTTTTGGTGGCATTGATAAAACCGTAGATGTTGTTGGCGTTGGAAGACGTTTAACAATTGAATCAGGGATATTATGAGGACCACTTGATGAAGAAATTGATGATCGTTCGGAGATATAAATATCTTGATCATCATCTTCATTTTCAATATTAAATAGAGGTTTTTCATTTGGATGTTGGATCTCCCAGTTTTTCGCATGATTATGTTTTAAATTATATGTCATGCTTCGTTCTCCGTCTTTGACTTTTCGAGCAATGTAAAATGCAACAAAACAGCGAACTTGACTGATAAAAAAAAAACGAGAAAAAAAAACTGAAGAAAAGAAGAAAAATAAGTGGGCTTTCTCTTCTCAATCAGCTCGATTTGTTTTGTTTGTATTCGAGTGTATCGACAGCAGCAGCAGCGGCAGCAAGACGCTTTCGTTAACTCTATGATGAAGTACAATTTAGAGAAAAAGAAACGAATAAACATAAACAGAAGTTAAATCAACGTAACCACCGTGCCATACTCTTGAAACGAAGAACGTATGTTTGCTAGAATTGCACTGTGAACAGAACGACAAAGAAATGATACCATTAAAATACATATCGAAAAATTGAAGTTTGATCATCGTTAATTAGATGCACAGATATTTTTACATACATATTACAATTTCAGATTAAAATAAACGATTTTTACTTGCATGTATACTTGAGAATGTTGCAATTTTAAGGTTTCGATTAAAAAGTGCATAGAATTTCGATCAAAACAAAGTCTATATACCGTTCAATTATGTAAATGAAGAAAAAAATCCTGACAATTTTCAATCTGCATACTTATGTCGGTACATTAAACATACGCGTAGGCAAAGCTAATAATTATTTAACAGCATAAACTCATGACTGATTAAATAGGCCATTCACGGTTTCTTTTATTAACATTTCAATCCATTAATTACTAGATATACATACGCAAATCAAATAAGTTATTTTATTTTTGTTTTCAGAAATTTCGATCGAAAGGGAGTGTTTTATTATAATTGTATGTTTTTTGTCTGATTGTTATTTTTCAATCATTAAAAGTAAGTTCTTCTGTTTTCTTCTTTCAAATTCTAGAAACGTAAGGGGGTAAATTTATTGAAAGAAAACGATCACACAAGTTTTTCTCAATGTTTGTTAAATGTTTATGCATGCGCCAATTTCCTTCGAGGAGAAGGATTTCTTGCAAAAGATGATGTCGATTTTTGAGAGGACGTAGTATACGATCTACTCCTACTGGATGATTTTAAAAACTAGAAAAGAAAAGAAAATCAATTAATTCAAATTAATATTCATGTGCTTTGAATATTGTTAAATTAATCAAGATGGAATCATCTGGTGAATAAATCATAAACATTGTGATTTGTATAAAAATCTATACAAATGTGCGACGATTTGCTTGTGTGGTTGAATAAAAAGAAAAAAGGAAAACATGAAATTGTTTGCAATTATGTACAATGTTGTGTTGAGGTTAGTGAAATTTGTTGTTGTTGCTGTCGTTTTTTTTTGACAGTGCAAAATCATTGCATGACCAGAGGTCGGTGTTTTCTAACCGGCTCTAGTGGATCAAGACCGATAGTTGAATAGACATACGTGTCGTGCGTTGCAATAACACCCGTTCGAATTTTTTCAAACAAACGATTGAGTTTGCGATTTAGATTTTCGATCTCCTGTTTTCGTTCATCGATTTCTTCTTTTTCATCAGTTAGCGGTTGTTTAGGTTTGAGTATTCGTTGATTGATTAATTGAATAATATCAAGTCGATGAATATCTCGAAGTGATTGAATTAGATCAGCTATTTTAGCACGCGTATGAAAACGTCGCCATTTATTCAATGCATCCAACGCTTGATCCTTAAAAATAATTCAACTGTAATTCGATGAAAACAATGGAAAATATTTACATGAAAAACATTGCCACGATGATATTTATCATCAATATGATTGATATCTCGTGAGACTTCTTGTTGACCACGTGAAGGATAAAATGGCAATTTCCAATAGAGTCGACTCCAATCTCGACCGATGTATCTCGCTGTTAGATTTATTACCTTCGAGAAGTCATCTAATTCTAAATAAAAGAACCAAACAAATCAAAGTTTAAAATCGAGTGTGTGTTTTTGTTGATTACCGTCCTTATCGTCTCCGATATGTTTAGCTTTAACTGGTAAGGAATAGAAGATTTTCCGTGGTAGATCATTCGTCGATCGACATCGATAAATCTGTCGAATCTGATCTCGACATTTAACTAATCGTATGAATTCATTTTCTTTGAGAATATTCTCTTCCGTAGCTAATTGAACGTCACGTTCACGTTTGTTATGTTCAGCTTCCATATTTTTCAATTCGTCTTTGCATTTTTGAAAGAAATCTATTCGGACTTGTATAGAATCGATTTGTGATTTTAATTTCGGTAATTCTTTGGAAAATTCTTTGATTTCTCGTTGAAATCGTTCGATGGATATATGATGATCGACGCCATCGTTGACATCTTCGGCTGCCTGAAGCATTTTCTTCAATTGTTCTTCGTAAACTTCGAATGTCAATCGTTTCGAAAGATATTCTCGTTCTTTTTGGTTGAAACGATCTTCCAATTCCGCGAGTTTCTTTTCGTTAACTTCATTTTCTTTTTCCGCTTTACTCAATTGGAGTTTATACGAATTTGCCTTTGCAAAGAATAGGAAAAAAAAGCCAAGATTAAAACTAAATCAAATTCGATCTTACTCGATGTTCAGCATGACTAAGATGTGCTTTGCTAATTTCGAATGTTTTTTTCACCTCATTATATTTTTCATCGAGAATTCTCAATGATCTAATTCATTTCACAATGAAAAAAGAACACAAATTAGAAATGAAATTTACCCCTGAACAAACGGTGTATATCTCGAATCGTCTTGTAACCAAATCCTCATCGCAATTATCGCTCGTCGTGCTTCAATATAACATTCCGGCAGAGCAAATACGTACGACAGCGATGTACAATCGCATCGAAGAGCTAATTCTTGAGTTTCTTTCGATAATGTCGAAAGAATAACACCTCGTGTATCTTCGACACGTTGTTGCATTTCACGTAATAATTTAATCGATTTATTGACTTGAAACATATGTAAACAACGTGCTTTCTCGTATTTGTACGGTGTATCGAGATATTCATCCTTTGAAAAGTGAATGTATTATTTGTAGAAAAACAAACTCGTTGATAATCAATCTCGTTTTGAAGAGTTTCTTACCGGTGCGTTTTCTTTTTTCTTCTTTTGAATTATATCCTGAATATTTTCGATTTCGAAAAATGAAAGAAAATATTGTTCCATCAAATTCAAACAATCATTGAGTTTAGTTGCTAAATTCGGAATTTTCGAATAAAGTTGTTCGTTTGTTTTATCAAGAATTCGTTTGATTAAAAATAAACTTTCATCCGAAACTGGTCCAATGAGTGTTCCCATTTTTGCGTCATTCAATGTATCACGTATATGTTTACCATTGCGAAAATCGTGCGATGAACGTGCATTTCGAAGTTCATTTAAAGGACGAGACCAAGCGACGAGTGCGGTCACGTTGAGAGGTCGTCTCATTGTGAAATTATTTGAGAAAAGATTTAATGATGCCGATACACCTTGATAGTAATCGACTTCGAGATCATCGATCGTTTTCGAACATTCATCGAGTATATTCTCGACATAATTGTAGATTTGAGTGTAGGACGTTGGTTCGCTTGTTTTTGTCCAGACTTTTTTCGATTCCATTAGATTTTTTTTTGTGTTGCTTTCAAAACGAATCGAAAGAATGAAAAGAAAAGAAAGAAAAAGAATTCTAAAAATTAAATGACTTTGTCTTGCTAATCTGCGAAAACGAAAAAAAAACTGTATATATGTGTTTTTCTCTTTCTTTCTCGTTCTCGCTTCGTATCAACAACGAAACAGAAATTACGATCGTTTTTCTTCGTTGTTGTTGTTGTTGTTATCGTAACAAAATGCTTAAATTCTCTTCATGAAAAATAGTCTGACAAAGGTGTTCTGTCAAATGTAAATTGACTTGTCCAAAGAAAAAAGAAGAGAAAAACGAAAGATTATCAATAAATGACGTCTCTGTAAGGCAAGGCGGTGAAATCGATGATTGTTATTCTTTGTTTTTCATCAAAGTAGATTGAAATGTTCTATTTTCTTTTTCTACTTGATCAATTATGATCGAGAGTCATCAAAGAAATGAAATGCAAAAAGTAGTGATGTATTTTTTTGAGTTGAAAAAAAATAAAAGGAAAAGATCGGTCGTCATGTGAATGTCGTCTTCATCGAGAACGAGTTATTTATTTCTTTTTTTTTGTTTCAAAGAAAACGTAAATCTTATCTATGATGATTTAACAAAAAAAAACAACAACAAAACCGGAAATCAATGCAAGTCAAATATAAGAAAAAGAACGAGAGAAAATAGTTTAATTACAAAATGCGAATGTTTAAATTAAAGAACTCGTGTTCGTTTGTATGTTGGCAATGTTTGTTTGAAAAATCCCATTTCATTGAGAATTATTTTTAATAAAAATAAATGAAATATAATTATTAGAACAACTAAGACGATCCAGAATATAATCGGTAGGCCACCGTATCGATGTCCGTGTCTGTGAAGTGCAAGTACGCCGTGAGCATGAGGAGGTGCTTAAATAAATAGAAACAAGAAAATTGTTTGAACAAGTGTTGTTTTCTTTACCAATCTCGACTTCTTTGACGTGTAATGTCTCTTTTAATTGTGTCATATACTCAAAATCTTCGGTTATATAGAGAATTGCAGTTGGCGGACTTGTCATTTTAACAGGAAATCGTATGGTTTGTAAACTAAACAGAGAACAATGGCTCAATCGTACTCGCAATTTGAAAATGAATCGAACCCGAGTTTTTTCGGTGGATCTAAACAACCGGCATCGCATGCATATGCATTTCCGTTTTCATTGTCAATTGAAACATCAATCACAGCTCGATTATCATGTTCGACAGTGATACTTATATTAATATGATATTGCCGACCGAAATTAATCGAACGAAATCTCATATCACGATGAAGTTCTTTCGGATCGAGGTACATTTCGAGATGATGATTACGAAAACGCATGCCACCGATAGATAAAATCATCGATTGAAGAACGCCATGAACACCTGAAACGACAATATTTTAGTTAATTGATTTGAGAATAGAAATACATTGTAATCAACAGACCACTTCTCATCAATGTGAAACAACCTTTGCGAGACAATGTCGATCGCCAAAGATTGGCTAATTGTGAAACAGCAATATCATCGCCAGGTGCAACCCATAATTTCTCACCGATTCTAATGCAAAACAAAAACAAGATTCAATTCGAACAATGAATCATATATATTCTTTTTACAAGGTCGAATGACTTTCATAGCATTGATCGACTTGAAATAGACTTTGGTTGATTTCATTGCGTTTCTCTTCGTCAAGATTAACATCATACATTAAAGCTGGTGTCGAACTAAGTATATAGTACATCGTTCGATTAATAACATCGCCATTCATTGCCGATGGAGCTAATGAACGACTGATACTAAAGCCACTTTCCCAAATCGATGACCAAGTTTCAATATGTTCTTTTAATAATCTCGTTGATGAAAATAAAAGTGCATCGGACATTTCATCTTTGACTTGTTTCTGTAATTTATTTGTCCATTCTTGAGAGTAACTTTGGTTTTGAAGAGAATTATCTGAGAGCAATGGCGAAAATCGAATGATTGTATAGATAGTTTGTTTTTCTTGGCTACATATTATAAAAACAAAAAACGACATTGTTGTTTGGTTTTTCTCATCAGGAAACAAAGAAATCGGTTCGTAATACGTACCTACCAGGTTTGACATGACTATTGGAAAGAATTTGATTTGTTAGAATAACAAAAATAATCGAATGATGTTGTCGAGTTGATAGTTGATTCGTTGTCATATGAAATAGATCTTTACTCGAATCGAATTGAACTGTTTCTTGATGGATTTCTTTCAAATCATTTTCATGCGAGGCTTTCTGCGGTCTTAAATCGAGATCCAATGTAAATTCCGTTGGATTATTAATTTCGATTTCTTGAATAATCAACGACGAACGTTTTCGATGCGTATATAATAAATGCGAAACAAATGCTGATCGTTCCGAATTGAATTTCAAACATTGAATACGTCGAACGAGACCTTGTTTCAATTGTAGAATGCTCGCACTCGATACTGTCCACGTGTCCGATGAGATTTGAATCAAAGGTGTATATCCACTCGAAATAAATGGAGAACGTATATCAGGTAAAAACTGTACTTGAGATTGACTGGTTAATGAAAGACCGAGATAACCGTTGCCTGTAAATGGAAGACTGACGATTTCACCGTAATGAATCGGCTCGTGATTGAATATTGTATTCATTTCGGTTTGATCAATGGAATACTCTTCCAAATGATCTCGTAGACATTCGTCATATTGAACTAGAATTGATAAATCAATGAACGAACGAATAGCTTCGAACTAGAGCATAGCTACCATTTTTCTGAGTTGTTGTATGAGGAAAAAGTTTTATTAGAAAATAAGTAAGAATGATTAGACCAAGAACAGAACAGACAAACGATCGTAGAGATCTGAATTGAAAAGTAAATATAAGAAAAACAAAACTAAAGAAATTCATTCTCCAAAAGACTACTGTCGGATAATATACAATTGTCCATTAATTGTTATTCCGAAATGCATGTTTATTCGAGATTCAACAACCTAAAGAGAATTAGTTCATCATACGAACGGAGACACGTCATCGAATTCGCTGAAACTTACCTACCTTCGTTTCAATCGACGATAGGTTATTCCATAACGGCGATCAATATCTTTAAACAAGCTCTACGTACCGAGTCAATATAAACACAAAAGGATTACTCGATTAGAAAATAACCCCGTTACCTTCAGATCAATACCCATTACGTAGCTTATTGTATAAAGAAAAATTACCGATCCATAACAGAACGAAATTTATTGGTTGAAAACAGCGATGTCGGCATGACATATAGCGACATCGTTGAAAGACTTTATTTTGATTTCTATCGACGAAATAAATTCGTTTCGAAAGTGAACATGAATTTTCAATTGAGAATTTTTTTTCTTCGAATATTTCGACATGTTTATCTTCAATCTAAAAATAAAGTCCAATGAAAATCGTAGTCGAACCACGTAAATGGTTGTCGTCTTCGTCACCGACATCCTCATCTTCTTCGTCTTCTACCACCTATGTTGTTTTTTTCATCCAGCTTTTACGATTTAACTTGCTTTTTCTTTTTAATCGATTTTCTTATCTTTTTTGACATAAAATAAATTCTGTTTTTTTTCCAGTTGAGAAAGCAGATAGATAAACACGAGAAGAAGAAACAATGGATCTTAGTAAAATCAATCTAAGCAGTTACATGCCAGCTATGCCTTATAAAGTTCGAGAATTATTCGACAAGGCAACGAATATTGTTATGAATTACACAGAAACCGAAGCAAAAGTGGTCGAAGCAACGAATGATGAGGCCTGGGGACCGGCTGGCAAATTACTGCAAGAACTTTCTCAGTTATCCTATTCGTATGAACACTATACGGAGGTGAGCAAAAAAAACACGTTATCAATTGAATAAGAATCGATCATCGTTGTTTTTTAGCTTATGGGCATGTTGTGGAAACGATGTTTCGGGCAAGACAAACGTCTATGGCGACGAACATATAAAGTATTAATGAGAAAAATAAAGAAAACAGTCGAATTTGAAAAATATTTTATGTTTTTTTAGTCACTTCTTGTTTTGAGTTATTTGATTAAAAATGGCAGTGACAAAGTCGTGACCTCGGCGCGTGAACATTTGTATGATTTGAGAAATTTGGAAACATTTGCTTATACTGACGAGCAAGGCAAAGATCAAGGGATTAATGGTAGAATATTGTTTTCGAATTGAAATGAATTTATTTTTGATTTTTTTTTGATTTTTAGTTCGTCATAAAGCGAAAGAAATCATCGAATTTATTCAAGATGACGATCGTCTTCGTGACGAACGTAAAAAGGCCAAAACTAATCGAGATAAATACATCGGTGTCGGTAGTGATTCATCATCGCATCGTTATAGTAAATCGATACTTTTCAATTGATTCGTTTGAATCCAATTTTCGTTTGTTATCAGATGATCGTTGGAATGATTTCGATGATTCGAATAGTGCGAGTGGAAGTAGTTCGTCAGGTCGAAAGAAAGATTTCGTTGAATTAGACGGGCGATGGCGTTCAACGAATCCATCGATTATCGAAGAAGGTTTCAATAAAGCCGAAGACATCGCAAGTAAAGTCAAAGAAATGGTATTAGATCAACGTCGACCATCACGCGAATATTCGCCTGATATTAGGTAATTCGATCGAATGAATGACGAGTTGTTTCGATAGTTTTTATTTTCGTTTAGTGACGATGAGAGTCAATATTCAAAACGAAAGAATAACTTTCAAGATGCACCTGATGCCAATCGAAATCGAACTAAGGTGATTTTCGATGGAAATCAATCAATCATGTGTGTATTTTTTTTTAAAAACTTTTTAGGAAAGTGATTTTGAAATAAAGAGAAGTGTATCGACGATGAACAATGCGCAATCATCGACACAAAATCGCGTAAGTTTATTCTTCGAATAAATCATTATGTATGTTGTCTTTAAGTCTTCAACAACCAAAACAACAAGAATGGTTCCATCGATTTCGACTCCAGTTGTTACTCAACCGCCGGTTGCTGATCTCTTAGGTGATGACGATGGATTTGCACCGTACGTTCAAGCATCAACAAATGATGATGATTTTGGACAATTTCAAGAAGCACCAAACAATTCAGTTAAACAAACAACGTCATCATCATCGTAAATAATCGCTCTATTCCATCAATCGGTTTATCATTGTTTTATTTTAGAAATCAACCACCATCACTTTGGCCAACAACAATGACTCATTCGGTTACAGCTCCTACAAATTCAATGCCATTCGATCCATTTGAATCATTCCAACAACAACAACAACAACAACAACAAACTCAACAACCATCATCAATAGATCTCTTTCAACAATCATCTTCTCACGATTTTTTTCAAACAACACCATCAACAGTGTCAACAGCCAATGATCTATTTCAACAATCATCTTCAAACAATAATTTTCCAACAATAACTCCCCTTACTCCTACAACAACAACAACAACAACAACAAATAAAACATTATCAAACGACTTAGATTTTCTTATGATGTCAACTCAACCAATGCCTCAATCGAATGCCCTGTTTCCCAATCAGCCAGCACAATCTCAATCATTTGCACGTCCGCAAATGTTTCCTCAACAGCAGCCGATGATGTTTCAATCCAATCCTCAACAACAATTCAATCGACCACCAAATAATAACTCTTTCAACGTAAGTCAACAACATATTCTTCATCGAACCGACAAAAACAAAATCAAATTCACGTGTATCGAATACCTATCGAAAGAAAACTATCGATTGTTTGTAGGCAGTATTTCCTGATCTAAACTCGACAGTTTCTCAACAAAAGCAAACATCTGATGTAGAGAAACAGGTATCTTGTCCTTTTCTTGCTCGATTTCTTTTGCTGCTTTTCTTTTGGGAGTGAGATTTACTAATTCTTTTTACTTTTTTTTTGGATAAAAAATTCCAATCAATCATCTCTCAATTTTATCTTTCAATTTGTAGAATACATGGTCATCAGCTCAAGGTAAAATCGATATATCATTAAGTAATCTCATTCCTCATACACGTGGTGATCCTCAAAAAAACAATTTACCACTCAATCAATTGACCAGTCCAATGAGTCCAACAAACAATATGTTTCCTCAATCAAGTTTGTGTTTTGAATTTCAAATCGAACGAAATCACTTGGATACATATTTTTTTAGCACTTCCAATGAACGCGTCAGGTAATCGTACGGTTTTCAAGTGAAACAACCTGAAAAAGACCTATTCTACTATCTTTATTCGTTTGAAAAAAGATTTATGTTGTGCAGAGCCTGTATATTTATTTTGAGTGAGATGCTTTATTGACTTATTTATTCGAAGGAGAGAAAAAAAATACAATTTTTTTGTGAAATATATCGAAGACGAATTAATCATAACATAATTTATATCAATTCATTCAAATCATTTGTTTGTTTTCGTTTTTCTTTTTCATTTATGATTATTAACCTGCATTTTTTTTGTTCTACTTCTCTCTCTCTCTACTTTCGTCCATTTCTTTTTTCTTCTTGTGCACTGTTTATTCTGTTCTTTAAATTAAGTTTCTGTGTTCGTCGAACAGTTGAAATCTGTTTTCGTTAGTTCTTTCTTCTCCCTCTTCTTCTCATACAATTAACAATTCTGTTCAGAAATCAATGCAAACAAATTATCTTTTACAAATGCTCGATTGTTAACGTAGATTGAAGAGAAAATACTCTGTTTTCTATTCCACCATAAAAGAAAAAAAAATATATATTAAATAAATAAATAAATAAATAATCTTAATTAATGAGATGATTATCGTTAAGAAGATCTTTGATATCTTGATTTTCGAATAAAGTTGCATGATGACCATGTTTAATTAAATATAAAACTGCACGTGCTAGGCCAGCGGATGTAATGACCCATGATGGTTTAACAAAGTTCATAACATGAAGAAATGGAAGAATTGCACGTTCGTACCAAGCTTTTGATGTCATCGTTTGCGATGGCATGACAGCACCAGGACGTACGGTATATGTTTCTTTGAGACCAGTTTCTTTGACTAGATTATTTTCAGTTTTGCCTTTGATTCGACCATAGAGAAACCGACTTTGCTCATTCGGATCAGCTCCCATACCGCTAATAAAAACAAAACGCATATCTGAATTAACCGATGCGATGGCCTTGGCTGCAGCAATTGTATAATCATGCGTTATTTTGATATATTCATCTTCTTTGACCGTATTCTGTGAAGTACCTAAAGCCCAAATACATCCTTCATGATTGGCAAATGTATCTAACAAAGCACTATAATCGAGAAAATCTGTATGAATAATAACATTTAATTTATCCGAAGTAAGATTGTCATCAGGATTGCGACGTGCAATGATTGTTATTTGCTCAATACCCTTGTCTTCAATGGCTTGTCGAACGCATTCGGATCCGATCAGACCAGTAGCACCGAATACAATTATTTTCATTCGCTACAACAGAGAAAAAAATGATTATCTTGCGATGATTGATCGGTATTATTCGAAAAAATGAGCAAAGAAAAATATTTGATTTATTTCGAGATACAAAAAAAAAGAAAAAGCAAACTACAAATTGATGAGATATGATTAATGGACGGATATAGGATTATTGAGAAAAAAAAACGAGAAAAAAAGCTCTTAAAAAAGACGGAAATATCGATCTGTGAGAACCATGTCATCGACGAATCTAATATAAATGAATCGAGATTAAAACAAGAATATCATTGAGTGATTTATTTATACTTAGTCATTTCAGATTGAGCATGAACAAAACGTTTTTCTTGAGTCCATGGTTCTCGTGTTTTCAATGGTTCGTCTTTTGTCCACCAACCAACTAATTCAAAATTTATTCTTAAACAAATTCTCTTCTATAAATTCTTTACCTTCTTGCGCAGCTGTTAATGGTCGTCGTGATAATTTATTGGGTGCTTCATCGCCACGTACATGCATCGTACGTAAAGTATGATAATTTCTATTATTCAAACAAAATACTTTTGTCATTCTCGAATGAATATAAGAAAGTTTCCTACAAATTCGAAACGGCAGGCGATGTCCATTCGCGTGATTGTAAATCGCCAGTCATTTCTTTGGCTAACTGTTTTTCAAGTGGACTTTTACCGTGACCATCAGCTGGCATTTTACGAGGTTCTCCTGAGTTGCTGTCTGTATCGGCTTGATCGAGACGTTTGAGAGATTTAAAACGATTGTCATAACCCATTAATGTTAAATTAAAAAAGGCCATTATGATTTATCTCGAAACAAAAAAAAGAAGCAAATGACAAATTGATATCTAAAATAAAAAAATCGAATATTATTTAGCTTGTTATTCTAATGCAAATGAAAGACATGAAGATATTGAAAAGACTAAAAAAGCGTTTGTATAATAGTAGAAAAAAGAAGAAGAAGAATTATTGTTGCATTGCGAGTTTTGTTTAAAGGCCTTTGTTATAGTAAACAAATGGAAGTTTTGTTTTCGCTTGAATATCTTTTTCAAGTTCACTCGTAGCCACCTGTGCAAATGAAGCTCATGGAAAACGAATTCAATATAAGATCATGATATTTACTTTGGATTTTTGAGGGAATATTGCAATTGACATTGGCAAGGCTAAGCCAAATGAAATAGTACACGCCAATGTATTTAGCGGAATGCTAAGTCGAGGATATCGACGAAGAAGGTTTCTACGTAGAATTAAAATCGAGTTTTTGTTGTATTTAATCATAAAAAAAAACAAACAAAAAAATATTCTACTTTTCAAAGGCCATCATTATAATCGGTGGAAGAGAAAGAATAGGTACGGGTAGAAATGCACGGGTCATAGCCATTTCTGTTAACGCCTAAATATCAAAATGATAAATGAAATCAATCGATTTCAAATCGACTAACTTTCTTCGCTGCTATTTTCGACACACCGATCGGTTTATTTTCTTCATCGATTACTTCGATACCATCGTAGATTTCATGGAAACGCATGAAAAGAACATTACAAGTACTCGCACATGCTAAAATCACCACAATAAGTTCGAATATAAGCAAAACAAACTTCATTCAGTCATTTACCAACAGCAGGCAATGGAATAAAACGTTGTACAATTGTTTTCATTGTCGGTGAAAGTCCTTTTGCTCGTCGAGTTGCCATCGTCAGGCCAACCTAATTAAATCTCAAATTAATTTCTCACCGATAAACTCAATAGAATATAGTCATACTGCAATTGAAACTGACACACTAACAGCACCGAGATAACCAAGAAGAAATTTTGATACGGGCGTATGTTGTGATGCATTTCGATTGGCATAATTCACACCAGCATTATGACTGAATCATGTTAGTAGAACATTGAGTTTGCTTTTTTGTTGTTTACCTTTGATTGAGCCATTGCCAGAAGATGATCTGTCCCATTGATGGATTTGGCATGAGAAGACCAACAACAATCGGCGTTCCAAATGGCACATATCCTAATGAAAATCATGGATTATTCGAAGGATTAGATCGATGAATGTCAAGGAAAATAAAACCGGAAGGATCTAATATTCAGTAAATCCTTTCTCCCGATTTTGAACTATTAATTAATCTATATTTCAGTCTGCTTACCAGACATTCTCAATGGCATGAAAATTTTCTCTCCTGTATCTGGATGAAGAATTGCCTAAATAGAGCAGAGAAAAAAGATCATTTCTTGTTTTTTTCTTCTATTTTGTAATTGTTACTTGAACGATTTTCTGTGCTTCCCATAAGTCCTTATCAGTGACGCCTGCTGGCAAAGTTTTTGCTCGGTATTGATCGAGTAATTGACGGCTTTCATTTAATTTTTTCTAGAATTATATTCATAGAATTAATTCGAAGAATAATAATAATTCATTTACATTGTTGACAAATAACGTACGAGGATCGGTTACATTCATAAAATGAGCGAGCCGTCCCCAATAAGTATTCTAAATAAACACATATTCGTATCGAATTAATTCAATTAAAACACTGCCTAATTATCTCACGAGATCATAACGACTTTTGCCTAATTCAAACGGTGGATAAGACATATTTATCTGAAAAACAAATAAATAATAATTATGGTTGCTACGTGCGTTTTGTTTCATGTAAAATCCTGTTTTTTTTGTTCTTTCTTCCTCCCTGCACTATGCTTTTAAAATCGAGAAACGAACGAAGGAAAGAAAAATAAATGTTGATGTTGCCTATCACTGCGGTCAAGGACAAAGGTTTCTTTTCGTTCTTGTCGAAAAGAAAAAAGAAATACATGCTTGGAAATCCATCACATAAACTATTTTCTGTTGAGTAATACTGAACAATGATTTTATTTTTAAACAAAAATTGATCGAACAAATTCAATTAAAAAAATATTCAAAAAAAAGGCTCTTTGCTTTAATTCATTGATTCGATCTTGTCATTTTATTTTCTGAGTCTGAGCAAAAAATAAAACGATTCAATACGAATGAAATGACTAGACAAAAAAATAGCATTAATACTGATATGTGAGAAAGAAAATAATCTATTTTTATCTGCACGATAAAAAAAAACTGAAGAAAATATCTAATCGAAAAAAGTTCAGGTTAACAAAATGATTAAATAGTAGGAATAATTTTAAAAAAGAGTAATTCAATTTGATTGATTCGTAGTTTTCGAGTTGGTTGATTGCATAAGTGGGGTTACAACAGCAACACCTTCTTCCATATTCGAAGGATCTAAACAGACATTCATGTCGACATTCTTTCGATTAGGAAGTCATTTTACTTGTTAGTTTTCGATCTTTGGCATCAATTCGATTTGCTTTCGATACACCGCAGCAAAAATAACAAATTAAAATCGATGATACGTCGAATGTAATGATCGTAGTAAGTACAATTAGAAGAAGAATTTTCCCTCGAAATGATATTGGAGGACGATGATTACCTGAAAGAATATTGAGTTAAAGAAAAATGTCGAACGAAAAACCTCAATAAACCAACCGTATTCACAATGAGCTTCATCGATTTTATTCGGACAATTTTGAAATCGATCACAAACGAGACTTCGATCAATACAATACGTATCTGTAAAGCAATCAAATCCACATAACGAATACATTCCTACAAAGAGTTCGAATGTTTTTCTTAGCTAATCGACTTTTTTTTTGTACTTGTTTTGATTTTTAATGGCGTTACAATCATTGAAAATTCAGACAATGGTAATTTCTCGGTTCGATAATAGGTTATTGCTAATTTTTCAGTATTGAGAAAGTATTCACTACCATCTGTTGCATTGCACAGAATAATAATCTAAAGATAATCAAATCAATGCGTTGGTTTTATTGGTTTTTTGTTCGATCGTATACCGTTTCACCGGTTTCAGCCTGAATAACGACCCGTTCGGTCGAACATAATGGCGCTTTTAGTAGATGAATATAAAATCTTGTTGAACTCGATAGATTTCCCGTAATCGTCGAACTATTAACTAACATTGGTAAACCAGAACTCTGAAGATTTAATTCACATTTTCCAGTCCATGGAGTCCTTTGAAACAAAACAAAAACAAACTCGATGTATTTTATTTTGCAAAATATCTTCTCGAAACGAACCCAGCATATCGGACAATGCCTGCATCTGGTGTGTAAACGTTTTGTGGATTGCAATACGGTCCATAAGTGTTCTCGAGATTAACTAAAACAATCGATTGATCAATAGTTTAGTTGTAAATCGTTGATCTACTCACAATATGTGACTTTAGCCGCTGTGAAAGAAACAAGAACGAAAACAATGAGATGAGTTATTAACAACATCTGAAATAATAAGAAAACAAAATATCATTTTCTATTGCTTGATTGAATTATCTGACAGAATTTCTATTAAACATTGAAGAAAGAGAAACACCACGTATATCGCTCGAAGCAAGAATACATTTCATCTGACAACCATAGAGAGACGTAGAGAAAGAGATTGTAAATTAGCTTGATTAGAGAGAAACACAAAAACAACATATTAGCTTTGATATTTAACTAGACACGAGGATAGACAGGTTTGGTTGAATCAATAATTAATGTTGTCGGTTCGATATGTTGCTGAGGTATTGTTAGACCTCGAATTAAACCCGCGTCTTCACCGGATACAACGATTATATCACCTTCTATAATCGAATGAAAGATTGAGAACAAAAAAGTGAATTCATTGAACAGACTTTCAATCGTTTTGTGTTTGGTTTTTGCTTGAAAACGATGAATAAGAGTTTGACATGTTGCACGACAACAAAAGCAAATTAAAACTACGAAGAAAACCAACCAGTTTTTTTAAAATCTTTTTCTTCAAATCAAAGTCTACCTGTCGATGTAAGACAAAGTATCGAAAGTAAACATAACACACCAAGAATAATCCAAAACGTTGAGAAACCGCCAGTTGGCGTTTTATCTTGACAATTCATTTCATCAGCTTGACTCGGACATTCCGATCGTCCGTTACATCGCAATTTTCGATCAAGACATGAATTCAAATAATCATCCGGACATTGAAACAAAATTTCATCATCTCGACAGGGTGCTAAAGGAGAAATATCACTCTCAAATTTCTCTTCCTCACAAGACATCGAACCCACCTTTTGCTAACGCAACAATCTGCACCCCCATGAACTTTTTCACTGATTCACTCGTTCGATTTCTCGTAAAAATCAGTTCAATTCGGCTGCAAGACAATTCGACCTTATCCGGACTTGTTCGACATGTATATTCGACAGTTGACGACTCGGCTTGTCTAACAAGAGCACTTCCAGGCAAACATTGAATCGTTATATTCAACGAGCAATCGATCGATCGAGGAAGAAAAACGCCAAAGCCATTCTGCATATCATTCGACCATGGATTCGATATTTGCATCGAACATTTATCTTTCTCTGCGTCGATTGCCGAGCCGAAACCAACGAACAAACCAAACCGATTTCTTATCGTACTATTCTCATACGATCCACAATCTTCAACTAGACAAATAAAACAAACCGAATTTTTTTTAATGCTAAATCAATAAACAGATTCTCTCTACCATCTCGATAGGTTAACACGATGAGTATCGGCAATAGATCGAAACCAAGAATCAATCCGAATAGTTTCATCTAAAAAAACAAAACTCAATAATTAAGAAAAAAAAATTCCTCTTTCAAAATTTATTTTTCATACACAGAATATCAAGGGGATATTGATAACCAAACGAGAGAAAGAAAGAAAAAAAATGAAACGATCGAGTTTAATAATAGATAAAGACGATTGAATGACCGTGAGCACGAAAGATAAGTAGAAGTTATCGGTACGTACATGTAAACATACGTTGATGCTCAAGAAAATCATCGAATTCGATCTTGCAGATTGAAAAACAAGAAAGCAGGGTTGATGTTTGCTCAATAGATTAGAAACGACAAGTTAGTAATAACTAGAAAAAAAAACGAGAGAGAGAGAAGGAAAGAAAAGAAAGAAAGAACAAGTATTCCGGGAGATAGTTGTTGTTGTTGTTGTTTTTATGTACAAAGACCATGTAGCGATTACAGAAATCGAACGAAAAGAAAAAGAAAGTCACTGCAAAGGAGGAAAATATTAGAATGTACATGTAAACAAAACGAAAGAAAAAACCGGCTGAACACTTGAATAAATCCCATGTTGTTGTTGTGGTTGTTGTTGTTGTTGAATACGTGGAAGACTAAAGGGTGTTTCGAGTGAGATAATTTCTCTGTATCGCTGGCCCATCGGTTGAATCGGAGTTCATATCAATTGTCGATGCATTCCCGTAATCGAATTGAGAATCGTTGATACTCAAACGTGTCGTATGAAGAATTTTCGATTCGGATAAAATCGCACGTAGTTGAGTATTTTCACGTTCGAGTCGGCCTAATTTATCTTGTAATTGTTTGATTTGTATTTTATGATGTTCTAAATTGCCTTCGAGCTGTTCGATATACTGTCGTCGACGTTCTCGACAACGTCGAGCTGCTTCACGATTGCTATCACGTATTTGCTTCTTACGTTGATCATCGGACGCCGCATTCGAACCGTTGGGGCTAAACGCTGGCATTGTGGTTGTTGTTGGAACCGGATGAAAGTTCATAACAGTCGAGTTTGTTGGAATAGCGTTGGCTGTTCGAGTTCGTTTAGCTACTGGAAATGTTGATGTCACTTCATTGTTTGTTGACGAAGGAATGATTACAGTTGCTGCTTTTGTCAACGGCGGAACATTTGCAGCTGAAAAACAAATGAACGAAATCTTTTTTTCGATGAACAAAATCAAAAATTTACGAAAAGTTCGTTTGCTGTTGAGAATCATTTGTTGTTGTTGTTGTTTGATGATCTGTTCATTGCCATTGTCGAGAATGGCTTTGAAATCATGAGTGTGCGCGATTGTAGTTAACTCCGGTACGCGTGCGAATTGTTGTTCCATCGGAGCGTCATCGTCGAAGGTATTCGTCGTGTTTTCATTGATTTTTTGAGATTGATTCGAACTGGGCTGAGGTGATGTCGGTTCGGTATGCGATTGACTTCGAAAGAGGAAACTTTTCTTTGGCGGCGAGACACTGGCGGTTTTTGTCGAATTTTGAAAAAGATCCAAACGATTATTATCACCGTTGATTATGGTTTCTCGCTCAGTCATTAATGTTTTCATTTCAAATGAACTCGCACTTGTATTTGTTATTGCTTCGATTTCTTTCACAACCTGAAAGAAAGAACGAAAACAAAAACAAACGATCGATTGATGGAAATTGACAAAGATTTTACGTCAGCAGTTGAAGGTATTTCGATTGTCGAACCATCATCAGTTGTTATAATCGGATTCGTCCGATTTTCTAAAATGAAAACTGTGTTTGTTGATATTTTTTGAAACGGTGACGGCGTTGGTTTTCTCGGTTCGGTCAAACTCTGCTTTAATTCATCTTCGATTTTCGATAATTTAATACTAGCCGACGACACTTCATTTGTTGTTGTTGTTGTTGTTGTTGTTGTTGATGAATTTGACGTAGATAAACTATCTGGCTGATTATGTAATGGATCGTAAGTTGTTGTGGTTGTTGGCGCGGTAAACACAATATCTGGTGTCATCAGTGATGGAGTTTCTAAGACATTCGGCGTACATAATTCAGTTTCTTCTGCTTGCATGTTTTCAATTCGATTTGTTGAGTAATTTCAATATCCAAAAAGAAAAATAAATAAACAACTAAAATATAATGAATTACAAAATCGAACAAATGTGTAAATTAGTATTAATTTCTATGTTCTGTTCGTTTGAGTTCTATTTGATGAATCAGAATAATCTAACTTTGTCGTTTTTCTTTATCTCGGAATGTAACAAATAAATAAACAAATAAATATATACAAAGATATTGAGACAGAAAAACAACATTTGGAAAGAATGAAAAAAAAAGAAAACCAATTAAGTTTTATTAGAAACAAAAAAACGTTAAACTGAAAACGATGAGAAATTTTCTCCGGTCAACTATTCGAATTAGTATTAATTGAAAAAAAATAACAAAAAAACCGAATTGTTTCGAGCAAAACGAATATTTAATTTTCGATAGATGTCGCAAACAAAACCGTTAATCCTTTCGATTAATAACGGGCGAACCAGTACATGTACATTTTTGTTTCTTTTGCATTGTCGTCATAGTTGAGAATGAAAATACTAAACGTTTACCTGACCGTTGCGATTTATTTCGTCATTTGTACGAAAATAGATACGTCAATTGATGATCAACAATCGATCAATCTTGATCATGAAAAAGCAAAATACTTTCGAGAAGAAAATCAACCATCGAAATGGGACAAATACATCGAATTAATCGAACAAGCTGAAGCAAATTATGCAAATCAAACTGATGATCAATCGACTTTTATCGAACAAATCGAACGAGATCTAACATTCTGGAAAAGTCAATCGATTGAAAACGTTCGAAATCATTTAAATAACATCGAAGCATACGCAAAATCTCATCGTTTAACTCTCTATCAAATCATAAACCATCGTCTCTACCGTCAAACTGACGATCAACTTATCTTTCCAGCACGTAACTACGGCATCGAACATTTTCTTCTCAATATTATCGACACTCTACCCGACATGGAATTCGTCGTGAATACCTACGATTGGCCTCAAAATCAAGTCAATGTTCCCGTTCTCTCGTTCAGTAAATCTCTCCTATCCGAAGACACCGATCTTCTATATCCAGCTTGGGCATTTTGGGACGGTGGACCGGCTTTAGGAAGTGTCTATCCAACGGGCATTGGCCGATGGGATTTAATGAGAAAAACATTGAATCAAGCTCGACAGAAATATCCGTGGTCGAAAAAAGACTCTCGAGGTTTCTTTCGTGGCTCTCGTACATCGTCAGAACGTGATCCACTCGTTCTCCTATCTCGTTCGCATCCCGAGCTACTCGATGCTCAATATACGAAAAACCAAGCCTGGAAATCCGATGCCGATACACTCGGCTATCCGCCAGCATCCGAATTGAAACACGAAGATTTCTGTCAATTCAAATATCTGTTCAATTTTCGTGGTGTTGCTGCGTCATTCCGTTTACGACATTTGTTTCTCTGTGGTTCACTTGTTCTGCATGTCGGTTCGGATTGGATCGAATTCTTCTACGATGCACTTCGACCATGGTATCACTATATTCCTATAAGCACGGATTTGAGTGAAGTCGAAGATATTCTCAAGTTTGCACAGGAAAATGATCGATTAGTAGGCAAAATTGCGCGACAAGGTCGAGATTTCATTTGGAATTATTTGACAATGGAGAATGTGGAAAATTATTGGAAGAAACTTTTAATTGAATATGAGAAATTGTTTGTAAATGGAAAGAAAATTGTGAAGAAAACGAATTTTATTCAAGTTCAACGACGTCCTAAACCGTAGATGTTTGTTTGTGTCTCGTCTGCTTGTCAGATTTGTTGATCTTTTCCCTTTTGACAGAATGATTTATCATTTTTATTCTTTTTTTGTTTTTTCAAATAAAAGAATAAAAAACAACAACAAAAACAAAAACAATTTCTTGTTTATCAGGAAAACAAATTGATTGACGTGTCATAATTAATTGGACAGTCGAATTCTTTCTTCTTTTTATTCGAACGAGTGACTCGATTAACGTCATTTTCAAACATCTAAAAACGGAATAAATAATTTGATGAATAGTTTTCACAAAATCTCACTTCATCATAATCAATCTCGAGTAAATCGTGAATATCTCGTTCATGATGCGTTTTTTTAATCGACATCAAAGCTAAAGCGCATGTTGATACATTAGGATGATGATGATGTGTTAATGTCTAAATAATTTTGTTGAAAACGAAAGAATTCGATTGAAAAATAATTACCTCGACTTCCCATAATGAACTTTCGATTGCATTGCTTTTGTTCGGATCGATCTCATCCGGTGAATAACTATCGATTATTGACGATTGATTATCGGTTCGATCAATGAGTATACGTATCGTTGGATGACGAAGGATTAAATTGTAAATAAATGTTAGAACCAAACATTGATCATGTTGAGGTATTAGAAGTGCTAATCGTGCGAGACGTTTAGCAAAACTAGCAATTAAATTGGCTGGTAAATGTCTTCAAAACAAAACCAAAAGAATCTTTTGGTAAATCAAAAAAAAAACAAAAGACAGAAATCCTACGATGATTGAAGAAAAATGTCTAATAGATAGAAAAATCTCGCTTTGTATTTTGCTTGAAATAGATCGATGGTTAATAATGAATAGAGTTTACCAAAGAAAAACGGATATTCAAGATTATAATGCATCATTAAGATGTATAGACCGTGTAGAGCAAGAATTTTCGATGAATTCGTTTGAGTTTCATATGAACTCGTGAGAAAATCAGCTAGTAACAAAGGATTTGCCATTCGTGGGATGATTTTCGTTGGAATTTGTAATAAAATTCGTCGATAGATTGTTGCATCGACCTGAAAACATTCGCATATATTGAAAAATCAATTCTATTCATTACTTTATCCGACGATAGAAATCCTAACAAACGACTATCGTACTTTTGTTTATCTTCTAATGTTTCATTTTGAATATTTTTCGTCGAGAATAGATATTTGACTAATTTATCTTCTTTCATCTTATCTAATAATCAAGAAAAAAAAGAGAATTATTTCTGTTTATTTTGTCGATCTTCTTAGGAAATGAAAAAAAAACACACGCACATACATTTATATGAGACCGTACACAGATATCGTATCCCTGAGAAGATCCTTTTGTTTTGTTTTTTTTCTTTCGTATGTTTGTTGGATGACAAAAAACAAACAAACAACATTTGAGGTTTTTAGTTTTTAATATAATGTATAGAAAGATGAACAACACGTTTTCTAGCGTGCATTTATAAAAAAATAATGAAGTCTCTGTCTGTCTCTCTTTCGCTCGCTCGTGCTCTTGTTTGTTTGGTTTTTTCATTCGACTAGAAAAAGAAAATAAACGGTCAATCATGACTAACTGTACATAGAAGAAGATATTAGAAAAGAAGAAGAAGAAAAAAAAACAATTTTTATCAAGTTGTCGAGGATGAAGGAGGAGCTGGTGGTGGTGGTGATGACGACGATGATGATGAAGACGTTTGTTGTTCATTTGCTGCTTGTCGAATTGATGATATTTGAGTATTCGAAGGATTTGCTGCTGTACGAATTTGACATTGTTGAAGAAATCGAGCAATAGCAGCAGTTGCTGTTGGCGATTGAGAACGCTGGTTCAGTGTTGATGGAATGAAATTGATATGTTGCACGAGATTTTGTCGTGGTAAACCAGTTGAATTTGTTGTTGAATTCGATTGATCATCACCTCCTGTCGACGATGGTAATTGAAAAACAATATTTGCTTGGGAAGTTTTAGTCGTCAATCCGAGTGTTGATGGATCGATTATTGCCGAAGGTTTCAGTTTTGAAGTTGAATTTATCGATGAGACTGATGATGCCGATGAACTTGAGATTGTTTGCGCTGGAATGAAGAGAGCACGTGGCGTGGGAGTCGACTCGTTTGTGTCACTATTGGACATGCCACTTATCGCTTTCAAACGCTGCAATTGAGCAGCGAGATCAGGTGAAATATCTTGATCATGATTTATTGTTGAACGTGAAAATGTTGCTGTTGCAGAATTTGCACGATTGTATGTGATATTCGCTGATTGCATAGGAGTTTGTTGGGTATTTACAGTTGTTGAATCGGATAGATTTGTTGATGGACTCGTTCCTGGTGTAAATGTTACAATACGAACATTTCGAAGATGACCAGGTATAGTTGTTGTTCGATTGGTAACAAAATGTTGAATGTTATTCGATGGACGTTGAGATGTATCAGTCAATCGTTGTGTGGTTGGATTTATGACAGTTGTTGTTGTTGTTTGAGAGTTGGAGGGTGTTGTAGGCAGTAACTGTCGAATTTGTGGTGAAATTGTTGTTATTTGTGAAGTTGAATGATTGGAATTGGGTAGTAATGTTGTTGTTGTTGTTGTCGGTCGTGATTGTTGAGGAATATTTGTAGATGTGATTTTATCTGAAAATATGAAAAGATAGTAGCAAGATGAAATTTGCGAGCGATGATGTCTCTTACTTGAAGGTAAGGTGACATTCATTGAAGGAAGATTCAATGGTGAAGTCGGCATTGGAGATGATGAAACTGTTGGTGTTATTACTGTACTTGTTGGATTTTGTATTGAACGAACGACAGCAACAGGAAGAGTTGATTGAGGCTGAAGAAAAGGAAAAAGAAATCGATCGATCGATGAACTAAATTGATAAATTCGACACATACAGTTGTTGCAGTGGTAGTAAGAGTTTTAGGTTGTGATTGAATGACGTAATCAATTGAAGATTGAGATGCAGATGGTGGACGTGCTGTTGTCGATGAAGGACGAGTTGATGTTTGTTGTGGTTTAGGAGATGTTGGCAGTTGTGTACGAACTTCGAGTGTAGGAATGATTGTTGTCTTTAAAAGAAAGATGTAAATTGAATTTAAAAGAAATGTGTTTTTTTGTTCAAATACTTGTGATGAAGTTCTTTGTAAAGTTGGTGTTCGAACTTGGATATTAGTTGGCGTAGGCGATCGATTTGTGCTTGGAGAAGATGGTGGCAGTGGTGGTGGTGGTGTTGTGGTTGCTGTCGTTTGCTGTTGATTAGGTAAAGTTCGTACTTGTGTTGGTTGTATGATAGTAGTCTCATTTGTAGATAAACTATTCGTTGGTAAAACTTGTACTTGTCTTGGACCAGGCACGATAGTTGCTGTTGAAATTGAAGGTGGATTGACTGATGTCGGTATAGAACTGATTGATGTAGGTGTAGGTGAAGATATCTATCGAATGAAAAATTCAATTGTTTGTTTTGTTCGTTTTGAGAGAACTTACATTCGATCGAGGTGGTAGAATCGTACTTTTGAGACGATTTGATTGTATTTGAGGGTGATTATTATTTGGAACAATGATATTATTCGAAACAGTTCGTGGAAACGTTGTTGCTGCTGTTGGTGACGAGGCTGATGATGGAACTGTTGGCATGAGGGAGATAGGTGTTGTTGGAGATGGATTGATTGATGTTGATGTGGGTGTTATTGCTGTGAATAATGAGGCCGGACGTGGCTAAACGAATGAAATTAAGAAAAAAACTAAAGATTCGACAAAAAAGAGTATCATGAATTTTACTCGTGTTGTTATAGTTGGTGTTAACGGTGTATTGGAAACAGATGTTTGTGATTTAATTGTATCGATACTATTCGGTGTTGTTGGTGTTTGTTGTGGATGAATATTTGTAGTCGTTGCTGCTTGTGCTGCTTGCAGTTGTGCTTGTTGTTGTTGTAATTGTTGCTGTTGCTGTTGCTGTTTTAATTCTTTTTCTCTTTCCGTACGTTGATATGTCACATCACCGGGTGTTAATGGTTTTTCTATATTAATATCTAATTCAAATGAAAAGAAAATAATTGTTTTTATTGTATTTTTTTTCTCTATTAAAACTGACTATTTTCTTGTAAGAGTGTGCCAATTCTCAATCCTTTCATTTGATGATGTGCAGCTTGAGCTAATTGCATTTGTTTGAATTTATTTAAATATGTCATCGATGAAACTTGTGGATCGAATTGTGATATAGTTTCGAATTTTTGATGATAGATTTGAGCTAATTTTTGACAATTATCATGAACAAATAATTGATTCGTACGTAATATTTGCCAATTGTCATCAGACATTTTCACCGTTCCTTTAATAACATGTTTCTTTTTCTTAATTAAATCGTAGACAACTCGTCCTTCTTCTCTCGGTCCAATGACTTGTTCGAATCGATGTTTACACTGTTTTGGCGTTCGTAAAACTCTCGAATAATGATTGACAATATCCGATATGAAATCCCAATTTTGTGTCAACGCATTCGTCGTATTATTAACCATCGATGACGACGATGATGGTGCTGCTATGACAGTTGATGACGATGGAGATGTTATCGTTGTCGATGGTAATAATGGCGATGTTGTCAACGATGTATTCGGTAGAATTGATTGCGGTTTATTAGCATTTGATGTACTGGAAAATGACATTGATGATAATGGTAATTGTTGAATATTTTGTATTGTATCTAAGACTTTGTAATCTTCGGATATTAACCAATCACTATTATCAATTTCTAGTAAACCTTGATAATTATCTTTCGACAAGATTTCTTCTAATTTAACGGGACGTGCTGCTGCTGTTGCCGAAACGATAACATTCGCATTTGGATTGTTAGATAATGTTGTTGCTGTTGCTGGACCATTGTTGACATATAATTGACGAGCTTTGAGATTCGATGGTGATGTTGCAAGTGCACCTGGAAATAGTTTATTGTTGTTATTATGATTCGATATTTGTTTGGATTTATTGAATGTATTTGTTGATAATGATGTTGATTGAGTGTTTAATAATAAATTCGATCGATCGAATAATGAACGTGGAACGAGAATATTTGTATCTGATTTCGACATATTTGTTGCATCGGCAAGAGCTTTTGGTAAAGGAAATCGAATATATTCTTCAGGTTCGATCAACATTGCTTCGGATTCATAACCGAAATCAAGTTCATTATCATTATAAAATTCTTCATTTTGATCAATCGAACATTTCGTTATAATTCCACACCAGACGACAAATGTTTGACCATCTTCAGTCATCCAAATCTTTTGTTCGTTATCTCTTGTATATGTATAAAACATTTCGTCATTATCTTGTTCGCGTTCTTTTTCTTCTTGTTGTTTAAACATTTTCCAACATGACATTTGCCAATCTTGTTGAAATTGTTCAGTATCAAAAGATAGATGTCCAATTGGATATTGTTGACGATTGGTTTTGACATAACGTAAAGCATATCGTTCGATCGGTCGAAGCTGTTGAACAGCTGATTCATCATCACTATCAACATCTTCGATTTGATTATCGAAATCCATGGATTCGATTTGTTCTTCTTCTTCTTCTTTCAATAAAATCTCTTCTTGAAATTGTGTAAGAAAATTTCGCATCGATTCATTTTGTTCGAATAGTTCTTCTTCGATTGTATTTCGACTGATCAATTGATAGATATTTAAATTTTGTCTCTGTCGAATTTGTTCACATTGCTGTCGAATATGTTGATTTCGTTGTAGATTCCAATCATAATCATAGAAAATAATTCGATCTGTTACACCGGTGAAATTCACTTGAATTTGTGTCGTTAAAATTAAAATAAATATTTGTTTATTTCGATTAAAACGTTCGATTAAAACATTGATTTCATGATTTGTTTGCTGTTGATCAATTCTTATATATGAATACTTCGAATATCGAACAAATCGTTCTAATATATCCAACATATCGAACATTTGACAATAGATGACACAACGTTGTTGAGTTCGTCTCGAATTCATCAATAAATCAGCTAGAATTCGTAATTTACCACTGTCATATTTAATCAAATCATTCGATGGATAATCGATTAAGATTTCTTGTTGAATAGGATCTTGCGATGGTAAGATTTCAATCAATGGTTTCGATTGACGAGTATCAATCGGTGATGTTAACACACGTTTTGCGCAAAATATCACTCGATTAAACACATCGTCGTATTGATTTAATTGAAGTAAATGTTCTAATATTTGTGTAGATGTTGTTTGTCGATTGATTTGACAAAGAGAATAGCCACTGAATGTTGTTCGATTGAATGAATGACAAGTTTGAAGAGCTAATTGAATTTGTGTTAGGAGATCTGAACCGTAGATAAAATGATATTCGCAACGTTTATTATTGATTTGACATAAACGTTCGAGACGAGATACGCATTCGTCATCAAGTGATTTTGAGAAATCGTTTTGTTTAGCTTGCTGATTGTCTGTCCACGTAGAAGTATTTCTGTATCGTTCGATGATTTCTTTTGTTATTTGAACTTTCTCTTGTTCAATTGATTGATTTTGATTGAAAACTTTGACGAATAGATCAATGGTTACATTTAGAACAGTTTGTCTTCGAAAAGCGATGAAACTCTCTTCATCGTTTCGATTGAATTCGAAATTTGGATTTTTGAAATTTAAATCCATGATTAATTTTGGAAATTGACATTTTATCGATTGACTATCGAATACAAATGGTGATTTAACCGGACGCATTTCGATCAAATTCGGATGATTGGAAATTTGTTTTAATCGAAGAAAATTCTCAACAGTTAGCTGATTTCGATATTGTTGTTGTTGTTGTTGATAAAGATATTTTTGTCGACGAGATAAATCACATCGATAAACATATTCGTTTATCGTTGGTAATTGTTGTTCAACATCGATTTTCAATCGACGAAGTGTTAACAAACGAATAATTCGTTCGACAAGATTTTTATCTTGACGAAATCGAGATGCAAATTCAATATTAGGCAGTAAAAATTCGAGCGAATAATTCGTCGAATATTGATTATTGATGATTAAACAATGTTGACAATCGATTGGAAATTGTTGAATTAGATTGATTTGATCGTAGACAATCGTATTCCATTTCGTACAACGAAATCGATTGATATCACGATAGAATAATTGAGAAGATGTAATACAAACATGAAAATCAACGAGTTTAGTCAAATCTTCGTATTGAAAAGATGAATTGAAATAGAAAAATATTTTTAAACTTGGACTAAATCGAATCAATTCATTTTCCCAATGTTCAAGACAATCGTTCGATGTAACAATTAAATGTGGACCCCAATTGCCCTGACTACCAGCTAGATAAGTGAGTAATGCAATACTTTCAACCGTTTTACCTAATCCATTCTCATCAGCTAATATGCAATGAAGATTTTCGTCGAACAATTTCACTAACCAATCGAATGCAATATGTTGATATTCTCGTAGTGATGATTTGAATAAGAAAGACACCGGATTTACAGGAGGATTGCTTTGAAAATGAACGCCATTAGGCTGATAAGATTGGAGATGATTAAGAAATAGTTCGAGTTCTTCATCAGTTTCGATGCTGAGCGATTTACTTGTCGATGATAGTTCAGTTGATAAATCGATTCCGTAATGAGTTTGAAGAATGGAATCGATCGGTTGATTTCGATCGTTTTCTAAGTATTTCAATTCATTGAAATCGTATTCATCACGTTCGAATTGTTCTTCGTGTTCGATCGTTTGTTCATCATCGTCGTCGATATTCGAATCAATGGATAAACATCGTCGATCATGAGCAAGTCGAGATATTTGTCGCCAAAAATTCATCACTTCATAACAAATAAATTTCGCTTGTCGACGACGAGCTTGTTCCTGTAGATAATGTAAATCTTTGTCGTGAAAATATTTCAATACAGCTTGAGAAATCTTCTTTGCCATTGCTTGTTTCCAACGTTTTTCTAATTGAAAATCCTCGGCTAACCAACGCATTTCATCGAGTAAATAATCCCAATGTGTTTTACGTTTATTGGGCTCTAAACATTTAGCTAAACGTTGATTCGTCCATTTGCCATCGGATTTCAATTCTTCGATACGTTTGAGAATGTGAGTTTCATGTTTAACACGATCGAACGATTGATTCGTTGAACTAATCGATTGATAACGTTGACGTTTGCCATGACGTGATGAGGATGGTGGCGTTGAAGGTATTTGACTAATATCATGAAAGTTTTTCTCAACTTTATCAATAAGATCTTCTTCGTTTTGAAGAAATGTTTGTTCATCGAATGAATTCGTCGATTGTAAATCCAAATATTCACGAAGTAGAAAACGATGTGATTGAATAATTTCATTGAGAGATGAATACATCGATTGAAAGTGATTTGTTGTATCAGAAGGTATGGAATTGAATGTTATTGATGATGAACAAGCACGTTTCGACGGCGTTTGTTCAATATCAAAATCATTGGATATTAAACCTGATGAACGACGTCGTTTCAATGTATTCGACGTTGTTTCATCGTCATTGAGTGCAGTGGAATCCACCGCTGAAGCCATCTACAAATAATCAAGTCGATTTAGAAATCTCTTGAACATGAATTCAATGAAAATGGACAAATGTGAACGAGACAAATGAATTTAAACTGTGTCTTTCGTTCGATTTTCTACCATTGACGAATATCTTTATGGGCCTCGATTCATTGTTGCATTTCGATTGGTTCGAACGAACAGATGAAAAGAATGAACGCAACCGACATCTATCAATCAAACAGAAATCACTTGGAATGAGAATATATGTGCATTCAAATCCTTGTTTTGCTTGTTATCAAAGATATTCATTTGCACTATCGTTTATTTTCGAATAAATCGAATTGTATAGACTTCTTTTTTTCGTTTTTTACTAATTAGGTGATGCGTAACGAACGAACATGACGATTAAAATGAAGCGCGTGCTTCAATTGCGTAATATTTGACAGGTGCAAAACGAAAGGAGAAACGTATTTTGTACGATATTATGAATGGATAAGGAACGTGATCATATGTTCACGTGCTACTTCTCGTTGATTTTGTTATATCACGCTTCTAGACAGTTTAATTTCGTCGTTTAATTTCTGTCATTGACTATAAATATCGAACAGTAGATAACGAGTAAATTTAAAGATACAAATCGCAATTTAATTGCAAATATGTTACTAGATACGCACAAGATTTCATTGATCTACGATTTCTGGAAGTTAAACAATGAAGAAACTTATCTACATGACGCAAGTGAATTATCAAGAAAATTAACTGAATCCGATACAATCGATGGTAAATTTTGATAAATCAAATCATTTTTTTTTAAGTTTAAATATCTATTCTAGCTGAATATATTCGAAATTGGATACCTGATCTTCTTCGTCTTGTTCAATTATGGGACGAACAATCATTATCTGAATTAGATAAATTCTACGTCGATCTTCTTGCCGATTCATCATCAAGCGACAAAGTCGATGCTTTTCTTCGGTTTTTCTACAGTATTCAATCGTATGAAATGGTCAAATATTTACTCGAGAAAAATGTTGAATTCTACAAACAAGTCAAACTTGTTTCATCGACAATGACTGGCTTTCACGAATCATGTACATACGGTTTCAGTCAAGTCTGTATTTTATACATTGAAAATCATCAACAAGATGTCAACGAAACGTTTTCATTGAACTATGAAAATATAAAAACAAATAAAAAAGAGGTCGTTCGAAATCTCACTGGCCTACAATTGGCTTGTCTTTGGTCGAAATATTTTCCCAAACGATTCATTTCCTATGCACATACAGTTCGAATACTTTTAAATCATGGCGCTCGTGTAAATATTGTTTCGACAGAATTAACCACGCCATTGCATTGGACATGTCGAGCTCAGCATACGACACAATTAGCTCAGGATTTGATTGAACATGGTGCGTTGATTAGTGCACGTGATCGATTTAATATTCAACCGATTCATTATGCTTGTTGGTCGAGAAATCAAAAGCTCGTTGAAATTTTCCTCTCGAAAGGTATTCAGTTAACCGAACAGGACAGTTTCAATCGTACGCCTTTACATTTTCTTTGCATGCCCACGTATACTGAAAGTATATCAATTGATGATCAACAACAACAATACGAATTGATGAAATTTCTTCTTGAAAATTCGAAAAAGAATTCCTATCGAATCGATCTCAGCAAACGAGATAATCAAGGTTATACACTGCTAGCATATGCATGTGTCAGTGAAAATGTTCCTCTCATGGAATTAATTCTCAAATTCGAAGGAAATCTTTTGAATCAGCCGACTCTCGATGATCGAACACCGTTAATGATCTGTATCGACGAAGGTTTTCTTTCCGGTATTGAATTTCTATTAAAACAACACGGTTTACAACGAAATCTCGCTGATCAACATGGTAATACGGCTATTCATCATGCATGCATGTGTACAAATGCATCAATTCGAACGAATATTCTCGAAACTCTACTCAATGATCAACATGGTCTATTCGATTATGAAAAACGTAATGGACAAGTAATGGATCCATTTATGATGTGTACAGTGAATCAATCGGTTGATTTATGTCGTTTATTGATCTCGAAAAATGTTTGTCTAACAAGAAAAGACCCGTATTCTCGACAATCACTTCATTTGGCTTGTCAATTCGGAAACTATGAGCTAGTTTCGTTAATTACTGAACATTTATCATCGGCTGATCTCAATGAAGTTGATTGTCATCATCGAAATGCTCTTTTCTACGCAATCGATCATGGAAATGAACAAATTGTAAATTTACTAATCGAAAAGAATATTCAAATACAAATCCAAGATCGAATTGGTGACACACCATTGCTTATCGCTGTTCAACATCCGACAAATGCTTTCGAATTAACAAATTCAATTTTAAAACATCCACATGGAAAAAATTTAGTCAATGTACCAGCAGCTGATGGAACGAAACCACTTCATCTAGCTGCGACTTCCAAACAGCCCGAAGTAATCAATCTTCTTTTGAAAAATGGCGTCGACGTAAAAGCTGTCGATAATGAACATCATACAGCTTTACATTTAGCATGTAAAAGCGGTTGTTTGAAAAGTGTTTTCTATTTGATTGAATTCGGTGGATTAGATGTCAATGAACTTGATTGTTATCGTCAAAGTCCAATATTCTACGCATATTCAACGAATAATCTCCTTCTTGTTCAATATTTACTTTCTTGTGGCGCACGAATCGATCTTCGTGATACACAAAATTATCTTCCATTTCATATTGGCATATTAACGTCGAATCCAAGCGAAAAATTCGAGGTTAAACTAATTGATTTATACCGAGAGAAACATTCGGATCTGCTCGATGATCAAAACAATGAAGGACAAATGACACCATTGATCTTAGCATGTATGCAAGGCAAAATCGAAATTGTTCAACATTTAATTGAAAACTATCATGTTAACGTCTTAGCAAAATGTTCGAATGGACATACGCCATTGCATTATGCTTGTCTAATATCGAGCTCGAATACAATTGAATTAATCGAATATCTCATGACACATGGATGCGATTATCAAAGTGTCGATCAGCCACGAGGCTCATTTTTGTATACAATTGTTCAGCATGGTGATCGAAAAGCTGTTTTATATTTTATTGATTATTGGCTGAAAACGAAGCCAAATATCAATGAAATTCATTATGATTCGACATTGTTGGATTTAGTTTACAATCGTTCACAACTTCATCATCACGATCTCGATAAGAAATATCTTCGACAATTATTCGAAGCCGGTGCTTCGTTCTATTCAGCTAATGTACCTTCGTATCCTTGTTCATTAGCTAATGATTGTCCACAATTTTATTTAATTCTACTCGAATATAATTGTTCGACAATCGGTGACAAACAATTATTTATTTTCAATCTTCTCAAAACACTTTCGATTCATCCGAATACGAACTTGTTAATCAACGAAAACAATCGCGAATTCATATCCGTTTGTGACTATGTTTATAAAGTTATTCAAATTGCACATTATTTCTATCGAGTCGAACATTTCTATGGAATTCTTTATCGACATATTCTTCCTCAACTTGCAAATCAACAATCAAGTGAAGATATGCAAAAGCTTACAAAACGAATCGATCAACTTCGATCACGTCCATTGAAATTATCCGAAATAACTCGTAAAAAAATTCGAATCGATCTTTCATCGCCAACGAGCAGCAAAATTCGACGAATACCCGTGACAAAATATCTCCTCGACTTTCTCGAACAAATTGAATGATTGTTTTTTTGATTTTGTACATTTATAAAAGCAAAAACTTTATTTTAAATAAAACAACATATTCGTTGAAGGCCAAACTATTGAGCAAATGCTAGTTTCGTTGTTGTTGGTGGTTATCACAAATCGAGAGGAAGATTTTCGTGATAATGATAATCGACTGTACTTGGTGAAATTGGTGGTAGTGTTCGTTGACGATTGTGTTCTTGATCTTGTTCGTCAACTCGAACACGATTTTCGTCTTTTTTAATTAAATTCGGATTTTGAGCGTACAATTCAGCGCCCCTAAACAGAATGATTGTTGAGTTCAAATCGAATTCGATCGATTTACTTACCAATACATCTGTTGAATTAAATATCGACATCGATCGAGTTGAACACGAACGTTTCGTGGTACACGTGCGATTAAATGTCGAACGAGAAAAAGTATTGCATAGACCAAATGCTAAACAAATGAAATATCTCGACACTTAAATGAACAATCAGAATTCTTCTCACTTCGAACACAATCACAAATGCTAAACGTGCGACCATAACGTAATAGAACATATACGATCGTTTGTAATCATATGTATGATCCTATTGCAAAGATTTTAATTTACAAAAAAAAGAAACATAACAACATCACTACTACTTACAAGTCGATAATCTTTGTAATAACAAGTAGAAAAATCAATTTGTGAACGTATCTCGTTTGCTAATGTTGAATTACAATCGAATGATGATAGATGATGTGTTTGAGCAAATGGAAGAAAAAAAGTCGACTGTTTCGAAAGATCAATTAATCGTGATTCTAAAAATTCACATTCGAGCAATGTTCGATTGATTAAAAATGGAAAATCTCTCGTATGAAACGGTGCCAATGTATGATTAAGAAAGCCATTCAATGAGTAATTGCCCACTGTCCAATAGTAAACTTGTCGTGGAATGTATTCGGATGTAATGGCAATAAGAAATGCATTCGATAAGACAGTTAATTTAGCCATGAGATTTAATATTGAATTCCATGTACCAATGCCCATTGCACGACGAGCAACTGGTCGACGAAATTCTTTGACAACTTTCAGCGCATCGATACGTATTTCGAAAATATTGTTAATAACGGCGAATAAAGGTGCGAGAGGAAATGATAAACAAAAAAATGTAATAAAACCGAATTGTAAAATAATTTCGAGATATTCATAAAATAATGTTGTTAATTCAAATGGTTGTAGAAGAAAATCTTCTTCATATGAACGTATTAAATTCATTGTGAGAAATTCTTCATGTTCACGTTTCATTTTTGCATTACGTTCGTTGATCTGTCGAACTGTATGACGAAATTTAATTCGTTTTCGACACATATTCCATACTTTTGAAAAATAAAATTCCCAAATATTCGATATCAATTGTTTGCCAATCATAATAATGATTAACTGTATCGATAATTCCCAAACACAACCGCTAACATCGCATTCTTCAAAACGTAAAGCTTTCTCATATCGATCGAGATATGTCGGATGATAGATTATCAATGGTTTAATTAAAGCAATGTAAAATATACTAGCATAGTAATTCACAAATTGAAATAGAAACATTTTTATTGTTTAACTTGCTTCATAAGTACGATCAGTTCGATGTAATTCAGCGTTAGTTAACCAAATAGCGAGAATTTCATAGAAATATTGAAGAATTAAGATAATTATTAAATTAATCAGAGCTAAATTAAATGAACAAATGTGAAAAAAACACAACGAAAGACAAACAGACAGATAGACATACCGCCTGTGATGGGAACGATAATTGGTTTCCATCGATAGATCCACATTTCTCGATCAATTGAATTAAAAGCTGCCGAAACACTCAATCTATTCGAATCGAACATGAGATTCTTAGTATTTCTTCTTAACTTTTCTATTACCGATAAACGACTATGCCTGCAACAACCGAAAGAACAAGCAAAACCATAAATACAACAACGGAAAACGACGAACTAAATATAGATTATTCGTTGGTTCATCTTCAAAAAATAAAAATCCAATTTTACATACGTATAATAGAGAATCCGTTTATATGATGGAACGTATGGTTCAAGTTTATCCGTGACTTTATTCAGAATAGTTTTTTCGACGCGTCGTTCAAAGTCCGGTCTCAATGTTTCCGTTTCTTCGGCAATATCTGTCTGAAAACGAAAACGAATTCATACAGATTCATTTTTCTTTCTTTTTAACTTCAAATACCATATCCCATTCGAACTGTAGACGAACTTCTTCGCGTTGCCAAAGAAAATTCACACTCACAGCGAATATACTAATCATTATAGCGAATGCAACAGATGCAGAATTATCAAAAACATAGGACATCTAAACGAACGAATTCTTTTTTTGTTCCAAAAAGAAACGAATCATTCGAATCGATTACATACTTTAGCATTGAAACATGTTTCATTTAAAAACCAGTACGTTCGTCGATCCTATTGAAAATACTCGATACAAAAAAAAGAACAGGAAAACTTTTTTAATTTACAATTTTTGGACACATTAAATAGCTTGATGTTGAATTACAAATATCTAATGTTGGTCGATCATATTTCACTGACAGAAGTCCCCAAAGAAGAACGAATATGCCGAGAATTGACGGTATAATGAGCAAGGAATTGTACCAACCAAGCCAAGCGAAATAAAATGCTAGACGTTCGCCGTAATAATCTCGAATTTTACGAATCGGTTGAATACGAAATATATTAGTCAATTTTGCCCAACGATGATATAATTTCTAAAAAACTCGAAATTAAAATCATGTTTCTTTCTATTCGAACTCACCATTCGATCATTCCACGTTCGAGGATCGCCGGCATCTTGTTCGGAAATAAGTTGATCATGTAAAGGATATGCGGCTTCATAAACACCTTCCTCCAATAGAACTTCAATACCTACGAAAGCAAGAGAATATTATTTTGATTATCGAACCATCGCTTGATTTTTACCGGTATCTTTCATGCCTAGAAAAGATTTCCGTTTTTTTTTCTTTCTTTCTTTCTTTCTTTTTTTCAATTAAATCAATCATTTTACCTGCATGTCTCGTACTCGAAGTAAACGCTTCTTCAATTTTGAGTGTTTGTTTATCACTCGGTTCTACTTTATTAAAATGTCGATTAGTAAATATTGAATCAGTATTTATTGGCTCTTCTTTAGTATCATCGAGAGCTAAAAAAGAAAAAGCATATAAGCACCTTCATTCATATGTCAATCGAGATTTCAATAGGATTTCGTTAAAGCTAATTATGTGTTAGTCGAATCAAACTATATACATACAACTATTAAACGATAAAACAAGCATACTGTCTAGAATGTTTCATTTAGGTTGTTTTTTTTCTCACAGTAAGGATTGAGAACTTGTTAACGTACCGGTTTTAGGAGGTTCAAAAGAACGATAAGGACAACGAAGTAGAATCTCATAGACAAGACGATTTCGTTCGGCTGGTCGAAAGACTTCGTTGATATCACCAAAATGCTCTGCAAATCTTGAGAAAGATTTCAAATAGAATCTGTTTTTTTATTCGAAAAAAAAACAAGTCAACGAACCTATAATGAAGACTTTTCTGATAGCAAGCTGTAAAATATGATGTCCCATTGTTTGCTTTTGGAAATTCATCCGGATCTAAACGTGTCCATCGACACGGTAAACCTTGATCGAATAATCCAGGTTTTAATGGAGCTTTATTTTCGCTAAATGGTAATTTCACTTTTAGTTTCTCAGCCTATTGAAAAACCGAGAAGAAACATTAGAAATCGATTTCAATTGAAAATTGATCGTACAAGAACAAGTAGAATATGAAATGGTGCGTGAATTTTCACGAAATATCTTTCATCTTGTTGGACTTCATCTTGTTTCTACGAAAATCAATCGAATAAAAATTCATCTGTCTCTTGTCACAGAATATTTGTGTACTTTCGTATCATCTTCGGGATCTTGTAATTCAATTGGTTCTTCTTCTTCAATCGTTTGATTTACATTCGTATCTTGAGTATCTTTCTTCAAATGTGAACTGATTGTTTGCAAACGTAAGGAAACATGTCGTTGTAAAGTGGAAAATCCTCGAACGAGTGCGTAATTGCTTTCATCATGGTTCGTACTATCGTGAACATCAGCTGCTGTTTCAGCTTGACGAAGATTTAACAAATCATTTTCCTTGAAAGAAAGAAAAATAGTAAAATATCGATTTAAATTCGAAATTATGCAAAATACTTCGTCAGTTAATCGTTCTTCGACAACGATAAAACCTAATTTTCTAAGATGATCTTGAAAATATTGTCGATATTTGTCATGTTGCCGTTTAAATCGATGACGACGACGAAAATGATTCGAATGATAACGTGTATAAACAAGAATATAATCAATTGGAAGAAATTTTCCTTCGTGGAATATATGTTTCGTTCGATCGATAGACATCAATGGATTTCTATTTTCATTGGCTATCTAATATTGAATAAAAATAAAAAAAAGCATATATCTCGTATCGAATTATTCTCAAGTCGTTTACTGAATTGGAAGAACAATGAGGACGATGATCAACATCGATATTATTTCGATTCATTTCCAGTTGATTACCTTAAAAAGATCATATTAATAAATATTTCAATACGGATGAAATAGTCTATTGTTAATGACAGACACAACAGTAATCTATATCTCGAGAGAAAGAGAAAGCGAAGGAAATATATTTTGCTTTGCTTTCTATCTATTATTCAAGATAATGTTCGAATTCTCATTCGTGTTTTTTTGTTGTTAGGAATATATGTCTGTTAACGAAGCAAAAAAAAAAGAATTCACACATACACACAAAATTAGATCTATTAAGAAGTGTCGAATCGTATTCTATGAAAGCAATACTATTGATTCATTCGTTCGTTCTATCTATTTAGTTTGTCCTCGAGCATGTGCTCTCGATTATCGTCTTATTTCACAATCTAGACTATCAACAAAAAAAAAAGAAGTATTTCTTCACATTTTCTTTCCGATTTTTTATGTGTTAGATCTGTTGCGTGTATGTTTTTTTTCGGTCATTAGACACAGTTGTCTAATTCCCTTTGAAATCGAACTATGGCACATAAATTCTTCTAATAGCTCACCATGGATTAATACATTTTTTGGTTTGAGTTTTTTCATTTCTAATGATGAAGAATCGTTGTTAACCCTGTCTTCAACTACAAAGCCAATGATTAGTACTTCGTTCTTTCGTTTCTTCTTCAATGTTATGCGTAAGTATGAAAAGCAAACTGACGGATAGGAGTGAGAATAAATAATTAACTGAAGAAAGAGGAAGAAAGCTGTTATTTAACAGAATACCAAAGACGGAACGACAGGAATGAAATGATTCGCAGGAATCATGATGAATAGACACATCAGACCAAATTAATTCTAGAATAAGAAATATAATAACAACGAAAAGAAAATGAGAATAAGTGCTTTTGAAATATCAAAAGTTTTCTCTTTTCTCTTGAGGCACAAACCACGAAATGTTTCCATTCGAAAAATCAATCTAAAAATTTTCATTACACGTAAATCATTTCAAGTGAAAATAATTTTTCAATGATTTATTTAATAAATTCATATTCTCATATTCGAAAGATTTCTGCTACGTGCAAATATTTCATAATTGTATAATAAATAAATAAAACAAATATTTAAGAATAAAACGAACAGATGTTACCAATCAATTTTTAATCGAAAGATTTATTTTAATCCAACTAATCGTTTGTTGAAAATAAGCATCAGAAGATGGCGTCAAACGATGGTGAAAAAATGTTATGCCGATTTAATTCCAGATATTAATAGAATCACCTTTGCTAACCGATTTCCTTCTTCATCCAACAACTACTCAAGTTCATTCATCTAAATGATTATTCTGACCTATTCCCATCATGCTGAGTTTTTGATTATAGGGTTACAATTTAGAATTGTGTGCACACTGAACTATGAATCGAGATAGAATTAAATCGTTTTTATTTTATGTCAACTTATGATTTATTCCCAAACAAATATTAGAAAAGGAAGTTCTAGCTTGTTTAGACATTTGTTAATATAAAAGCATAAGAAATATGCCGAGATTAATCAATCTAAAAGCGACTAGGTTAGTGTTTAAAAAATGGAATGATAACGAAGTGCACAAAATATGAAAAACAAAAAGAGCGGAAATATTCAGTGCAATAAAAGAGAACAAAAAAGAAAGAAAAAGAAAAGAATAATATATTGTCAGTATGATTTTGTATATTTAAACGAACAAAAGTACTTCACGGAATAAATGTGCCAAATCATCTGCAACATGTGGCCATGCCATTTGACGACCGAATCTATATGCTTGACGTCGTGCTACATTACGTACTTGATGATCTTGAACGACTTTAACTATTGTGGAACTCATTGAGTTAGCATCATTGAATGGTACAAGAAATCCACGACCATCATTTAACAATTCTTTTGCATATAAATATGGAGTTGAAATAACAGCTTTACCTAACCCAACGGCCCATGAAAGTGTACCACTTACATATTGATCTTCACGAGCATAGGGTGTCAAATAAATATCACTTGCACCGAGATAATCAAGTAATTCACTATTGTCAACAAATTTATTGATAAATCGAACATTATTTGATAAACCTAATTCAGTTATATTTCCTTCGAGTTCATTTCGATAGCTTTCTCCTTCGTGTTTGATAACTCCTGGATGAGTTTGACCAATAACGAGATACATCATATTTGGAACTGATTTCACAACTGATTTCATGGCTTCTAATCCTAATTGAATATTTTTATTTCGATGTATTAAACCGAATGTTGTCATGATTGGAGCATTAGGATCGAGATTAAGTTTTGCTTTCAAATCAGGTATTGATCGATCAAATGGAACATCAGGTACACCATGAGGAAGGAGAACAAGTTTTGATTCATCGATACCATAGACATCAACAAGAATACGACGACCAAGTTCAGCCATAACGATGACACGAGTTGATAAGGCACAAACAGCACGCGTAACACTTTTAACGTAAGCACTCGGCTCTGGAATGACTCTGCAAAGAAATTCATATTATGTTCGGATTATTACTATGGAAAAAAAGAACGCATACGTATGTAAAGTGGTAATGACAGGTTTTTTAGTAGATGACAAGAATTGAATGATGTATTCACCCATCATACCACCGAAAAGACCATATTCATGTTGAACATTGATGACATCATATGCTCCGCTATCGGCAAGAGAAGCTGCGGTAAGATATGCATCTCGATCTTCTTGTTTCAGACGATAGATGACTTTGTCCGAATAGATTCGACTTGTTGGATCAACTTCAGCTTCATCAACTGCAATAACATCATATGGTCCTTGATAACTAGTTGTTAAATCTTCTAAGAATTTAGCTAAACCGCATTGTCGAGATGGATATGATCCGATAAAAAGTGCACGTGGTGCATCTTTATTCGTTTGCTCCACTTTTACTGGATCAATTTCTGATTTCATTGGTTCAATAGTGATTGATTGAAGAATGGTATAATCACTTGGTCCATATTTTATGCTTTTAAATGGTTGAGCAAATGGATCTGTTGTTTCGATTGGTTTCTAAGTATCAAATTATTTTAGATATTATTTTAATCACTAAATATCATTTGATTTCTTACCAAAGTAACAGCAAAAACAAGGTCTTGCGGTGTTGCAGCATAGCCAAATCGACATGTATTCGATCGAATACCAATATATTGTTGAGGAAGAACTTGAAATTTACTTCCTTTGCAAAGACTCTCACCCGAGATATCTTTAGAATTTTCGTCACATAATTGAATGGTAATTAAACTCATGTATCCTTTGAAGTAAGATGCATCACCAAGTTTGATTGTTTCCGATTTGTGTGCAAGAATAAATTCTGCACTGTTTGTATCCACCTGACGATTAACCAAATCGAATGCACCAATTTCAATGTTTGCGAATGCACATGATTGATCAGCATAGAATGAAACACTGCTAACTAAACCTTTTGATTCAGCAATTTTATGAATATCCAAATAGACGACACCAACTGGTGCGCCACCTTCCTCAATTGATCGTTGAGAAAGACGTCGTGTTCTATTCGTACCTAAAGTAAATAAATAGGTTTTGGAAAATAAAAATCTTTTATTATTTTTGTTTACTAGCTTCTGTTGTCGTAGTGAGAGTGGTAGTTGTTGTTGCAACTGTAGTACCTTCAGTTTCAAGAAGATCAGCTAAAGAACAACAAAGATTGAATTGATTTCAGAATATATTCATAATTTATAATGAAGTATCTTACTAGTTGTCTGTGAAAGTACGACTTGATTGAGAAAAACAAATGCAGTGTTGATGGTAGATGGTACTGCACCAGTTATGATTACAGTAACTTGGATGAATAATGCTACTGTTTGTCGTTTACGCTAAAAAGATGATGATTATTCTTCTGACTTCAGTTTGATGTTTACTTACTCTTGAACCAGAAACAGCTGTAGCATCGACGACTTGAACTTTGGCACCTTGTGTTTCTGGATTGCTATCTAATTGAGCTTGTAACTGAAGGAAAAATATGATGTCTTAAATGAAATAATATGTCGAGAAAAAGAAAACTTACATCCTGTTGTACGGCATTTTTTTGTGCATTATTCAATGGACCAGTTTGAAGATTAGAACCATCTGCCAATTTAAGAAGAACAACCTGTTGTTGAGCTGGATTAACAGCACTTCGACTTGTATAGACCGGGATGAGTGATAGAACAATGGTCGATGCGATTAAAAATAAGACCAATCCTAGACAACAGAAAGCACCAAGAATTGGAGCACTAAGCCTAAATAATTATTATAATTCAGTAAGATATAGAAACAAAGTAATCATAGAATTTACCATGAACCACTTGATCGTGCGTCGACCGCTGGTGCACGATCTGTAACTGGGATCGATTGTTGTAAAGATTGCAATGGCAGTGAAACTACGTGTCCTCGTTGGAACATCGTATTAGCTCTTGTGTTGACTGAAGCTAGCAATATGTTAAAGAAATACTTCGTCTATCTTGAACAAGATTCGGAAACGAGTAG
>ERZ781398.520-NODE-520-length-46504-cov-4.690994_pt1 | contig 46504 bp, 47 predicted proteins | sample MGYA00433077_ERZ781398 | MGnify/ENA primary metagenome ERZ781398 (study PRJEB29847, sample SAMN06458254) | wastewater metagenome | isolation source: Wastewater bioreactor | place: South Africa: Cape Town | study: EMG produced TPA metagenomics assembly of the... | reverse complement strand
AATTCGGCAAAGATTCATCTTCACAATATTTTCACGTTCAAGAGACTATGAACTAACGGGTGGTCCAGGTTAAATTGCCGGTTTGTTACTCATTGAATAATTTTTAAAAGAAACATTGAATAAAAATAAAAACTATACCATAAGATAGAGCGTCTCAAGCACTATCTACCGATATATGAACCGATCTCTCATAATCTGAATTATTGTAGATAAGATATGAAATCTCGAGATATCCAAAAAGTGGTTTTGCTCAAGCTTAAAGACGGAAAATCACCGGCAGAAATCTCGAAGGATTTATATGGTGTGGTCAGTGAACGAACCGTTCGAAATTGGAAATCAATGTACTTAAAAACAGGGAAAATTGAATTGAAAAAACCACCTGGACCGATACGAACAGTAAGAACAAAAAATGTCATTTCCAAGGTGAAAAAACGTTTTCAACGCAAAGCAAGACAAAGGGTGCGAAAAATGGCTCGTAATTTTTTTTGAGCATCAGTTAGTTTTGGCTGTACATTGACACGATAGGCATGTAAACCAAGATCTTCTGTGACAATACGTACTAAAGAGGTTTTTGAAATACCAAGATCACGAGCCATTTTTCGCACCCTTTGTCTTGCTTTGCGTTGAAAACGTTTTTTCACCTTGGAAATGACATTTTTTGTTCTTACTGTTCGTATCGGTCCAGGTGGTTTTTTCAATTCAATTTTCCCTGTTTTTAAGTACATTGATTTCCAATTTCGAACGGTTCGTTCACTGACCACACCATATAAATCCTTCGAGATTTCTGCCGGTGATTTTCCGTCTTTAAGCTTGAGCAAAACCACTTTTTGGATATCTCGAGATTTCATATCTTATCTACAATAATTCAGATTATGAGAGATCGGTTCATATATCGGTAGATAGTGCTTGAGACGCTCTATCTTATGGTATAGTTTTTATTTTTATTCAATGTTTCTTTTAAAAATTATTCAATGAGTAACAAACCGGCAATTTAACCTGGACCACCCGTTACATCGAAGATAGAAGTAAGAGACAAATATGTAATTGAATGTGATGCAATCATTATTACAAAAATGTGTGTGTCTATGATGTGATCATCTTTCGTTCATTTCATCGGTTTTTTTTTCAATAAAAGAAGAACAAGAAAGAGAGAGAGAATAGATGATCGAATTTTGTTAAAACGAACAAATGAAAAAAAAAATCGATTATCCTCGATTTCTTTTTTTTTGTTCTTATCCTTGTGATATAAAAAGTATATTTGGTGAAGAAAATGGCAATGACTTTTTCGTGATGAGAAGAAAGGAGATTTTCGAAAGACTAAAATAGGTAATAAAGGCAAAATGTACTTTACAAATGGGCAAAAGTACGCCAAGTTTGCCAGGTCGATAGAAAAGTCATGGGGGTTTCTCTTTTTTTAGATGGAGCTATTAGAATATGCACGAAAATTAAGCGCGGGAAAACATCATTCAGCTCGAAACGATGATGTATTCATCGATCGACTCAATCATCGTTATACAGTCACGATGATCGTTGTCTTTGCAGCGATCATCACAACGCAACAATACTTTGGCTCGCCGATTAGTTGTTGGGTACAAAATTACTGTTCATGTTTTGAATTCATTTCGAATGAATTGTACTTTGTAGGTTCCAGCTCAATTCACTTCTGGCTATGAAAAATATGCGAATGATATCTGTTGGATTATGAACACATACTATGTTCCAATGGGACATGATATTCCTCATACAGAAACAACACGATATGAGCGTATGTTTCACAGTTTGAAAAAAAAAACATTCGATTGATTTGTTTGTTGGGTTTAGGAATGCTTAAATATTATCAATGGTCGCCATTTATTCTTCTTTTCATGGCATTATGTTTTTATTTTCCACGTATGCTATGGCGTTCGTTAAATAATCGATCTGGTCTAGATATCGAAAAACTTGTTGATGCTGCTATGAAACAAGAACAACAAGAGAATCCATCTGAAGAACGAGCTAAAACAATAAATTACATTGCAAATTCTATTCGTATGTACATTGAAAATCGTTATACAACATCGTATACGGATAATCGACCGAAGAATTTTCCTCAAAAATTTGTCTATGCTCTCACATTTTGGCGACGTCGTCATTTAAGTTCTTATATTGTTCTTTTATTTACATTGATGAAACTTTTATTTCTAATTAATTCAGTCATACAAATCTTTCTTTTGAATGCATTTTTGGGCAATGATTACCATCTATTTGGTGTTGAAGTTATTATGAAATTTATTCAAGGTTTAGATTGGGGCGAATCGAAACGTTTTCCTCGTGTAACATTATGCGATTTTCATATAAGAGAAGTTGGTATTGTCCATCGATATACCGTTCAATGTGTCTTACCAATAAATTTATTCAATGAAAAAGTCTTCCTAATACTTTGGTTTTGGATTTTACTATTAGCTGCATTCAATATCGGCGATTTCATTTCATGGTTAGTTCGTATAATTCGTGTCGATGGTCGTTCGGCTTATGTTCGACGAAAATTAGCCATGATGAATACTCTACCGTCACAACATCGTGATGAATTCACAAGTTCGAAACAAGCTGAAGTCGAAGATAAACGAATTACACGAGCATTCGTTCGAAATTATTTACAAGAAGATGGCTGTTTTGCACTTCGTCTACTTGCACGAAATGGTCAAGATATAATCGTCGGTGATGTTATAGAAAATTTATTTGCCAATTTTCGTCAAGAATACATTCGTCAACATATAAATACGGATCATTCGTTGCCATCAAGTGAACCATTGCCTCATTCAACAACAGTCTCACCGAATAATGGACGTTATACATCAACATTGAGAAATACAAATCATAATAATAATGAAGATCAACAGAAATTATTCGGTGGTGATGTCTAGGCAATGGCTCATATCGTGATGAGATCGAATCTCTCTTTCTTGTGCGATCGATGTGATATTTAGTTAATTGAATGACATCTGGTAGAATAGCTTTCTTCCGTCTTTTTTTTACCGCAAAAATGAAATATACAAATATCAATTTTGATGCAACTGATCCGTTCGCTTTTCCTTTTTCACTTTCTTTCTCTCTCTCTCTCTTTTCTTTTCCGCTCGTTTGTTCTTGATCAATTTTAAATTTGTCCAGGTTTTAAAGAAAAAAAAAGCCGAATATGAATGATTAATGAAATTTTCTTCAAGGTTTCGTTTATTAAGAATCATATCACTCGTTTATTGACCTTTGAAATCGAGACAAGTCTATCAATGATACCTTGATTTAAACAATATACACATCACGTCAAAGTTTTATATATCGGTTAACCTTGGGTGTAGTCTGGTGAGACATAATGTAGACCTATGTTTACATATATTTATATAATATATATTTTCGTTTTTTTCGTTAGAACACTGGTACGCATCGACTAAGACAAATAAAAAGGCGTACGAGAAAACACTGCCCCATTGAAATACATCGAGAGAAGAAAAGAAATCATTCACATTTAAAAAAAACCAAATAAATGACCAGAAAAAGAAGAAGAAGGAAAAAACACAACAATTAAAAATATACATTCTCTTGCTTGATAAAGAATAGAATACAGTTCATTCTTCGATTCACCTAGACAGAAAAGAGAGCAAAAAATAATAATAATAAATATACAATTGCGTTCGAACTGACAAAACAAACAACAAATAAAAAAAAGAGAGAGAGAGAATATATTGCGCGCTACAAGAAATCACGACAAAAAGAGAGAAGAAAAATATGAATAAGAAATAAAAATGAACATCAATCACAAGAGAAAGACTGGCTTTGGCTGTTCATCATCAAAATGTCAATACTGTTCGAAACAAATCCGTGTTTTATTTTGCTTTGACTAGGATAAATTCAGGCATGAACAGACGATGAAACATTCTTAAGTAAATTACGTGTCGATTGATGATGATTTTCCTCTTCTTCAACATCTTCATCATTCTCATCATTTAAATCTTCTTTTTTTGACATATTAACAGGTTTTTGTTCATCATCATCGTCGCCGTCGTCGTCATCATCAACATCATCATCTTCTTCATCGACATTTTTGCACACTTTCTTCTCATTGGATGATTTGAGAATTAATTGCGACCGATTAATCGGCTCCAATTTGACTTTATTCGGAATGAAAACTTCGCTATGTTGTTGTTGACTTGAGAGACTATTTGAAAACAATGGTTTCGTTACTGTTGTTGTCGTATTCGTTGAACTCAATGCGGATGATGTCGGCAGATTTGATGTTCGTGACCGATGACTTGACCGTAAATGTGAATACCAATCTTTGGGTATTGGAAATGTTTGATTACATAATTCACAGCGATGTGGTCGAGTGCCGGAATCATGAGTTTTAACGTGACTATTGAAATTTCCTATCGTTCGATAACTTTTCAGACACAATGGACAAGCATATGGTTTTTCACCCTGGAGAAGAGACAAATCAATGAATCTATTCAATAACATGTAAACGAACACACTTACCGTATGAATACGAACATGAATTTGTAAATCTCCGGAATTAGTAAAACGTTTTTCGCAATAAGTACTAGAATAAAAACAAAAGTGAAGATCGAACAAGTCTTTCGATTGTATTTACCATGGATAGGGTTTATCATTAGTATGCCGTCGAACATGAATCTGTATATTCGTAACAATTTTCTCGCATAAGCCACATTGATATTTCTTCAAATTGCCCAATTGTTTCGCCATGAAGACTTGTTTTTGACCTGTTTGATTGATGGCTGTTATTGTTAAACCTTCAGCAGTCGGCATTGTTGATATTGATGTCGGTAAATTCTTATTAACATTCGGAATATTCGCATTATGATTTGTCGTTGTTGTCAAACGATGAATACTTGAACTTGTATTCGAACTTGCATCGCTCATGCCATCCATGGATAGATCATCATTGTTGTTATTATTATTATCATCGATTTCATCGAATGAAGGCGATGGAATTGTTGTCGAAAGGATATTATTTGTTGTTGTTACTTCGAGTGTTGCTGGTTGTTTACGACGATTATTTCGAAGTTTATTCGAATCTTAATAAACGAGAAAATCAACAAATATGAATATCAAAATAGAAATAAAAATCAATCGGTCAATTCCACAGCAAAACATGCCGTGAGGATGAAATATAGTTCAGACTCATGCTCGCTTACCTTATCCTATTTATGTATAATTCAATAGGAAAGAAAATAAATAGATATACGTATCTGTGGAAAAAGATAATCTGTGTCAATAAAACTTACTATGATTATTATTGCCATTGGAAAGATTCAAACTGTTATTACCAATGTCAGACAATGCATCAGTTCCCTAAGAACAAAGAAGAAGAAAAATTCAGATTAATTATTATTCTCATTGAATACGAACAGATCGGAGTGAATCTGCAATACGTTCAATATGATTTCCTTTCACCGAGCTGAGCGTTCGACTGTTTGAAGTTGATGAACCGGATATTGTTGGTAATTTAAGTGGAGTAGAATTTTTATTTGTTGATATATCAGTAAGAATACTCGGTTTAACTAGATTAAGACAATTATATGCTGCTTCTTCATCATCATCATCATCATCATCGTTATAATCGTCATCTTTTGTTAAACGTTTAAATTTTTTCTTCGGATTTTTCTCATCAATTTCATTGATTGAACAAGTTTTTCGTCTTAGACTAGTTCGTTTGTTTGACATTGACGTTTCATCGAGTTCTTCTTGTTCAAACGAAGGAATTTTAACAATTAATTGAACACTAGCCGTCGGTTTTTTGTTGTTATTCATTGTTTGATCAATATGTTTCGGTGCTCCTTTTCGTTTTGATTGTCGTTTCGGTTGAATTGCATGATTCAATTTTTCTTGTTGATTTTCATTGTGAACAGATTGTTTCATTCGTTTTTCCAATTGATAATGAACAATTTGAGATGTCTTCCGAAATTTCGAACGAAGCAATTTTTGAACTTGTTGAAATGCTCGAACTGTCGACTCTAATTTATTCAATGATGCGGCACATGTACTGCAAACAGCATGAGAATATTGATCAAGAGAATTGCCTTCATTGTCAGGCAAATGAATATATAAATATCGAACGATAAGATCTCGATAGCGATAAGGTCGTCGTTTGTAAATATTATATACACGTTGATTCGATTGTGAATACCAAAATTTATGATGAAACGATGATGAATCTTTGAGACGTGTATAACATAGACGGCAACGATCTTTTATATTCGTCCCAGTGGCCATCTCTGAAATAAATAAATAAATAAAATCATCAACATGTCAACTACCTGTTTAATTATAAATCATGCATAGCAAAAAGATAATTATTGTTAGATGAGAATGTATAAAAAGATATTATTTATGAAGGTTTTCTCGAGTTAATCATCGACTTTCTTCACACATCCATCGACTGAACTAGAGCTGACAAGTAACAAATAATAATACGAGAGGAAAAAGAAAAGTGACGTATTATAACGTTCACTTCAGGGAGAAAATCTTCGTTCTTCTTCTTTTTTCCTGCTTCTTCAAGCTTCTTTTATGAGAATATGTGCAATGATAATCATGATGATAGTTGAGAACACAAGAGTAGTCTTTTCTCTTGTGTTTCTTCACGGAAATCTTTCGGAAAAGTATAAAAAAAAGAAGAAGAAATAAATAAATATAAATCGATTAACTATTTCTGACATAAAAGAATATGTATGAAGATAGAAAACTGTTGAGGGTGTGTGCAAATGTTAAATAGAGAAACAGGGAGGTAGTGATGAAAAAAGAAGAAGAATATTTCTCGTTGAACCTAGCACGATTACTATTGCTCGAGTATGAACATATTTTCTACGCATGCTATAACTATCATCAGGAGGGGAGAGAGAAAAAACGGGAAGAAGAATACGCCGTTTGCTCATTCATTTCTCTTTCGCTGAATCTCTCGATGATGATGTTCAGAACAGTTCTTTTTTTCTTTTTCTTCTTCTTTCTTTCTATATTCGGTTTTTTTTCTTCTTCTTTTTCTTTTTTTTTCTACATTACGCAGAGAAAGAAAAAAGACAGGCGCATTTTTCTACGGTCAGGATTGAACAGCACAATAGTAATGTTCCTTTTTCTCTTCTTCTCTCTCTCACCAAACTCCTCCTTCGTTTTCCTATTTCTTTTTTTCTCCTCGTTTTTTTCTCTATGCATTATACTCACAATTGCGTGTATAGTATTTCTCTATGTATATTTCTAAAGTTCTCTCTTCGTTCAATTTTCCTCGAACTCGTTCAGACTAAATTGATCCCAAAGAAAAGAATGGAAACGAGAAATAGACTTGTGTGTATGTGCATACATATATTTATGAAAGGCTTTTTCCTTCTCTCTCTCCCTCTTCATTCTATTCATCAATGGAATATATGTGTGTGTGTTCAAAAACTAAGAGAAGAGAAAAAAAACCTGAATCCTAATGAATATTCTTTGTACTTTTTGTCTCCCACATTCTTCCTTTATTGAGAACAAAACCGTTCAACATAGGCAACGCATATATGGAGACCGATGACAAAAAGCAAGACGCACAAGCAAAAGAAAAGGCAAATACACGCTCGCACACAACACCATCACGGAAATGATGTATAGCACAGAGGGGAAAAAACGGAGTTATATATGTATGTGCGTACAACGAGAAGAAGAAAAAAAAAGAAGAAAAAAAAGTAGCGGAAAAAGAAAAATCTAGCACAGACTGACTGACTGATTCAATAGTGATGACAGAATAAAAGCTCCATCAAACTATTTCGCATGATTTGACATGAAAAAAAATCTATTATTTTCTGAGAAATGTTCTACTTTATATATGGAATAGAATTTTCTCTGAAAAAAAATAAAATAATAAGATCAAATTGAAACTAGCAAATGGATTTGATAAGTCAATAAACATTGAAAAACTCGACAATTGAATATGAATAAAAGACTTGTCTTGATTCAGAAAAAAAAGGAAAAAAATACTTACTGAAGACAAAAAATGTCCAATTTTATATGTCGATTCGTTTCTTTTTGTCAAGGTGACGTGAAAAGACTATGCACAACAAAACTCAATGCTGCTTCTTCGTTTTTTTTTCTTCTGTCTATTTATTCAGCTACTCATACTGCATATATTATCATCCACCTCTATGTATACTCACATGTTGTTAGTCCTACCTTTCTTCTATGCATATATATATATATAAGATGACTTGGTCTCATCGACTTTCACATATAGTAAGAGAATCTTTATCTACATCGAACACCTTATAAAAAAGGACGTTGTTGTTAATGTATTTTTTCTTTTGCATTGTTGTTCTCTCTCTCTTCCTCACGGTATGTACGCCGATTCTACCTATTTCGATTCGTACATGAGAGCAAAGAAGAAATACAACAAGTCAATGCAAGCGCGTGGATAAACTTTTATATACTCTCAAGTATGCATGTGTGTTCTTCCTCTTACGAGTCCGCATTTTCTTCTTTACATATTATCAATTTTCTCCTTCTTTACTCCGTTTTGTAACAGACAAATGAAAGTAAAAAAAAAGAATGCATTGAATACATACGTCGCTTCAAGGACGATGAGACCAAGCGTCACCAAGAATCGTCGACGACATTTTCCTTTTTCTCCGTTTTTTTTTCTTCTTCTTCTCGTGTTCTTTTTTTCTATCTATCTATCTATCTGTCTATCTTTATTCGCTTTTTCTTTTCTTAATATACATGATTCGATTCAGTCATCTTGCAGGAGCAACAGCAGGTTTTTCGTTCGTTTACTCCCTATATTGAATTGTGCCGTTTTTTGTACATTACACTCGAACTATACAATACAACCGTCTGTTCTTTTTCCTTCTTCCTTCTCGAATCGTTTTTTTTTCTTCTTCTTGTAACGAAAAAACTTAATACTGACTGACTGCTTTCTTATCTGTGGGACTTTTTATGTGTGCGTGCGTTTCTTTGTTTCGACTGCTGCTACCAATACTTCGGTTTTCTTATTCCGATTGCAATATGTACGTTCGTATGTATGAAAAAAAAGAGAGAACGAGAAAAGAAACATGATGTGGTGGTGATGAATAGTGCCGATAGTAAGGGCAGTAAAATAAAACAAGAAGAAAAAAAGAAAACGAACAGCATTTGTATTATGATTGTTGTTGTATTAACTAAACACGAATTGTATTGTCATAATCATCGAATAGATTTTTCGAAAATCACTTGAATAAAAACAACCGAGAATTCTTTCTTTCTTCTTTTTTTGAATAGGTACTCGAGTATGTATGCAATGAAATACATTGCCGATTATTAATAAAAATATTAATGCCATTTGACAGTGTGTTAAATAAATTAGCACTCAAGAGAGAGAGAGAGAGAAATGAAACATAGGTGAAAGAAATTCATTTTTATGTTTCAAACATGAAGCTTGTTTATTATACAAAAAGACTATAATCCTCCAAAAGCTAGATTAAATTAAAAACTAATTAATAATATCAATGCAACCTTTGCGATGAGTGATGAGAATAAAAATTGACTAGACTGTTTGTTTGCCACCGGTAACTAAACATAGACAAGAAAAGAAAAACGATGCATTAAATAGTCGAAATATGAAGATGATTAAGCCATACCTGACAAGATTTCCCTGAAAAGAAATTAAAGTAAAAGAAGAGAATTAATTGAAGAAGATCTTCTCGACGACTTACCCGGAGACATAGGATGAGTCAGTTCCTGCGGCAAGAAAAACAAATGCAGGTGCAAGTTCACGCGGTTGTGCTGGCCGTTTAATAGGATAGTTCGAACCGAATTTCGATACTTTGTCTTTATTAAATGAAGCGACAATCAATGGTGTCCAAACTGGTCCAGGCTGAAATCGAGTCAGTGAGATTTTTTTTTTCGTAAGATTCATTGATTTACCGCAACAGCATTGACTCGAATGCCTTTTTCAATGAGTCGATCGGCTAAACCTTTCGTAAAACCGACGATAGCTGCTTTTGTTGTTGCATAATCTAAGATCTCGTAGGATGGATCATAGGCTTGAATTGAACCAACATTGATGATACAACCACCTTTGGGAATATGCGGAGTTGCATATCGAACCAAATCAAACACTATAGACAAAAAAAAGCATGTTCAAAATTCAACATTGTTTTTTACTCGAGATAATGTTTGTTTTGAATGTATATTCAACACGTTTACGATCAAGTTCAGATATATCTTCCTATTAAAAAACAGAAACACATTTGTTTTTTTGTTTCGTGAGATTATAATCGTACCACTTGTTTTCCTTGATAAGCAGCATTATTAACTAATATATCGATTCGTTTGAATCGAGCAACTGCTGTATCGATAATATGTCGGCATTGTGTTTCCTTGATAGAAATATTTTCTATTCATCGAAATTTGAATGAAATTTACTTCACTGATATCACCAGGCTAAAATAAAATCAAGAAATTACAATTTAAACATTGTTAAATCTTACAATTAAAATGCATTCTCGACCGGCTTGTTCAACAGCCTTTTGAATTTCTTGAGCATCTTTATGCTCGGTCAAGTATGAAATCACAACATGCGCACCTTCACGTGCATATGCTAAAGCAACAGCACGTCCAATACCTGAATCTCCACCTTAATAAACGTTTTTCAATATTGAGCAAACTAATGTGATGATAGGAGTAGTACCTGTAATAACTGCAATTTTATCCTGAAGTTTACCAGTGCCTCTATAACTTTCGAGACCATAATCAGGCAATGGATCCATTTCACATTCCAAACCAGGTGCATCTTGTTCTTGTCCTTTGAATTTCGGGTGTGGACCCGCCTGAAACATTTCACATTTATATTCCGAAACGAAACATACGAGCAAAATCCAAGAATACCTTCATTGGATCACCATTGAGATCATATTTTGGCATTTTTATAAAAACAAAAAATCGTTGTACTGCTTAGAATTCTGTGATAGATTGAAATGACAGCAAAACAGACGCATTGCACTCTCGTGTCACATACACGTGCGCATTCCATGTGGCGCCAAGTTTACCATTGGTTTTCTTTTTAAATAAGTTAAATGTCTATGGTTGACTGTTGGTTGGTTGTTCTTACATCAGTCAATTGTAATATATATTCTAACCTGCCTGCCTGCCTATTCCGTTATATATAAATAAATCGTATAGACTAATGTGATTGTTTGTTTTAGCGAGAGAAAATCTCAATTGAACAAGATTTATCTTAAAATGGCCAGTTATGAATTTTATCGTAATACAACATTGGGTGTGACTTTACAAGAAACTCTCGATGAAATGATCGCAGTAAAAATAACGAAATAATGATTTTGATGTCTGTTTTTATTTTTCTTTTGTAATAGCAAGGACAATTAACTGAAGAGGCAGCAAAAAAAGTTTTGAATGAATTTGATCGATCGATTAATACCAAACTCGATAAAAATCTTAACAAAAAAGTTCAATTTTCAGTAAACAAATAATCGTTGGAATATTTCATTGAACATCCATTGTTTCTAGGGAAAATTGAGTACTTATCGTTTCTGTGACAATGTCTGGACACTTGTATTGAAAGATTTCTCGGTGAGAGATTCAAATACAGGACAACATAATACAGCAGTAGCTACTGCACAAGCACCTCGTGTTGACAAGGTTAAAATCGTTGCCTGTGATGGGAAAAGTATGAGACTCTATTTTCTTGATATGATCATAACGAATAATTTTGATTGTCTTTTCTTTTAGCTACTCAACCATCCTAATAGAATTAGTTTCGATTTGACTGTGTTTGATGTATATTTAAAAATATTTTCCTTTATTTCTTTTTTTTTGTATATTAGTACTCATCAAAGTTTTTTTCTTTTTTGATGGTAAAAAAGTACGAGCAATAATTATCATTCATTAGTAGAAAAAAAAATCAATAGATTTTTGTCAACTTTCAGATGTCGGAATATAGTGATATTGCTGGAAGTGATGATATCATCATAGTTAATTGTGATACACAAGAAACATTCAAGTATAAGGATATGATTTGAGTTCTGTATGTTGAATTTAAATTTATTCTAGTGAAAATTCCTATCGAACTAAGAAAACCAATACGAATGAAGGTTGTTTGAAACGAAAGCTTTTAGTAAGAATATTCAACGTTCTTCTATTTTCAATTGTTTGTAGATCAAACAAAAGAAAATCAAAAACCAAATGAGAAGGTTAGATTCAGAGAGATTTCGAGTTTCAATATTTTGTGTTTTTCAAAGGCGGCTAATGATGATGATAATGATGTTCAAGTAATGCAAACCGATGCACAAGCCGTCGAATGTGAGAGCGCACCACTTGAACAAGCAACTGCATCGTTGACTGATGCTCAGCATAGTTTGATAACAACGAATGTAAGACAAACGATTCGATATTTTTGTTTTGATACACAATCGTTATGTTTAGCCATTTGATAATCAACCACCTGTGGCTCAATCAACATTAACTGATGATAATACAATATCAGTGGCTAAAGGTAATTATTTACTCATGGAAATATGAAGACGTATAAAAATCTATTCTCATAGATTCCTTACCAATTGAATCACAAACTCAATCGATAACAAATGCAAAATCAGTATATTCCAATTGTTAGTTTTTATTTTTCTAAACATTCAATTCTTGTTTTCAAATAGGATTCCAATGGAGTTGGACTTGATACATCGACAACTGCAAATAGTCAGAATTGAAAAGATTTATTTTGAGTTTATAATTAATTTTTTTTTATTATTAGATTTACGACTTTATATTTCGCCTTCGACTAGTCTTCTTGATACAACCAATGTCGATGAAGCACAGTAATATATCGAATTTTCATTTTCATTAACTAATCAAATGTAATTACTAGACATACGAATGGAAATATTTCAACAACGGAAATACAAAACATAGGTATGATTTATTCATCGATGAATATATTGAATAAGAAAAGAAAACGATCGTTTGTTTATAGAAAAACCAAAGGATGAACCAATGGATACAACTGATGCGCAAGTATCTTTGGGTAGCGATGGAATTATTGAATCTCATCCTAATCATACAAATGTCGAAGAATCAACAACAAAAACTCGATCACCAACGATCAATAAAACATCCGTAGAAATATTGTTTTTTTTTTGTCTAATTCATTAATTCGAATGAATAATTTAGATTTCACCAGGTCCAAAGACTTTATATTCATTCAGTCAATCAACAACTGATAAATTCGAGAAAATGCTTGCTAAAGTCATTTCACCTTCACGACAATCAACAACAGTCAATAGTGAAAAATCCGATCCAAATATTACGATTGTTAGCTTCGTCGTTTGTTTTTCCCATTTAAATATATTTTTCTTTTCGTGTTTGCAGCAAGAGGAAGAAGAACTTGTTATCAAAGAATCGATAACGAAATCAATTCGTCGTTATACAGTCAAAACTGATTTGAAAGGACGTACAATTGCGCGTGATCTTCTTGATGAAGTACGATTAATATTCTTGAGATGAAATTCGTTTTTTATTTTCATATTTTCTTTTAAAAGCGTATTATTGAAGAAAATATAACAACACGAATCGAAGCATTGCCATCAGCAGAAAAGAAACCAGTGATTCGTCGCTCGGTTTCTAAACAGCAACCAGTTAAATCTACTGAACCTGCTCAAAAGAAACCAATTAAACGACGAACAAAAAGCTTGTAAGTCGAAAAACGATCCTTTCATTATTCACTCGAACAATTTTCAGAAAACCAACAACAACAACAAATACGACTACTCCTTCTTCAAAACGAACGAAAGTTGTTCAAAGGCAATCAATAAATCTGAATTCTTGAATATGTTTTATGAATCTATTTTTCTTACAGTGATAAAGGTGAATCGAGTGGTGATGATGATAGTGATAATGATATCCAGGAAATCATTCGTAATGATGATGGTGACGAAGATGATGATATGCCAACTGATAATCTATCTGGTGAAGAATTCGTTCCACTTGTTAAATCTTCTGATCAGCCAATTAAAAAAGGTTTACGTGTATTTGCCAAATGGATTGATGGTCATTTTTATCCAGGCATTATTGGCAATGTCAGTGGAGAAAAGTTTGTTATTATAAGAATTGTTATGAATTCAAATTGAATTCTCTTCGGAAATAGATATTCAATTGAATTCGACGATGGAGCTAAACGTTATGTCAAACATCAAGAGATTATTCTCAAAGATTATCTCGAACCAAATCAAAATGTTATGGCACAAAAGCAGAACGGAGATTTTGAAAAGGCGATTATCAAACGTTTGATTAAGAAAACAAAATCGAATAACTTAGGTTATGTTGTTGAAATTGATGACAAAGAAAAATGGTATCCATTGAGATTAATTTCATTGACACTTGATCAAACAGAAAATTTGCCGTTCATGGCCAAGAATACGACTGAAGGTGAGAAAAAGAAATTGATTTTCGTTTTCAGCTATTTTTAATGAATATTTTTTCAGAAGAATTAAGTCTTCCTCAACGAAAACGAAAACGAACATCAAATGTTACGCAAACACCAAACAAAAAAACGAAAAATACCACTGCTACAGTTTCGCCCAATAAAAGTCAACGAACAAGTAACGATATTTATTTGCAAAAAGCTTTTTTTTTTAATAAAATTTTATTCTTATTAGCATTTACACCAACTCGACAAACGAAATTATTCAATTCAATGTATTTTCTTCTCACTGGTTTCAATGGTAGGCCATTCATAATGATTTAATCGTAAGAACAAATAAATCATTTCGATTAGATTTGATGGATGTTCGACATAAAATTGAAGAGTCAATTGAAAGTCATGGTGGTAAAGTCATTGAAAAAATGCCGAATGCTGTAGGAAGAAAATGTTGTTCGTTGATTTTTGAAAATGAATTTGATTTTAAATAGAATCGTCGTGATAATGTTTATGTCATTTCTGATATTGCACGTCGAACAGCTAAATTTCTCGAAGCAAAAAAATCGAATATTCCAGCTGTTGGTTATAAATGGATTGAAGAATCAATTGGAAAAGTATGCGAGCATTATTCGTTATAATTAAAAGTTAAAAACGAAAACTTTTCAATTTCTAGGGTGAACTTCAAGATTATGAATCTTATCAATTAGTTTTACCTGAAAAAGAAACGAAAAAAAGTCGAATTATTGAAGATGATGAAGATTAATTTGAATAGAAAATTTATGTGATAGCATATGTCAGATCTGTTTTATCTTTTTTGTGTAGAAACTTCTTATTTTCTACACATATATTTTTTTTGTACAGTAATAGATGTGATTGGATATATCAAGTTCAAATAAATGATAGAATTATGTTTAAATCTTATTCAATAAAAAGACATTGGTATATCTCTTGAGCTTCATTGCTGACGTCTGCACATTAAATATAGATATAGACTATATGAATCCCATAAAATGTAAAGATTGAAAGATAACTATCGTATATAGAAAATACGAATGCTACGGTCAAAGAACATTGTCTTGAGAATTTTCCTCGCTCTCAAATTTTTTATTATTATTGAAAACCAATTTCAAAATGTTTGTTTACTTTATTAAACACGAATTGAGGATAGTAAAGTCATCTTACGCAGAATAAAACCGTCAAGATGACTTATTTTTAATTAATACTGAGCAAAGCAGTATTTTTTTCTTTTGATGATGTTTTGAATATGCCTGTTTTTTATAGACACTAAGAATAAAGCCTACAAAAGTCTTTTCAAAAAATATTTAGATTATAATAAGGCTGCGGGAATGTTTTACAATTGTCTTAGCATTAGGTTAGTTGCGACGACATACTCAATCATGAAAATTGCAAATATTATCTTTTACTATTTTATTCTTGGAAACAGTATTATTGGATACATTATAATAGCTTTCGTTGCATTGATAATGTTCATACATCGATCAGTGATTGAGAAAAATAAAATTAATTTTTTATTAGTTGCTAATAATTTCATTGGCATGTTCGTCGTCTATCCTATTTTTATTGATACTGCTATTACTTCAATCTACGGTCTATATCATCCTGAAGTTTCTTTCGATGGTTGGCTATGTAAATTCAAGTTCTATTGTTTATACAGTATCGGCTTCATATATCATGCATCATTTTCTCTACAAGCTATGCATCGACTTTGTCGAATCGTATATCCAGCACGAGCTTATCTTCAATCGTTTCGTCTCTATTTATGTCTGTCTATTAGTCTCTGGTTTTTAGGCCCTGGATTACTCTCAGCAAGTTATCTATCCGGTGGACTTGAGTATCTCCCGGACGATTATCATTGTCAATTTGCACCAACAAATCTTGGAAGTTCATTAATTGGATTGTCACTTCTCTTTGTACTTCCATTCATTTGTACAATGAGTTGTTATTTCTATTCAATGTATCATGTTCGAACACGTACTATAGCATTAACAAACATCAATCAAGGAAAGAATATTCGTCGAGACATGATTGTTTTTACACGTCTCGTTATTCTTTTGACATGTCTCATGGCAGTTGCTTTTCCACATGTTATGATTCCAATTGTCTACGCAATTACTGGCTATCTTCCATCTTGGGCAGCATCATTTGAATGGGCATTAACTGTAACATCCATAAACTGTGGATTTATTATTCAAATGATTATTTTTCCTCATTTACGAAAAATTTGTTTTCATAAACGTAATATACGCCCAGAAACACAATTAAATGGCACTGTATTTGTACGAACAACGCAAAATACCTGATGAAATTTGAATCAAATAAGACTTTAAAATCTTACATATTTTTATTTTTTATTTTTTAACATAATAATAAAAAGAAAAAAGAAAACAATTAATTTCCATTGTTATCAAAAATCACTGTGTTCTTCAATCCAATCGATATAAGCCTGCACTCTCGTGTAAATACCTGGTTTCATTGGACTAGCACATTCTTCACCATAAGAAACAATTCCATCTATCGTGTACGGAAATTTATTCGTTAAATTTTGTTGAATAAATAGGCCACCACCACTATCACCTTGACATGTATCTCGTTCGCCATTTAAATCTCCACAACATATTTGTGTATTCCAATTTTTTTCTGTTGATGGAGAAACTTCGTTGCAAAAATCATTCGGGTATATGGTTAAATTAACTTGGCGGAGAACGGATGAACCTTTATTTGCACCAGGAGATGTATCGCCAAATCCGACGACAGTTGCGGTTCTATTAATATCTGTTAGTAACGTCGGTAAACAAGCAAATTGAATAGAAAAAGACGGTCGAAGATATTCTTCGAGTTTAATAATTGCAATATCATTTAGTAGTTTTTCAGTGTCATAAGATGGATGCTGATAGAAAGAGAATTGAAGATTTTATTTCGACGAAATCTTAAGAAAAATTACTCGAATCACTTGTTGAACTTTAATAGTACGTTGATCAGCTGTCTTTTGTTGATCGTGAATGCCAACACTAACTTCCAATGTCTAAGTAAATGATATTATAAATATACGACATCGTTGATTCTAATACATATCTTACACTTTCTATTGTTGAATAATATTGATTCCAAGTAATTGGAAATGTTCTTTGTCCATAATCAATTCTTAAATAAAGCATTGAAATTCATGAGAACAATAATTGGATTAGTCTTACGTATCACCAGTATCTCGTAGACAATGTGCCTGAAATAAACTTTCAATTATCTTACAATTCATCAAAAACAAAACAAACGGCAGTTAATATAGTCTTGTGATTAATCAATGTTCCTCCACACATCCACGACATTGAAATCTAAATAATCAATAACGAAAAAAAAAAACAACGTCCTAATTACTCAAGTTTAATCCAATACCAGATACGGAATACCATTTAGATTTGCAATTGTTTTATATCGTTGACGAATAAGAACAGCAAATGGCCAACTATGTGGACTAGCTTCTGTTCCACCGATAATACGTGCATTGGGTGGAGTATATTTAACTCCACATTCTAGATTAAAATCAATGAATATATGAAAGCCGTAAATTGAAATTGTATAATTGAATTACCATCGCATACTGTTCGACCATTACCGGATGTAGATGAATCGCAGATACATTGTCCTTTGAATAGAGATCGATTGATACATTTTGATGCTTTCGGATGACATCTGAGAAAGAAACATGGTTCTAAAAAAAAATTCATTTTTGTATTCGAAATTCTATGATCCGACAGTATAACACACTTAAACTTGCAATTATAAGTATAATTATGGCTGCAATTAGCACAAGTACGATTACAAGAAATAGAGCAAAAAATATTCTCCTTTGTCTTCAATAGAACAAATAAGTTCGACGGTGACTTTATATCGAATAAGTCTGTTTTTACTTTGAAAAATGTTGACAAACACTTGATGAATGAGATGTATCAGCAAGGTAATTCTAAAATTAAAATTCGAGCATGAATCACAACATCAATTTCAATTTTTAAAATCAATACGAACATTCATTTCATTCAGTCAGTTAGAAAATTTTCGAGAGGTTCATGATTATTTATTTGTTAATAGTCGTTGCAAAGAAACAAAAATATATATACTCAGCGATGACATTCAATTCAAGGGCAGAAGACGATGGCGACCAGAAAAAGAAAAATCTTCGAATGTCTCGTCTTAAAACATAACGGTAACGCTCGTTTCACTTCTTTTTTTCTATGCACTCCTTGAAAAGTATATTCAATTATGAATGTACATCGATACGTAAAAAAGTTAATGACTACGACCTTCGTCGTTTAGTTAACTTAAATATAAGTACCATTATACATCTCAATTTCAATGGAAAAGAACAAAAAACGAAATTGAATAGTTCAATTTGATTGATTTATAAAACACCGTCATTAACATTTCTTCTGGTTTATTGTACAAAAAATGCATTATCAAAAAAAAAAACGACAAAATGAAATTTAAAGTTTATTTTTAATTGTATCAAATATCAATACTGCCATTCGATCGTAGCCTGTCGGCGTTAAATGAAGACCATCATCCCAAACGAGTTTTCGTTCTTCATCACTGGTCATGCTATGATAAGGTATACCACGATCAAGATCGACTAGAACAATTCGATCTTGATACGGACTTGTTACGACATAGTTTCTGATTAGATTATTCAATTGTTGTCGCGTCTGATCTTGAACATGTGAAGGTGCATAGAAGGCGTTTTGAATTACAGTCATTGCAGCTAATTTCAATTTTCGTTTTGAATAATTGAGACACATCTCATACATCGGTTTTAAACCTTCGTTAAACAATTTTTCTGCTGTTATAGTACCAGCTAAATCATTTGTACCACCTAAGATAATAACCCAATCATAGTTCACAGAAGTATTTAAAATATTCGCAAGTCTATTAGCCATGGTTGGTACTACTAGTTCACCACTGACTCCTTTTTCATCAATAAGAGCATGAACATTTATCGTATCGAGTAAACTTCCTAACAATGTTGAATATGGATGAAAAGCTCTACCATAATTATAATAACCAGCGGTCAAAGAATCGCCAATAGCGAGAAAATTGAATGTACGTGCGCGAGATTCATGTATACTCATTTTTCTGCTATCTGTTATCAAATAAATAATAAAAACACATAACACTGAAAAAAGAATTACGAAAAAAACGGAGATATTCATTTGATCTCGCATATGCCTATGATGTGTTTTTTTTAAAATAAATAAATAATTCAAATGAAATTTTCTCTACTCACAGATGTCACTAATCGATGATTGAGATTCGTCAACTTATTTGTCAATCGATCAGCATTTTCTCCAATGTGTGTATTTATCCGACATGATGATGATTCCTTTTACTTCAATACCATCTTTCTCTGCTCAACTCTCAATATTCTTGTTTTTTTCTTCTTCTAGCTAGCCTGTGTATTTGTTATTATTGATAATAAAACAATGTCTTACACGTCAAAATGGATGAAACATTAAAAGAACTTTTTGACGCTTGTCGAAATGGTGATTTGAATCGAGTTAAAAAATTACTCACACCAGAAAATATCAATGCTCAAGATATTCTCGGAAGAAAATCCACGCCACTTCATTTCAGTTCGGGCTTTGGTCGAAAAGATGTAGTTGAATATCTCTTAAATAAAAATGCCAATGTTCATATGAAAGACGACGGAGGATTAGTTCCATTGCATAATGCAGCTAGTTTTGGTCATGCTGAAGTCGTACAATTATTGCTCAATCATCATTCGAATGTAAATGCATTGGACAATTGGAATTTTAGTCCGTTGGCTGAAGCAGCAAGTAAAGGCAAAGTCGATGTTTGTCTAATTCTTTTACAACATGGTGCCGATCCGAATATAAAAAATAGCGATGGAAAAAGTCCGATTGATCTGGCTGATTCATCGACTCGACCAGTATTAACAGGTGAATATCGAAAAGACGAATTACTCGAAACAGCTCGATTGGGTAGCGAAGAAAAACTGCTCGGCCTATTAACAACAACGAATGTCAATTGTCATGCCAGTGACGGAAGAAAAGTTTGTAGATTTATATTTTTAAAAAATCAAAAAATATTCGTTATTTTTTCTTCTAGTCAACACCATTACATCTAGCCGGTAGTTTTTTGTGCAAGAAACTGTCAATTGAGTTTAGTTTTTTCGTTCTAGCCGGTTATAATCGATTGAATATTTGCAAGGTTTTACTAGAACATGGTGCTGATGTTTCATGTAAAGACAAAGGTGGACTTGTAAGTCGTCGATCGTTTTTTTCCGCTCAATCAAAATAAAATCTCTCTTAGGTTCCATTACACAATGCTGCTTCATATGGACGTAAGCTTATGTCGAAACGAATTCGATTTTGAGTTAAAGTTTATTCTTTTCTTCTTAGATTACGAAGTTGCTGAGCTTTTGATCCAAGTAATTCGATGAAAAGAAAAAAACATATTCGATTTTCTTTCTCCGTAGCACGGTGCTCAAATAAATGTCTGTGATCTCTGGCAGTATACTCCTATTCACGAAGCTGCATCGAAAGCTCGTGCTGATGTTTGCACACTTCTATTGAGCCATGGAGCTGATCCAACATTGGCAAATTGTCATGGCAAAACAGCGTTAGATATCGCAGCTAGTCGAGAATTACGAGATCGAATTTTATGTAGGCGATTGTTTCGAAAAAGCAAAATAAATAAGAACAATTTAGATGAATACAATGGATACTCATTTTTCGATGCCATTCATCAAGGTGATGTCAGTCGTGTTAAGAAATGTCTCAACACGGAAATGATTAACTTTCGACATTTTAAAACAGGAGATTCGTCTTTAGTAAGATGATGATCATTTTCGAAAGAAACTTTTTCGAAATATTCTATGTGTTTAGCACGTTGCTTGTACGTCGAATCCTGCGAAACATCGTCGACATATTTTTGAATTATTAATTCGACGAGGCGCTCTTGTAAATATTCTTAATACAGGGTAAGTGATTAGACATTCACTATTTTCGTTTGCTTGCTTCATAATTATTTCACTGATTTTGATTTAGACAAATTGCTCCTATACATATCTGTGCTGCAAATGATCATTGTGATTTACTAGAAATTCTAATTAAAAATTCAGCAGACGTACGCAAGAGAAGATTTTCAATGTTATACGTATCTTTTTTTACTCCTAGATTAATCTGCTTGACGGACAAGGACAAACAGCATTACATCATGCAATTAAATCAGAACGTTACAATGCTTGTCGATTGTTGTTGACAAATAAAATCGATACATCGATTGTATCACTGAATGGGCAGATAGCAGCAGATCTAGCTGTGACAACGAATATTAAACAATTATTTTCGAGTAATCAATTGTCAATGATGATGAAGAATAAGTTAGTTGACGGAGAAATGTATTTAGATAATGAAAATGAAAGAAGCGTCTTAACACCGAATATCAATGATCTAGAAATGCAATTACTTGAAGCATCGAAATCGGGCGATCTCGATGTTGTCAAAGTTAGTTGATTTTTTCGGGGAGACGAAAAAAAAACAAATTTTATTTTCAATTGTTTAGCGTGTATTGACATTTAATTCAACGTTAGTCAATTGTCGAGACATTCAAGGAAGAAATAGTACACCGCTTCATTTTGCTGCTGGCTACAATCGATTACAAGTCGTTGAATATCTTCTATCGATGGGTGCGGATGTAACTGCACGAGATAAAGGCGGTCTCGTTCCTTTACATAACAGTTGTAGTTACGGTCATATTGAAGTGACTGCTGTTTTATTGAAACACGGTGCATCGGCACAAGCTGCTGACCTGTGGAAAGTAACGCCGTTACATGAAAGTGCAGCGAAAGGCAAATTTGAAATTTGTAAATTATTGTTGAAACACGGTGCTGATCCACAGAAGAAGAATCGTGATGGTGCAACAGCACTTGATTTAGTCAAAGAACGTGATAGTGATGTCGCCGATTTACTTCGTGGTGATAGTGCTATTTTAGAACTAGCAAAAAAAGGAAATTTAGAACGATTAAGAAAATTAATTACACCGGAAAATGTGAATTGTAGAGATGTACAAGGAAGAAATAGTACGCCATTGCATTTGGCAGGTAACACACAAAACTAATTTTGAGAACTGATCAATCATTGAATTTTCTAGCTGGTTATAATCATTGTGAAATCGCACAATTTCTATTAGAAAATGGAAGTGATCCGAATGCGACTGATAAAGGAGGATTAATAGGTAACTGTTGCTATTTTTCTTTGTTGATCATTGATTGAATTGAATTTGTCTTAGCTTTGCATAATGCGTCTTCATTTGGTCATGTCGATGTAGCTACTCTACTAATAACTCATCATTCCGATGTCAATGCTCGTGATAATTGGTCATACACACCATTACACGAAGCAGCATCGAAAAGTCGAACACAACTCTGTACTTTACTGTTAGCTCATGGTGCCAATCCTCATCTAAAAAATCAAGACAATCAAACTCCATATGATTTAGCAGTCGCCGACGATGTCAAATCGTTATTATTAGATGCTATGTCAATTCCAGTCTCTCCTCCGGATAATCCATGTCAACCGACATTAACTCTTTCGACACGTGAAACAACGTCGATTCTCGGCGCTGAAACAACCGACGAGCAAACACCTCGACAACGTTTACCATCGAATCAACAGTCGATCGTTCAACGACATATCGTTCTCGGTGATGGCAGTATGAGTTTAATTACTGATGATGAACAACGTATTCAAGCATTGAACATGACCATGGATGAGTTTCTGAGTTTATGTCAATTTCAAACATGTCAACAACAAGAATTCATACGAGAATTATTCGAACGTGAACATATCACATTAGACATTCTAGCGGAAATGACACATAATGATTTGAAAGAAATTGGCATTGGTACATTCGGTGAACGACATAAATTATTGAAGTCCATTGAACGTTTGTACAAACAAGCCAAGGATCCGTGGTTAAATGTACCAGAACGAGGATCGATCTTTCTGGAATTGGAATCAACCGATCGAGAATATCGAGTCGTTGAAGATGAGGTAAATTCACATTTGATTACTTCGATTGATTTCAACAGTTCTTTGATTTTGCCAGTTACAAAGTACAATACGCGAACATAAAGATAATTGCGGTGGAATGTTTACTCGTTATATTGTTTTAAAAGTAATGGCAACATCTTTCATAAAGCTTTATCAATTATGTGAACCAAAATTTAGATTGAAAAAATTCGTAATCGACGTTTGTGGGATCGATATATTCATCGTCGAGATGAAATTCAAGAAGATAACAACGGTCACGAAAACGAACGATTATTATTCCATGGTTCGCCATTTCTCCATTCAATTATGCACAAAGGTTTCGATGAGAGACATGCATCGATTGCTGGCATGTTCGGTTCGTTCGTTCATTAGACATTCTTCAACGATCTAGACACGAATATTCTCTTTTGTTTAGGCGCAGGAATTTATTTTGCAGAAAATTCCTCGAAATCAAATCAATATATCTATGGAATTGGTGGGGGAAATGGTTGTACATTGCATAAAGATAAATCTTGTTATCTATGTCCACGGTAGAGCAAAGAAAACGAACAATTTTCGAAGAAATATTTCCCTCGATTTTCTAGACAAATGTTATTATGTCGAGTTTGTCTCGGCCGATCATTTCTACAATCGAATGCATCAAAATTAGCACATGCACCACCAGGTCATCATTCAGTTATCGGACGACCGTCTCAAGGAGGTCTAGCTTATCCAGAATATGTTATCTATCGTGGTGAACAAGCATATCCTGAATATTGTATTACATATAAAATTTATAATTCTATAGAAAATGAAAATATTTAAATGTTGAAAACAAAAAGCAAGCTTTCTTTTTTTTTGTTGTCTCGGGCCGCATCATTTTTGTCTATTTCAAATAAATGAAAACCTGTGTTTTTAATTAATCATTGGCATTTTGAATATGAAAAATAACGGGACGTTGTTCGTCATTGATTAACGGTAGTGTCGATTGTTCAATAGGTGAAGCTGGAAGTGTAATAAGACCCTGAAGAACACCGTAGGATGACGCACAATCAGTTGAAATCGATGGCGACTGATTTTGACGCCATTTTTGTAGAATATTTTCGGCTTCGATTAAAACTAATTTCATTCGAGCGTTCAATTGTCGTTTACGTAAAGAGAAAACCATTTGTGAAATAATTAAAATCAAAATCACCAGAACGTATAATGTTAAAACAAGTAAATGAGGACGAGATATATCAAAAGTAACACAAGCAGTTAAAGGCAACGTACGATTTTTATTTGCATCTCGTTTATAATGATGTTTCACGTGTGATAAATATTCCGAACAGATAATTGCACAAACACGATATTTACCAACGGGTAAATGTTGTAATTCAAGTGAATTACTGTAAAATGTAAGATTTTGTTCAGGCATTGAATACGCATGTTCGGAATTACGACGGATAGTAAATTTATACATATGACACGATCGTTGTTGATGCTGTTGGATAACCTCGAATTTGACATTGACTGTATGAGCATCATGAATACGAGCACGAAGATAAAATGGACTTTCGACAAGAATTTCTTGAGTAGTAGAATCGATCAATTCAATCGAACATAATAGGACAACAAAAATATATAGTAGAGTCATCTGCCTTTTTTATTATCTTCAGTAGAATAACGACAAGAAGATACAATTATTTCAGCTACAAAACTCTTTGTGCAAGGATAAAGATAACATGTACACACAAGTTCTCGATCTCCGATACCTTCGCTTTTCTTTTTTCCTTTCTCTCCTATAAAATAGGCTCTTTATTGATAGAAGTAATAGGCATACAAATTCTATACGAAATGGATATTAATCAATGAAAAACAAAGCAGACGACGAATGGTTCGATAGAGCACGAGTTCGGAGTAGTAGTTCGCAAGTTAACTTGTTGATGATTTTTGTTCCACTGATTTTTGTCTTGCAAGTATATCGCGATTGTCTTGTTTTTGAAGTTGCAATGCTTGTTTGAAACTATTGCTTTGATGAATTGAATCTAATTCGAGTTGTGTTAATGAACCACGATGTGATGGATCATTTCGAAATGCTGAATCGATACTACCATTAATATTAGTAGTATCATTTTTCGAAGTGTGCGATGCTTGACTTGACATGTTAAAATAGAAATGTATGATTTAAGAGAAAATGCAACGCTTGATATATAACTGTATCGCTTTCGAAATCTCCAAGCTTCGTGAATGTAAGAAATACGTAAATATTACACGGGGAAGAACATAAGTAGAAAGAAAGAAAGAAAGAAAATGTCTTTAATGTAATGTGCCAGTTTTTGACGTTGTTTCTTTATTCTCTCGTATGCAGCTGCTTGATCCATGCGTCGACCGACTGATCATCGAGTTAAAAGCAACGTTAACCTCGTTTCTTTTATTTACTACATGCGCATAACCAAACAGTAAACAATCTGTATATGTTTTATCACTATTCTCAATAGCTTTTCACTGGATGGCTCTTTGAGATAACGACAAAATAATATCGACGTCAATAGAAAAATGGTGGTTAAATTCATTTCGATTACATTTACGTAATCACCAAATGTACACGTATTTGCCAAGGATGCTTTTTAGAACAGCAATAAAACAAAATAATTTGCTTGTCTTCTTCTTTTTTTGACTATCTATATGATTACTTTGTATACAGATTTAATGTCGATGTTACAAACAGCTGTTTCATCTTATAAAAAGAACATATATTCTGAGATCAATTACTATTTGTCTTCAATCGATATTCTCAAAGAGAATGAACACTGAGCAGTCAATTATTGAATAAATTCTGCAAATCAATGTCTAGATAGAATTAGTCTTTTTCAATCATGAAATGTGAAGTGTTTTAGTATTATTATTGAAAAAAAAATATATGATTAATTGTTTTCCTTCTGATAAAAGAAATCATATAATATAAAATAATGTATATTTTTCATCGTCATTTAGCGATACATATCGCAGTTAAGATCTTATTACGTAAATGATAACGGACATGCATCTAATTATCTAGATGCCCTTGAGTTTATAGGAAAGGTGAATATTCTCGCGAAGAATTTTCTTCTTAATCTTTAGAGTCTGATTACTTGTTTACAACTAAATATTTCGAGAGATCTCTACATATAAAAGCAGTACGTACGTCAACTAACGACAAAGATCTTATTGGATTTTAATCTGGCCAGTGTTATATCTACGTTGTCTGAAACAATGCTGATGGTTTTCTATTCTAAGAGCAAGTTCATCAATTGAAAAATATGTGACACACACATATACCTTCTCTTTCGTATTCTAATATTAATAAAAACTGATTGATTATTTACTTTCGAAGAAAAACAATAGAGTAAATAGATGACGCCCTTTGATTTTTCTTTTGCATCCATTAATTTTCGAAACCAATGAAGTCGGTCTTCTATTTGTTTTCTTCAGATTTTTCAATGCAATATTTCTAAGTGTATTTCAACTGAATTCCTATGTTGATTCTTTTCCGAGTTGTATTTCATTTTCTTTGCTCAATCGGTCGTTTCTTTCGCAAAATATTCCAAGTAATTTTCGGTCGTCGACACGATGAATACGCTTCATCAATATCGAAAACTGAGCCTGTAACTCTCGAACACATTCGAATTATTGGCGAAATGGAAAATGATTCTCATCGTCCACTTCAATCATTTACTTCTGCGCCCAAAGTAAATCAATATCTTCACGTACATTCTATCGTATCTCTTTCGTTAGATTCCACCAGCCGAATGGAATACTTGGGGTGCCGATGATATCTTTCGACAAAAACAATCGGCAAACAATTCGTCAACAACTGCAAAAAACGATGATCAAATCGATTATTTCACTGACATAGCAGCAACAGTTAAAAAGACGCCGAAAGTAAATCACTTCAATAAAAAGAAGTTTTATTTCAATGATCGAAATTTCTAGATCATACTGAAAAAACGTGTCAATGAAAACGATAATTTTGCTAATACGAACAATCAACGTTCTACCCGATTAGAAATGGCTAATGATGAATTAGCTGATTTTGTGAGTGCAATCGAGGAATGACAAGACCCTATCGAATTGATAGTTTATTTTAGCGACCTGATTTAAGCGAGTGGCAAGAAGGAGATGGAAATCCAGTGGGAACTAGTAATAGTGTTTGGAATGACAATGATGATTTCAATGAACTTTCACATGAAGCAAACGAAGCTCTACGAGGTAAGAAAACAAATAGGTGATTGATCTGATAAATAATATTGAATTATTTATTTTATAGAAACACGTCGTCTTGAACGAGAGAAAAAATTGCGTGATCATCAACAGCGAAAACTTGAAAAAGAAGCATCAAGAACGCATAAGCGTGAAAGTTTATCTTAACTGTTCATCACTCCTTCTTCTTCTTCTTTTTTATTTGTTATAATTCTTATTCTATGTTAATGATTAAATATTAGAATCTCAGCAAACAAAACAAACCTATCGAAATAACTTCATGATGTACATCAACTAATTTCAACAAGTCCCTCTCTCACTCACTCACTCACCATTTGAAAATCAATTTAATTATTCTATATAAATTTATCTATTCGCTGGTCTTAAGCATGCACGCGTATGTGCGTGCAAAGGCATCCGATAGAATAATAAAGAACTCATAGATGAACTCGATCGGTTACTACTCGTACAACAAAAAACGAGAGAAAAAGAAAACTCGTTAGTCTCCTATCGTAGTTTCATGTTCATTTCTTTCTTTATTTTTAATATAGTCGTGCGTTGCAATGTGCAGTCGTTATGTTCAAGTAGTTCTCTAATAGAGAATCGTTTGTCTATTACTACATAGACAGAACTAAGAAATAGATCGATAGAACACAAGAATATTCTTTGATTGCTCTGTAGAAGAAAAAGGAAAAAAAGAAAGAAAAACGATAGATTAGAATTTTCTGTCTTTCTTGCTTTGATAAAGATAAAACAACATGGGCACTTTTTTTTTATATAAAAAGCATTATTGTGCAGTAGAGTGTTGAGAAGACGAACTTACTTATCTATTTGCACATGTCTTATATATATACAATGTAAAATTCGAGAAAATATCACTGCAAGGTTTTCTCGTTGTGGTTTGACACATAGACAAACAAAGATAATCTTTTCTAATAAGCAAATCAATTTTATCTTGTGAAAACAACATTGCTGTTATTCTCTTTTTATATTTTGTAAGTAGATCTTCATTATTGTGCTTGAATCAAAATAGGCAGTTTCTTTTTCTTTTTTTCTTCATCGGCCTAGTCTGAGTCTTTTTCTCGTCATCGATTTTTTTTCGCTGTATTTTCATCGATCTACTCAATCACAATCTTTTGCATAATTTACAAAAATTGAGCTATGCGCAAATAAGAATAATTATCATTTGATCAAGTCCTGAACACTAATAATCGTTGTGAAAAGAAACGACGAAAGAAAGAGAAAGCGAGAGAGGGGGAAATAAAGAATCTCAGTTGGTAGCGGAAGAAACTATTTGATGAACGTGTGTGCATGTGTGTATTCGATCGAGTCGATGATTGACGATGACGTTGAAGCATGTGCTATTAAAAAAAATCGAGTGCAGCTATGTGTTGATTTATGTATAGGCAACCTGTCAGAATTTTAAAATATTTTTCAAATAGAATATTAGATAACAAATATGTTTCTCGTTTAATTTTCTCATCCATTTACACCGGATTTTTGCTTGATAGACGTTTTAAAAGAGTCGGATTTTTTTTTCTCTTCTTATAATAAAACACGTAAGTTACAACTTTCCAATTCGATCAATGCAATCTTTGCTTCTTTTTATAAGATGTAACAAAAAAAAAGAGATATGTATATCTATAAACAAATTACTATTTAATTAACTTAAACAAACTTTTCATCAGCGAAAAAAAGACAACAGAACAAGATCATTGCCGATCTTTATTCATCTATCATGATCTGTAATGACAACTAACGTCTGTTTAGCATGTCCTTTTCTCCCTCTCTCTCTCTCTCTTTGCCTCTTTCTCTGTGTTTTAATCAATAGTTCGGCATCAACTGTTAAAAGAGATGCTATTGATAAACGACTGAATAGTAATCGATTCTTATCTCTTCGGAAAAAAATTTTTCTTCTTCTTCTTCATCATCGCATCGAGTGTTGGAATTTTTATTCATATAAGAAGGAGAAAGAAAATCGAGAGGGTTTATACTTCACAGTTGAATCATCAGATAAGAGGAAGAGAGAGAGAGAGAGAAGAAAACGAGAATTAGCTCTAGTCATTTTTTTCTTTTCTTTTTTACATAGAAAGCCTCACGGTATGCTGCGCATTTACAAACCGTATCGAATAATGTAAATGAAGCAGAAATTAGAGATACTCATTTCCGATCGACATGATATGATAAAAACTATTCTGACAAAGAAAATTATGATTGACAACAGAGAACAACATAATGAAAAGAGAAACAATAATTATTCGATTGTTCTTTTCTTTTTCTTCTTTTAGGAAACGGACAGAAATTATTTTTTTGAATTAACGTCTCCGATGACAACGAAACATCACGAACGAGTTACGACTGGTTTTGGATCGGAATGTATGTTGACAAAACGAAAGTACATGATAAATGGATCGTAATTTTATTATTTCAGATGACATACGTAATACGCAGGAAGGTCTTGGTACATGTGGTTGGATTCTCGTTCTTCTATCTTATATAATGTGTATTCTAACATTTCCCTTTTCACTTTGTGTGACAGTCAAAGTAAGAGAAGACAAATAATATTTGATCATATCCAGACATTAGAAAAGTACAAGAAAAAAAACACTCATTGATTATATAATTTAGGTTGTACAAGAATATGAAAGAGCAGTAATTATGCGTCTCGGTCGAATTTTATCTGGTAAATAACTGCTGAAAATAATTCTAACAAAAACCTTGTTTACTGTTTTTCAAGGTGGAGCCAAAGGACCGGGCCTATTTTTTGTATTACCATGTGTTGATTCAATAATTAAAGTTGATCTACGAACTGGTGAGTTCATATAATAGTTAACTTGTCATCGATGAAATTGTTGTTTATCTCTGCTAGTTACATTCGATGTTCCTCCTCAAGAAATCCTCACGCGAGACTCAGTGGTAAACTGATTTTCACTGATTGTATTTAATAAAAAAAAAACAAAACAAACTTCTAGACTGTTTCTGTCGATGCTGTTGTTTATTTCCGAATATTTAATCCAATAATTAGTGTAACCAATGTCGAAAATTCACGCTATTCAACACAATTACTGGCTGCAACGACGCTTCGAAATATTTTGTAAATTTTTCTTGACAAAAGAAAAGTTCTCAAAACGTAAAACGATTATTTTTAAGAGGAACAAAAACTCTACAAGAAATTCTATGTGATCGTGAGAATATCTCTCATTCAATGCAAGTACATCTCGATGAAGGAACCGATCCATGGGGTGTTAAAGTCGAACGTGTAGAAATGTACGAAAACCACTTGTTTCTTTTTCTTTCTCTTAGATTGATTTGTTTTTGTTTCCTATAGAAAAGACGTTCGTCTTCCGGTTAATATGCAACGAAGTATGGCTGCTGAAGCCGAAGGTAATTGAATAATTTTCTACGTTCAATTCACATGAAAATCTTCTTTGTTTTTAAGCTGCTCGAGAGGCTCGTGCAAAGATCATCGCAGCCGAAGGTGAACAAAAAGCATCGAGATCATTAAAAGTAAAAATTTTATTTTCATTACAAATTAGTAAAAAAAATCTATTTACAAACATCTAGGAAGCTGCTGATGTTATTAATGAAAGTCCAATTGCTTTACAATTACGCTACTTACAAACATTAACACATATATCAGCCGAGAAAAATTCAACGATTGTTTTTCCTATACCTGGTAATATTCGAATGTAAATCATTTCTCTTTCATTATTCGTTTTTGTTTCTAGTCGAATTATTAAAACTAATGAAAACTCGAAATGATTTACATATAACTACTGGTTTATAGACAGAAAACTGTGATTGTTTGAAGAGAAGCAAAAAGAACGAAACCAAACGAAGAATATTTTTCATTTTCCATTCGTATATCGATCGTAAAGATATGGAATTAAACCAAAACGAGCCCATTTTATCGCAATTGTTTGTGCTGTTTGTAACGTCGTATTAAAATTCGATGGATTGGTTTGTTCTGTTGAATCGTCTTTAATTAACGTTAACACGCTAGTATCTCGTTCATGATCAATATGTTTAAACATGTCATCGATCAATTTTTGATAATCATATTTTGTTTGATCCTTTGTATTGATTAAATATAATGATAGATGACTTTTCGAAAGAGATTCTTCGAGATTTTCAATGCAATTGCGTCGGATTTGTTCGAGTGTTTGATTGATATCGAATGTTTTCGGATAGTCACGACGATGATTACGTAGTTCTTCGTCGATACCCGTACGAATAAAGAAAAGTGTTTTACTAAAACGATCACGAACGATATCACTCAGCCAAAGATCGATTTCAGTGAAACGACCACGAGAAAGAATAAGAAACATATCGTATCGATTGATATTTATCATTTTACAATAATCGTCTTTCGATACCGATGGCGTTGAAACACCGGGCACATCCCAAAGAAAAACATTTTCCATAAGTCGATAGCTTGTAGGTGTCATCGTTGTTTCAATGACGCCGACAGCTGCTGATTCAGTGGATTCAGGTGAGAGACGGAGAATTGAATTGCACAGCGAACTTTTACCAACACCGGATCGACCGAGAATTGCGATATTATAGGGAGCATTAGGTGGCCGATATTTGACAGTGGACATTTTGAATTTTAGAAGGAAAAAAAAGTTATCTAAAATAAAAAAAAAGAAAGTCAAATAGTTGTTTGCCGTTGTTGATCTTCTTGGATCATTTGATTCGATGCTTGAATAACGACATCGATGACTTTCAAAGCTGCCTGTTCCATACGTATTAAAATTTTGTATAAAACAATAAAACAAACACTGAATGAGAGTGTCGAAGCAATAGCCGTTCCGACATAGGGAATGAATCTCGCGAATTCTTCGGTTGTTGCACCGATGGCTTGTTTTTTCGCGAATTCTAACACGAAATTTCTCAACGAATTCAAATACTGCAATGGAAAAACTTCGTTTAGTTCTTTCTCAATTTGTTGCATTGGAATTCGATAAACTTGAGAGAGTTTCTCAAGTGAATTTTTATCTAAACCTAATTGTTTTCGATAGAATTCAACTTCATTCATCACTAATGTCGCATCGAAACCCAAAGATAGAAATGGTACAGGTATGACAGCAATAGCAGCTGATGCTGATGAAACGATCCAAATTCGACGATAGAGTGCAGCAACTTTAGCTACGAGAACTTCTTTGCACATGACGGACATGGAAAGAATCATGGATTCACGTTTCAACGATGGATAATCACGTAGTAAACGTTCGTTTAATCGACCGAAATCGAAACGTAAACGATTTTTTAACTGACCGGATATGAGATAGACTTGGGCAGTTGAATCAATTGGACGAACATATTCGAGACAATTATTTCGAATACGTTCGAGAATGGCTTGTTCATCGTATGTACTTGGATGATCTTCGTATTCGTTTTGAAGATCTGAATCGATATTTGTACGAATGAAGAGAAATTTCTTTTCACGAGATTGAACTTCGGATGCTAACCAAAGGTCGTTTTCTATTTTCGAAAAAACAAAAGATATGATTGCAAGCGATTATTATGGTTGTTGTTGTTTACCGGTGAAACGTGTTCGACAAATGATTAAAAAGAAATCATATCGTTGAAATTGAACTCTGTCTAAATAACATGAACGAGGATAATTCGGCGTTCCAACACCTGGTAAATCCCAAATTTTTAAATTCGGAAAATCCGGATGTTCATATGGTGTTGGTTCATTCGTTGTCTCAACTACTCCTACGCTTGCTGCTCCATGATCTTCTGCTTCTAATCCTCGAAGACAATTAATAAATGTTGATTTTCCGACACCACTCGCTCCTACAACTGCGATATCTAATGGATGATCTCTCCATGCATTCAATCTTTGTACAAGATAGTTATCCAAGCCGTTGAGTCCATTTTGTTGAGTGAATTGTTCAGCTTGTCTTCGTTCGTCATCGGTTATATCAAGTAATTGAAATTGACCACCGGTTGTCATTGATTCTACCGTTGGATTACGATAAAAATATTGTTCAAAATCAGGTAGATTCATTTTCTAAATCTAGAAACAAAGAAGAATGAAGACAATTAAACAAATACAACAAAGAAAAAAGAAAATATTTAAATATCGTCGTCATCGTCTTCATCATCACTGACACTTCTCTCAGCCACAATATCGATTAAAGCAATAGCTGCTTTTTCCATTACATTCAATAAACTCCGTAAAACAGACAAAATTATTCCAAATGATACACTCGCACAGATTACCGAACCAACATAAGGTACAAAACGTAGAACTTCTTCCGTAGCTGTGCCAACAGCTTGTCTCTTCACTAAAGATATGACGAAATCAGGTACCGCCGTAAAAAAATGTGCAGGTAAAATCTTCTGTAATTCATCCTGGATAACATACAAAGGTATATGATGAATTTCTGCTATACGTGCAAGTGATTCATCATCTAAGCCTAATTGTTTCTTATAGAACAACACGTAACCAACTGTTAATGAGAAATCGAACATGACGCTTAGGCCAGGTATCGGTGGTGCTGCAACAGCAGCACTCACTGCTGCTGCGGCCCATGTTTGACCTCGAAGAACGTCGACTTTAGTTCGAATAACTTCTTTACAATTACTCGACATTGCTAAAATCATGGCATGACGTTTCAAACCAGGATAATCTCGTAAAAGTGCTGTACACATATGTGGAAAATCGAATCTAAACAAAAAATATTCATTCAAATTCTTTTTCTTAAACGTGTATGTTCTCTACCGAGACGTATAATTGATTCGTCCGCTAATAAGAAATACATTGGCTGTATCATCAACTGTTCGAATATGTGCAAGACAATTTTCTCGTATACGATCGAGAACGAGTGATTCATTGTACGTTTTTGGATGATCGTTCTTTTCGTTGATTAGATCTTGATCGATATTTGTTCGAATAAAAAAGAATTTCTTTCCAAATTTTTTTATTTCATTTGCTAGCCAAAGATCATTCTCAGTAAAACGTGTACGAGACACAATTAAAACTAAAAATAACAAATTTTCCTTATGTAAATACAAAAATCAAAATGATAAATATACAGAAATCATATCGAGCAAGATTAACTTGACTTAAATAAGTTGATTTCTTAAATTCTAATGTTCCAACACCTTCAAAAAAGAAGATTAACAAAAAAAACTCAGTTAATAGAAAATCTCAAACCAGGTAAATCATAAAACACTAGGTTAGGATAACTTGGATGTGAATAAGATTGAATAATTCGTGTCGTTTCAACAACACCAACCTTTGCTGCGCCCTCATCTTCTGCACGAAGATTTCGTAGTGTATTAATCAATGTTGATTTGCCCTAGAAGAATTTCAATCGTTCAAATTCCATTGAACATTCTCAAAAAAGATACTTGCAGCTCCTGAATCACCGGTTATTGCAATATTCAATGGACTGAAGACAAAAAAAAACGAAGTAGAACAAAACAAATCTCCTATCGACAAACCATTTTCTCCATGCGTCTAATCTTTCAGCAAGAAAATCTTCAATACCACGAACTCCATTTTCACTCAAATATTTCTGTGCAGCTAATTTATCTTCTTCGGACAAATCAACCAGAACATAATCCTGAACAACCGATTCGTTAGTTGTCGCCATTTAGTTTTCGTTCGAAATCATCTACAATAATCAATGATTTTTATTTTTGTTTTTCTCTGTCTACATCAATGAGAGATAAAATAAGAAGAAAAAATAGAATACAATATAATACAAAAATAGAGATTCTCTAGAATCCGTTATTATCTGACATAGGTATTGCATTTGAATGAATATTCGTACTATGACATTCAGATTGATCGTGTTGTTCAGTCATGGTAACATCGTTTTCATCTTGACTTTGACTAGGATTTGTATGTTCTTGTGAAGTCCTATGATAAGAAAAGAAAAATCGAATTCAAAAAAACAATATGGTAATTCGAAATAGTTACATTAGATGTGAACGTTTTCGTTCTTCTAATTTTTTCGCAAAAAGTGCCGGTCGAAGTGATGCTGTTTGAGAACAATTATTAACTTTATAGATTCCAATGAGATAATCAGCCAATGTAAACATATTTTCTCGTAATGAAATAACGATAAATTGCGCCTAAAGAATTCAAGTTCAGAAAACCGAAACAATTTTCGTCACACTTACATTTTTCGTTCGTTCTTTTATAAATCGACCGACAATGGAAACATTTTTAAAATCTAAAGCTGCATCGATTTCATCCATAACATAAATTGGTGTCGGACGAAACGTATGCAAAGCAAAAACAAATGCCAATGAGCTAAGTGTTTTTTCACCACCTGATAGATTGCAAATACGTTTCCAGGATTTCTTCGGTGGACGAATACTAAACAAAATTTTTAAAGAAAAATGTTGTTTTGTTTTCTCCAGAAAAATAATCTACCTTAATTCAACTCCGTCGACAAACGGATCGTTACTCGAACAGAATTCTAGTTCAGCATCGCCACCATCAGTAATCGTTCGGTAGATATGCTTAAGTGTACGTGAGATTTGATCGAAACCAGCGCGAAATTCTGTTTGACGTTGTTCATTGAATCGATCACGTTTAGCACGAATATGCTCACGACGTGTTTCGAGTTCGACAAGATCTTTTTGTCGTGAATTTAAATTTCGATTCTAAACCCAAATTTTTTTATATATAAAGCAAAATAAAATCTCTCAATTTACCGCTCGTCGATGTTCTGCAATAGCAGTTAGATTACAATGAGTTTGTTTTAGTTCATTTTCACGTTCTAACGTAGCTGCTACTAAATCCTTCATTGTATAAACATCGAGATCAGCTCGATCGTATTTTTGTATTGGATTTTCTTTGAGAAAGTTCGTCGAAAGGCTGTCATCGGACACGTCATCATCGTCTTCGGTTACGCTCGATAAACGTAAACCATTGATTTCGACATCGATGACACTGATTTCATGTCGACATTGAGCCAATTCTTTCTGTGCTGCTTCGTATTCGTGTTTTAAATGAACGATTTCTTTTTCAATATCAGCTAGTTCAGCTTCAGTTTGACGAATTGTTTCACGTAGATCGTTCATGTTGGTTTTGTGCGTTTCTGATTCGGTTTCAAGTTCAAGTTTTTTCTCGTCAACATTTTTAGCTAATTCTTCGAGTTTTTCCAATCGAGCATTGAGATCTGTACGTTTTTTTAATATTTGTTCGATAGCTGTTTGATTGGCTTTGATTTTATCTTGACTTTTCTTTAAATTTCTATTTTCAAAAAGGCGGCAATCGATGAATTTCAATTCAAAATCGTATGTTTTCTACCTTCGAGCATTGGTTATTTCGACATTAGCTGTATCAATAGTATTTTGCAGTTCTTTAACTTGAGCGAGAGCTTGATCGAGATCAGCTTGTGGCTTAGCGAGTGCTTTTTTATTATGATCATTGATTCGTTTTGTTACACTAAACAAAACGTTATTTGATTGAAAACTAGGAGAAAAAAAACTTACACATCGATAGCAGATTTGAATTCTTCGAGTTTATCATTGACAGTATCGTATTCTGAAAAAGAACAATGAATTAAAATAGAATCAAAGGATAGATTGACACAAACCTTGTTTAGTTTGTTTTAATTCTTCATCGTATTTTTCTCGATCTTTAGCTGAGACAGTTTTTGATTCGAGTAATTTTCGTTGTTTTTCAAGTGCAGCTTTCAATGTTTCAACGTGATTCGGAAGATTCTAAGGAAAAACAAAGTTTTTTCTTTAAATTTGAATTTGATCATCACCTTAATTTTACCTTTAGATCATTTTTCACTTGATTATGCAAACGTTTTTCATCAGCTAATTTCTGTTTCAATTGTTTTTCTTCAGTTGTCAATTGAAAACGTTGTTGTTCAAGTTCAGTTAATTTCTCTCCATCTTCTTTGACACTTTGTTCCAAACGATTTCGTTTCTCTGGATCGATATTTATACTTTGTCGAGATGATTTTCGACTATCTCCCGATTTCAATGTCATTTTACCGTGAACTTGAAACGAACCACCACCGGACATCGTACCCGATTGTTCGATGATTTCGCCTTTCAATGTCACAACACGATACCGTGTTTGACTACCGAATGCAACTTTTTGTGCATCATCAATATTTTCAACAACCAACGTATCCCGAAGAACGTAGTAGAACGTATTTTTATAAACCGGATCGTTGATATCGATGAGATCGAATAAACGATGTGTATTCGGTGCTAATTTCGGCACATCGAAATGACGATTGGCTTGATGAGCATGTCGTAACATTTTATCCATACAAATGAAACTGCCCGTGCCTTGTTTATGTTCTTTGAGTAGATTCTTTGCAGCTTCACCACTTTTAACATCATCAACAACATAATAATCGAGATATCCGCCAGCAGCTGTCGATATTGCGACATCGTATTTACTATCGATACTCGCCAGTGAACCTAATCGTTGATGGAAACCTTGCAGTTTGTTTTGTTGTTTTTGTGCAAGAAGAAAATTCAATGTTCGATCTCGACTTTGTGTTGTTTGCATTTGTGAATTGATATTATTCAATTCTAATTGATTCTGTCGAAAACGTTTATCAATAATTTGATATTGATTTTCGATTGATTTCAAAAGATTTGACTTCTCTTCATAGAGCTGTTCGGTTTGCTGAACTTGTTGATCGATTTCTTGAAATTTTTCTTGTTTGGTATTTAAATCATTTTGTTTGCTTTCATAATCATGAGTCATATCATTGAGCGTATTCTTATGTCGTTCTTCTTCGCTCAATAATAATTGTAAACGATTTTGTGAAAGTTCATAATCTTTCTTCTTATTCGCATAACTATCCTGTTTAAATCGATTGCAATCGTTGGTTTTATCGGTTAATTCTTTTCGCCATTGTTCAGTTTGAGGTAGAAGTTCTTGTTTCAAACGATTCAATTCACTTTCGAATTGATCTCGTTGATTTTCCGCTTGTTTGAGATCTTGTTCGGCTTGTTGAATTTCTTGTGTTTTTTCATCGGGAAGATTTTGCCATGTTTCAACTTTGCTCGCTTCTTGTTCGTTTTGTTTCTCGAGTTTTTTCTCTTGATCATAACTCGTTTTTATCTCATGTCGAATTGTTCCATCTTCAGTTTCATAATCAACAACAGATTTCTTTAATTTATTCAAATCATTTTGATTTTTATCGTAGATTTTCTGTAAACGTGAGAGTTCATGTTGACTTTCTTTGCATAATTGTTGTTTCGATAGACATTGTTCATTGGATTCTTTCATTTTCTCTTCACGATCCGTGTATTTAACAGTTAACGCAACTTCTTGATCGCCTAATTCGAATCGTTTTAATTGTAACATTTTTGATTTAGCTAATTTATATTCGTTATCACATTTGATGAATTCAAGAGCTTGTTGAAAAGGACCATCGAGTTGCTGAACTTCGTTTTGTGCAGCTTTAACACGATTTTTCTAGAGAAAACAAAATCAATCAATCAAATCGAGTCGAGAATTGTGTTCGTCGTTACTTTTTCAGCCCACATCGCACTTAATTCTTCGACTTTAAGATTGAGTAATTCCAATGGTTTTTTGAATCGTTCAGTTCCGATAATATCTTCGAGATACTCGAGAAAACCTTGTTCATGTTCATTAGCTGCTATTGGTTTCATCATTGCAATTGACTCGACATCGCCCTACATTCACACACACAGAGAAAAAACTGAATATGAAATTACTTTTTTTCTATCAAAACAAACCTGAAGAATCAAATAACGACTATGATCAAGATCGACCCCGTATTCACGTAGTAATTTTGTGACATCTTTTAATGAAACTTGTTTTTCGTTGATTTTATAATGACTTGAATTATCCGGAAAGGCGATACGTGTAATTGAAAAACGAATTTTATCTTGTGGACCTTCGATAGCTATTGCTTCGAAATGAACTGTGACCGAACAACTTTTCACGTTCGGACATTCGGCACTATTGTGAAGAAGTGTACTCAATTTAGCACCGCGCATTTTCGATGCCCGATGACCGATAACAAATAGAAGAGAGTCGATAACATTACTCTTGCCACTGCCATTAGGTCCGATGATGCAAGTAAAATGTTCATCGAATTGATCGAGTTGAATACGACCAGCAAATGATTTGAAATTGTTGATTTCAATTTTATTGATTACAAGACGATATTTTGGTGTCAAAAGTGCTTGAATATGTTCAGGTAATGGTGGTAATTCCAATGTTTCAACATCGATTGCTAGAAAATATCAAAATGACAGATAATTTTGCTTGATTTTAAAAAAGTACCTTCTTCAGCAGCTTCATCATCATCGCCTTGGTGAGTCATGAGCTTCTTCTATCTTCGGTTCGATTCGAATAATTAGAAAGAAAGACAGAAGACACCAGAAAACGAACAAAACACAAACGAACGTCCTGTGACGACCAATGAATCAGCATTTCTCTGTGAATCATAACCAATCACCAATAGATGCGCTTGTTCTCTTCGCTAGTGACATAGATGACACTGACAGAAAGATAGAGAGAGAGAAGAGAATGCGCAAAAAATGAAAATTCATTTAAAATGTTTATTTCGATGTCAAACACACAATCATAATGAAAAATTCATTCAATTGTCGATTGTCAATGTGTCATTCCATAGAACTTGTATAGTATATACACGTAATTGTGATGGAGGTGGATAAGGTGGCGGACGAGGTTCATCTCGATTTGGTGGTAAAGTTTCCCATCGTAATATGAAACGAGTATTTGTTACATTATATTGACCAGAATCATCTTGAAAACGAACACCTAATCCCGGAAAGGTACCTTCAACTTTACCAAGAGATGGCGGTATTGTTTGTCGTTCGACTTTTCCCAAAGCTTTCAATGTTTCAGGATCGATCAACCATGTACCACTGCCGAATTTTATATGACTAAATGCTTGAGTTAAAAGTCCGTCATTTTCATTAACGACTTGACCAAGACTAATGCCAAAAGGTATTGAACCACCACCGCTAAAGTTCCAATGCCATGGCCAATCTGTAATCTGATATTTTTGCCAAACACCATTTTCCGATCGGGCTGTAAATGGTTGTGTATAGTTGTTTGCATCGTTTTTGTGATAACTAATTGTAACACGTCCTTGCAAATCGAATCCAATCCTCGTATTTCCATTGATTATACCACCATGTTGTGGAATAGGATCAACAATCTCGCAAGTTTCTAATGTTATTGGTAACTGTAAAGGTTTGCCAGTACTTGTTTCCCAATTGACTAAATCTTTACTACGAGCATAACTAAGATCGTGATTAGTTGAACAATCAGGTGATTCTCGCCAAACCCAAGCTAAATGAAAATATTTGTCTGGACCCAGTATTGGACCGTATATATAAGCATTTCGTTTGTTTTCTCCATCGGTCAATGGTTTATCCATTAGTCGTCTCCATGTTTTTGTTTTTAAATCATAGATATTATAAATTTGACTACCATTTCCACTCTCACCAGTTCGATAAGTGAAAAGAAATTCATTTTCTGGTCCACGAAAGAATACGGGATAAGTGACATGAATCTCGTCAGGACCAACCATTTTATCAATTTTAACAAATGTTGCCGCATTCTGTGGTTGAGCAGTACGAAAATAGGTGAGTGGTTCTACATGCATATTGCCACTAAGATGTAAATAACCATCATCATCAATTATCATAGCTATATAATTATGACTATCCCAACCAGTCGTCACTGGTAGTTTGGTCATAGTCCATGTTCGTTCATTTAAATTTCGTTGAACAACAGTCATTTGACGATTGCTATCATAGAAGGCCACATATTGATAGGGAGCCTTTGTCAATAAGGCGAAACCTACAGGATGTCCAGCCCAAACTGATGTAATGTTGAGTGCATCAACAACAATTGCATATTCACTTCTATTGTTGAATGACAATACAATTGCAGGTGCTATCGATACCAATAGCAGAGCAGTAAGACACACTCTCATCCCGAGTATGAATACAATTTATTTCGCACACACTATTGATAAATCGGTGTTTTATACTGTGAGAAATAATGAGATATGTAGATAATTGATAAAATGATGTACTTTGTATTTTAAGGTTAAAAGCAAAATAGATAGGAGTTATTTTGAGGAGTGAGGGTGTTCGTTTTATATTAATAACTAAAAGTTTAAGGATGTACAATAGTTTCATTCCAAATTGTTTTTATTGTGTAAACACGTAATTGTGATGGTGCAGGATAGGGTGGTGGTCGAGGTTGATCACGATTAGGATCTAACGATTCCCAACGCAAGAGAAAACGAGTATTTGTTACATTATATTGACCAGAATCGTCTTGAAACCTAACTTTTAATCCAGGAAAAGTACCTTCAACTTTGTAAAGTTCCGATGGTACTGTTTGACGTTGTACTGTTCCCGTAGCTTTTAATGTTTCAGGATCGATTGACCATGTACCACTGCCGAATTTTATATGACTAAATCCTTGAGTTAGACTTCCATCGCTTTCTTTAGTTGATGGACCAACTGACATTGCAAATGTAATAGTACCACCGCCGCTGAAATTCCAATGCCATGGCCAATCGGCAATTTGATATTTTTGCCAAACACCATTTTCCGATCGGGCTGTAAATGGTTGTGTATAGTTGTTTGCATCGTTTTTGTGATAACTAATTGTAACACGTCCTTGCAAATCGAATCCAATCCTCGTATTTCCATTGATTATACCACCATGTTGTGGAATAGGATCAACAATCTCGCAAGTTTCTAATGTTATTGGTAACTGTAAAGGTTTGCCAGTACTTGTTTCCCAATTGACTAAATCTTTACTACGAGCATAACTAAGATCGTGATTAGTTGAACAATCAGGTGATTCTCGCCAAACCCAAGCTAAATGAAAATATTTGTCTGGACCCAGTATTGGACCGTATATATAAGCATTTCGTTTGTTTTCTCCATCGGTCAATGGTTTATCCATTAGTCGTCTCCATGTTTTTGTTTTTAAATCATAGATATTATAAATTTGACTACCATTTCCACTCTCACCAGTTCGATAAGTGAAAAGAAATTCATTTTCTGGTCCACGAAAGAATACGGGATAAGTGACATGAATCTCGTCAGGACCAACCATTTTATCAATTTTAACAAATGTTGCCGCATTCTGTGGTTGAGCAGTACGAAAATAGGTGAGTGGTTCTACATGCATATTGCCACTAAGATGTAAATAACCATCATCATCAATTATCATAGCTATATAATTATGACTATCCCAACCAGTCGTCACTGGTAGTTTGGTCATAGTCCATGTTCGTTCATTCAAATGTCGTTGAGCAACATTTATTTGTCTATCTGGATCATAGAATGCTACGTATTGATAAGGATCATGCGTGACAAGAGCAATCCCAACCCAATTTCCTGACCATGCTAATGAAATATTGAGTGCATCAACTACAATAGCGTATTCAGTTTTGTTTCCTGTCACTGTAGAAGTAGCTGATATTGCAAATATGAAGAGAATGAGAGTTGTTGACAAACTCATTCTAGTATAATTTACATGAAACGTGTGTGATATGTGAAAATTTGGAGCTGAAGCAATTTATATTATGTGATAAGAAAAAAAGGTGCGTACTTATGTTTATGTTTCTTTATCATAGTACTTCAAAATTATGAAGGTAAAACTTCTAGAATAAAAATATTGACAAATCTTTTCTTTTTTTTTAACAAGATGGTGAGAATGTAATAGATACTTGTACTTTTAATCATTGAAGAGAACAAGTTTGATTGGACAAATATTTGCCATATGATTAATAAATACGAAAAATCTTTCGTCTATAACTGCAAAAGCAAAATACCAAAGTTAACATTCGATTTTTCTTTTTGTTTGAATGCCACAAGCCTATCATTTTTTCAACGTAAAGAAAGAAGTCGATTTCATAATACACTTAAAATTCCATTAGAAGAACACACGTTTCTTAAATATAAAAGTTTCGTTCTTTGACATACATTTCTTTCAAATATGAATTTTTTTCTTTTTGTATATCAAAGGTATGATTGTTACTATTTTTCTTAGCATTTATAATTCTAAATAAACTCGTCTTATTGTTCTAGTTTCTGCATCTATTATGGTATGCCTTCTTTACATTTTCCCTAAAATAATCGTTTGTTTTCTCTTAGTTTTAACTCTCACCAATGATATTGATCTAAATCTCTACGAAAGTCTCTGTGATCCAGAGAAAAATAACGGTGAATGCTCGAATAATTTCGATTGTCGTTGTTCAATCGTTGTTCCAACAGGAGAACATATCTGTACACTTTCTCTCCCATGTTCTTCTGCTGTGCCATGCAATTCTGATAATCAATGCAATAGTACCAATTCGATTTGTGTCATTGATCAACGATGTCATCATCAACGTTTATGCTATCCTATTTCATTAAACAGTCCAGATCGTTGTCCTCCGTTAACAACAAACAATCGTTTTTAAATGATTGAACATTGAATTCTGTTTTTTTTCTTAAATATTTTTACAGAGAACAAAAAACAAAATCAATCGGCTATTCTTCAATGTCTGTTGTTGAAATAGATTCTAGTGAATTTGCATCACTCCTTGTCTTGCCAATTACGTTCGTATTATCTGAAAATGATTGAATATACTAGAATTCTATTTTCTTTTCGAAAGAAAATTCAAAATACTTTTTTGTTTTTGCCAAAATAAATAAACAATTGCAGAAACAATTAGACTCAACAAAACGATTCCAATCCCAATAGCTGTCCAAAGCATCCAATTCGATTCTTCCTTTTCTAATTGTGCATCATTCGTTTCTAAAGCTTGAACAGCTTCGTCGATATCTTCACGATTCTCAATAGTAATATCAGCTAATCCACTGATAGTAGCTGTTTTGTCGTGAGTTTGTTTAGTAGACTTAATCATTTCATTGGTTACTTTCTTTCCACCGATCTCATTTACTTTTATATGCATATTATCAAGAAGATTAAACTGTTTTGGTGGTGGTGCTTTTAATTTAATTTGTTTATCATTAATAAGTTGATCAACTTTTCCACCAAGATCGGTGATTTTTTTCACGATATCTTTTCGTGCACCTAGTGTATCGATGAGTGTTTGAGCATCTTGAGGTTTAAGTGCAATTCGTGTTGCATTATCGACGATATTCTCTGATAAACCGTTAATATCTACGATATTCTCGACAAATGTTTGGCACATGTTATTATTCGCTGCATCGTATGAATAGAAATTTCGATCGATATTCGATGCACTTGTAATCAATCGATTTAAAGTCAGAGTTCGATTGGGTGTAAGAGGAATATTATAAATATCTTCGAATTCATCGGGATAGGTCGGTTTTCGAAGACGAATACGTTGTGCTTTTTCGAGTACATAAATTTTTGACTTTGTTGACTCGATTTCTTCGTTATTTTCAATGGTTACAAGAAGATAATTATGAAAGATTTCATCGTAACCGAGTTCAACTGTTTTTTTATTAAATTTACCCCTACTTAATACATTAAGAACAAATGTGAGAACAGCTTGAACTGGTCTTCGACCAAGTTGAATTTGAATGATTTCTTTATCACCATCTTGTTCAAGAACTTTACGTACTGGTACAGGCATATTCGCGTCATATTTCGCAGCTATGAACTTGTTATCAGATTGTTTTGATTGAAAAAATAGACCGTTGATAATTAACAAAGATTCTATAACGAATAAGAACTGAAGAAGAATTTTAAACAATTGCATAACTGAAGTTTATGAAAGAAGATGAATTAATCGAGGCGCACTTTCATAAGATTTAAAAAAAAAGTTTAATTTATCGATCTTCGATTTCCTTTATTAATTTAATAATCGACAATAATAACGAATTGACTGACAAAAAAAAACAAATCGCTATGTGCACGAAAAAAAGTCTACTTTGAGTACAAATAGTACCTGGATACAGTTTATTTTTATTTTGTATTTCAAAAAAATAAAAATCCTTAAGATTTGACCGGATTGTTTTTTATTCAACAGGTACTTCCTCTCCTTCGTTTTCACTCTCTGAGAACATTTGAATGTAAATACGAATCACATAAAAATGTCACTGCATAAATATACCGGATCAATTCTTGTTCTCTTTTAACCGGTTCAAACAACAAAAACGTCAACTGGTTCGCTTCGTTTCTTTCGTTTTTCTCTTAAAATTATGCGTCTACCTGTAAGCAAAAAAAGCAGCTTGAGTCTATTATAAGAATATAAATGGGTAAACTCTTGAAATTCGAAAGCAAAAGAAAACTGCTTTGTCTATATCAATTGAATACATCAACGCATCCAGCAGCAGGAACGAGTAACCGGTTCAAATCGATAAAATCTATATAAATGCACGCTGTTTCTGTAAAAGAAGTCATACGAATCGCTACTGTTTTTTTTTCGTACCAGCATATTTACCAAAGCAGAATACAAATATGGAGTATTATGGTAATACGAAACCATCAGTGAATCTCAGCGTGATTCGATTGAGTTCTTTGGATCAATATCGACCGGAATATCCTGAAACAGCGATACCAGTTACAGTTCACGATGACGAAGAACTGTTATCATCACGCGAAAATCATCGTCGAACTGGTCTGATGCCTAACGAACGGCAATTATCATTACTTGATCCAACATCGGATCGTGTTAGTACGATTCTTGTCTGGAAAAATCTAACGGTTCTAACTCGTGAAGATAAATCAACGGAATTTTTTCAACGATTAAAGTTTTGGAAAAAATTTGTACCTAAACGCCTTCGTCTATTAAACAATATAAGCGGTGCGATCACGGGAGGTTTAGGGGCTGTCATGGGTAATTCAAAC
>ERZ781398.515-NODE-515-length-46764-cov-4.641804_pt1 | contig 46764 bp, 39 predicted proteins | sample MGYA00433077_ERZ781398 | MGnify/ENA primary metagenome ERZ781398 (study PRJEB29847, sample SAMN06458254) | wastewater metagenome | isolation source: Wastewater bioreactor | place: South Africa: Cape Town | study: EMG produced TPA metagenomics assembly of the... | reverse complement strand
AAATACACACCGTGTTAGACTACTTTTTGTTGTTGTTTTTGTTTCTATAGAAATAGAAAAATACAATGTGACTTTTTCTTTGTTTATGTACGCAAAGGATTTTTGTATTTGATTGAAATAGAGTTGAAAAAGTAAGCAAACAAGAGGCATGCGCATTTCGATTGTGATCTGAAATGATCGCTTGAGGAATAAAATCATTTATTTGAATGACACTTCTGTATTTGCGCTTTCTCTATTAATAACAAAATCGACGTTGAAAAGAAAGACTCCGAGAGCGATTATTTCATTTTCAGTACACTATTATTTTTAAGTAAAGATGTGGTACACAATGTCTTCAACATCTTCAATATTTCAATCTCCTTCTCAAACTCAAGTAAATATCGATTTAAAAGAAAATTTACTAATACGATATTTGTTTTTAAAGATAGGACATTTTCTTCCTCCGATAAAATCGCGAGAAAACGAAAACAACAAACGTCGATTACGTTCCGAATTTGACATTCGCTATTTGATTCACAAAGGTTTTACAACAAGCGAAGAAATTCTAATCGAAAATGCTTTACAAATTGTTGCCAAACGATTATTTAAAAAAGAAGTCCTGCAAAATATGTATCGAATCTGTGGTAAAAATGGTTATTTTCTTGCGCCAGGCCTATGGAAACGTTCGAATTTATCAAAACATTCAGTCAATCATGGAAAAGACTTTCTTCTTCGATATCAATTAATGTGTTTGAAAAATCGAGGTGAAAAAGGACGTTTTCCAGTGATAAATATCTATCCAATCAATGAAAATAGCGAAGTCGCTGCTCGTGGTACTTTTGCTTCTATTTGTTGTATATCTCACAATTCAACATTTTCAATCGATGGCGAATTTCATGTAAAACTCAATCGAAATCATTTGAGAGCATCCTATGAACGAGGTTTAGATGAAATTGAATGGGCTGGAATCATTGTTCATGAAATGTTACATAATCTTGGTCATAATCATGGCGATCATGATTATAGCGATCGATGGCAGATGAATATTTTCAAAGAATGTTTTGTTTGCGATGGAAAATATGTTCCCGAAGATCGATCATTGATGAGATTTGTTGATAGGATATCTTTGTGTACAGACAAATAAATCAAACTACTTATTCGACAAAAAACAAAAGTACAAAGCGCCTAGGTTTTGCTTTTTTTTTATTTTATTTTTGTATATGTAAATAACTAACTAAAGTGATATAACAATGTCTTCAGCTCGAATAACGAATTCTCATGAAATCAAACAATTAATCGAACAATTAGTTCGACAAACAATCGATCGACAGAATGATTATGATTCAGATAAATGTACTCAATTATCCAAAAATCTCTCGCAAATTATTAAAGATGCGATGAAAAAATATCATAACGAACAATATAAATATGTTGTTCAAGTTGTTATTGGTCAATGTCAAGATGAAAATCTCATGATTACATGTCGATGTTTGTGGGACATTCAAAATGATAATTATATTTCGTTTGTCTATTCGAATAAGAAACTGTTTTGTGCTGTAACTGTTTTTCGAATTGTTTATTATTAATTTAAAAGGCAAAGAAAAGAAAAGAAAACCGATATTATTGAATTAAACAAAAATAAAACCAACATCGACTGACCAAATACAACAGAATGACAATAATGAGTATTAGTTTCTATGTACAACATTGAAAATTCCTCTCTCTCTCTCGTACATGAGAATAGAATCAAATGAAATATTCTAAAGGGAAACATCATAATACAGGTTTCAATTCGAAAAACAAAACAAAATTGGACGGAGAAGAGAATATGTATTTTATAGACAAAGAAAGAAAACGAAAACAAATCAAACAGGAACAAGAAAAAAAGAAAGAAAGAAAGAAAAGAAAGAAAAACTGTTGATCATCTAACCCATACAGTTAAGAATTTTATCGCCATTTTTTTCGAGTAATTCTAAATATTTATTATAATAATAATCCCATTGTTGAGTTCGTTCTTGATATTGACGAAATTCTTGTTTCCATCGAGTTTCTTCTTCACTTATATTCGCTAAAAAAAATAATCGAACTATTTCTTTGATTTAAATCCAACAAAACAAACCAGTCAATGTTGCTAATTTCGGCATATATTCAAGCCAAAATGCACAATATTCAGCACGAACAGCTGAACCATGATCTGGATAAAGATTTTTCGTTAGATTATGATTTAAAATAATATGTTCTCGGCCAGGTAGTTTATATTGTCTCCATTCATTAGCCCATTGAGAATCATGACGTTGATTTGGATTACTATTCAACAGAAAAGAAAGAAGAAGAAGAAATCAGTTGATTTCAATGATAATCAATTGTCTGTTGTCGAAACAATCTTCATGAATAAACATTTCTTTTGACAGATGACAATCATTTACACCTAAGAAAACATTCTTTTCGAAAAAGAAAAACTGTTCTGTTTTAAGTATCTCATTTGTCATCATTATCTTTAATATGTATATAGCAGATGGTCCTTCATCGTCTATCGATAATCTCTCGAGAAAATCAAAACAAGAACTCAATCAACACACAAATCTTTGTTTATTTTACATTGATATCAACAAGTATCAATTACCTGTATTTGGCAAAATTTGTCCAATAGGCCATCATCTTTTGACTGATCTGAATTTCTTCGTATGTATAATGTAGACTGTCAGTTGTATTCAATGGTTCACCAAAAATAAACATGATTTCATCGGCTACAAAATGTTCAATCGAAAAAACAATAAAAAAGAACAAACGAGGCGACGGTTTACCATGAAGAACGCCCATCCATTCATGCCAAGGACTCACTGTCGAACGAATAGCAAAATTATAGAAATAAATTGGAAGATTCTCTCGTGCATAACTATTCGCTAGATAAACAGTTGGACATGTAAAATGAAAATCTCCTTTTCAAATAAACCAAAAAGCAAAAATTTTCTAAATTCCAAACAAAAGAAAAACTCGTACCAACAGCTAAATTAAGTTGAACTGCATTTTGAATTGTATTATTATGATCATGCCATCTCGTATATGTTTGAAGAATACTTTCTAAGATCATTGGCGGTCGTTCAGTTGGATACGCCGGTATATAGGGAAAATACTGTTCAATAGCATGTCGAAATGTTTTTTGATCAACATACGGCCATGCTTCGATACTCATATTGCCTTGAGCAAGATAAACAATAAAATACGAGCCTTCATCTCGATTAACACCGAGTAGAAGAGGACATTTTTTAAAATCTCCACCTTTTAACATTAATTCAGGATCATAGGGAATGAAATCTCCATCGACAGCAGGCACAAAATTATAACCAACCGGTCCGCCTTTATACGATTCGATTCCCCACGATGTACGAAAATGATTTTGACTAATGATTGGATAGTTTTTGACGCAAAGGAATTTCTCTTGCATTGTTGTCATACGTTTTTGACATTCACGTGGAATATACGGATATTCAGGATCTTCCGAACCTGTTTCATAACGTTTGGTTATTTGACGTGTAAATTCAGTAAGAAATCTTTCGGAACGATACTTGGCAATATGCGCACTAATAACAGCCCATTTAGCACTTGGACCAGCACTTTCTAAGATAGCATTATTGAAATACGGACGTGTTCGAGGTGATAATAAATGTAAACCAACGGACACAGCTCCAGCTGATTCGCCGAATAAAGTAATTCGATTGGGATCACCACCGAAATTTCTGATATTTTTATAAGTCCATTCGATGGCCAAGGATTGATCATGTAAACCTTGATTTCCCGGTGCATCCGGCGTGCCTAAATAAAGAAATCCAAGTGTTTCTACTCGATATTCCATTGACACAACAATAACATTCTGTGTTGCAGCTAATATCGATCCGTCATAAACTTCTAATGTACTCTAAATACAAAAAAAACAATATGAATTTCTTTCTTTCTAAATCAACAACATTTGCAAGAACCTACCGAACCCGAAGTAAATCCGCCGCCATAGATCCAAATCATAACAGCCAACGGTTTCTGTTGTTGTTTAGCGTTAATCGGCGTCCAAATATTTAAATACAAACAATCTTCACTCAACGGTGTAAATGGAATCCACATTCGTTCGCCCGTATTATTAAACCATTCGATAATCATTTGATAACACGAATTCGGCAATGTTGTTGCATTGAAAATAGTCGAACGTGACCAAGGTTTTTTTGGAAACGGTTTGCGAAAACGTTTGTCACCTTCAGGTGGTTCAGCATATGGAATGCCGAGAAATGCATGTACACTTCGTGATTCAATGGATGTTGTCGTTGAATTCGATGTATTGATTGTGAAATCAGAACGAAATCCACGTACGAGACCGAGTGTTGTACATCGAACTAATGGATCCGATGAATGAACACATGTTTGACCATTGACATTGAAAAACAAAGAAATAAAAAGATTGCAAACGATTATTAAATAGAACATCAAGTGTTTAGTCCCACATTCGTGTTTTTGAACAAAAAAAAATAAGAAGAAGAATAAATGTCGATATTGAAAGTGAAAATAGAGGTGATTAATGTCGTTTAACAAGAATCTACGCACGAATAAGTAATTGTAAGAGATGAAGGTTTTCTTTTGTACGAACGCGTGTGTAATAGCGTTGTCGTGTGTGTGTGTGTGTATGTGTATATGTGTTTTCACAGTTGCCAATTGCAGCAATTATGGCCTAAGAAAAGGAATGGAAGAACGATGAAGGAGGCGAGGGAGGGAGAGAAGAAAGAAATACAGGAAAAAACGAAATTGATTTCTTTTCTTCTAGGATGCTGACGCCCTTCTTCGTGTAATATATCTCTCGATATGAGTCTAGTGTATAAATCGTTGGAGAGACGAGTGGTTGGGCAATCGAGAGAAGTTATATTTCGAAACAGATTGATCGGAACATTTCTTTCTTTTTTTTTTTGTTTCTATTCGGTTGATCAGCGACAGGTGATAAGATCTGTTACTTAACGAGTCGTATTCTTATCAAAAATGATAATGATGATGATTATGATTATTATTGTAAGACCAACGAGCAAAGACAATGAATTCCGTCTCGAATCGACATAAAGTGTAACGATGTTGATGAGAAGAAGAATATTCATTCATAGATCGATAGATATAGCGTGATAATTGAGTTGTTTGTTTGTACCTTCGACTAGATTATGTCTAATTCAATTGATTCAATTAATCATATGTTACACTTTTATTAGTAAATAATAATATTCATTCGATATCAAACTCAAATCGAATCACATCGAAATCGATCGTATTTTTTTCTTAAAGCTTGTCGGATTATATTAGTTTTCTTTCTCATTTTCTTTCTCTCTGGTGCGTGTATACATCGCTTTTTTCTTCTTCTTCTTCTTCTTCTTCTTTTTTTTTCTTTTTTTTTTCGTCATGTTTTCTTTATATTGCGTATTGGTTATTTTCTCGATAGACAAAGCAGTTTTTTCTCCCCTCTTCTTCGTGTTTTTTTTTGTATAAATTGAAGCTCGAAGCTGTCTGTCGTTCATCTTCATGATCAGAATCATTTAATCTTGAGGAAATCGTGGATCTTCTGTCTGTCTGTTGTTCTCAGTGAATGTGTCAATTGTATCTGTATGTTACGTTTGACAAGGCATTCATTGACATGACCTAGACACGACTAAAATGAACTTAATTGTTCCTTGTGTGTTCTTTTCTTATTGTCATATGTTCCAACTCAACATATATATATATATATACACATACATACAAACAGATAAGACGTTGACAGAATCTAAACCTATAACGTAATCAATGATTATCTTCTACGTAAATGCATGTACAACAATCATCGTTCGAGCAAATTCTTATCTTTGTCTCAATGAAAACAAATTCTTGATGATCGTCGTCGTCGTTTGTTTCGATTAAATGATTTGCTGAAGAGATCTTGAGAAAACCAATTGACAAGAGAGAAAGAGGAAAAGGAAAAGAATATGTGTTGCATTTGATTGTTTGTGTAATGACAAAGTAAATCGAAGGTGTCAATGTTTAGTTAATTGATCTTACATTCGTTAATAGTCTCGCGGATTCTGTCTCACGAGACACAGAGACGAGCTCGAAACAGACCAAAAACGAGCAAATCAATTAAAGAACTCGAAGTCTAAAAATAGGTTAAAGAAAGAAAAATAAGCACGCTCTTCTTCGCCATTAGTCTATTCAGAAAATATAGAAAAGAAATTTCTTCGTCTTCTACTTAATATCCTCGAATACACAGAGAATAGAAGAAGAAGAAGAAACAACTGCTAGTTTTTCATCCGATTACAAAATTATTCTTCAATAACAATGAACAAGACACAGATCATTAGAAATCGATATAGAAGAAACAGAGAAAGAGTCGAGATCCTAATGTTATTAGATGTACCAGAGGCAAACTAAATGACATGATGCGTGATGGAATGAGTGTTATACGAACAGAAGAAAAACGCCAAAATCATTTGTCATTTGCAATAAAGATCATTTCTCTTTTGCCTTCGCTTTTTTTACATGAATATATTTGATATGACGAGAGAGAGAGATCGAATGTTAGAGCCCTTAAGCTATTCGAGACTTCATTCGTTGGATTCACTAACATTTTCACTATCAAATAAAATCGATTATCGAAACACGAAATATATTTTTTTTATTTGATAAGACTAAATAACAGCAAACATATTGATACAAGTGTCTAACTAAATCATCCGATAATTTCGTTTTTTTCTTCTTCTTCATCTTCGTCTAGAGCAAAAGACGTGTCGTGTTAATATTCAAATTTGATCACGAATAAGTCCCTTGACTATCGAATCGAATAGAACTTAATAATATTTTGATGAAAAACAAATCTGCACCTGTTCATCAAGGGGAAAGAGAAAAAAACGGAGAGTAATATTGATTTGACAATTGACAAATCCGATTTGTAAAGGAAAAAAATGAATTCGCTGATTAAACTTCCGTTAATCGCGAACTTGATCAATACGTCGATGAGTGACATCTACCTATGATTCAACGACAACAAAAACAAGCGATTTCAAAAAAGATTCATTTCGAATATTTTCTTATTCGAAATTCGGTAAACCAAACCGAAAAAAAAAGAAACGAAGGTCACAATTGAAATTTTGATTTGTTGTAAATAAATATCAAATAAACGAAAGACAGTTGGTTGGCTGAACCAATCGGTCACATACGTCGTGTCATTCTCTCTCTCTCTCTTTCGTTTTTTTTAATCATCACACAGATACGTTTTTAGTTGACCTTGTTGTAAAACGAAAAAGAATGTCGTCAATTGCCGCTGATCGATTACGTTCGGAGATCCAAATGATTCTTCAAAACGCCGATCTCAATACATTATCATCGAAAAAAGTTCGACAAATGCTCGAAGAAATCTTTCAATGTGATTTAACTGAACGAAAGAAAGAAATCGACGATATTGTCATGGCAGAAATTACGACACGAGACATTCAACCCATCGCAAATATTCAAACACAACGAAGTTTATCAACTGAACAACGACCAACACAAGCAGATAATGACAATTCATCGTCGTCGATCGACAGTCAACAACAAGAAAATCGACCAACACCCAAACGAACAACGACGACAACGACGATGCCCTTGAAAATCGAACGACGACGAACTTGTTACAACAAAGAATTAGATATTAGCGATCAGTTAGCTGTTGTTGTTGGCGGACATCGAGTATTTGACTTTCGTTAGTTTGATGCTTTGTTTTTAAAATTGATCTGTTTTAGATGCCAAGATCAGAAGTTGTCAAACGAATGTGGGTTTATTTTCGTGAACATAATTTATTAGTAAAACTCGTTCGATTGAATGTTCAAATCTATTGAATTGTTTTTCATTTTTAGGATCCAATTAATAAACAATGGGTTAATTGTGATGAAACATTGGCTAGATTATTCGGTACGAACATATTTCAACGATTTTCTTTTTCGATTAAATTAAAAATGTAAAATTTAGGTCGACGACGAGTCCGAGCATTTGGAATGTTAAAAGATTTAGCTCGACATATGAGCGATCCTGACAAACAATAACGACTTCTATTTTCTTACGTTTTCATCGAACTTGTGATCAGTATTCATAATCAACATATTTAATTCGTTTTCAATAGACTTTTGTTTTTTGTCGTAGTTTGTCACATATATTATGTGTGTTTGTATATACATTCGATGTTTTTTTTTCTCATTTGCCGATCAATAACCTGATTTGTTTTAGTTTTTTTTTCAATATGACGTAGATATTCGTTTTGTTTTTCTCAGGAATAATAATTCAATTCAATTTTGTCAAATAAAAAATATCGTGTTTTGTTTTCATTTCAGACCATGGCGCGACGTTTATTAGTTCTATTTTTGATAACATTAACAATCTTAATATGTAGAATCAACAGTCATGGTCATGGTCACAGTCATGATCATGGACACGGGCACGGACATGCGCACGATCACGGACATGGACATGGACATGGACATGATCATGGTCATGGTCATTTCCATGAAGAACCACCATCGTTTAAATACTCTCGAGAAGCCAATGAAGCTCATCATGGTCATGATCATGATCATGGTCATGGACATGGACATGGACATGCGCATTCAGATGAAGAGAAATACAGTCCTCCTCATTATAATGAAGGAAGTGATGATGATGAGGGTGATGAAGAAGTCCCGTTTTCTGTGATGTCTTGGGCCCTTTTATCGACACTTGGCATTAGTATTGCTCCTGTAATCATTCTTTTATTTATTCCTGTGACAAATAGTCCTCAACATCAATGGATTTTAAAAATCTTATTAAGTTTTGCATCAGGTGGTTTGTTAGGCGATGCATTTCTTCATTTAATTCCTCACGCAATGTCGTCACATGGCAGCGATGAAAAGGGTCATGGTCATTCTCATTCTCATTCGCATGGCGAATCTCATGATCATTCGGCTGATATTCACATTGGTTTGAATATTCTTTTGGGCATTTTTCTTTTTCTTCTCGTTGAAAAATTCGTTCGACATGTCAAAGGTGGCGAACATTCGCATGGTCATTCGCATAATGTTGTTGAAAAACAACACGTATCTGACGCAGAAGAGGATGACAACGACAAGAAAAAGAAATCACCGAAGAAAACCAAACCAAAAACAGGTTCGATTTCATTTTAATCGAGCACAAAAAGAAAGAAATTCGATTGTTTTAGCAGCTGCTGCTGTTGCTGTTCCAGCAAGTGAAATTAAAATTTCGGGTTATTTGAATTTATTTGCTGATTTTCTACATAATTTCACCGATGGATTAGCCATTGGTTCGACATATTTACTCGGACGAAAAGTTGGTGCAATCACAACAATGACGATATTCTTTCATGAAATTCCTCATGAAATCGGTGATTATGCCATTTTAATTCAAAATGGATGCAGTCGAAAAAAAGTTCGATGAATAGACTGAAAAATTTTCTTTTTCTCAATGATTCTCTCGATTGAATTTAGGCAATGTTCTTACAATTGACAACAGCTATTGGTGCTCTACTCGGTTGTTTAGTTGGCCTTTTATTTCACTCAATCGGCACACAATTATGGGCAACTCAAACGTTTTTACCGATCACAGCCGGTGGTTTTATTTATATTGCAACAGTTAGTGTTATTCCCGAATTATTGGAAACCAACGGCGGATTGAAACAATCGATCTTAGAAATGCTCGCTTTGATTGTCGGTGTTCTTATTATGGTTGCAGTGGCTATCTACGAATGAAAGACAAAAACTAAATAAATAACCCGTTTTTCGTTTTTTTCTTTTTATCTAAACTCAAAATAAAATATTTCAAAAAAACAAAAAAATTATTTAATAATTATATTAACTTTAATATATTCTTTTCAATAGGCACCTGTTGCATTTTGTTGTCAAGGCTTTTCTCTTCATTCGATTTATATTTTCATGAGTCATCGTTGTTTGTTTGCAATGAAATTGAAAATTTTCGTTAAACGATTAAAATGTTTCGGCATCGTCGATTTGTTTTAATCTTTGGTTTAATCGTTTTCGTTTTGATAATTCGAAAACGATCTGATCGTTGTGTTGAATCGAATCGTGAATTTTATTTGAATATTGTTTATATAAAAGAATTGAATGTTTTATATTGTGATGTACCAAAAGCAGCATCGACAAATCTTCGACGTGTTTTATTAGTTCGTTTGAATCAAACGAATAACTTTGATGATCTCGATCGAAAACAGATTTGGATCGATCAAAAACGTTTCTTTGAAAAATATTATTTAACTCGACACTCGCAGGATTTATTCGACAATGAAAATATCTTGAAATTTATCATTGTTCGTCATCCATTTCGACGTATTTCTTCGGTTTACAATGATAAATTTGTCAATAATCATTTTGATGACACATTATCCGGTTGGAAACAACTCGAAGAAGAGATTTTAGTCGAAATGAAAACCAACGAAAGTCGATTAACAATTCGACGAAATGAGATTCGTCTAGATTTTCGTACATTCGTTTTGTATATAATCAAATCGATTGCAGAAAACCGATCGATCAACAGTCATTGGGAACGAATCTCGTCTCGATGTGGATTTTGTTCGCTTCGATTTAATTCGATAATTAAAATCGAAAACTTCGAAAATGATCAACAAATTCTAATGAAATATTTAACAGCAAATCAACTGAATTTTCCATCGAAAGAACTCGATTCCAATTCGAATAAACAACAACAATCTCTTGATGATTATCAAGTATTCGAGTTATTTCGAACGACAATTGACAATGATCAACAATTTCGAATTCTCATCGATTATTATCGAACAGATTTTCAATTGTTCAAATACGTTTTACCACAAATCTGATTCGCTCAAAATAATCGACATTTGATGAGCTGAAATCATGACAAATACGTATTTTGTTTCTCATTAAATATGAAACCAAAAAAATAAAAATAAAATTGTGAATTGACAATTAAGTGAAGACGCACTTTAAGTAAATCTAGCAAAAGATGATTAAAATCTGTAAGTACAAGCAAGATAAAAACGTGTTCATTATTCAAGATATGAGAATAATCATTGCTCAATGAAATTCTGCACGATTTATTTTGAAAAGAAGAAAGATTTGAACAGACATTTCTCTTACGTCAAGAAAGAATTTCCTTTTTAATATCTCTTTCAGTGATTATCAAAGCTATTCAGTAGGAATTGACTCTTTTCAAGACAATTCACATAGAAAATAAAAAGAAACTTTCTCTTTTTTGACTATTGAGACAAATATTTGTGTAGCGTTTAATTAGCTTGTTCTTTTTGAAAATAAAAATTATTAATTTAGTCGCGAACGAGTTTTTGTTCTACTTCTGAAATGAGCCCATTCATAAAACGAGTGAGAAATGCACGTAAAAAGAAATCTTCCTGTCGGATTGAATATCCTGCTGAAGTTTTTTTTTTTTATTTTCTCAAACGACGCGTTCAATTAAATGAGTGATGTTTCAGTAGACGAGGATTTTTTACATTGCAATTATGATGATGAATGTTTTTTTCCTTTCCAATTAGGAAAATGTTACTTTCAAATGGATCAACAAAATTAGTCATTGAAAAATGGTTTATTCCGATGGATGTCGTGATGTTAATTTCGACAAGTTTCGTTGTTTTCGTTTCGTTTATTTCGTTGTTAATTCTTATTTTTACCAAAACAAATCGTTCGATTTTAACACTTCTCATTTGTAATTCGTATTTATCTGAATTAATGTTTGCATCCGTGATGTTTAGTATGGCGAAATTTTCTCTATTAAACGATTTGAAAGAGATCGAATCGAAGGATTCTCTTTGTGTTTATCGTGGTTATTTGAGTTACACATTTTCAGCCGTTCGAAGTCATTCGTATTTATTACAAAGTCTCTATCGTTATTTTCATATTAAATGTCCAACTCATTCGTTTTGTCAATCAGCTAAAAAGCCGATTTTGTTAATAATCTTGAGTTGGATTCTATCGATTGTACATCCATTTCCATTTCTATTTTCGAATCAAATCGAATACGATGCCACGAATCAAGTTTGTCATATGTTGTTTGAAAAGAAATTTTCTATATTTTATACCTGTTTTCTATCGTATTTAAATCCGATTGGTATTATAATTTTCATTTATTTTAAATTAGTTCGTTATGTTCAACGAATGAGTCAAGTTGTAACGCCTGTTAATCAATTATTACGAATAAAACGCGAATTTCAAATGGTTCGTCGAATTGTAATGTTGATTATCGTTCTTGTTACACTTGGTTTACCGTATACAATCTTTTTTTCGATGTCATTTTTTACGTCTCCACCGAAATATCATTTTCGTATTGCATTTTTCTCTGTCGATCTGTCATTGGCATTGGTCATCATTGCTCTATTTCAATTTACCGATCCAATTAGTGAATTTCTCAATCGATTGTACAAAAACTAGATTCTTTTAACGTTTCATTGTGAATAAAACAACAGTGTTTACAGACTTTGGATATATTTTCACGTTAACAAAAGAAAAGACTGTGAAAGAAGAAAATATAAAGGTCACAACGTGTCTTTATATTCCAACGGGTAAAAAAGAAATCGATTTTTAATCAAGAATTTCGATTTAAAATGAACTGAAAATGATATCAATCGATTCGTCTCAATTTTCTCTATCGATCTATGAAAAAATATTTTTCAATCAAAATGATTTTCAAAGCGAAAATTCGAAAACAAGTTTGACAAAAAACCCATGTTGTTCGTTACTGTTGATTTATTCGACGAGTTTTCCATTGATTTTTCGGAGAAATTCAAGTGAATTTTATATCAAATGAACGAGCAAAGAATTCTCTATGAACTCATAAGAAATTCTTTCAAATCGAATAAAAAATTTCCGGGAGATTTCATAAAATATTACGAAAATCTCTTTAGTTCACCGATGTTTTTTTCACTTTTATCGAAAGAAACCTAACGAATTTTTCTTATATCTTCAAATTTTTTTCAACAATCTTATAGAAAAAAAAGTTCTCTATTCATCCATCAGATTACTTTCTCGAAATTCGACCAAATTCATGTCGAAATCTCTTAAATACTAAAATAGATTCGAATGAAAAATGCCGTTTGTCCTACACGAAACACAGGAAAGGAAAGAGAAAGACAACAAAGACATGACCTAAGTGAGAGTCGATAGTTTTCATGTGGCTATATATATCGACGATTAACCGTCAAACAATTCATATAACAAACTTAAGCAACAGCGTAAGGTAAATCAATCGATTTTTCTTGTTTTTCAAAATTCTATTTTCTGTTTTTGTTTCACAGAGTTCATTCTCTTTTCAATTTTCAATTTTACCAAATCAAATTCTCTGCAATTTTAACCCAACAGTTCTCATCAGAACTTAAGATCAAAATGGCCGAAAATACAAACGCTCAAGTTTCAACCGTTCAAAACGTTCAATCGAATTCACCAAAAAAAGTGAAAAAAACAACAACAAAAAGCAAATCAGCTCATGGTTCATCGCACCCAAAATATTCCGAAATGATCAAAGCCGCACTAAAAGCTTTGAACGAACGTAGCGGAAGTTCACGTGCTGCAATTCTCAAATATGTTTTGGCTAATTATTCACTCGATCCCGCTCAAGCCAATCAACATCTCAAATTAGCTCTTAAAAACGGCGTCAAAGCTAAAGTTCTCAAACAAACCAAAGGCAGCGGTGCAAGTGGCTCGTTTAAATTAAACGAAAACGCAACCAAAGTCGCCAAGAAGAAATCGAGCAAACCAAAGAAAGCTAAATCAGCAACAGGCGCAGCCAAAAAGAAAACATCGAAACCAAAATCGAAAACAACGAAAAAAGCCGCCGCTCCCGCCAACAATTCAGCTGCAGCACCAGCCGCTGCCGGAGGAGCCGCTGCACCAGCAACAACAGCAAGTGCAACGACCAAAGCTAAGAAAGCTAAATCACCCAAAGCTGCTAAACCAAAAGCTACAGCTGCAGGCAAAGTTAAAAAAGTTAAAACATCGAAACCAAAGAAAGCAGGTGCCGCTAAACCAGCTGGTGCAAAGAAAACTGCAACGAAAAAAGCAGCCAAACCAAAAGCTGCCAAGGCAACTACACCAAAAAAACCCAAATCAACAGCCGCTAAGAAACCAGCTGCAGCTAAACCAAAAGCCGCCAAACCAAAAGCTGCAAAAAAAGCTGCTTCACCAAAAAAAGCCGCTAAATGAACAAATCAAACGATTTATTCAAATACAAACAAAAAAATCCAAATAAAACGTTCAAAATTCATGTAGTTCGTAGTTGTCAGATATATTTCGTTTTCGTTGTTCTTTCGAATATCTCTCTTTGTGTGTTGTTTTTTTTTCTTTGTTGTTGAACCAAAATTCATATCTGTGTATTACTATCAGAGAATTCAAAAACATACATATTCTTGTGTAGTTTAGATTAAACAATTACTTTTGGTTTTTTCTCGAAATAAAATAAACATCAACTAATTCAAATCAATTGTCTTTTCTCTCGAACGAACGAATCAAGTCGAAGGTCAGAGAGCGAACAATCACTTTATTGGAGAAAAATCAATTGAAAAAGAAAAGAAATGAAATGAAACGTTTTTACGAATCAATTGGGAGAGTATTGCATTGAATTCTATTGACAAGACCCGTTCGTTTATTTCGTTGAATGTCATTGATTTGAATTCGAACTAAACCATTGGCATTCTGTTGACTATCGAGAAGTCTTAAATCTTCGATAATTCGATGAGTTCCATAGTAATTATGTCGAAGAACATCGTCTTTGAACCCGTGACCTAATGTTATGCATTCAACGTCATTAACCAATACGGTGTGACCTTTGTCTAAAGCAAAACTAAATACTGATTCGCAGATGATATCCGTCGATGGATGAATCGAACACGGATGAACCCATTGAACGCCATTGAGACGAATTGGATGCCAAGGAGTGATGATCAAACCTGAGTCAAACTAAAAAACGATTTCGTTGTTTTGAACGAAGAAACAAGAAAGAGAGAATACGAACAAGAACCATCGGCGATCGAGGTTGTTGATACATTGTTTGCACAACATAACGAACTTGTCCACCATGAGGATACAATTGATCACCACGTTGGATATCTCTAACGAATTTAATCGATCCATCGAGAAGTTTGACTGTACATGATCCATGAAAACACACACCATTACTATTATTAAATGCAGACATGGAAATCGGTGTCGATGGTGAATCGTAGGAATGTGCAATGCTTTGAACAGGTGCAGGTAAACCGCAAAAGATCGAGTCCATTTCATCTCGAACTTTATCGAACAATTCACCTTTTCCGTAATGTTGAACGCCGGGATCTTTGAAATTGTTGCACAATTCATATAAATGTGCGTTGGCGAGACTTGGAAGATAATGTCGGCCCCATTTATGAAACCATTCGAGTTTGCAAAGAGCTTCTTGAACTTGTCCAGTTAGATCTTTGAGAAGATCAGCGAGATATTCATCATCTGTCGCGTGATTTTCGATATTTTGTTGTAAAATTTGTAGATCATTGAATATATTTGGATCGTTGGATTGAAGTGCATTACCAGATTGTAAAGCATATTCACGTTTTTGTCGAATAAAGTGAACTAATTCTAATCGATGTTTTTGTTGATTAAAAACTTTTTCATTTGCTTCAATTTTATTGATCAGTTTCGTTTGTTTAGTTTTTTGTCCAAAAGCTGATTGATAATCAAGAGTTACGTTTAAATTCTCGAATTGTTCGAAACTCATTGGGACAACGACATTTTTTGTTTGACCGAAGATCAACGAACCCAAATTGAGACGCAAAGTCTTCGGAGTTTCACTTTGATTTTCCTTGGTAATCGGAAAAAAACAAGATTTTAGTAATTTAAAGCGCTTAGCAGATTTCGATACTTTATTTTGATTGTCTTCTTTTGAATAATTGGCCAAATAGATCGATGATTGATCGATATTGGCTTGTGGATCTTCAATTGTCAATTTGATATTCGTTGCAACAGTTGTTAATAAATTCGAAATCGCATTGACAAAAACTGTTCCAACAAAAGTTCCATCGGGAATGAACGCATAAGAACCTGAATTTCCGATTCGAGCGAGATCATCCAACAGTTGACTATCTAACGTATAACCAAAACCGAATGTATTCACCGAACAAGTAAAGTTCTTTTGCTTTTTATATTCTTCTAAAGCAACTAAATGTCCACCTGTAGGAATTTCTGTTGGATCGCCATCGGTCAATAGGAAAAGAGCAGCATTGGAATTATTTGTTCGTTGCTGAGAAGATAAAACATCTAAACCTGTTTTTAATCCGTCCCAAAGATTTGTTGAGCCAGCTGTTCGAAGTCCTTCGACTTTTTGTGTCGCAAATTGTCGTCCTTGATCGTCCATTGGTTTCAATTCGAAGACAATTTTAGCTCGATTATCAAATGAAACTACGGATAAACGATCGTTTTCTGTCAATGAATTGATAATTGTTTTCAATGCATGTTTAGCTATGTCTAACTGGGAAAGACCACTTCGTTCAATTTTATCTCCACTTTGAATGTTGACTTCCGATGACATCGAACCTGAGATGTCAATTACACAACAAATATCACAGCCAGCACGAATACCAACACTTTCATTGGATTTGATAGTTAGAAGAGCAGAATCATTTAACCAACTCGTTGTTATTTTTAAATCAAACGAATTTTGTTCATTAGTCGTATTTGTATCGACCATGTTTTTTTGTTTTTTTTATCTAAAACGCAAGCAAATAGGAAGAAAATGTTTGTCGGTATTTTGTTTTGGTTTTCTTTTTCGCTTTCTTTTATACGAATAAATTTCCAAAGCATGACGCAGTTGACATGTTTTTTCTTCTTCTGTCGTCATATTCAAAATAAAACATTTTTTTATTCCAAAGAAAAAAATTCGTCACTGTGTTTGTCCCCGTGATGTCATTTAGATTGTGTTTTTTTCCATAAGAAAAATGAGATGAAAACAAACAGCAATAAAAATAGAAACGTAAATCGATTAGATTAATCGTTAAAAGAAAGAAAACATATCTAATTTGATTTTAATTGCTAATTAGTGTTACAATGTGTATAGGTAATGCGTCGTTTTATGATTTTTTTTGGTATCCATATATCTTAATGTAATAAATTGGGAAAAATATTGTCGAAGACTACTAAAAAAAGGTTTCTTCTCTTCTCACTGAAGAAGTTATGAGATTCTAGTATCAGTATAAAGCCGTAGATAAACAAAAAAAATCAATATTTCTATTTCTAACAAGATAAAACCAAAGATGCAAAGATAAATAGATCAAGAGTAAAAACGGAACAACGACTGTTTCAGAAAGTTTTACTAGTATTTTGTCAAAATAGACTAATAATTTGAATACATTGGCTATAACAACATTAAATTAAAGTTGAAAAAAATTCTTTTAGCAAGTAGTAGTGGGTTAATCACGTTTAAACACCATGCTGTTGTAACAGTTTGATAAAACAGGTGCTGTTTCCATAGAAAAAGATGAATGTGAGTGTGTTTTCTTGAAGTCGATCGTAGAACTCGTACTAAAACCAAACTAATCGCCCAGACATTTCCAAGAACAAAGAAGGCGAGAATCACAGACAATGATATGTAGATCAATGTGTTTTCAAGATCGAAAGGAGTTGTTGACTGTCGAATACACTCTTATCCGATCGTTTACGCACGGTCCAATACGATCGTAATATACTTAATTTTCTGAACGAATCGTATTTTGAAGTTGCTAAAAGATATTTCATTAGCTAGATTTTCTTATTTCATGTTGAGTCAAATTTATATTGTTTTAATGCACATTATGTGTTTTCTTTCTCTATAATTTATGTTTTTTTGTCATTCAGTTTTGCATTTCACACATTTCTCGAGGAAAATTTTTCGAAGAGAATTGAGAAAAAGCATTATAGAGTCCTCTATCGAGTTTGTCATTGAGTGGGTGTTCTTGAAACTAAAACTACATTTTTTTTTCTTTTCTCATTGAAGAAAAAAAGATGAGTCATAGTCAAGATGGCTCGTCCTTGGGACATCTGGTTTGCATCGTATTTTTCATTATTTCCATTTTGTGATTGAAAGCATCAATAAATAGAGGTAAATCTCTCGTTTTATTTGCTGATTTTGTTTCTACTTTGAAGTAACGAATAACGATAAGATAAGAAAAAAGAATGTAACCTTGAATAACAATTTAATAAACGCACAAAAAAAAAGAAAAGAAAAATGAGAGAATTTTCATATATATTGAAAAGAGAAGAAAAAAAATGCGAATCTGATTTAGATAAGATGTAATTTCTGTGGTTGAAATGGCCTTATCAAACGATCGAATCCATTCGTCAATCAACGAATATTCTGTTTTATTTAAAGCTTGTGAACAAGGCGACTTACAAACGCTCGTCAATATTTTAAACAATGTTTCAGCTCAAGATATTTGTTTGATTCGTGATGAACAACAAGCGACACTCGCTCATTATGCATCACGTTCCGGTCATATTCCTATTTTAGAATATTTTATCCAAAAAAAACACATCGATCTAAGTAAACTACGCACTGAACACGGTGCAACGTGTGCACATGATGCTGCGGTTTGCGATCAAATTCAAGTTCTTCATTTTTTACTTCATTATCATCAATTAAATCCGTTGAAAACCAGTCAATCCTTTGAAAAACTTCGTTGGAATGAACAAGATCAGCATGGCAACACGCCATTACATCTTGGTAACCAAACCGAAATCCGATCTTTTTTTATTTCTCGAAATTGAAATCTGTTTTCAGCTGCATCTTACGGTTCAATCCGATGTCTTCGTTATTTACTCGAATATGAATCCGCCGACAGTCACATAAGATCTTACAATGGTTTCCAACCGATTCACTATGCCAGCGCATCCGGCCACAGTGAATGTGTGAAATTCTTATTAAATTTTGCACCCGATACTGTCAATGAACAAACAACTGCTTTGTTAACACCGATTTATTTGGCTTGTCAAAAGGGTTCTTTAGAAACAGCTCAAATTCTAGCTTCACGTGGTGCCAATTGCAAATTACGAGACGAAAACGGTCTCAATTGTTTGCATGCCGGTTGGATTTTTTTCGTTTTTTCTCTTTTCTTTTCGAATTTTAATCGGTTGTTTCAGCTTGTCAAAATCCTGAATTGCATCTTGTTCAATGGCTGGTAAACACTTGAGTGTTTCATTGTTTTTAACTTCTAAAAACGAATTGAATTTAGGTGGAAAGACAAAATATGAATGTTAACGATGTTGATTATATGAATAATAGTTCACTTCACTATGCAGCTGCAACGGGAGATGCGTTGTTACTCGTTTATTTGTTAGATCGAAATGCTCAAATCTTCATTTCAAGCACAGGAAATAGTCCATTGCATGTGGTTCGAATTCTATTTCAATTGAATTTTTTGTCTTTTTATTAAAACCAAAAACTTGAATTTAGGCAGCTGAAAATGGTCACGCGAAAGCATGTGCAGTTTTAATTGAACGAGCTCATTGTTCAGTTAAATTATTGAATAGTAATCATATGAGTCCAATTGATTTAGCGGATTATTATAATTATCCGTCTCTTGCCCAACAACTTCGTGTTTATGAAAATATTCCATTGAATTCCAATAAATCTTCCAAAACAAGTGAAAAAATTCAGTTAGAAAACGCTCGAATCGTTCGTTTAGTTGTTAAAAAACGAAATGTTTCTCGTTGTGATGCATCGAATCAAGTCACTGAAGATGAATTCTTGTCGAATCACGAGATTTATCCGACAAAACCCATGCAAAATCATCGTTTCGATATTTCTGAACTTCGTGCACAAGTTGAAAAACACGAGGCCACTCGAAGAGACACGAGAGCCAATTCTACTGATCCCGATGGAAATGTTCTTCTGCATAGTATCGATTCATTGAATCAATTAAGTGAAAAGAAACGTATCAAATTACCTGCACAGGCTTATGCACCTTGGCTCAGGGCGACGAATATGTCACCCGAAGCTTTTCAAAAAGAAATTCAGTAAGTGAACGAGTTTTGACAATTTTCGATCAAAAGATAAATGATTGTTGTTGTTCTTTCGAATCAATTATTTATAGGAGATTTTTGGTATGTAGACTCACGACAATTATATAAGTTCTGTTTTTTTTTTGTTATTAAATAATTTCTAATATTGACACGTTCTTTGCATGACTATTAATCAAATCGGGAGAGACTTTTTCGTTTGTTTTGGATATTTGAATTGCTTTTCTTTGTTTCGAATAGGAAAGTTGGATCAAATTTACGTCGAGTTCGTCGTGATAGTAAGACTTGTCAATTTTATTATTTATTTTGATAATAAAAAACTAACCAATAGGTTTATTAAACAATGACAAACGAGAATCAGTTGCTTCCGATCGACGATCCCGACAAAGTCAATCCGTTGGACCAGTTATTCGAACATCGAATATCAGTCAAAATGATTCGCAATCGAATTCCGAAGCGGAATTAAATGTTAATCAAAATGGGACTCAATGGAAACCAACTGGATTTCAAGCTGTAAAATCCTTTTCAATTGAAATTGAATTTCAAGAAAAACATTTTTCTTCTATTTTCAGCGTCCAGCTCCAATTCCAATATCAAAATCACATCAATTTATCGGTGGTCCAGCTCGAACTCGCGAACGTCCCGAATGGCAACGTGCGTTAATCGATCGTCGTCGATTAGCCGATAATTCAATGAACAGTGACTCTTAAAAATAACAAAACAAAGATCTAGTCGAATAAATGTCTTCTTCATTTTTTGTTTTCGAAATAAAAGTCAATCGAGAAAATTTCATCACAATTCTTTGTTCGCAATCTGCCGACATCTTTTTTTTATGGCTTTCGTCATTCAGTTTGCATTTGACACGTTTCACAGTCAATGGTTGTTCTTTGAAAAAACACTTCCTTTGCACACGAAGAAAACGAATTTTTAAGATGAGCACGTTTCGTCTCGCAACAGTCAATGCTCATTCCTTTCGCAATCCATCAACAGGGAAGAACACCTGTGAAGAATTAGCGTCGATTTTGAAGCCTTTTAAACTCGATTTGATTGCTGTTCAAGAAATAATAGAAAATAATAGTTGGAAAAGGTTCTGTGAACTTGTTGATTTGCCATATTATCAAGTTGGACTACCAGCTGGAAGCTATCTTGGAAATGGTTTTGCATGTCGATATCCAATTCGAGAATATTCAAATCAACGAACGACAGATAAATGCAAAAATGAAACACGAGGATTTTTACAATGTGTTTTTGATGCAACAGAAGATTCATTTCTACACAATCGAACATTTGCTGTGACACATTTAGATCATTTAGATGAAAAGAATCGATTGAGACAAATCAAAGAATTCGATCCATTGAAAAAGAAAATCGATGTTCTTCTCGGAGATATGAATTCGCTTTCTGAAAATGATTATTCAGATGAATATTTCGAAGAAAATATTCGGCAATTAAGACAAAAATCAAATTGGGAACCGCCATTCTTTGATTTAACAAATTTCATAACTAAACAATTGAATTATCGAGATGCATTTCGATTGAAAAATCCTGATTTAAAAGATGAAAAAGTTGTAACATGTCGATTTCATACGCGAATTGATTATATTTATTTAAAACCCAACGAAAATGATTCGTGGAGTTTAGAAGACTGTTTTATTATCAATACATCGAATGTCACCGATCACAATGCAGTTTTTGCTTCTTTTCAAAAAAAAGATTAATCAAATTCAAAATTTTTTTTACAAAACACAAAAATAAAAACACCGGAATTTGTTCGTTTTTAAGAATTTCTTTGAACGACACTTGATTGTTGTTGTGATTGATTATCGCCTGTAGGTTCAGTATATTTAGGCTTTTTCGTATAAATACAAGCTGTTTCCGAACCTGCTCCTGAATTTCTTGGATTAAAATCCACGTAATCATCGACTTGAACCGCTGTCGCCGCGTTTGTTCGGTGTTGAATTGCCTGTCGAGCAACTAAAATCAAAGGAAAAACAATTTTATTCTGTTGAATTTTGATTCGATTTAAACACCTTCATCAAGTAAACCGATTCGTCTTAAATATTCTTCAACACAACGATTGACTAAAACATATTGATCCTAAAATTGCCAATTCAGAAATTGTCGAATTAAATTTGTCAAATTTCTACTTTTGTTTGAACCATTTTCGCTCGATCTTGTCTTAATTGATAAACAATTCCCATAACATCTAATTCCATATTGGAAATCTCGTCTTCTCGGTCGATTAAATGTCGAATGATATCAACAGCTATGTAAGTACCCGTTCGACCGACACCAGCACTTTACAAATCGAACAATTCAATATGGAAAATTCGTTTCTATGAACGTACCTGCAATGAACAACCATTGGTTTTAATAAATCATCTCGAGTGGGCTCAGCAGATGTTAAACCGTGATTATCAACGGTTTCGATGAGATCGAGTAAACTCGACCGATCGACAGTACTGAAATCAGGCCAACCAGTGAAATAGTAATGATAAACATGACGTTCTTCGTGGTCCTTTTACGAGACAAACAAAAAAAATAAAAATGATTCTTTGGATTTTTTTTTGTTTACATTTTTAACAGTTAAATGACGAATTTCAAGGTTTGAACTTGTTCGAATTTCGACTTCCAAGACTTCGACTGTAATACTATTGAATGACAAAGACTCATTTCGATTCTCAGGAAAATAACGAAAACATTTCGGCTAAAATGTCGAATATTTTTGCTTTTTCAATGAAAATCTATCAAACAAACCAATGGTTGTGATGGATTATGTGGATTTTTTTCTTCTGTTTTCGTTAACATAATAATTTTCAAAACGTCATATTGAATAACCATTTCCCAGAAATCTTCTGTTGTTTCTTTTAATGGTCCTTGAGACGCTATATATTGTCTATCACTATACAAACCCTATCGAAAACAAGAAAAACTTCGATTTTCGATTGATTTTTTTGTCAAATTCACCATGATTTCATTGGCATTGATATAATCATGTAAACGATGATCACCTCGTAGACGAACTGCTGTGTCATTCCCTTCAAATAGAACAAAAAACAATAAAAAAAAATAATGAAAAGATTTGGTTTTACAAGGTCCTCGAGCTGGAATATTTGCATATCGATTGTATTCAGCGAAATCAGGATCATAATCCGATTGACGAAATTGTGGAGATGTATTTTCTAATTCCTACAATTCAATTCATCTTTAAAAAAAAACAATAATAATTTGATTATGAAATTGACTTGATATTCAGCTTCAATTTCTTGAATATCATCACTTGTTAGATTAACATATCGATACAATGGTTTCGGTCTAAAGAAAACATGCGAATGTTTTTGGTTTCGAAAGATTTTCTTTTTTGAACTTTTTTCGTTCAATTTGATAGAGTGCCGGTGGCATTGTTACTGGTCTAGGAGAAGAAGAATTTTTCTGATAAAATCGTAGATTTGTTGGCGAAAAATGTTACCGAATATGTCTTTAAAAAAGAGAACAAAATAAGATGAAGACAAACTTTTAAATCTTTTCATTGCAAAGAATTACCTTCGTCGGCTAGATTTTTTACTTTTTTTTGACCTTCGCGATTTGATGGTAACGAAAATGATGATAGCAATTAGAACGGCAACAAAACTCAAAACACCAGCTAGAACATAGACCCACGAAGTGTCTTTTTCACTATCTGGACCTATGAAAAATATATTGACATCGATTTTTAATCAGAGAAAATCAATTGAATTGAAATTACCTTCTGCCATGAATCTGTCAGTGACAATTAGAGTACAACCAATGATTGTACAGCCAGCGATCAATAATCTATGCGAATTTTCATTTGACAGCAGAGAAATAAAGAAGAACTATTTGTACCTGAACTCGTTGTTGGTTGGTAATACATTGTTACAAGGAATTTCAGTGCTACATGTTGTATCAATGCCTAATCGGAGTGTAAAAGACTCATCGTCAGTAGTTCGTTCTATATTCAAAAGCAAACAACATGAGTGCAAATAATAATTAATAAAATCTATTGATTACCTGTTAAACCCTTGTTTAATGGATATTCTACAGCCATATAGTCAACTGATTCATCTTTTGTCGCGTTTTCATATGTTCCGTTTTTGACTATATCTGGACTGTCATTGGTGGCATCTGAAATATATCTGAGTTAATATCAATTTAGTCAAATAAAATAATCATCAATGATACTTTGACGAACATAAATTATATATTGGACAATAGGTCCATTCTCAGCATTGAATAGTGATCGTTTGATTTTAAACGTAGGTTTCGTAGGATCTGTTGGTTTATCAATCTTAACTGAAGTTGTGATTTCGTCTCCGGTTGGTCGCTCCGGTGCTAATATAAAATAAAGTATAAATGACATTGAAATGAAAAAGAAAGACGAGAAACAATGTATTTACCATCTTGTGGTGTTTCTACACTTGTCCAATTCGATGAAGTCGTATGTTTATTTGAATTGAGTTTTACCGTAAGATTGTAACTGAAAATAGTTCGAATAGATTTTTTTGAAAACGAATATCTGATTGTATTACTTTTTATAGGGATGAATATCATCATTCAAACTACAGTTAAAACTTGTTTTTCCTTCAATTTCTGCACGATTTAAAGTCTTCGCGACAGTTCCATTTTTGAGTATGTCGAATGAACTAATATATGAAGATTCATCGATTTTCCAGGAGATATAAATTGAACGAGATGATGTTTCTTTGGCACTCAGAATATATGGTTGAGGAGGACCTAAGCAAATGTTTCAAATTGTTTTTTTCTAATTCTTTGAAAAGATTGATATTTACTGATTGAAAGATTGTGTGGATGTGAAGAAACAGATAGATAACCATGTTTCACTGTTGTAAAAACACAAGAATAATCACAACCACGATCCCCAGAAAAACTAAATGTTGGTGAACAATGCAAAATTTCCGTGGAGAAGTTTTTACAAGGTAGTGTATTATTGGATACACTACAGTTAACTTCGATCGTTTTATAATCACTTTCTGGGTAGACTATTAAATTGAACTTTGTTTGATCGAAATCACGGCTTCCGTTATAATGCACAGGAAGTAAATCTATTTAAAAATAAATAGAAAAATAGAATTATTTTTTCAATTAAAAACTATTTATTTTACCCGGCAAAGTCAGATTGTATATAGAAGATAAATTATCTGAGAAACCTGACATTGAGGTTATACCATTACAATTATAATTCGTTCCTGAAACCATTGGGGATAATTCTATGGATATTTGACTGGTATCACTTGTTGAGGCAGTCGCTGTGACAGAATCAGGATGACAGATCATATTTGTTGAATTACAATTAATAGTAATTCTGCTATAATATCCTTCTGGACGTTGAAAATTAACGTTTGCTGTTCCATTTGTTGTGGTAGATGAGTTAAACTTCAAGTTTTTGACTACATCAAGATCTTGAGTAGACAAAAGTAGATTCACACGAAAAGAAGTCAAACAAAGTCATTCATACCTATTTCTAATGTTTTTTCCGTTGTCTCTTGTGGCCAAGTTGAACCGTTGTCTGCTATTAGGAAATCTAATCGAATAACCGTTACATTCAACTTCGAACCATGTACTACATTTGAACAACTATATTGACACTCATCTGTTTTCGTTCCATTTTTTGGTTGTGTGCGATCACATAGAAAATCAAAATATTTCGGATCCGCAATGTTTTTACAATCAACTATAGTAAAATTCGTTGTATTGTTATTAATATAACTGGCATTAAACTCAACCGACACATTAGTAAGAGGCAACGGTGCAAGTGTAATTATGTATGTTTGATTCTTCAGATTGGTATTACTATGAGTGCTACCGACAGAAAACTGATAATTGTGACCAGCTAATCCTACGATATCTGTACAAGTAATATCAGCTGTACTGAATGTACCATTTACTAAAAATTTAGAAGCGTTACAATTGCTACTTGTGTTCGTAAACACCGTTAAATGTAATTCGTGTACTGATGTACAGTTGTACATAATAGAACCTGTGAAATGCGTGCTCTCACGAACCCTTATGTTGATTTTATCTGCTAACTTATCAGGGCACGGTTGACCTATTGAGAAAACATTTATATCAATTAAATCAATTTTAGAATAAATAAATATATTTACTGGTTGTCGTTGTCAATGTCGTCGTTGTTATTGATGTTGCTGTTACTGTTGTTGTTGAAGCTGTTGTTGATTCTGTTGTTGTTGTTGTTATTGTTGTGGCTGTTGATGATGATGTTGCTGTGGATGTTGTTGTTGATTCTGTTGTTGATTCTGTTGTTGTTGTTGTTGATGATGATGATGGTGTTGTTGTGGATGTTGTTGTTGTTATTGTTATTGTCGTTGTTGTTGATGATGATGTTGATTCTGTTGTTGTTATTGTTGATGATGATGATGATGATGTTGCTGTGGATGTTGTTGTTGATTCTGTTGTTGTTGTTGTTGTTGTTGATGATGATGATGTTGCTGTGGATGTTGTTGTTGATTCTGTTGTTGATTCTGTTGTTGTTGTTGTTGTTGATGATGATGTTGTTGTTGTGGATGTTGTTGATGATGATGTTGTTGTTGTGGATGTTGTTGTTGTTATTGTTGTGGTTGTGGATGTTGCTGTAGATGCTGTTGGTGTTGTTGATGATATGACTGTAGTACTGCTTGAATTTTCGTCCGTTGGGGAATCCACTAGAATAAATTTGTTATAAGAAATAATAAGCAGTCTGACCACTTGATAAGAAATATAAATGAACACATGGGTTCACTCATTAAAAAATCAAATGTTCTGTACATTTTTTTTATTTAAATAATATCTGCGGAATATTGATATCTTGAGGGTGTAAATAACAACGTGAGATCATAGTCATATTTTCGTTATAGATAAGACAATGGTAAAATTGATAATGAAGTTGAGATTTAGCGAGACAGAAAAAAAATACATTAAATTTCTCAATAATGAGAATAATTACAAATACTCTTATGATCGGTATACTTCTGAGAATTGATAAAAAGTCAAATTTATATTTGTTAATGAATATATTCAAGAACTATCAACTACCGACTTAACCTATTTGAAGAATTAATTTCAGTTACCTGCAGATATTCCATTAAGATGTATAGCAGATATCTAAAGCAAGACAAAAAAAATAAGATATGCATATATATATATATATTGATAATAATGTTAAAAATTACCAATAAAATAGATTGAGTGAAGTAAAATAATCTGTGAATATTTGTATATTTCATTATTTAAATTGAAAGCAATCAACAAATCGAATAGATGTTCTTTGTAAAAAGTCTTTAAATTATTTTGATCACTAAAATAAAAATATAAAACTAAGTCGACAAGTAACTGTCGTTTTTCGTAAATAAAACAATGAAAAACTTTCGACAAGATTTTATCAAAACGAAAACTTTTTTATGTAGATGTTGGCTTTTTTTATCACGTGTAAAAGGACAAGAGAGAATAACTACGGTAGTAAGCAGAGAGAAAAAAAGGAAAAGGTAAGTTTAGTGGCAAGTGAAGTTAATATCAGAATGACAAGAGTATACACTCGAAAAAAAAAGAAAAAAACGAAAAGCCTGACATCGAATTTGTTTGTCTTGAATAAGCACAGACGTTGTGAAATAGATTTCACTCATTTTATCACTCGTTGTGTTACTTATTTTTCTTATCTTTATTTTTTGTCGACAATGTCATTTCATCTATCTTATGAAAAATATAAAAAATTCCATCAAATCAATATTTGCATTTTGTAAAACTCGAATAAGTCATAAATATAAAGAGTATAAGACATAAAATTATCGAATGCATAATTATATAAGCCGCAATGTTGTATTCAATTATTTGCTTTCGTCCCCAAAAAAAGTACTTATTCATCAAAGTACCGATGCTTTTATTTTCTTTTTCGATATTTGAAATTCGAATAAATTTTGTTAAATAAATCTCATCGATAGAATAAATAAAAGTTCATTCACAAGAAATTGAATCATCAAGAGATCAGCAGAACAAAAAGGAACTACTTGACAATAATATTGATAGTTTTCGAAACGAGAAGAAATTGCTTCGAAGAGATCCTGACAAAAATATGATTATTGCACATATTTGTGAAGAAAAATATTTGCACAACTATAATTTCAGTTTATTTTTCTCAAGGATTTACATTTGTATGTTCTTCGATTCTATATTCAGATATTCGATATCCACTTCGTCATCGTTTTTTTTCTTTTTTCTTTCAACTATATTCTACATATATTCGACTTAACAATATCATGAATATCAATTTTAATAGTCATGTAGATATCAGCAATTGGTTATTATTTCGTATCATATAGAGACAATTTTCATGTGGACTTTAAATTGAGATTACCAAAGAGAAAATTTATTATTTTTAAATATACTTATTCGTAGAGATCGTACAACAATATCAATGTTGAATATCGAAATAAATAAGTAACCAAAATGAAGCAGATAAAGTCACGATTTCAGTTTGAAATTCATCTTGTTTCTTATTTACACACAAAATCAGTCAAATAAAATAGAAATCAGAACAAAAATAAATAAAAAGTCTCTTTTGATAATTAAAAGTTACTGAAAAATAAAGATCATTAGATTGGATACAATGAAAAGAGATCTAACAAAATAGCTAGTTGAGGAGCAGCATGAAAATAAATATTCGTTATGTATATTGCATTTTGATTTGTGTATATTCATACTTCTATGCAGTTGTAGTTATAATTTCAGTTGCAGTTGTAGCTTCAGTTCCAGTTGTAGCTGTAGCTTCAGTTCCAGTTGTAATCGTAGCGTCAGTTCCAGTTGCAGCTGTAGCTTCAGTTACAGTTGCAGCTGTAGCTTCAGTTACAGTTACAGCTGTAGCTTCAGTTCCAGTTGTAATTGTAGCAGCTAAAAATGAAAGAATAAATAAAATTTAAAATTAAAAAAATATTGTAAAAGTTATATACTTGGCGTGCTAGTTATGATACTATTAAATTGACATATATTTCTCCATGCTAAAGGTAAACATATTGATCCTGTTGAACAACAAGAATTAACAACACAAATCGATGTATTTGATGAGCATTGATTTGTAGGGTTTTGACATGTTTCAACGATTGAACATAGAGCTGCTGGTGCATAATAAGTTTGATTATTTATTCCACGATATTCGAAACAAGGTGTCATCGTTGATTGACACGTATTATTACTATTACTCAAGGTACTAATGTATAATGGTAGTGAACAATTTGCTGATAAGTTTCGAGCAGAATGAGAACTGTTAGATAATGTAAATTTCATTTGAAAATTGTTTTCATCACATTGATAATTATTAGGATGTGTTGTTGTTTGACCTATCAAATATTCAATGAATTATTTGTATGGATAAAATAAGTTCGAAAAAAAGAACTAACTTCTGATACAGATGATAAAATAACTGAATAAGAGACTATTCAATACGTGCATCATCTTTATTCAATGTCATCAATCGAATGCAAACGTAAAAAAATTTCACATACCGATTTTATTTCAAATTACTTGCTGTTCACCTTGGTTTTTCTATTTGGTTGTGTAAATTGATAGTTTTACGTTATTTATATCAAAATCTGAATATCTTTACAGGAGAAGACATTTAAGTAACATATCAATATTGTCTTTGTTGTATAAACTCAATCTGTTGAAGGTTTAATGTGCTATTCCAATTGTTCTTCATAGGAAAAGTTGACCTTTTTTCTTGAAATGTACTTTTTTCTATTAATTTTTCATGATATTCCTAAGTATATTTTCAAAACGAAGCAAAAATAAAATTATAATTATTTAAAAGACAGAAAGTTGATTGTCACCTACGTGACTATGATTGACATTCAACTTCTACAATAGCTGATTATGGCATTTCATTGGGCCTTGTAGTGATAACTATTATTGGTGTATTCGCCACGTTTTTCAGTTCAAAAAAAGGACAAGAATTTGTTTATGAACGAATTATCGGTGTCTAAGTATTTTCTGTTGTTTACTCGGCGGAATGATTCTTTCGATAACAGTTGTTCTGATGTTTCAAGGGAGTTTTCTAACAAGTACACGAGTGTTATCCGATGATGATTGTCCTGAATATCTAGTTGAATGTTTTATTTTTGAGAAAAAATATTTTTCACCGATATCAAATCATCCAAGTTTTGTTTGTAAATATTCTTTAAAAGTCGAATTGAACTCAAATCAATCCAATGCAACTGCTTGGTGTTACGGATGGATCATTCGTTTTCAAACAACGAAAAGTATTTTAGATCAACTCGGTATTTCGATTGCTTTTGATCGGTTTTTTTACAACAATGTTAGCAATCATTGTTTAGAGTTCCTCAATCAGCAAAAGTTTGCCCTGAATGAACTGATTTCTATACTGTATTTATTTTGCCTTGAAATAAAATATTTTCAATAAAATTTTCAAAAAAATCGACCATATCCACATTGTACTTTAATGTAAATCCCCGTTATTGATGTTTTTTCTTTGATAAATAATCGTATTTACTGGTAAAGCGATCGACCAATAGAAAACATTTCTTCATTTGGCTGGTTGACTGAGTCATTAGATTGTTCTAGTATAGTTTGAAAATAATGTACAAAGAACACGTAAACATCGAATGTACCGAAATTTTTTGATCTATTTGTAGATAAAAATTGTTCCAATGCCACAACGTCGTAGATTTCTCGATAAAAAGAAGGCAGTTACCTTTCAATTAGTTCATCGTAGTCAACATGATCCTTTGATTGCCGATGATACAGCTGGAGAACGTGTTCTCGTTCCACTTGCCAATGATCAAAGAAAAGCTGAACAACGTAAATATGGAATCGAGTACGATGATGATTATGATTATTTGCAACATTTACGTGATCCATGTGCTCCACCAGAACAATATTCTGTTCACGTCAATAAAACATCAAAACATGATCAAGAACTCGATGAGGATGATGACGAATATGAAGATGATGATGATGATGAAGAAGAAGAAGAAGAATCAGAGCATGACGATTTAATAGATAATGCAAGAGCTCGTTTTAATCTTCCATCAACTGTTTTTGCAAGTAAAACAACGAATGAAATCGGAATGTTAAATCTCGCTGCACCAGATTCGGATCCAAAAATTCATTGGGATCCCGATGTGATAGCTGCGCTCGACGATGAAGATTTCGACTATGAAGTCGATGAAAACATGCTCGACGATGATTTCATGTTGAAAGCCAATGGAACCGAACCACTCGCTGAAGAAGAATGCGATGAATTCGAAGACGAAATTCCGAATGAAACTCATCAACCAACATCTATTCCGCCTCTATTCGTTCCCAAAACGAATAAACCAATTCCTCTTGCACTCCGACGTTTTCTTGATGTTGACGATGACGATGACGACGATGTCGATATGAAATCGAATTATTCTCACGATGATCAAGATAAACAAACATCGAAAACCAAATATACAAATTATTCGATGACTTCATCGGTCATTCGACGAAATCAAGGTCTGCAAAATATTGATCAACATTTTGACAAAGTTTTCGATGAATACGATGATGATTTTATTGGATCATTGGATCATCAACAGATTAATCGCGAAGGCGCGTCGATTAACGACGATCTTGTCAAACAAACTGTTCAACAATTTGAAAAACAACAAATGCAAACCGATGAACAAATCGAAAAAGTGGCCATCGAAAAAACCAAACGTCTTGCTAAACGATTGGCCAATCAACCCGAATCAACAACAACAATCACCATCGATGACGATGAAAACGACGACGAAAAATGGGACTGTGAAACCATTTTAACAACTTACTCGAATATTTACAATCATCCGAAACTAATCGCACCGATTGTTAAACAAAAAATTCGTTTATCGAATAAAACCGGTTTGCCGTTAGAAGACAAAAAATCGACTCGAGTTCAACAACAAGAAGAAGAAGATGATGATGATGATGATGAACAATCGAATCAATCATCGACGATTTTTCAAAGAAAAAAAGGCGAAACAAGTGAAGAACGAAGAGCGAGAAAACATGCTGTCAAAGAAATGAGAAAAGTAAAATCAATTCATTTTCGAAGCAATCGAAACATTTTCTGTTTTTTCAGGATCGAAGGATCATCAAAAAAGCAACGAAAATCGCGTTTAAACAAGAAGAACAACGGCAAATGCATGAACAAGCTTTACAGTCAACTCAAGCACATTTACAAAGTCTTCGTGTTAATTAAATTTGTTCGCTTTTTTTTTTGATAAAACGAAAGAAAAAACAACAACAACAACAATAAAAATTCATCCGTTGATCGTTCGAATTGTTTTCTAGATAAAAAATCTAATGACTAAACACGCAATTGAAGTTCGTCCAACGAAACCGTTTGCTGATCAAAAACCTGGCACCAGCGGTTTACGTAAACCAACGAAAACATTCAAAACCGATCAATATTTCGAAAATTTCATTCAAGCTTATTTCAATGATTTAGCTGAGACAAGCAAAGGCGTTCAACCGACGCTGGTTGTCGGAGGCGATGGACGACATTTCGTTCGAGAAGGAACGAGAATTATCATTCAAATGGCTGCTGCAAATAATGTAAATTCTCGATTTTCGATAACAAAAAAAAAAAAACGAAATTTTCTTAGATAAAAAAATTATTTGTTGCTCGTGATTCTTTGATGTCGACGCCATCGGTCTCGTGTGTCATTCGAAAACGACAAACCGACGGTGGAATTGTTCTCACTGCAAGTCACAATCCAGGTGGAATTGACAATGATTTCGGTGTGAAATTCAATATTTCGAATGGAGGTCCAGCACCGGAAGCAGTTACGAACAGTGTTTATGAGAAAACTCGACAATTAGCCGAGATTCGTCTTTGTCCAACATTGACAAATCTCGATCTATTGACACTTGGAACGCAAACATTCGAAATCGAAGGCCGATCAACACCGTTCGAAGTCGAAATCATCGATACAGTTGACGATTACGTTCAACTAATGAAATCGATTTTTGATTTCGATAAAATTCGAAATCTACTCGTTGGAGATCAAGGAACGTTTCCTATAATGATCAATGCTCTATCGGGTATTATGGGTCCATATGTTTTGAGAATCTTCCATGAAGAATTAAAAGCCAAAGATGCTGTTACAGTTAAAAATTGCGAACCATTAGAAGATTTCGGTGGTCATCATCCCGATCCGAATCTAACCTATGCACATCAATTAGTCGAAGACATGGAAACAGGAAAATACGAGTTCGGTGCTGCTTTCGATGGAGACGGAGTAATTCACATTGATTTTCTCGACAGAATAACACTGAATTATCTTTTTCTTTGCAAAGGATCGTAATATGATTTTGGGCAAAAACGGTTTTTTCGTCACGCCATGCGATTCATTGGCTGTTCTAGCTGCTAATCTTAATGTGATTCCATATTTTCAAAAGCATGGCGTCAATGGTTACGCACGAAGTATGCCAACATCGGGTGCTGTCGATCGAGTTGCTGAAAAAAATCAAAAATCTTTATACGAAGTTCCCACCGGTTGGAAATTCTTCGGTAATTTAATGGATTCGAAATTGATTTCGATTTGTGGCGAAGAATCATTCGGCACCGGTTCGGATCACATTCGGTTTGGCGGATATTTTGCTCAAATTTTTCTTCAATTTTCGATTTTTATTTTTCAGAGAAAAGGACGGCATGTGGGCCGTACTCTCTTGGTTATCTGTCTTAGCCAATGTCGATCGATCGGTTGAGAAAATTCTTCATGCACATTGGAAAACATTCGGTCGAAATTTCTTTACACGTTATGATTACGAAGAAATCAACGGTCAAGGCCCGTTCGAGATGTTAAAACGACTCGAAGGCATGGCAAAATCGAACGAAATCGTCAACAAATCATTTACAACGCCAATTGGAAATAAACAATATACAGTTAAAATCATGGATGATTTTCATTATACCGATCCAGTTGACAAGAGCTACACGGAGAAACAAGGCATTCGAATCATTTTTACTGATGGTTCGAGAATTATATTTCGTTTGAGTGGAACAGGTGCACGTGGCGCAACTGTTCGACTTTATATTGATTCGTATGAAAACGATCCATCGACCTACACAAAAGATGCACAAGTAAAATCAAAAAACGATTGTTCTCACTTGAAAATAGGTTCTTTTTTTTCTGTGTTGATTTTGAATAGGAAATGCTTCAACCATTAGTTTCATTGGCTATTGAAATCGCTCAACTGCAATCATTCACCGGTCGTGACAAACCAACGGTGATCACATAATTAACTAGTCTAATCTATTCAACAAACTGATCTTATGTTTCATAGATAGTCTTTCGTTTTTTTTTTCTTAATTTCAAAGTAACCCTGCGTTAGTTTGACTTATTCCTTTAGTTTTATTAGCATTTCATTTTAATAAACTTATTTTAAGAAGACTGAAAATTCGAGTCCAACCTTCATTAATAAGCAAAATATGAAGATTTCAAGGTTATTTTTAAAATTGATCCCTTAATAATGTGACATGAAATTCTTTTTAAATTGAATGGACAATTATAGAAACAACTAATGAAATATCAATTACTAATGAATATCTAAATCTATCCGAGATTGAATTTCAAACGAATTAGGCTTATATCAAACAGGATGTCGTGGGTTTTCTTTTTGCTGCTAAATTTAACAATTTTTTGTCACGCAAAAAGGGCAAGAACACGTCAAAAATTTGTTCGAATTAAAAACAGACACTGAAAATTAATTATTCGTCATCATCTAGAAATTTCTTTCTTTCTTTTTTTTCTCTTTCTCACGGAAATTCCACATTTATTATTTTAGTTTTGCATCAAAGAGTATCTTCGCAGAATTTATTCGTAACGGTTTGACAAATTCTTGTTTTTCTTTTTTTTTTCTGGTTGTTTAAGTTCAAATCAAAGAACATTTATTAGATAAAAAAATGTTTGAAGCCGATTAGAATATTAAATTAGATATAATTCGTTGTTGTTTTTTTTCTTCTATAAGATGACATCGAACAATAATAAATCATTTTGATGATGAAAAAAGAGAACTACGATGAGTACTAATAAATAGATCCTCGTTAATGTTCGTCATACTGTTTGTGTGTATGTTTTGTGCGTCGGTGTTTCCCCACTCCTGCTGTTAATTGTTTCGGCTCGTTCGACAGAGGCCTTGTCGTTCGTTTCTATAAATATAAATCTATGTATGTCCATAGCTATCTAATCAAAAGAACTATTCATTCTGCTATTCATTTATTGGTCTCATTTTTCCTAGGCAAATTCTCTTTTCTGAGTTTTTTGCATTCATAAAGAAAAATCATGCTTTTCTAATAGCTTTCGAGCGCTTATCATCTACGTTTATTTCCTTTGAAGACAACTAAAAAAAACACGAAAGGTTAAATGCGAATAAAAAAAGGCAAATAATTATTTAGGTTTGTTTATATGTCATAAGGTTCGAGTCAAGTCTGTTTTCTTCTTTTGGTCCGAGTGTTTGTCGTCATATCATTTATGTTTTTGTTCCGAGAAGAAAAAGTGAAACGAATCGAAGATTGTGTTTGTCTTTGACAGATTGTCGTGTCGACGAGGAAGAAAATATCGTTCCGATGGAAATGATTCTGTACTAAGCTGATATGTGTGTGTGTATGTGTTTGTATATTTATTTGGTTAGAATTTCTGGGTTGACAGACACAAGTGTCATTCTATCTCTAATTCATATACGCGATTAACAGTTGTCATTTTGGAATTCGAAGACACAATCAATCGAATATTCGGCATTTCTTTGCCAAGGTTTTGTTCTTTGTCAATGTGCTAATCAGTTGAGCGGACTATTGATTATCTAATAAACCATTAGAACAAGGATAAATGATTGATGTTTAAAAATAGAAGCTCGTCTTAATAGAAAAATTCCTTCGTTTTCTTATGTTATTTCACCGAATTGATTCGATTATCAACAGTTTCTTTTCTTTTTCATCAAAGGTAAATTATTTTCTTTAGTTCATTTCCACTTTGATTCGTTCCTAAAACTAAGAAATTAGCATATCTATTTGTCAGAGTATTAGAGGCACGGCGTAAAACTGATCTTATTCGTTTTGATGTAAATCTATCGACGAGAACATAATTGAAAAAGACATGCAAACGCGAAGATATATATCGAAATCTAATTGGTATAATAGAATAAAATCAGCGAATGCTCTCGTTACAATTATCACTTCGAAAAGGAAATCACACCTGTAGAACATTTTTCTTTCGTTTTGAATCGTTCTTCTTCGTAGGTTTCTTTTTTCTCTTTTTTATTTTACAAAAGAAATTTGGATAATTTTTTTCTTTCGTATTGTTTTTTGAATTTGCGTCGAAGAAAAAAAGAAAAAGAAAACAAATAGATAGCAGAAATAAAAGACGTTCGTATTTGTATTCAAGGTTATTCTTTTCTACTCATTCTTTGTATAATCATGTTGTATTTCTCATGAAAAAAAAAGGAAAATACTGTGACTACCCCCAAACACATCACTTGTCAAGACCATTGAAATAGTGTTACACAAAGACAATAATAATAATAATAATAATAATCATAACAACAACAAAAACCGACGCACACAGCGGGTCGACAATAGAGATTCGCCCTTGAAATTTGCAAGAAAAGCTCGACCTACGTTGTTTTAATGCAAAGTAAGTTCAACAATCGATTGAATAGTTTTGTTCTTAGTTTGACTTTGTAAACAAACGCAAGAAACAGATTAGATATGACATGTTTGTAAAAATGTATCCCCTCGAAACGAAAACTTGTTTGTCATGATTGATTATCGCAAATGTTGAACATTCGATGACTAATGAATCTATTCAAGAGGAATATTGTATTTGCGTTCTTCGTTTGTTTTTCTCTTTCTCTCTGGTTTCTGATTCATCTTTAACAAATGTCGTGACTTGATTCTTCTTTGAAAAAAAAAAGAAACGACGTTATTTCTCGTCTCTGTCTCTCTCTCTCTCTCGTCTTCTTTTTTATATATTTACAAATCATAAAAACAAATTATTCGTCGAGTGGTTGTTTTTGTATTTATTGAATATTAATCGAAGTTCATGAAAAGAAAAAAAAAGTCGAACATAATACAACGTTAACATCGTTTAGTTGAGTATTCTTTTGTTTGTGTTGAACGAGTCTGCTGCTCAGCTAGCCTTTAGGGGTCTATCGATCATGTTTTTTCTTCTATTCTTAGTTAACAATATAAAGCATATTTGTGACGAAGATCGATTCCGGAAAATTGAACTCGAGTATAAAATAATTCGAACGGAGAGAAAAACACAACTGATCTACACCATTTGTCTTTCTTTTCTCTTCTTTTTTCTTTGCCAAATGAAGTCAATGAACCGATGTTGAATTGTTTTTCTGAATCAGCTTCAATGCATCGAAATCCGAAAGGAGACAAACACAACCAAGTCCGTTTAATCAATAACAAACTAAGACGGCGAGCTAAAGAAAAGATGAATTTACTGCATGAACGAATCTCTAAAGCTCTTCGCGATTCAATCCGATTGATTGCGAATCTCAAACTTAATTCGAGATAGTTCTTCGTTTTTTTCTTTTTATTTCATTAGCATTTGTTAGACTCGTATTCTTTTTCGATTCGAGAACAACACATTTCACCTTCTCTTTCATTTCCATCGTAATAATAATGATGATTCTAGACGAGATCGAATTTCATTATTTTACTCAGTTGTTCCATCGTGTTTGTCTGTTCGTCATATCTTCCTACGCAGAAAAGAAAACAGAACTATGTTATTCTTCAGTATATTTCTACTCGATTTTCATAGTTCTTTGTTTATATATATACATCTATATATATATATATGTGTGTGTGTATAACATGCCTTCTATGATCAGTTTTATTTCTTCTTCGTTTTTTTCTTTTTATCATCCCTATTTATCTGAACGAGAGAGAGAGAGAACGAGTAATGAAAGAAGCAAAAACAACGTAGATATATAAGAAATTAAAGAAAGGGCGACGAATAAGAAGAGAAAAAACGATAAAAAAATGACGAGTATGTACGGAGAAACGTATTCATTTTCGAAAATGACATGTTATTAGTGACGATCATCTGATCAATTTTTCTTTCAGGTAGTAAATGATGATTTATCACATTGATCTAATTTACGAGAAGTGAAAATATATAACTATTGCTTTCTTTCATTCTGTTTCTTTTTCGATAATTTCATTCCAATAATTGCGTCGTTTCTTTTTATTAAAAGAAGAAGAAACAAGCATATCCAAATGTATCATTGGTTCCTTCTGACGTCAATTATTGAAATACTCTTTTTTTTATTAGAAAACAAAATGAGGATAAATATGTCTGATTTTCTTTTTCTATTCAAATAAGTTATCGTCATTGAATAGAGAGACACACACACGCACGCACAAAACTTCTTGTTTAGGTTAACTGTCAATGGGTCGTTAGTATAGGATGACACTTACAACCATAGGATAAACTTTCGTCAACAGACACACAATTAGACAAGGTTACAAGTTTGGATTTCTATTATCTAAATATATTCATGATTGTGCGCTTTTTTTAGAAAAATAAGAAGAAGAAGAAGAAGACGAAGAGGAGAAGAAGAAGAGAAGAATAGAAAAATCTCATAAGTTATTGTGAAAGGAAGAATTTGTCAATTAGATGAAAAAAAAAGAACGGATATGTTTTAAACCATAGAAAAAAAAGAAAAGAAAAGAAAAACTAGCTTGTTCCGACGTGTAAGTACGATGTCGACACAGAGATAAACGAGAAGTAAATTCCTGTTGAAGAAATATATGTTTTTCTTTTGATTTGTTCGATTAATCATCATGATTTTGATTTGCATTTAGATGATTTTTGGTGCATTTATTCAACGGTGATTTTCTATTTATCTTGTTCTTATTTTATCCGTATATATAAATTTATCTAAATTGATGTACGGATCTTTGGATATATTGCCTAAGGGCCTTAATTTAACATTAGATGAAGAAGATGAACTTATTAAAAATGTCGTTAATTTTTTGGGTCATCGACGTCGGGACAAATTTTCGTTTCCATTATTAATAACACTCTATTCGTTTATATTTGCAACTGGATTAACTGGAAATCTTTGTACGTAGACTCGTTACTGTTCTTTCGGTTTGTTGTTGATTGAAATTTGTTTTTTTTTTGTTCAGGTACTTGTTTTATAATCTGGAAAAGTCGTGATATGCATACGCCCACTAATTTTTATCTTTTCTCATTGGCTGTTTCAGATCTTTTATTAATTAGTCTTGGTAAGTAAAAGCAACAACCGTCGAGACGAAGATCGTTGGGTGAAACAGCCTATCGATCATTTTCTTGTTTTGTTTTTCGTATTGTTTTTGTGTTATTAAAAAATAATCTCTTGTCAAAAACAAGATTTGATTGAAGAGTTTCATGATAAATCTCAAATAGCGTGCGAATTTCATTTTTAAAATGGTAATTAGTTGAAAAGGTTTTTCTTTTCTTTTTTTTCTTCTAGGTCTTTCGGTTGAAATGTACAATATTTATGAATCTTGGCCCTGGTAAATGAATTTATTTTACATTAAAAAAATGAGAAAAATAAAATAAAATTTGTTTAAAGGATATTTGGCGAAGCATTTTGTGTATTTCGAACGGTTGTTCTTGAAATCGTGACATCAGCATCGATTCTAACCGTTCTATGTTTTACAGTCGAACGTTATTTAGCTATTTGTTTTCCAATCATATCTCAAAAAGTGCTTGGCGGTTTAAGTCGAGCACTAAAAATGATAATGATCGTTTGGTTTGTGTCATTCCTATTAGCTGTTCCGTACACATTTACTGCTGGAGTATTTGTCAGTGTAACAAATGAAATTCGTAATCAAACTGTACAAATTCTCGACAGTCGTATTTGTGCTATACGTCCGGACTATTGGGAGCCAATGTTATATTATATGGCTGTAACAACATTTCTTGTTTTTGTCATTCCAATATTTGTCATAACTGTACTTTATATTCTCATGGGAATAACTTTGTACAAAGCAAGCCGTCGATCGCCAATCGATCAACGAAATAAACCGAACGGAATGAAATCCGAACAGATTCTGTTAAATCAAAATGGTGAACATCATATTTGGTCAAGACAAAATACCGTCACAATGGTCAAATCGAGACCAACGAGAAATTCTCGGCGAGCTGTTCTTAAAATGCTCGGTAAACTCAACTGTTGCTTTTCATAGATTCAAATGATAAATTTCTCATTTTGTGATTGAATAGTTGCCGTTGTGATTGCATTTTTTATTTGTTGGGCACCATTTCATACTCAACGTATAACTGCATTTGTCACACGATTATTGGATAAAGCAAATAAAAATATAACATCAGATGCTGTTACCAAATTTCAAGAGATTCTCTTTTTTGCCTCAGGTAAACGTTTGTTCTAATTAAATCGACGACAAATAGATCTACCCGCTAGGATACCCGACTGAGAAACAGGAAATTATCAATCTGAATATTCTTTTCTTGTTTGTTTTTTCTTTCGTCCTTGAGCAACAATAATTTCTTGTTTTCTTTCCTATTAAAACAAAACAAATCATTGATTAATTTGTCGTTTAGGTATTTTATATTATCTCTCAGCAACAGTCAATCCTGTTCTATATAATATTATGTCCAAACGTTATCGAAACGGTTTTAAACGAACATTATGTCGTTGGACAATTCCCACGCCTTCAACATCCTACCGAAATGTTCGTTCAAATTTGTATATTAATAATAATAACAATGCTCCTGTCTCGCCAACATTAGTCTGTACAAATAATGCTCGTCATCAACGTGCAACATACACGAATAATAATCCGAAATCTGATAAAAGTCCGAGTTTCTATTGTCAACGTCGTGATAATATTTTTACATTTTCAATGTCAAAATATAAATTCGTCATCGGTTCTCGAACACTTGCCAATCGACAACGAAGTCTACCGGGTCGAACACATCGTCGAACATCGTTTCATTATCGTTTTTCATTGATCGAACAACAAGAACGTGACGAACAACAACAACAATTACAATCACAATTGCAACAACGAAAATTCTCCGTCAATGTTATTCAACAACAGAAGAAAAATCGAACAAGATTTCTCTTCTCACGAAGTTTACCACCGACGATAACGCCTCCCAATTCCTCAGTTAGTGAGGTCAAAAATCTGCCTAATGGAAATCATAGCAAACATTGATTCAACAATTTCTTTTTTTCATTATTTTCTTTTCTCGAAGTTTTTTTTTTCATCTTTTTTGTCTCTTTCTTTCTTTTTTCTTATTTATATACGTATGTAAGATAAACAAAATATTAATCAAACAAAACAAGTTTCGATTTATTGTCAATTAAACGATTGAATATCCACCATCGACAACAAGATTCGATCCTGTCATAAACGTACATAGATCTGATGCGAGAAAAACAACAAGATTTGCTATTTCTTGAGGTTGACCAAGTCGTTTTAAACATTTGCCTGCATGTTCATTATCGAATTCTTGTTTTGTAACACCATTTTTAATTGCCGTATCATAGATTGTTGGTGAATCGATTGCACCTGGACTAATCGAATTGACTCGAATGTTAAACGAACCTAAATCCAATGCTAAATTTCGAGTCATTTGAATAATTGCACCTTTTGTCGTTGCATAGGGCAGAAAATTCGAAATAGCAACGAGTCCTCCCGTACTTGCAATATTAATAATCGATCCATAGTTTTGTTTTTTCATTAGAGGCACAACATGTTTAGTAGTTAATGCATAACCACGAACATTGACACTTAACATACGTGACCAATCATCGACGGTAAGATTTTCAACATAACCAAGTGTGAATATAGCAGCTCTACAAGGAAGAAAAAACTATCTTCGTTTTCTTTTTGTAAATAATCGGATGAAAACAAACGAATTGATAAGAATATGAATTGTTTGCCATTTTTGTACAGTTATTTCGATGGCTTTTTCGATTGTTTCTTCGTTTTCAATATCGAATTCAACAAGAAGAATTCGATCATCAGTTGTTTCCAAAGGAAAGATTTCCTTTTTGACTTGATTTAATTTTTGAACATCGAAATCAGCTAGAACAATTCGTGCTCCATGTTCATAACAAGTTTTCGCAATATTACGAGCGATCCAACCAGCACCACCGCCCAAGAAAACGACTTTATCAGATAAAACTAAATTCCAATCACCTTTACAAATTGACATTTGAAATCTATAAGCAAAAAAGGTGAGAAAATGAATGATGATAGATTATTTTATATTATTGATTTCATACACTAGTCGGTTTTTTATTCGTTGGATAAAACCAATCACATTTTTGCATCGTATTGCGCTTCGATAGTTTCGCTTAATGACAAAAACTAACCTTCTTATTAATTTTTGAAAATAAAACTGATATTTGTTTATCAAAAGAAACAAAACATAAGGTCATTGAGAGTTCACATGGTGAACTTAAATTTAAAAAACAGAGATAAGAATACTTGATAAGAAAAGAGGCATGGCGATATGTATACGTATATAAATATTTGTTTCGTTGTTTATAAAAACTTATTTGAATTGATATTCAAACGAGAAAAAGAATGACAGCGAGCGGTGTAATAACAATAACTGATCTCACTGTCGATGATATTCGATTTCCAACATCACAACAACTCGATGGAAGTGACGCCATGTCACCTGATCCGTAAGATGATTTCATTTTCAATTCAATTTCAAAGAAATCAACGAACGAATTCACGTGTTTAGAGATTATTCAGCAGCTTATGTCATCATTCATACAGATAATCCAGCGCTCGAAGGTCATGGTTTTTCATTTACCATTGGTCGTGGCACAGAAATACTCTGTGTAGCCATTCAAGCGCATAAACATTTACTTGTTGGTCGAACACTCGAAGAATTTAGTTCGAATCCAGGTACATTTTGGCGTCATTTGACGAGTGATTCTCAACTTCGTTGGATTGGACCTGAAAAGGGCGCGATTCATTTAGCTTTAGCTGCCATTGTCAATGCTCTGTGGGATTTATATGCCAAACAAGCAGGAAAACCATTGTGGAAACTGATTTGTGATATGACACCTGAAGATCTATTGAAATGTATCGATTTTCGTTATTTAACTGACGCAATTCAACCCGACGAAGCTTTAGAAATATTGAAAAAACTCGAGCCAACGAAAAATGAACGAATAAAACAACTTGAAGAACAAGGTTATCCAGCTTATACAACATCAGCCGGTTGGCTCGGCTATTCCGATGAGAAAATTCGACGTCTATGTCAAGAAGCTGTTGCCGAAGGTTTTACACATTTAAAAATCAAAGTTGGTCGCGATCTACAAGATGACATTCGACGTATTAAAATCATTCGCGAAGAAATTGGCTACGAGCGACGTGTGATGGTTGATGCCAATCAAGTTTGGGATGTTGATCAAGCCATTGAATGGATGAAACATTTAGTCGAATTTGAACCCTATTGGATCGAAGAACCAACATCACCTGATGATGTTCTTGGTCATGCAAAGATTTCTCAAGCACTTCGACAGTATAAGATCGGTGTGGCCACCGGTGAACACGGAATGAATAGAGTCTTATTTAAACAAATGTTACAAGCCAATGCTTTGCAATTCTGTCAAATAGATTCATGTCGATTAGGTGGTGTCAATGAAATCTTAGCTGTTCTTTTACTAGCAGCTAAATTCAATGTTCCCGTATGTCCACATGCCGGTGGAGTTGGCCTTTGTGAACTTGTTCAACATCTGTCGATGATTGATTTTATTGCGATTAGTGGAACTTGGGAAAATCGAATCACTGAATTTGTTGATCATTTGCATGAACATTTCGAAGATCCATGTGTTATTAAAAATGGACGATATGTTGCTCCAACTAAACCTGGTTATAGTTCACAAATGAAGCAAACAAGTCGACAGCAATATTCATTTCCAAATGGACCTATTTGGAATAGTCTCAAGGAATAAATCAATTCTATTTATTCATTTCATTTTTAACTTTTTTTCTATTCACATCACATTGACTTATATAAACAAATATGCTTCATAGAAAAAGAGGTTTTCTCGGAATTAGAAATTTTTTGACTTGAGGGTCGATAAAATTGTATGGCATGAAGACCTACTAATGTCTAATAAGTTTTCAAGCTAAATTTGTAATTATTTTCATGCTTGAGAATTCTTCTTCAAAATCACTTACACCTGAAATCGAGTCTACTATATTTCATCTAGACAATAGCAAACATAACACTTGACAAATAACGATGAATCTTGAAAGACAATAGAAATGTCATTTAATATTTTCTAGTACTGTGTGACTTTGGACTTATAGTTTAATTATGAAATTGTGTTTGAAAGGAAACGTTTAGTGAATGACAGATGATAATCTATGTGAGATCTCCGTATGTTCTTTTAAATCGCAATAAATGAGAAAAAATTTTCTTTTTGAAAGCAACAGAGAATTTCCTTTCGGTTGAATTCAAAGAGGAGATATTCTTGCCCAATGAAAAGAATTTAATCATTAACTATTATCTTACGGACATATTTGTTATTTTCATGTCTTCTCTATATAATGATGAGTTGTTTATTTTATGTCTTCAATAGTCTAGATTTTCTTTGAGATAAACATAGAAAAATGTTCGATTTAGATGGATTTTCTCATGCATTAATGATTATAATCGGTATAATCATGTACATATTTGGTTTCATAGGAAATCTATTGAATATACGTGTATTTATTCGATGGTCTCGTTCAAATTTAACAGTCAATGAACAAAATCGAACTGGAAACAGTTCGTTATATTTATTAACAACATCAATTGCAAATTTAATATTAATTTTTTATTCATTATTAGTTCGTATTCTTGTTGATGGTTATCAACATCTCGTCACTGATTCAAATGATTTTCTTCTATGTAAATTTCGATATTATATTTTACAAACAAGTCTAATCATATCTTTGATTTGTGTTTGTATGGCCACATTCGATCGATATTTAATAACATCTCGATCAGTTCATTTACGACAATTGAGTACAACAAGACGAACAACAATTCGAATCATTCTCTTCATAATTGTCGTATCTTCATTGCATAGTATTCCAATCGGCATTTATTATGTTAAATCGATCGTTGGCGATTGTATAATTATTTCGTCATCGTATTCGAATTATTATCTTTATTTTGTAATTGTATTTTTCTATGGAATATTTCCGATTTGTTTTCTGTCGATATTCGGTTTGTTAACATATAAACAAATTCAAAGTATTCAACGAACAACCAGTTCGAATCGACATACGAATATTGACAAGCAAATCTCTCAAATGATTCTATGTCAATGTGTTGCACTTGTTTCATCGTATATTCCCTATTGTATTCAACATATTTATTTTGCTAAATTTGTTGACAAAACAATTTATCCAAGTGGATTTAATTTATTATTTCGTATAATAACGATTATTTTATTTTATGTTAATCCTGTGACAAGTTTTTACATATTTTGTCTTTCGACACCAAACTTTCGGAAAGAAGTTAAGAAGATTCTCTGTTTCCGAAGACTTAATCAACGCAATCAAATTCGTACACTTACGGTTGAAGCACAGCATCATTAATTTGTTCTTTCCCTACATTGTTCCAGTAAGAGTCGAAAGAACATATTTTCTTGTATTTAATAAATAGGAGACTGTTTACAAATTTATATTTTCTCAGATCATCCTTAGTTAATTTTATTAACACTAAAACGTAGATAAACGAAATTCTTAATTTACTTTTTAATTTATTTCATTAGTCTTCATAATATTTCAATAGCTATATCTTTGATTATGAACTTTTATTTTTTGTAACTTCATCACTGAGTTTTTATATTTATTTTATTTCGACATCGAACTTTCTTCTGTCAAACGAATCGTCGAACGATTCTGAACAATCGAGTTAATATAATTACAACAGAAAATGAGCATTAACAAATAATATCGATGAAAAGCTTATGAGTTCATGAGAACAAGAAACCGACTTTAATTAAATTAGCCCGCTCAAGAAAAAACAAATTGGTTTCATGATAAAAAGAAAATTGAAAAATACTATAATGCTTATGGCAGAAAACGAAAGGGCATGCATTCATTCGTAAAATAAAATAAATTCTATCAAACAAACTTTTAAATATTTCTCGAATCAGTTCACTTTTTTTCTCTGTTTTGAATATGAGACTAATTAATTGTGAACTTCATGATAAATAGTAAAATAATAAAATTAAGAACAAAGTGTTAGTTAGTGGCGGAAAGGGCACTAATTATATTTATTTGACTAGTGCAGAATTATACGATCCATTAATGTAGACATGGACACTTGTTGATAATATGACTTCCGTCCGTAGTCAGTACACTGCTCCAGTGTTAGGAAATGGCAATGTTTTAGTTCTTGTTTGAGAAAATAAAGTATCTTGAATATGAAAAAGTTGAACTACTGTACTTGCTTATCGAATTTAACAAACAACATCTGTATTACAAAGTGCTCAATGATTATATGATATCATCATAATATGTGTTTAATAATTCATTTTTGTTGGCAAATAAATCTGATCTTGTATATACAGTACTTAAAAAATAAATTATAAACCTGTGATTAAAATCTATTTTTCAATGAATATCACAGAAAATTAATCATTTTTTTCAAATTAATTTTCTAAATAAAAAAAAACAATGCTTTTGAAGTTATCTAACAGA
>ERZ781398.511-NODE-511-length-47168-cov-4.508798_pt1 | contig 47168 bp, 56 predicted proteins | sample MGYA00433077_ERZ781398 | MGnify/ENA primary metagenome ERZ781398 (study PRJEB29847, sample SAMN06458254) | wastewater metagenome | isolation source: Wastewater bioreactor | place: South Africa: Cape Town | study: EMG produced TPA metagenomics assembly of the... | reverse complement strand
CTTGAGCATTTTCAATGCCAAGTTCTTTTTCTCCTTGATAGTAGGTTCCACCTTCGCTACCCAAACAGAGAAAACGTCGAAGACGTTGCATATCATCGACTTGCCAGACAAAACCTCCTGAAAACAAAGAAAAAGACGATCATTTATTTATTCTCTTTTTTTTGTGTGTCAATATTAACCTGCATTGTTTTGTACTTGATCGTCTCGAATTGGTTGCGATTGGGGTGTGCTTTCTGTACTCATTTTTCAACACCCTTAAGATTTCTATCTGAAATAGAAAATTTATTTATCAAGAACATTTTGTACAATCCACTCAAGTGTATACTGAAAAATCTCGTCTTTTTCAGGTTCACTATGTAATTCATGAAAACAATTAGGCCAACTTTTAAAATCAATATTCTTTCCTCGTTCAGCAAACCTTACGCTCGCACTATGACTAGTTATCGAATCTTCTTGACCATGTTCAACTAAAACAGGAATATGAAACTCGTCGGTATTCTGATCAAGTTTAGCTGCTAAACCTCCTATATGACGCGCAAGTGATAATGTTGCCTTTCGTCGAATAGTTTCGTCTCGTTCGTAAGCATCGACAACATTCGTATCACGAGTAATTTTTCGAGTGTTAAATCGAAGTGTAACATTTAACGAAGGACGTATTCGACAAACTGCTCGAATAACTGAATAAATCGGACGTGGCGGTTGATAGAAACCTGCTAAACGTATCCAAGGACTCGTTACAACAATACCTTGATACGGACACGAATCGGTTTTATTTGGAAAACGATCAAGTGTATATGACAGTGCCAGATTTCCACCCATCGAATGTCCATAGAATATGAATGGCAATGATGGATACAATTGTTTAGCTTTTTTAATAAGCAAATCAATATCTTGAAAAATTGCTTCAACAGTTGGAATAAACAGTGATTTTCCATCGCTTTGCCCGTGTCCACGAAGATCCATAGTTAGAATGGCAAAATTATTTTTATTATAAAATTCAAATAAATTTTCATATCGACCGCTGTGTTCTGCGACACCATGCAGAAGAAGAAGAACTCCTCGCGGTAAACTACAAGTCTTCGATGGCCAATGATAGCCAGCTAACAAAATTTGATCATCAGTTAGTAAAACAAAACGATTCATCCTTATGTTAACTTGTCGTTTTCGGTTATATTCCTCGTAAACAAGGTAGTTTGACAAGAAGGAAAAAAATATACACGTGAGCGCATCTTCCTTTCTACCCCTAATCTATTCAAGCATATCGTTATAACCAGACAGAAAAACTACGAAATTTTAATACGCATCTGACTTACCAGATAGTATGAATGTGAAAAGAGAAAAAAAATTCACTTGGTTATATATGCACACGCGGTATTGCACAAGTATGACTCAAATGTTTGTTTATTTCATCGAAAGAAACGTAAATTTCATTATTTCCACACAAACTATGAAAACTAGGTTGTTACGTCTATAAAACCCAATCATCTATCTCGAGCGATGTTAATGATAGAATCAAACCAAGAGAAAAAAAGAGAGAAATCTTGATTACATACATCTATATTCACCAGGGCAAATAAGAAGCATTTGTTGCCTGTAGATAAACGAAAGGAAGAAAGAGAAAAAGAAAAACAAAACAAAACGAGAATATTCATTGGGTGAATAACTGTTCTTGCTCCATCTTTATCAACCATAATGAAAGATGGTGCAATTCTGTGGGTAAATATTTATACGATCATTAGAGAAATTACAAATTGATTAGATAGAAACAACTTCCGAGAATATTACTCAAAACATCATGATAATTTTTTCGCAACATCAGTGAAATTACGAACTTCGAACATTTTCTCACATATTGTGATTTGGTATTTTATCAGTATCAATTTAATACAAAATCCGTTAGATATTGCACTTCATACCATGCAGAGCATATACTCACTTGTTTTTCCGTCTACACATTCTCTTTTGTACACTGACAAGGCACCATATGCAATAGAATTATACAAAATCTTTTTTTTTCTTGAGAACAAATAAAAAAACAAAAAAAAAAGTTCCAACAAAAAACAATAATATCATATAAAAATTATAAAAAAATTGACAATACATTTACTTTACTATTTTGAATATCAGACGTTGATTGCATTGCAAATGAACACCATTTCATTTTTTTTTCTTTTTTCAATTATTATTATTATTATTCTTTTTTATATTTTTTTTAATTCTTTTTTTCAAAATTTTTTCTGAATCTTTTTTTTTGAATTTTTTTTTAAATCTTTTCTTTTTTTTCAATCTTTTCTGAATCTTTTTTTTTAGTTATTATATTATTTTTTTTTTATGAAATGGTGAAACAATCGAATATCGAGGCGAAGCCAAGACAGACGTATCAGATCCTACAGTTCTTTTTTAAAAGAAAAAAAAACAAATTGATTAGTCTTTGAATAAAGATAAAACAAAGAATCTCTCTTTTTTTAAATGATCATCTCTTTCAATGCCTTTTTTTTTCTTAATTTTTCCACAACAATGATCAAGAAATAAAGTACAGAAAAAACAACTACAATTGATAGAGACAAAAACAAAGCCAAACGAAATCAAAGAACCTTAGGGTTTTTTTCTCACCGAAACGAAACAAATTTGTTTGATATTGTTGTTTGAAATGTTTCTATTTCGTCAGTTAATATGGTGAAAAGAAGTAACTGGATCGGCCACGGCCACTATGACAAAGAGAAAGATGATTTCGAATGCGAAATCGAGAAGAAAATTTCCCATACCGAAACATAGGTCGAGCAGCTCGACCTCGATAAGCCGAACTAACATACGGCATATAACCGCCGCCACGTGGAAAACGACCACGACCAAAACCACGCGAGCCACGTGTTCCTCGATCAGTTGTTGATATGCCAGGACGATTGGTTCGTTTTTCAATAACCTAACAAATCAAAAAGTTTGTTTTTTTTTGTTTTTGATAGAAAAAGAAACTTACTTTTATTTGTCGTCCTTTGAATAATGAGTCGTCTAAAGCAAGAGCCGTTTGTACAGAATCTTTGTCAGCAAATTCGACGTAAGCAAAACTGAAATCAAACAAAAAAACATGAAATTATATTCGATTGAATATTCTTCAATTTACCCTTTCGGTTGTCCGGAAAATTTATCGCATAAAATCGTAACACGGTGAATTGAACCACAACCATGAAAATGATTCTCCAATTCTTGTGCTGTTGCCGAATAATCCACCTAGAATACAACAATTAATTCAAAATCAAAAGGCATTCATTCTTACATTGCCGACATAGACAGATTTTTGATCGGCTTCCATTTTTTCTTCGGCGGTTGGAAATTGTGCTAAATAGAAACAGGCGAATTGACAATTTGTGTTCACTAAACGATATTTACATGTTCCCGGCGTGCCCGGTAATTGCATTTGTTTTTCGACTTCGAATTGCATTTGCTTTAGTTTTTCAGCTTCTTCTTCCATTTCGTGAATGCGTTGTCTCATTGTTTCGATATCTGTTTCATCGTTTAATTCGGACGATTCCAAAAGTGATTCAGAAAGACTATCTTGTCGACTTGTACTGAGTACGTCGTCAGCATTCGAATGAACATCGTTGTTCGTTGTGCCATTTGTACCGTTGGAATCCATTGAAATCTTAATGAATCTGTGTCTGACAAATGAGTAGATTGAATATGAAAGAAAGAATGAAGCAAGAACAGCAAAAAACAACACACAAACAAATAAATGAATATGCGAAGTAAGAATCAAATTTCATTGGTTAAATTCGATTTTAAATAAAAACATTTTTAAATACACGAAAAACTGTTGGCAAAAATATTTCGTTGGAATTAAATAACAAAAAGATCAATTTTTAATTACGAATGATAGATGTCGTCTTTGGCCATTGGATTAGCCAATAGAAATCGAGAGATTATTTACATAGATCAATCGTTATTTTCTATGAATCATGGTGACGTTTACATCTATCTATTTCGAATTCATTCAAATCTCAAATTAAGCTCGATTCATGCTCGATATTATAACACGTCGACGTTTATTAATCTTCCTATGTGCAGTTCTCTTCGTTCGTTTAAGTATTTTATTTTTCGGTCGAATTATTCCATCGTCTTCAAACTATCCTTCAGTTAGAAAATTCGAAGAAACAATCGAGAATAGTCAATGTTATCTCACGGAACCATTTGATGTTTTAAATTTTTGTCAAAAATGTACGTCCTATGAACGACGTGTCAATCCAAATGCTTGTCAATCAACAGGTTATCAAGAAACAGTACTCTGTTCGAAAACAAATGTTCATACGGCACGACCGTGTCCTATACCAATCTATGTGCAACGGCAACATTTTTGGTTATTCGAAGGTTTAACGTTAGCCATTGCAATGGTAGCCATTTGGAGTGTACAATCAAGACAGAGAACTTTAGATAAACAAATGGTAGAGAAAATCAAGAGACAAATTGGTGAAAATAATGAATAACTCTAGTGAATATATCTAATTATTTATTTCAAATGCCAAATATTTTGTATATATATATATATATGGGTGAAATGTATTTTCTTTTTCGTTTTGATTCAATAAATATATGAAGAATACGATTTGACTCATGATAATATTATTATTATTATTATTGTTAAAAGCAAAAAAGGGCATCTTTGAGAGTTATCTTTTCAAATGAGTTTAACTTTGATAAACAAGGTGGTCAACGAACTTTGCAAATATTCCTACAGTTGAATAGAGAAAAAAAGGCTGTTCGTTATATCACATTTTCAAATTGGAGAAAGTTCTCCGTTATCTTGTGCTTGAGTAGATACACATAGGCGTGGTAGAGATTCTCTTTTTCTCTCTCTCTTTTCTATATTATTATCTCTGTACTTGATAGCGATATCTTCAACATACAGGCTTTGTTTTAAAGTAAAATAACGATTTATATACAGCAAATATTCATTGTTCTTCGCGTTACTTTTCTTTTATTTCGACAATATTCATATACTGTAAGGTTTTTTCAAAGGATATTATTTAAAATGGAATAAAAAAAACGTTGACATGCTTTTTGAGGTTGTCGTTTTAAACAATGCACATTCTAAGCACATCGGCTGTTCTTCTTTGTGGTCTTGCCTTATGCTTTGGATTTCCTGCACCAACACCAAATGCCTGCGGTTATAGTGTAAAATATCTAGATTCGACATTTACTCGAACTAATACGATATATTATCTATTGTGAGATTAGACTTGCAACGTAGGAGATCCAAATAAACTCAATGTTCATATTGTTCCACACACACATGACGATGTTGGTTGGCTCAAAACAGTTGATCAATATTATTATGGAGGTAGCTTGCATTTTGTTGTCTTTCTATTGTGTACATTTGTTACTGTTTAGCACGTAATAACATTCAACATGCTGGTGTACAATATATACTCGATTCAGTTGTTCGTGCACTCGATCAAAATCCAGATCGACGATTTATATACGTTGAAATCGGATTTTTCTGGCGTTGGTGGGGTGAACAATCGGACACCATTCGTGAAAAAGTTAAGGGTTTCGTTAATAGCGGTATAGTTTGATTTTGTCTGAATTTCACGCGTACGGTTCTTCATCGAGCATTTATTGACATAGGTCGTCTCGAATTCATTTCTGGTGGTTGGTGTATGAATGACGAAGCTTCAACACATTACAATTCGATTATCGATCAACATGCATTAGGTGCCGATTTCTTACGTTCTCAATTTGGCGAATGTGGTCGACCAAAACTTGGTTGGCAAATCGATCCATTTGGTCATTCACGTGAATTTGCTTCACTTATTGCTCAAGTGAGCTCTTCTAATTATAAACAAACATTTCAATCTATAAAACTAAGAATTTAGATGGGTTTTGATGGAATGTTATTTGGTCGAGATGATTACGAAGATAAAGCTCAACGTAGTAATACGAAAACATTGGAAATGCTTTGGAAAGCAAGTGCAAATTTAGGCACTGCTAGTTGGTTGTTTACTGGCATTCTACCAGATGGTTATGCGCCACCAAAATCGTTTTGTTTCGATTATGTTTGTTCGGATGAACCAATTATTGTTTGTTGATACTTATCGATTTATAGCCGACTAATCGATCTTTCTTTTCGTAGGATAATCCAAAGATACGAGACTACAATGTGCCTGAACGTGTTCAAGCATTTATTGATTATGTTACAAATGAAGTTTGTATTGTAAATCGAAGGATATGAAAATACGAGAATTGTGTTTTGAGTTTAGTCAGCTTTTTATGTTACAAATCATGTGACCGTGACAATGGGAAGTGATTTTCAATATGATAATGCAAATAATTGGTTTAAAAATTTAGATAAATTAATTAAATATGTTAATCTTGAAGTATTCGAATTGAACTTGTTGACATTTTTTTTTTTATTTCGATTGAATTCATTTAGCAAACGAACGGCAGCAAAGTTAATGTGTTCTATTCGACACCAGCTTGTTATATCTACGCTTTAAATCAAGCAAATCGTACTTGGACATCGAAATCGGATGATTTCTTTCCTTATGCACATCAAGAACATGCATTCTGGACCGGTTATTTCACATCTCGACCGGCACTTAAACGCTACGAACGTTTCTCAAATAATATTCTTCAAGTAGCACGTCAATTGAACGTATTTGCCAATGCTAGTCTACGTTTGAATCTATTTCCATTGAGTATGAATCTAATTTTGTTTCGTAAAATTGGTTTTGTTTTCGAAAAATAAGATATATAGATGATGCAATGGGTATTGTTCAACATCATGATGCGGTCAGTGGAACTGAAAGACAGGATGTTGCTGATGATTATGCTTTGCGATTATCCGATGGTATTGCTGCTGCACAAGTAACAATATTTCAAGAGATTCATTCTTTAAGATACGATTTGTATTATCACATTAGGATGTTATTACTCAATCTTATGCAAAACTTTTACCTAAACCCGGTCAATCGCCTTCAATAATTGCGCAATATATTTGTCAATTGACGAATATTAGCGAATGTTTGCCAATTCAAGATCAAAATCAAGTAGCAAGCAAATCAATTGATTTCAATGATTGAATCATTTCTTTTCAATAGTTTACAGTCACATTATGGAATCCAACTATTCATCCAATGTCTCATCATTTCCGTGCACCTGTCACGAAATCTTATATAGTTCGTGATCCGCTCGGCAATACGATTCGAACTGAAGTCGTTCCAATATCGAATGTAACGAGAAATATTCCCGGTCGAAATAGTACAGCTACTCATCAACTACTTTTTGAAATTAATTTACCACCACTTGGTTTTGCGACTTATTGGTTTGAAACGAAGGCAAAAAACGAACTCGATTATTTAGAGAATATGAAATCCGAAGTTAAAATAACAGAAAATGAAGCATGTACTTTACAAAATCAAGTAAAAAGAAATCATTTGTATGTTTGGAATTGTGATTCGTTTATTCAAATAGAATCTTCGCGTTGAAATCGATGCTCAAGGAAATCTTCGACAAATTGTTAATTTAAATAAAAGTATCAGTGTATCTCTTGCTAAACAAGGTTTCTATTGGTATCAAAGTACGTTTATGTTCAATTTGTTTTCTCTAATTTCGATTTAATCGTTAAAAAAAAAGGTTTCCCAGGAAATAATTCTGGACCACAAAATCAAGCTTCAGGTGCTTATGTATTTCGTCCATATTCTCAAATTCCTCAGCCTGTCAGTCAAACACTTTCCTTGTAAAACTTATTTCGTTTCTTTCGAACAAAAAAAAACAACTTATCCTCTGCATTTAGAACGTGTATTCGTGGAGAAACATTTCAAAGTGCAATCATTGTTTATAATAACTGGACAAGTCAAGAGATCAGTTTATATAATGATGGACTTTTTGTTGAAGTCGAATGGACTGTTGGACCAATTCCTATTGAAGATCGTAATGGAAAAGAAATCATTGTTCGATATGATACAGATATTCAAAGTCAAGCGAAATTCTATACCGATTCAAATGGACGTGAAGTTCTCGAACGAATAAGAGACTATCGACCAACATGGAATTATACGATTGTCGAACCAGTGAGTGGAAATTATTATCCAATCAATAGTCGAATTTGGATTAAAGATGCAAATCGACAGTTAACAATTCTTACTGGTAAGATCGAGCTACTTCGTTTGTTTTTCCTAGATGAATATTAATTCAATAGCCTGAGCACATGAAAACCAGGTACAGGCCAATTTACTAACTCATTAAAATAAATTGAAATCTAACAAGAAATCGGTTAATAGTTATTTTGCATATTTAAGTTCGAAGAGTTCAGTGAACCTTTAATATTGTATCTTATTAGATCGTTCTCAAGGCGGTGGCAGTATCAAAGATGGTTCAATTGAAATTATGGTTCATCGACGTTTGATCTACGATGATGCACGTGGCGTGAAAGAGCCTCTAAATGAAACAGCATTCGGACAAGGCCTTGTCGTTCGTGGTCGACATATACTTCTTCTTGAAACACCAGCGACAAGTGCATTCTATCATCGTATTGCTTCTCAACGATTCTACATGCATCCACTTGCAACATTCGCTTTACCCCAATCATCATATATGAATTATTCAGCAACATATCGTCAAACATGGTCTGCACTCAACGATACATTACCGTTGAATGTTCATTTGCTGACATTCGATCAAATCAATGCAACAGTTTATATTATTCGAGTTGAACATTTTTTTGAACTCAACGAAGATCAAACATATTCACAACCAGTTGATGTTAATCTTCAATCGATTTTTCAATCGATTGGAACAATTAGTAATACAGTTGAATTGACACTCAGTGCTAATTTACCATTAGCTGATATGAAACGTCTGACTTGGTTAACAAATGATCGTCAATCGTCTCATATTGATATTCCTCGTGAGTGATTCGAATGAAAGTTTTGTTTTTTTTTTCATTTTTTGTATTATTTTAGAAGAAAAAACTTTGAAAGATACAATAATTACCTTAAAACCCATGCAAATTCGAACATTCCAAGTGACAATTGCGTAAATAAAATTTCGTTTTTATCTTGATTTAGTTTTTTTTCTTCTTCTTTATTTCAATATCAAAAAAGAAAGATCATAAATAGATATATACATATTGATTTGTCTTGTTGAAACGGCAATGATTTTAATGATGATCTATAGTTTGAATAAAAATAATGAGACCAAGAGTCAAATAAATAAATAAAGCAATGACATAGGTCGCCAATGACCATGATAATGACCGACGTGAATGTATTAACGCTTGTTCATAGTATCCATGACGTTGACAATGCAGAGATTTAACAGCATAATAAACGGCAACAAAGCCTGAAGGTTTTTGTAAAAAAAATGAATCAGAACAAACAAAAAGAGAGTTTTATTAACCTGTACAAAAAAATAAAAACGACGAAATCGTTGCACAGATTAAATGTCTGATCGGATGAGCTTTTTTATAACTAATCAATTGTAATGGAATAGTCGGTGGTGCATCTGGAATTTGTAAATGAATTATTCAAAAATAGAAATTAAAATACGACTCATTTACCGAGTACAGTACTTCCACGTTCACAAGTTAGAGATGGGCCTGATGCCGACCACCGACACGGCGATAATTTCTGATGAGAATGAAGAGAACATGCTTGTGATGAAAACATAGTTTATTTTCACAATAAGATACAACAAAAAAAACGAATGAATTAGTATAATAAGAAAGATTTCATATCTAGAAATATACTTTTAAGTGACAAGCGTAAAAAAAGATATAAAATGACTATTTTTTTAGTCTAGCGAACATATTGATGGTTGATGAACCTTCTCGGTTGACGTACAAAACCATGTCAAAATTTTTTAATGAAAGAAAAAACAAAAAAAAATGTTCCTACAGATGCATGAGGAAGTTGTTCGTCTATACTTGAGGGTGAGTATACGTGTAAAACTCGTATTATTATGACGAAAAGAGAAAAAGAAACGGAACAAGAAAATACTTTGCTTAAGTATTTTCAAAACACGCGTATAACATCTTGTTCTTGAGGAAAAAATATTAGTTTCCGATTACTATTAATAAATAGATTTCTACTGCGCTTCTTTCTGTTCTTTTCTTTTCATATCAAAAGAAGAAAGAAAAAAGACAAACTATGTAAACAGATTCTATTTGACCGTAAATCACCTTTCGATCATAAAGAAATAACTATGTTTCTTGATTACATCCGCATGACGCACCACCTCGCAGTCAGACACTTATTAATTTTAGTAAGACATGATCCTCTTTCATTCGAGAGTATTATTGACATAAGCTAAATCGTCTCCTTCTTTTCCCCTACGATTTCAAGCTGTACTTAAGATAACGAAATAGATATGCTATTGTTGTTATTATTATTATTATTTGTCATACTGTGATCCATTTCATTAGAGATTAAAATCAATTCATTGACTTTAAAATAAAAGACTGAGCTTTTCTCAGATAAAGATTTAATTTATCTTACTTGTAAAAGAACCCTGACAATGATTATAAATAAAAATGTTTTTCTTTATGTTAAAACGACTCTATGATCTCGATCTACCATCTGTTATTGTGTGTATTTAGAGAAAATCTCTTTTAGTCAAGAGTATTTCTTTTTTTTTCTTCTGTCGATGTCGTGTTATGTTTTTCTTACTCTTCTCTATTGCATTCATCCGCCTTTTTCTTTCCGCTTTGCTTGTATTAAAGATGAACGCAAGCGAGAAAAGTGAATAATAAAAAAAGCGTATATATAGATATATATGTTTGACGCGCAATAAACATCTTCGTCATTTGTTTGTGCACAGTTGTTCTTTACATCGTAGCTTGTTGTCGATACTTGTGCACACATCAGGACTTTTGCTAACTATTATACTGATGTTGATTTATGAGTCGATCGAAGGATCTAAAAGAAAAACGATGACGACGACGACGCCGGCAATAACAACAACGAAGAGAAGAAAAAAAAGAAAGAAAATCGAACTAAGTTTGCGTGTGTGAGCACTGAATAAGTCAAAAATCATATTGTATGCATAGCCTCCAAGATAGACAAAAGTCTTCTATACTATAGAGCTATATGAGAAGATCGAATGTTCATTGACATATCTACACATAAGGAACGAAAGGGGAGATAAGAAGTTTATTCCCCAATGATTTACTTAACCGAATAAGATCAGTCAAACGAGACAAGATTACGAAAAAAGAAAAAGAAAAAACTACCGAAAAAGATTTACTGCGTCGATGACGTCGATTGAGTGAATAATGATACTCAACATATGGTTATCTATGAAAGAAACTTTAATTATCTTCATTGATTATCAATGAATATGAAAACAACGAACGATAATAATATGCTTCCTTTTTCATTGAGAAATAAAGTCACGCATAGATTCGTGTGTTCATTTTGCGTTTTCTCATTTGGCAATACGAGAGAAAGATTTCCGTTTGTAGAAAAGAATTTAAATATATATTGATATGCTTATTAGGTCACATCGAAAAATTTACTTATCCTCAAGGAATAATTTCAATGACATTGCTTTCAATTAAGTTCTCTTTTTTTATTATTATCCAGCCGTGTTAGTTTCAATTGTTCAGAATAGAAGTCAACTTAGTTTGTATTCGAATGAAATATTTTGCTTCCAGGCACTTCATATGTTCTTAGAATTGGAGTTGGAAAAATACTGGCATTATTAAGTTCCTTGAAGCGTATTTTATTGGTTTGACATAACAAACTATATTTGTTCAGTCTTTCGTAATGCATCGATTGCGTTAATCAAGGAAAGACAACAATATAAATTACCATATGGAAATCTTTTGTAAATGCTCAATATTCAAAATAATTCGTACTCAACGAACGGCTTATTCATAAGCAATCTGTAATTAAGATTTCATTTCGTTAGTAATTATTTCTGGTAAATTTTAAGGACAATGCAAATTATCTGATGTATATTTATATAGAAAGACATAAATAAAAAGCTCGTTTGCTAAAGTCAGATCAAGTGGCTTTCGATACATCCTAAAGAAAAGTCAAATTATTTATAATGATTTACACGTTGATAAAAATCAAACTTCTAGTATTCGTGTTGTAAGAGATGGATCGGTTGTACTTGAAATAGTAGACAGTGATGGAACTAAAAACAAAGCTTTTATTTGATTTAATTTTCATGATTAACTAACCATTTGTCTCAAGAATTTCTTTTTCGAAAGTCATTATTGTACAAATAACTAATGAAATGATACCAAATATCATCAATATCTATTCGAGAAAAAAAATTATATAATCAAATAAGATTCACAAAAAAAAGCGAACTTTAGTTTGAAGAATATCGATTCCATTTGGTTTAACATAGAAAGTGATAATGGCAGGCAGAATGTAGCAAATTAACTGTCCACCTGTTGCACCGGTTATAGCCAAAGCGAATTCAAGATTAGGTATACAAATAGCTATGAATGTGGGTACGAAAACAATCAGAGCAGTAAAAATAAGAAATAATCGCGATGGAATAACATGAGATTCACCAAAAAGTGATGGTTGTTGCTGAAAAAGCCAAGTTAATCAAACATTTTTCAATGATACAAAAACTATTTTACTCGATGAGTCCATAATGTAAATAGACTTCCACGCGTTGGATTAACCATAAATGGGATTCCGGTTGAACAATTAAATATAAAACCCCAGAGAAAAATTTGTTGAAAGAAATTATTTGGAAATATTTGCATAATATTTCCAGGAAGAAATTCATAAGCTGATGAAAAGACTAGATAACCAAAAAGACCAGCCTAAACGAATCGAATGCGTCGATATCTGCATTTGATTTTATGACATACAAGAAAATAAATGAATCCAACAAGTGTTACAGACAGATCAATGATATCATTGATTGCATGTGAAGTCGATTCAGATAATTCCGAGAAAACAACAAATAACATTCTGAAATTTGAATCAATATGCACGAAAATTTTCGAAAGAAAACGACAGATTATTCATACGTTTGACACGAAAATGAAAGTGATACAATTGGCAAACTGACGAATAAACCTGACCATCGCCAGTAAACAAGTTGACTGAAATCGATCGATGTACTCGTTGGATTTAACCAAAATTGTGCTATTGTCTAAACATCTTGGTCAAAGAACAAAAAAAAACGAAATTTTTGCCAACCAAAATCTTACATAAACACAAAATAGTAAATAGAAAATAATCGATTGAATCGATATCGATGTTAAATGATCGAATCGTTTCGATAGACTCAATGGAAATGCAATGACACACGTTACAATAATCATGACAACAGCACGTAACAGCAACGAATTCTAAACTGAAAAACATAAATAAACACAATCTAACAAAGATTTCCTATGGAATTTTACCGCTACATGAAAGATTTGTGAGACAATCACTGAACCAAGATCTCCAATGATCATTTGATAGGAAATTATTGTACCAATAAGAAGACCAATTGAACTAAACCCATGCACAATTGAATCAAATCAAAAAAGAGAGCGAGAGAACAAAATCTACCTCAATTCAACAATTAATTTCATTTTTCTTCCTAATTAAATAGATCTTCATTGAAATCACTTGATCTCTTTTAATTTATGATTTTCTTACCCACGGCTCTCAATGCTAAATATTCATAACTCATCGAATGAGTAGCTTGTGCACTTGCAATAAGAATTTTACATGAATAGGCTGTGATTATTCCCGAAAGAAGAATCAATAAACTTGCTAAAATAATTCCGCACTAAGTAGATACACAATCGAGCTTTGAAATCGAATAATCTATTATTTTACTTGTTGAAAACAATAGCCCATCGAGAGAACCGATGCTCCAACAATCGAATTCGATAAAGCCATTGCACTTTTATGAGGAAAGTTTGGTTGAAAAAATTTATTAAAATTCAAAAACATGTTTTTTTTTTTCTTTTATTATTTTTTTGCTTCTTTGATCTGGAAAGAAAAAATAATGAGTAGATAAGAAAGATTATTAATGAAGTAACAATGAGCGAGCTATATTCTTCTTTTTACACATAAGATTCTCCTCGAAATAAATAAAAAAAAAAACATTAGAACGAGAGCAAAACGTTTGCTTTCTATCGGTAGATCTGTACAGAAAACCAACAAGATTAAAAATAGATTTGATCGAGTTTTTTTTTATGGCGATTGCGATTGAAGAACATCACGAAAAGCAATGGAATAGGGTTGCATTTGTTTTAAAAATACATTTAGCATATCGGTTAATGCTTTTGATTTAATATGTTCAGTTGCATCGGGTATTTGTGAGATTAATTCCTTCAAATGATTCGATGTTTCTGCTTCCATACAACGGCCAAGACATTCTTGTAATGCAATTAGATCTAAACATGCTTGCATACTACCTGCTTTACTAAATTGATTGATATTGCCAAATAATTTAGCTAAATCATTGACTAATGTCGAAAGAATTTTCGAAAGTACAATGAAAACTAATTGACTACTAATCGAAAAAACTTCACTATGAACACGAGCAAGATCGAGAATAATATGTTTAACATAGTCTCTCACAGATGTGACACGAATATGTGTTGCCCAATCGAATCGACCAGCATACATACGAGATTCTAAACGATGTTGAAACGGCCGAAGATATTCATTTTGTACAGTATCTAAGAGTTGTTCGTCGACTGTATTGTAAATCGTTTCGATTTCATCGTAAACACGATCCATTCCACGAAAACCATAGTTAAGAAAAAGTTTTTTCAAACGTGGAAGAATAAATCGACGTGTGTACGCAAAATTATTCAATATAATTATTAAACGAAGAGTTTTTGTTAGATGTTCATTCGATGTAGCGATTGTTGATGATGTTGTTGACGATGCTTCAAGTGAATTCGATGTTGATGATGAACAATCTTTGATAAGATTTTTAAAAACAGTTGCAAAACCGTCGAGCAAACGATAGACAGCAATCGCTGCTTGTGTAACCGCTTCTTTATCTTCGAAAAATTTCCGTTCACCTTTAGTAACATTGACTGAGAGAACATTTTCATAGATAATATTCGTTTTTGTTACAATTAAATCATGAAATAGATTCGGTAGTTTCGTATGTGAACCGAGATGTTCATCGACTTCTAATTCCCATGTTTCTTGAGTATTCAAACGTGTTACTTCGAGACAAGCATGAGCAATAAGAACTTGAAAACATTCTAAACGTAGATCGAACATTAATTGTTGGAGATCCTTTTTAAAATTTGTTTCAATATCAAGTGAAACAAGATGTAAAATGCATAGACGGCAATTTTGTACGCAATGCGGCAATGATTTGACACGTTGATAGACTTCATCCGTATTGGCATAGAGAGCATCGTCTTGTGACGACGTTGAATCAGATCTTGATGATGAATGCGTTAGTAGATTTAATCGAACAACTTGAATAAATGTTTGAATAATTTCTTTGGTCAACGCCAGGAATTCCGGTGCACGATGTGTATAAGTTCGTTCGAGTTCATCGGATTTGTCCGATAGTGGATAGAGTTTGCGTTTTAAATACAGTTGAATGAGATACCAAAGATCGGGAAAAGCTGTTGTGAGAACATCGCAAGCTTGATCGACCATAGCTGTTGCTTGATCTTGATTATGAAGATGAACACTACCGTTTTGTTGTGGTGGTGGTTGTTGTTGTTGTTGTTGTTGCTGTGATTGCTGATATTGTTGTCGAGGATCGACGGCACACGAACGAAGAACATCGATCAGCGCAGCTTTTTGATGAATGATACAATCCCAAGCGGGATCGGCACGTGGATCGAGCGAATGAAGATACCGAATGAACAATTTTTGATCGTCGATTGACGAAGGAAATTCAGTAAGACGTTGTCGAAATAATGTTCGAAGATTTTGTATTTGCTGTTCGACTTCGGATTGAATTTGACTGAATACTTTCGAATCAACAGTTTCAAATGCAGCACGTGCACGAACAAGATCATTAATAACTTTCTCATATTCTTCTCGTTTTATACTTCGTTCGATTGTCTGTGGTAAATGAAAAATAAATTTATATCGTTGAATAACATTCAATGCATTACGTATCATATCCGATTGATCTTTTCGTGCTAAATCTGTATCATACATTGAATGAGCGATGTTCGATATACCTTCGATGAGTCGAATAACTGGCTGATAGACATTCTTCTTTCGATCGTCTGTCGATAGGCCACGAATAAATTTCATGATATCGACAGCTTCCATAAATGATGCGATATTATTCTTGACAAGTGTTGTCGATGCACCTCGATTATCCGATTGAGTACGTTGAAGATGCTCGAGATTTTGACGTAATTCATCGAATGTTGCGTTCGATTTATGAGCAAGTAGATAGTAGTATGGATTGAAATTCTGTTGAGTTATATCGGTACTGCCTAAGAAATAAATTGATTAACATTTTTTCTTGATCAGCGCCAATTGTTTGATTAAAAACGAAGTGAAGAACAATGACATGTCTTTACATTCTTATAGTCTGTTTATTAATTCAAGTCAATCCTTCGTTTCAAGTCTCATTACTAAAATCTTTAATTCAACGACGTCAAATTCTCGATGGTACTGCTAAAAGTGGCGGTGTTGCACCGAAACCACCTGGTAGTGATCAAATTTTCAGTCAAAATCAATTCTCAAATCCAACAACGATTCAACCAGGACAAACTCATCTAACTGGTTCGATAGCAGTGACAACAACAACGACGACAACAACAAGAAAGAGTTATGATGATGAATCCGATGAACGATCGATTAAAGATACAGTATCGTCCAATTCGAGTTCAACAGGTGGTCTCATTGCATCAATTCTCGCGCCAACCGGTATAGTAGGCATAGTCGGTGCTGTTGTTGGCGCACTTTTATACAAGAAAAATCATACGAACTCATCGACATCGAATGGAATTACAGGATTTTTCAGTCATTTGTTCAGTTCAAATACAAACGCTACGACAGAAAATAAATGTGACACGCATTATTTACCTGTTGGAAACATATCATAGAGTTCTTCGGCATGAGTTCCAATACTAAGCAGAAAGAGAGAAGTTCTCAAATTCAGATTGTAACTTTATTAGACACTTACGAACTATCTGTTGTTGATCCTGTCAATGCATCAGTAGTGCCAGGTAGGAGAGCAGGTGCTTTCGATGCATTTAAACCGAATAACGCAACGGCGTCTTCTTCAATCCATACGGCAACTTCTTGATAGGGACCTGCTTGTTCAACTCGTCCATAGAATCCAACTGAACATGTTCCAATTCCTCCACTTTTAGTAATAACAATCACATCGCCTTTGCCTTGACCGAATCCGGCATAAGCTATGATTTTATTTGGACTTTGCCACGAAGCTGTCGCTCGACAATCATCACCGCAGATTTTTAGACCAATAAAATCTTTCTCATCATTACCGAGGTTTTCTCCACGTATCGTGATTTTAATACCTGGACAACCTTCACGTGGTGATATACCAGTAACTAAAGCTGAGGGCATTCAATAGAAATGTTGTTATCTAAACAAGTTAACTATCAATGTTATTCATGGTAATTGAAAATGATTGTTAAGATAAGAAATGTTGATTTGTAATCATTGATATATTATCTTACGATCAAAATTAAAATTTGGTTAAATTCGAAATTTTGATATTGCCTAGGAAAATTCCGAATTGAACCAAATTCTAATTTTGACCGTAACATAATATGCGTAGGTATAGATTAACAAAATAGGATGAATGAATGAGTGATCATACTGTACATATCGATCAACCAATCAAATGAAAACAAATTTCAGCACTATCAAATAGAAAATCTATTCGTTCTGTACAAACCAATGAATAGCAAAAGATCTATACTTACGTACTTGCTCTTGTCACTATCTTCTTCTTCTTTTCTTTTCCAAATGTTATCAATTCTTATCGGTTCATTTAATACCTACAAGCAATATCCATCATCGAATATCGATCTTTCTCCATGGCTTATTTCTAAATCTCAGATTATTCCTAATTTAATTGTCATAGGTCTACAAGAATTGCCATTGAATTTTTCACTATTCGAACAGAAATCTGAATATCAATGGAAGAAATTAATTGAAAAAACTCTACCAGACTATCAATTATTGTCTCATGTTCGTTTAAATGGTACAGAATATTTTGATATTTACTCTTTTTCTTATTGTTTCCGATAGGTTTACTACTTTTAATTTATATTCAACCATCGCATCTGTCTCATTGTTCATCTATCAGTTCAGCTAATGTGCCAACAGTCGGTTGATTTTTGTATTTGATTTCAATGGAATATCGATTCATACTTTAAAGGGTTTTCTCAATCTTTATGGAAATAAAGGTGCAGTTGGTATTCGATTTGATTACCAGAAAACATCGTTATGCTTTTTAAATTGTCATCTATCAGCTGGTGAAGATGAAAAATCTTTACAAAAACGTAATGAACAATATTCTCGTATTCATCAACATATGATTTTCAATTCATCGAAAACGATTTTCGATCATCACGGAATATTTCTCTTCGGCGATCTTAATTATCGTCAATCAGAAACCAATGAAGATCAATTAAAAACTCGAACAAACATTCTTCAAACCTACTCCGAAGCGCCGATATCCTTTCCAGCAACTTATAAATTCAAACAAAATTCGAATTCCTACGATTCTTCTCGTCGTCCATCATGGACGGACAGAATTTTATATCGAACTCATCAATGTCATTTAAAACCTCTTAATTATTGGTCGATTTCATCGATCCGTTTGAGTGATCATCGACCTATAGCCAAACTATGTTCTGTATTTTTTTAGATGGCTTTTATTAATCGTCTACGAACACATTTTAGTGGTGATACAAAACAGTTACAAAAACAAACGAATGCTCTCAAAATTGGCATTCTCGGCGCAGCTGATATTGCTAACATGGCGTTAATTAATCCGGCTAGTAAACTGCCCAATGCTTATATATATGGTATTGCAGCAAGAGATCGACAACGAGCAGAAGCTTATGCAAGAAAACACCACATACCACAAGTAAATACGTCCGTTCGCTTTTTTTTTGCATTCAATTCAATAGGAAAAAAATGATTTCATTCTTAGGTTTATGATAGCTATGATCAGTTATTAGCTGATCCAGAGATTAAAGTTATCTATAATCCTTTACCAAATGGTCTTCATCATCAATGGACATTGAAAGCTTTACGTTCGGGTAAACACGTTCTATGTGAAAAACCATTGGCAAATAATGCGAATGAAGTTCGAGAAATGATTGAAGAAGCAAAAACACAAAATCGTTTACTTGTCGAAGCATTTCATTATCAATATCATCCGTTATGTATCGATACATTAAAAACTCTTCTTTCGAATAAAGATCAACATGGTGAAATGAAAAGTCTTTCAGCAACATTCACTGTTCCACGAATGTTTTTAAAAGCGAATGATATTCGATTCAATTATTCACTTGGCGGTGGTGCACAGATGGATTTAGGATGTTATTTAGTATCAATGATGCGTTTCATTGTAAATTCATCAAAAAATCGAACTGATAATGATAGTGAAGGTCCGTTCGAAGTGATCAAAGCTGAAGCTCTACAAGTCGAATCAAATAATCCACAGATTGATTTCGGTATGCGAAGTGAAATACTTTTCGATGGTGTACAATGTAATCTCTATTGTGAATTTACAAATGATTGGTCACGTTTTCGACATGAAATAGTAATCGAATGTGAACGAGTAACAATTACAATTGCGTATTTGATTATGCCAACTGCTTATCATTATATAACTGTACGGCAACGAGAAACAGGTCGAAGTCAAACAATAAAAAACTATGCAGATAATCATACGACATATTATTATCAATTAAAAGCTTTCTGTGAAGCTGTGAACAAATTTGAAGAAGGTTCGATTGAAGAAGCCTATCAAATTGCATATACAAGTCGCAATAGTAGCGTACGAAATATGGAAATTATCGATGAAATTTATCGTAAAGCTGGACTCGTTGTTCGTGGCACGGAAATCTAATTCTTTTGACAACAAAAAGTTTTGCTTTGTATTCATCTGTGATTCTTATTCTTTTCTATTCAACTTGAATTTTATTAATAAACTATGTCAAAAGCGACGTTTTATTTTACATTGGCCAGGTGTTTTTTTTTATATCTCTTATCGGGCTTATAGTTTCATAAGAATACTGTTTCATTTTTATTCGATTCATGGAAACAAATAAAATTGTTTTTGGTCTCATGTTCGTTCGATTTCTACTGCATTCGAACGAGCTTTTATTCAACGCGAAGACTACATTACACTTCATGAACCTTTCGGTGAACCTTGTTATTTCGGTCCAGAAAGAATTTATGCCTATCATGAAGCAACATTGGATCAACATTCCGAATATTTGAATACAACTTACTCGGAAATAATCGAAATGATACTTAAAACTGCATCAAATACCGAAAATAAGAAAGTCTTTGTCAAAGATATGGCACGTCATGTCGTTCGACCTGATTACAAGTTACATCCGCAAAATCCCACTGTACTTCCACTTGACTTTCTTAAGAAATGTACACATACGTTTATTCTTCGTACACCTGAAAAATCTGTACCATCACTATATCGTGTCTATAGGAAAACAAATGCAGATTTCATTCCCGAAGATATTGGATATCCAGAGTTACAAGTTTTATTTCAATTTCTCACTGAATTGACTGGATCTCGTCCAGCATTGATCGATGCAAGCGATCTACTAACAGAACCAACAACGATTATGCGAATGTACTGTGAATCTGGTATTCATGATCGATTCGAGCCAGGTTTGCTTGAATGGAAAGCTGAACGTGTGCAAGGATTTGATAAATGGGACGGTTGGCATGATGAAGCGCAGCAAAGTACTGGTTTTAATAAGATACAAAAAGCAAAAGATAGTACTGATGATCTTGCTCTACCAGATGATGTCAAGCAATTAATGGAGCAAAGCATGCCGATCTATAATGCACTTTATCAGTTAAGAATGCGTAGTTGAAGATGTTTGATATATGATTGTCGAATGAATGTTTCCGTTGGATAGATATCGAGAAAATCTTCGCGAAGTTTTTCGAATATCATTCGAGCGAAATGACCTAATTCTTGAAAATGATTTTTCCGAACTAATAAAACAAACAAACAAACTCATTCGAAGAAAAGAAGAAATCAAACAATTGAATTACTTGAGATGATATCAACGAGACTTCGAGCGATATACCAACAATGATGAGTAGTGGATTCGAATCCAAAATAATGCTTCGAAGAAAGTTGAAAGATTTCGAGCAAACGCCAGATTGTTTTTCGATTAGATATCGATAAATTCGAATAATATTCCGGATATTTCAATGTTAAATACGGAAATTCTAATAAACGAACAAATGATACGTGTCCTTGTAAGATAAAGTATAAATTTTCATGTTCAATCTCTTCATTTCCATAGATAATCTCATCGGTTCGATATTGTTTATATGTCGTTGATTTTATCTACACTAATGAAATCTCGTATTCAGCCAGTTTATCTATCGAAAATTCTTACAAAATATTCGAATATATCATTTCGCCATTGAATACTAACAAAATTCGATTGACTACGAAGTTGTTCGAGTAACAATCGTTTCATCTTATCATCGAAATATGCTTCATATGCCTGTTATGAATTTGATTTTAAAGAAAAACAATCAAGATAGCGAAAAAAAGCTCGTTTTCATACACGAATATCTCGAGTGAAGAATCCGATTAGACTGCAACAATGATTTTCATTTGTCATCAAACTATTTAAACGATAATCGATATGATATTGCAGCGAATCATCACCGTAGATATCTCCGACGTTCAATTCTTGACCGAAGAGAAATTTACATTGACCTTTGAACATCGGAAAAGAAAACTTTCGAGAGAATAGTTTGTTTGTTTTTTGCGTATTTCACCAGAAACAACAATGTAAACAAGAAACGGAGGAGAATTCTGTTGAGTGAGAATTGTATTCGATGGATAATTAAGAAATAAAAGTGAACGAGCAATATACTGGCGAATATTCGTTGGTAATTGTCGAATAAATTCGCAGCGATTGAGAAGATGTTCGAGCGATTCGATATCGTTGATTGTTCGTTGACGTGGTGTTTTACTGATTGCATTGAATGTTGTTCGCGTCATTAAACCGCTGATCTGTCGGGAAAGATCAGTTGATTGATGATTTTCTTCGAACAATTGATTCGAAGAAAATTCTTTAAATAGAAAACAAATTCGACAGACAGAAAAAAATAGTTTAATCGTACGATCAAATCGTTTAATAATTGTGTGATAAAATCGAGTCAACGCTCGATTGATCATAGGATTGTCAATCATCGATCGTTTTAACTGTTCGATATAATGAGTAAATGAATACAATTTCTCATCTTTGCTTTTCTCACGTTGATCAAGAGCTTGTCGAACAAAATTCAGATTTTTATTAATAGTTGAATTAATCATCATATATTATCCCGCGTTTTATGCCTGCAAGCGACATCATAGTGAAAACTACTACTGCCATCAACAGAAAGAAAGAAAGAAAGAAAAAGAATTGTCAACCAACGCGAAGCGAACGAAGAACGAGTCGTTTTTCTTCTTCGTTATATATTTTTTTTTGCGTTCGTTTTTATCGAGGTTCTGCAATGATCATATGAAATACATTTGCCACTATTGCGTCTATTCATTTTTGTAATGCCTGCGTTTTTCTCGCTGTCTTTTAGATAGAATATTCGTATACAATGTCTTCATCAAATTCACTCTCAGCTACGGAATTAGCTGAACAATATGCTGAGGATACTCATGCACAATATGAAAAATTTTTAAACGCTGGATGGTAAATCGATTTTGTAGTGAAAAACAACTATTCAACGTTTGTTTTTCTCTTTTTTCTTTGATCTATTCTAGTGGTGGTAAACAACGTAGTAAAATTGAAGTCGAACGCAATTCTCAACGTCATGATGCCGGTGGTGATACACGACGAATTGTTACAGCTATGGCTAACAATGAAAAGAACCGTCTTCATGGACACAAATAAACAACTAACTGAGAAAAAAACAACAACAACAACAACAAAGGACTATCTGATTTAATCTTATCTGTTTCTTTCATTTATCTAAACGTCTTTGTATAAAATTTGTGCAACATTTTTTTCTTTTTTTTTTGATGTCATTACTTAAAAGTATCATAAAAAAACATACGTTAGTATATTTTATCACAAAAAAGAAATGTTCGTTCGCTTTTGTTTGATTTTTATTGTCTATATTGGACATATTCATACATACGAATATCCATTTTCAACATCAGGCAATACAGTTATCGATGCAACAGGTGCTACTGTTCGAATGAAATGCGCCAATTGGCCAGGATCAATGGAAACCTTGATGCCCGAAGGTTTGCAACATAATTCAATTGAAAATATAGTCCTATTAATTAAACAAATGAATTTGACTTGTGTTCGTTTAACTTATTCAATTGATGTAACACTTCAATCGAATCTAACTGCATATCAATCATTTTCTCGTCTTGGATTAACATCTGCTCTTCAAGGTTTTCAAATGAATAATCCAACATTGATTAATGCAAGTGTTTCGAGTGTATTCGAAGCTGTTTTAGATACCTTAGGAAGAGCAAATATTGCAGTTCTCTTTGACAATCATATTAGTAAAGCCATGTGGTGTTGTAGTAATACCGATGGAAATGGTTTTTGGGGAGATGAATATTTCAATGTCGATCAATGGCTTGCTGGTGTTCGATTTATGGCACAAAAGACACTGAGTCGACCGTTTGTTGTTGCTATGAGTTTAAGAAATGAATTGCGTGGTCCTCGACAAAATCGAGACGATTGGTATCGTTATGTTGTACAAGGTATTACTGAAGCGATATCATCGACGAATCCTAAATTACTTGTTGTTGTTTCGGGTTTGAATTATGATACAGATTTAACATTTATTCGAACGAAACCAATACAAACTCTTGTTCCTGAAACAATCAAAAATAAAATTGTCTACGAAGGTCATTGGTACTCATGGAGTGGCTATGGTCCACAAGACAATTGTGAAAAAACTAAAAGTGGCGTCACCAATGCTTGGGGTTTTATTTTAGAACCTAATCAACCGTATACAGCTCCTGTTTGGTTAACAGAATTCGGTACAAATGTGGATGATTTCAAAGGTGACGATAAATTTATTGATTGTGTTCAAAGTTTTCTTCAAACTTCACTGACAAAACAAGTTTCATGGTTCTATTGGGTTTTAGCTGGCAGTTACTATAGTCGACAAGGTCACGCTGAATCACATGAATCATTCGGTTTATTAACGGATAATTGGCACGATATTAAATCAAAACCGTTTATTGATACTCTTTCAAAAATGTGAACAAAAAAATAAAAGAAGAAAATCGAAAAAAGAAATCAATCATATTATTTCGCTTCTTTTGTTTTTTTTTGCTCCGATTGTGTCTATTACATTGTTGGCATAGACATTTGAACATTAACTGGTGTTGCATCTTCTTGTCTCCACGATGATGTTACAGTTTTCAATTGCGTATAAAAGTTCATACCATTTTTTCCGTAGAAATTTGTATCACCACGGAATGAACCACGTGAGCCAGTAAATGAAAACATTGGAAGTGGAACAGGAATTGGTACATTGACACCAACCTAGAAATCAGATTGATTTCGAATTGAAATTCATTTCTTTTCGAGTATTTACTTGTCCAACGTCGATTTCTTGAGTGAATTTTCTTGCTGTTGCTCCATTGGTTGTAAAAATAGCAGTACCATTACCATACGGATTATTATTAATGATCTGAATAGCTTGATCTAATGTATCAACCGACATTGAAACTAGAACGGGACCGAAGATTTCTTCTTGATAACATTTCATGTTTGGCTAGACAAAAAAAAATAAAGGTGTTTGTACTTTTTTTTGCTTATAATTTTTTACTTTAACATCATGTAAAACTGTTGGTCCAACGAAATTGCCATTTTCATAACCAGGTACTTTAATATTACGGCCATCTAAAAGTAATTTCGCTCCTTCATTAACACCGGATTCAACTAATTCTAAGACACGTTGTTTAGCTCGTTTTGAAATCAATGGACCTAAGTCAGCTGTTGGTTCATGACCGGCACTGACACGTAATTTCTTCGCCTTTTCAACAAATTCAGGAATCCATTCACGTGCTTTGCCAACAAAGATCGCAGTCGATAAAGCCATACAACGTTGGCCAGCAGCACCAAAAGCAGCACCAATAAGCTAAACAATGAGATAAACAATTTAAAAAAGTCAACGGTTGATTTCATTACTTGATTCAAGGCTTGTTCTTTGTTTGCATCAGGCATGATGACACCATGGTTTTTCGCACCCTGGAAAAGAATTTAAATTTAATGAGTGTTTTTTTTAAAAGCTCTTACCATGTTGCATTGTACACGTTTGCCGTTCATTGAACCTCGTTCATAGATATAATTACCCTAAACAATGACTTTAAAATGTATATTTCAAAGAAAAAAAGAAAGTTTCATCATACAGCTTGATCAGAGCCAACGAAAGAGATAGCTCGAATATCGGGATGATCGCAAATGAATGTCACAGCTAAAAGAGTTCATTTTCAAATGAAAATCTCGCGATTTATTGTACCTTCATGTTGCCCATGAATAGCATTGACGACACCATCTGGTAAACCAGCTTCCTTAGCTAATTCAATAAGCATCATACACGCACCGGGATCTTGTTCGGACTAATCAAACAGAAATATTCACTTTTGAAAACTTGAAATTCGAGCTTTGCATACTGGTTTCATAATCATTGTATTTCCGCAGACAGTTGCAACGGGGAACATCTTTTAAAAAAATAACGATTCATTTGAAATCATTCGGACATTCAATTCTCACCCAAAGTGGGATCATAGCTGGAAAATTGAATGGTGCAATACTAAAATCATAAGAAATCTTTATCATAAAGGAATAAAAACAAACAATAAATTGCAATCGAACCCAGCAGTAACACCCAATGGTACGCGATAACTATGAATATCCATATCTTTGGCAACACTGTGCATTGTTTCACCGGTTTGTAAGAATGTAACTGAACAACATGATTCAACGACTTGAAGACCACGTAGAGTTGAACCTTCAGCATCGGCAACTGTTTTGCCTTGTTCCTTGGAAATATTTTCTGCGATTCGTCGCTAAAGAAAACAAAAACTTGTCTTCTAATATATATATATATTAAATCAATGAAATTCTACCATATTTTTCTTGATTAAATCTTGATAACGAAACATGATTTGTTGTCGTTGAAGAATAGTTGTTTTCGACCATGTACGAAATGCTTCTTTGGAACTTTCGACAGCTTCTTCCATTTCAGCTTTGGTCGATTTTGGAACGAGGCCAATGACTTCGTTTGTTGCCTAGAAAAATCAACAATTCCCTCTCCTCCCCATCATCTATTTCGATTTTTACGAACAGGATTAGTGAGTTCAATCCAGTCGTTGGTTTTCGATTCGACTGCCTTGCCATTGATCCAATTTTTTACCGTTGGCTAGAGCAAAAAACAAAAGAATTCGGGTACAAAGTTCGAGGTCACTTACAGGCTTTGATGATGAACTAGCGCATCGAATCCAATGACTAGTCTAAAATATGTAGGAAAAAATACTAGATGATTATTTGTTAGTATTTTTAAACTTACAGTGATGTTTTTCATAGCTGAACTACATCGAGTGCTAAGACTAAGCATCTTTACTAATGATATTCGAAATTACGTTTTAGATCTAATAATTAAATAAGAGAAAAACAAATGTTTTTTTTGTCTTTCGAACATTCGCCCTTGAAAAATAAAACGATTTAATAAAGGTCTCGAAGATAAGAAATGGTGGAGAAGTATAAACAAATGCATAGATATATAAAGTAGAAAGTTAACGAGGGCATATACATATATCAATGACACACCCTTATGCTTTCGTTTTAGATAATAAATAGCCCATCCACCAATAAATATATTTTTATTCTTTACAAAATCTTTCAGCGCTACTATCGCTTATTTGCGAATACGCAACGTGAAGCCACACATTCAAGACGCTCTGTCGAACTTAATTGTTGAATTACGAGACTCAACATTGCTGGAAGAATTAATTCGATTGATGATTTAGAATATCTTTGGTCGTTTGCACGAGTTATTTCTGAATTAGATTCAACGCCCTTTTTTAACGTCTCCTGTGACATCGGTTAACATTGTGTGAACAGGTTTAGTGGATTATAGATTTGAATGCTACTATCGATAAGTAGTGACTCTTTTCTCGACTTTTATCACAAGTTCAATTTTTTTCTTTTTTCTTACAAAATGAAAATAAATAAAAATGATGTCAAATCTTTCCGACCTATTGCAATATTTATTTTCTAAATATTAAAAAACATCATGAATGAAATCTAGGAAAATATATTTTGATTTGTTTCGTATCAAAATTATCTGCTTCCGTGGATGTATAACTAAAGGATGAACCGATTTTTGAAGTTTTTTTTAATTAATTTCTCATTGATATAATGCACAACATTGCTATCTTCATGTGGCCAATATGTCCATTTCGAATATATAAAACGATAGCGCATACGACCATTTCACACAGTTTACAATTGTATTTCATCGGTGGAATTACTTTTGTTGTTGATTAATTCCTCACACTCACGAGCAACTATAAGAATAATTGAAGTTGTTTAAATAAATCGTCGACATATTCATGTTCATGAGGTTCTTCAATATTAAAATAGATTTTTCAGTTATTGATGGATGATTTCTATATTAAATAGTATTCGATTTCAGTTCTTCGATCGCCGATCAATACAATCGCCGTTACGATACAAAACGATAGCGTATATGTTCGAAAGCTGTCGGCGTTGTTCGAAGTAACTAAATGTCTGACACCATGTAAAACGGTGGGCCCAATGAACATTTGCGAATATGCACCGATAAGCCACACATTAAAGACGCTTTTTCGAGCTTAAGATTATAGGAAAAAAGTCTCCTCATCAAATTCTATGGATTTGACATATTCTCTGTGACAATTATAATCGGTCTTTTATATAGATTGAAAATAAATTTAGAGCTGTCATCTGCTAAGAATATTTTCAAAGTCGACACGTGAATTATATATCCATCATATTCCAATAAAACGTCTTTAGTTTTAATACATCATAAGTAGTGAGAATAAATTGCATTGAGATTGCAGACAAGTCTTCACTTTGATAAATTGAACATTTCTATTTTCATCATTTGCTCTGGATTCATCAAGTGTAAGACGCACATTAGGACCAAAGGAACACAAACCCCCCCTTTAGCTTTTCTATTAATTTAAGACCATCATTTTTTTTGCACATTACTATTACTATCATAAAGTAAAGTCATTGGTTGATATCTAGCTTCAAGCATAGCTCTGTTATTATCTAATAAATTATTATTCAATGTCATATTATCCATAGAAAAATTTTGTTTATTCACTAGTTATTTTCCTTTTCCGTCTCAACTAGAATGATGCTGTAATTTTCTTTGGAAAGAAAACTGAATAATTCAACAATCATTAACTTTCTTATTTCAACCACTTCAACAACAATCACGAGTGCAATTATTTCTTTTTCATCTCAACCATAAATTACTAGTTTATACAAATCATTGAGAACTTCATCGCAACTATGTCTTATCTGATTAGCAATCAAAATAAGACGAGTCTTTTTTTAAATTTAAATTAATTAAATCGTAAATGTGTCCGTGCGTCTTCAAAGATATTCCGTGTATCATTTTTAGATATTTATTATTTAACTAATGTCTCATTATAATCTTTTCTCTTCAATTAGAAAGGAAAATTTCGACAAAATAATGGAGTCATTTTATTTTATCTTAAAGCAAACAGTAAAAAGAAAGTTTGGTTTTCTAATTAAATATATGAGCAACTTCAAAATGAGATTTAATTGCTTGCATTAGAAATCTTTTCTTTTCTTTTTCTATGAAGACAAGAGAGAAAAAAATTAATTCATTAAAATTTGATCATTTTACACGTACACATAAAAAGTTAGCATTTCTTTTTGTTTTACGTATATGTCATCAAGGTCTTTTTTCTTCCTCTTCTTCTTCTTCTTTCAAGTAAATGAGATTATTCTCGTGTAAGTAAATCTATTTAGTTTCTTTTCTCAAGATTTTCTCATTGTTCCTCGCTGGCGCACCTGTTTCTCACAGTCGAAATAAACAAAATCAGCTATCATGCACGACATCTGTTTCTCTTCCGATAGAATTTTTTTCAAATTAAAGGTAGTCACATACAATATTAATGGTAGCCGATTAGTGATTGGCGGAAAGGTCCGTTTTCTTCTTCTTTTTTTTGTTGGTTGAGAAAATCATATCATCCGTAGAGAAAGAATTATTTGACACAACGTCAAAGTTCGCTCGCTCTGTTCTAGATGTCGAAATGTTATTCAGCTCGATGTCAACAAGATCGACGAAACATTCGAAGAGAATTTAATAAATGGACTAAAAATATTCTCCTACAGATTGGCCTCGAAACAATCTCGAAAAATCATTTCGAATTCGATGCAAATATATTTAGTCAAATCGATGGTTTGTCCTATTAACATTTCTTTTTTAACTACTATTCAAAATGTCATGTGTTCAGGATACGATGATGCTGCATCAGATTTTGATCCCAATGAAAATTGTCAGTTTTGTTTATCTCGTCAAGAATCATCATCGTCATCGGCTAAACAACCGGTGTCAAATGACGATGAAAATTCTCCGTTAGATTTGAGTTTAAAATCAACGTCGAATTATCCGTACAAAAAGAATTTAAAAACAAAAGAAAAATACGTATTTGACTCGTTTAGTTCATCAACAGTATTTGATCTTAAGTCAGATATTCTTCCAATGTACAATTCGAATGATTATTTTCTTCTTAATTCAATGAATTTCGATTATTTCTCTCATCTAAATCAATATTCACCTTTGCCAATGAATTCCTATTCATCGAATTCGTTGTTAGAAGAAAACTATTTCAATCAATTTATCAAACAAATGGCTTATTTACGAATGATTCAAGAAATTGAAATGCAACGAACGAATTCGAAACAAAACGACACAACGAATAATCATTTTCATCCATCGACATCGATTCTAACTGAATCCATACAAATAAATAGCATTATTCAAGAAATCATGTCGAAAACATTGAATGATATATTCAAAGAACAAAATCAGATTTCGAAACAAGATGAAAGCGTTTTAATTCACGATGATTCGAATACGAAAAATCAATCACAAATAAAAGTAAAATCTCGATGAAGATTTAGTTTTGTTTTTTTAAATGTTTTTTTTCAGTCGAAACGACGATCGAAAGAGGTCAGTTCGAATTTCGATGGTAAACAAATTCGTCCTAAACGAGGTCAATATCGTCGATATGAAACCGAACAATTATCGAAAGCTGTCGCCGCTGTTCTAAGCAACGAAATGTCTGTACATAGAGCTGGATCGTTTTTCGGTGTTCCTCATTCGACTGTATGAAGTTTCTTTTTGCTTTTTTCAATTCAATTTGTTCTGTTTTTGTTTTTGTTCAGTTGGAATATAAAGTCAAAGAACGTAATTCGAAACTGAAAAATGAAAAGAAACACGGTAATTATTTTAGGATTTCGTTTGATTTGATTTGTTTTGTTTAATTAGAAGATATTGATCAATCTCAATCGAAGAATAGTAATTTGAATTCATCTCCAATCGAACCGCAATCCGATGACGACGACATTCAACTCTACACGCCGATTGAAACATAGAAATCTCATTGTTTTGTGTTCTTACATAGCTAAATTATTTTCAAAATAATCTCATTCGACTTCGTCTCTTTGTTTTTTTTTCTTTCCGTTCTCTCTGTTGTGTTTATATTTGAATGTTTTCCTAGTCATCTAAATTACATTTCTTTTTTAAAAAATATATTGTACATTTTATGAGTCCGATTACTGTGTTAGACGATCGTGCCATCCAGATTTTTTGTAAAATAAATAAAACACACACACTTTCGTATTTGTGCCTTGTACACACGTATTTGACTTTTTCTTCTGGCGCTTTTTCAGATCAAAAAACAACAATTTTTTTTTCTTGATTATGGCCGAAAATCGTTTTTCTGTTGATTATGCTAAAGTCAGTACATCATCTTGTAAGAAATGTAAGACGAAAATTGGCAAAGGTCAAATTCGAATAGCGAAAATCTCGCCGAGTCCATTTTCGGAAGGTGATACAATGAAATTGTATCATCATGTTGATTGTTTATTCGAAACATTTGTAAATGCTCGTGCAACGACGAAAATTCTCGAAAGTACGACTGATCTCGATGGATGGGAAGATGTCAATCCAACTGATCGAGAGAAAATTCTCGAACATATCAAACATATTCAAGAAATTCGTGCGAAGAAATCACCGACGAAAAAAAGCAAACCGAAAAAAACAACAAACACAAACGAAGATGAGCAGGTCAAAGCGGATTTCGATGATCCACCAGCAACAGAGAATATTCACGTTCCAGTGAATGATGATCCTAAACATCCGGATAATTCCTTTCGACAATTTCGTGGACTATGCACGAAAATTGCCGAAACAAATGGACATCTTGCTAAAACAGCTATTGTTCAGGAGTTTGTAACTTATGGAAGTGATGGTGAAAGTTATAAAGGTGAGAACCGATTGATACCGGAATGTACCTGAATAAAAGGAAGACAGGAACATCATGATTTAAAAAAAAAACTAATCTTTAAGAAGCAAGAAAAGAAGATCGTCTCAAATTCATTTTCAATTAATATTAATATACAGCTTCTTCATTGTTATTTGATCTCAATTTTTTCTTTTTTTACATTCTTTAGGGAATCTAAATCTTCTCTTTCATTTACTCTTGCCTAGTAAAGGCTACAAATCAATTATTTATAATCTCAAATCTCGACAATTATGTAAACTATTCGCAACAATTTTTCAAGCGAATATGACCGATATGATTCAAAAATGTGAAGAATACGGTGGTAGGGGCTACTTTATTCATTTGGAGGACGTTTCGTATCATCATTCTTTTGAAATAGATGTTGCTGAAACAATCAGTGATTTCTATGCAGAATCAACGCATATCAAACCTCCAGCGAAGACAATGCTATCGAATTATGATGTTGATAAGTTTCTTCTTGAGTTAAGTCGATTAACTCGTGAACAAGATCAGATACCATTGCTACGTCAGATAACACAAAAATCGACTGTCAACGATCTACGAATGTTTATTCGTTTGATACAAAAAGATCTTGTAAATAAAGATTACTGTTGTTTTTCGATTGAATGCATTTTCTCATCTAGAAAATCAACGCCGGACCGAAACATATCATTGAAAGTCTCGGTGCAAATGCTTATGAAAGTTTTCAAGCAACAAACGATTTAAAATCGTTTCTCAAACGATATCTTGAACATCAAAATTCGGTTGAAAAACATGTCAAACTAGCCGTTCAAGTCGAACTCATGACACCAGGTAATTCGAAATGCAAACATTCAATTTGAATGACTCGTTTTCAGTTCATCCAATGTTGGCTGAACCATGTAAATCAGTTGACTTTGCATTTAAACGTTGTCCAAAAGGTTTCTTTGCGGAAATAAAATACGATGGCGAACGTTTGCAATTACATAAAGATAAAAATAATCAATTTAAATTCTTTTCAAGAAGTTTAAAACCAGTTACCGAACATAAAATCGAACAATTAAGTCGATTTGTTCAACAGGCTTTTCCCAAAGGTGAATCGTTGATACTCGATGGAGAAATACTTCTAGTTGATCGAAAGTAATTTCAAAATGCTTTTCTGATTATTTATTTATCAATCAAATAACGATTTAGAACGAAGAAACCTCTTCCTTTCGGGTCACTTGGTGTACATAAGAAAAAAGAATTTAGCGAAGCTAATGAAGCATTTTTTATATTCGATTGTTTGTATTACAATGGTCAAAGTTTATTACGTGAGAAGAAAATCGATTTGTTTTATTTAATAAAACAAAAAAGCGAAACTATTTAGAAAAAACATTAACTGAACGTCGTGATATTCTCGTTCAACATATGACACCAATTGAAAATCGTATTCTTCTATCTGAATTGAAAACAATCAAGAAGAAAAGTGATCTCAAACATTTGATTAATTTCGCCATCTCTGAGGGCTTAGAAGGCTTGGTATTAAAGGTAAAAATAAAAACTCATTATCGAGTTCATTCATTCGGAAATATTGAAACTATACTCTTCTATCTATTCTAGAATCCGGAGGGAATCTATGAGCCAAGTAAACGTCATTGGTTAAAAGTAAAGAAAGATTACTTAATGGAAGGCACAATGGCGGATACAGCTGATCTTGTTGTACTTGGTGCTTATTATGGAACGGGCAAAAAAGGAGGCTTGATGAGTGTATTCCTGTTGGGATGCTATGATCTACAGACAGACCGTTGGTGTACAGTGTAATGAATTTTGACGGAATTGAATTTCATCTTGTTTTTTGTTTCTCGATGAATTTAAATAGAGCAAAATGCGGAAATGGTCTTGATGATGCAACTTTAGAAAAACTTCAAAATGATTTCAAACCGAATATGAATCGAATCTCGAAAAATCCTAATCAAATTCCAAAATGGCTAAATATAACTCGAGAGCTTGCACCGGATTTTGTAGTTAACGATCCGAAAAAGTCTCCCGTGTGGGAAATAACTGTAAGAGTTTGAACTCTTTGATCATTCTTGAAAAAAAAAAGAAGATTTCCTGTTTTTAGGGTGCTGAATTTTCGAAATCTAAACAACATACTGCTAACGGAATTTCCATTCGATTTCCTCGTATAACTAAAGTCCGAGATGATAAAACATGGAAAGAAGCAACAAATCTTCAATATCTCACTGAACTATTCGAAAAATCGAAACCATCGAAAAAAGATCTCATCAACGATGATAATGATGACGATGACGATGAAGACGAAGAAAATATCGTAATGAAATGACGAAGAAAAAAAACAGCAAACCGTTTCATTTTTTATATTCTCATTGTTTTAGTTTCATTTTGGTGATTCAAATAATAATACTAATAATAATTCAAGTCAATCGAAACGTAAATTACTCGAAATCGATTCCGATGACGACATTGAAATTTCTCCTGCTCCCAAACTTGCACGCAAACCAATGACAAATAGTCTGCTTAAATTACATTTTCCGAATATATTTCAAAATCAATATGTCTATCTATCATCGACGTTACAAACAGATGAAAGCAATAAATTAAAACGTCATATAGAAGCCTATGGCGGAGAAGTTCTTTCGTTGAAAGATACAACGAATGAGAAATATTTAGCTCGAATAACACATTGTGTTGGTGAAAAAGACAAGATTTTCGATGAAATTAAGAAAGCAAAACAAAAAACGGAAACAAATGCAACTCATATATCATTGCCAACGGTCTACGTTTGGAAATGTATTGCTTCAAAAACAAAACTTTAATTTCATTTGTCATTTACCATTCATGTGTGTGTGTGTGTGTGCTGTTTTCCTCTCTTTCTGTTATAATAAATAAGTGAGATAATTAGGAAATTACGACTTTACATTTTTTCCGAAAGATCAAAAAGATCTTCATTGAAAATAATGAATAGATCCGTATGTTACCTTCCGTTGATACGCCTTCTAATCGATTGTATTTGAGATCGAATAATTTTCATCTTGTTCACTGCTTTGTAATGAGGTTTGCGTGATTGAATACAGTGAGAATATTTTTATTTTCTCTATAAATACACTATAAATATAGAGATTTTATTTTTGATCTTGTCTGCCTAATTCGAGTCTAGTAAATAAACACAAACAAAAAAAAATCGCCTTAGGCTTTTACTCTTAAAATTCGTATTCAACTTGTTTAGTATTTCTTTGTCGACGGATTACACGACTGATCGAGATTAGATAGATGTATTCAAATGATCTTCTTTCCCTATGGAATCTTTAAATAATTCGATAAATAAAGTTCAAGATACGAACACATTTCATATCAAGCAATCGCGGTTTTCTTTTCTTTTTATCAGCTTTAAATCATACACAGATCTTCTTTTCAGAAAAAAAAGAAGAAGAAGAAGAAAAACGTGCAACCAGCATCTCTTTAAATCTCATCATATTAGTATAATCATTCTTTTTTTTTTGCAAAAGAGTGGACCAAGTTCTTTTCTTTCAAGTTAAATAGACATATATATATATTCATGTAGATATGCCTTTTCTATTAATAATAATTACATTAAAGTAAGTCATTCATTTAATTCAATGGCGTTCAGAAGAGCATTCTTAGGAGGAACAGATATACGTGCGTGTTTCTTTTCTTCATAAATTCTTTCTCTAAGATATTCTTTTTTTCCGCCGACTTAATCAACATTGAAATGACTTGTTGTCTTGATTTAATTGATTGATTGATTATTTATTCAGTTAGTTCATCGTCTATTTCTGTTTCAACCAAAATCTATATCCGTATATTTATTTTGATTTTATTAGATACACACAGTCAGACCGTTTTACGATTCTCCGTATATAGTTATGCATTTATTATTACACAAAAGACAGAACTAGACTGCACCTAAATGATAAAAGAGAAAATAGGGCAAAAAAACAACTAATCGTTATTTTTTTTCTCATTTAGTGAACGGGAATTATTCTTATACGACATTTCGAGTTCACTTGTTTGGAAACAATGATTAGATATTCGAAGAATAAATCTTACGCTAAGGATTGTTTTCATTGAATTTTCTGATGTGAAAATGATCTGACATGCTATGATTACTTTCTTTAATTTGAGTTCGAAGAAATAAATCATTTTTTTAATGTAACTTCAATTCACTTGAAATACTAATTCAATTAAAGAAATCCGAAGTTTTTATTTTTGTTCCTACTCTCCAACGGAAATAAGTGTCATTAGAATGCACCCATGACGAACATGCATGTTCACAAAAATTTAATTCTTTCCATTCGTCCGGTCTGTGTCATTGATATAGACAATATTTCCATAAAATTAAGGTCTCCGTTTTTTTCCTCAAGTCCCTAGACAAAAAAGTTTTTTTTATAGTATTAATCTAATCAAAGAATCTAATACTTAAATTTCCTATTTGGTGTCACATTAAACTTTTCCATCATCCTATCTCATGTTCATCATATTCTATTTCTTTTTGTCTTTCCATCGAGTAGACAGAGATAAGATTTCGTTTTTTTTATGTGTGTTTTCCTTCCTGTTTTTTTTTTCGTTCTAATTAGTCTATTTAACACGTTCGAGGCCAATTCTTTTTGTTTTGTATTAATATCGGTACGAATACTGTCTGGGGAATAAAACAATTGAGATAGCTAGGTAATATTTTAATCAATGAAGGAACGGACGGACGAATGGGAGAGAATAGAATATCAATTACATAGTTTTTCTTTTTTTTTCCTTTTTGATTTATGTTATTTCTTTTTTCTTCTGCTTCTTTTTCTTCTTTTTTTTCTGCATTCATTTATTTCGAATGAGAAGAAGAAAAGAAGAACAAACAAAAAACGACAAAATCATATATGACATATTTTTCTTTTAGATCTAATCTTTAAATACGTCATTTAAACATCTTACTCTCATCAATATAATTATCTTCAATAGTAAAATTTATCCGTCATTTCTATTCTTTTCTCTCTACTTAATTATCACAAAATCTCTTTCATTAAAATGATTTCAACAATCTATTTCAAATTCTAAATTATCCGAACGTTCTTCGTCTTCTTTAGCTCCTTATTCAATGTCGTCACCGAATCAAACCAGTTCACACGATATATCTCGATTATATAAATTATTCTTCGACGATATCGAAGAAATCTTTCTTCATAAAATTTCTGTTCGTCTCCTTTATTGTTTGATCTTAATAACATGTTCACTAATGTTCATGATATTTCTTCTACTTATGTGTCGTTCGAAACAAGTTTTTCTTTCAAGTACAATACCATTTTATTACACATTAGTTATTTACGATTTCTTTCAATTAATTTCCATTCTCCTTTTGAAATATAATTTTACTGAAGAATTTTTTAATCAATTATGCCAATGGACATATTATCTAAAATCGATTTCCGAAAGTGGCCAATGTTTAACACTAATATTTCTTTTTGGTTTAATGCGTCATCAAATACGTTATTTTTCTGCACACAATCATTTGCCGAATTCAAGTCGAATTAATTCTCGTGCATTGACATTTGTTTGTTTATTATTTGTTGTTTATGTTAATAATTGGATAACACATTTAAAAATTGAAAAAAGTTATTTAATTAAATCCAATGTTGATCAACATGATATTCATATTCAAGAATTACCCATTTATTTATATGATACGCCAGAAATTAAAGGCAAAAGTTATTATGATTTTATTAATGATTTAGAAAAATACTCGAGTGGTTTTCGACAAATAAATTCTAATCAAAATGAAAGTGCATCATCGTCGACAAATGATAACATATTTCATAATCCTAAAGATGGCCATGAAATAATCATTCGTGTACGATTTCCAAATATATTCAATTCAGGTTCGAATCGTACGAGACGAAGCGATTTTACTCAACAGAAAAATGCGTCATATCGAATTAATCGTTGTACATATAGTCAAGAGAATTATTTCCTCTCGAATTTTCTCTCATTTATTCATTCGATATTCTATTTAGTTTTGTTAACATACTATTTAATTATGATTCTTACAACTAAACATGAAAAAATGTCAGTTCGTTATCAACAAAAACTATACGAACAATCCGTATTAGCTGGACGAAAGAAATCTGCTGAACGACATAAACATTACATAACATTATTGAATTTAAAAGAATTTTTCTATTTAATCTTCTATTCTCATACAATATTGACGTATTTTCGTTTGATTTATCAATGTTTCTTAATTTTATTCTTATATTTCATCCCTACACCGTTCAAATGGTTACCATTGAAAACGATTCTTTATTTTCTCTTTTGTCTTATTTATTTTTCTATACCAATTCGTACGTTAATTATCTTTCTTTTTATTGTACGAACTTATTTTTCGTTATATATACATTCATTGATTGTCTATTTATTTCATACAAATCTGCGATTTTCATGGAAATTTCAAAAGCCAACAATATGCTTTCGTTTTCAATTTATACCTTATCCAACAACATTAATACAAGAGGAACATCGAACGAATTCATTAGTGATTGATGTATCATCGTCGGTCGATGAAGATCATTCACATTTTGCTCCACATGAATCTGTGGTTGTCTATGATGAAAACAGTGTGAGTCATCATATAGCACCGACAAGTGCTCATTCGACAGCGGCTTTCTTTCCGATTGATTCACCGACAAATACGTCTGTTATTGCTAAACTGTGATTGTTTGTTTTTTTTGTTGAAAAAAAAAGTAACAATTCTTCTTTGTTCCTGTCGAATTGATTAATAAAGTGATTTGCCTATGAGTTTCAAAGATCTTGCTATTTTTAACGGTGACAAAGAGAGCTAATTCGCGGATTAGAATATAACGTAATCCTCAGAACTAAAAAAAGAAATCGTAATCTTTCGTAGAAAGTTCATTTTAAATCTCGAACAGATGTTTCCGATTTGTTTTTTTTTCTCCTCTCTTTATATTCTATGTGAATATACTAAAATAGAACTATCGTGACAAGACTTGACGAACGGACTTGGAAATCTGTCAAGATCAAATCACGAAGACTAAACTATTATGACAGTAAGAATCATACAGTAGACTTGTTTTTTTTTCTCTTTAAAGTAATATGTTTGAAAATCGTATTTTTGATTTGGTCATGTTGATAGGGCACATTGCTTTTTCTTTTCTTTTGTGCAAAGATAATGAGCATTTATTACACTCTTTAACTAAATACAAAGTTATCATTAGCTTGTTAATAATAAGATCAAATTTTTATACTAGATTTCTCTTTTATTTATTTGGCATGATAGCATTTAATTTAATATTCTTCTATTAATTATTATGTTTTAATCTTTGGGTGCAAATCATGACTTTAGAAAACAAAGTATCGTATGCACTGGATTAAATTGTTGTTTTGTTTTACTTAATAATCCTTAATTTTACTTGTAATTCAATGAACGTTTTTTTTTCTCTGTTTTCTTTGAAGAAAAAAAAGAAGAAGAAGAACAGTATTCAATTTAAAAAAGAAACCCAATCTATGTTATATATTTATATACATTGAAAAACAAATCCTTTCAATCATTTTGTTGTTGCAAAACACATTTCCACACTTGACCCAGGAAAAAGGATGACAAACAATAAAATCCTATAGTTAATGATGGTATTCAAATAAAAATAGATGTCAACATGTTTAAAATTAGAACAAAACAAACATATACAAAGACGAAACGTGTGTGTGTGTGTGTGCGTGTGTATGTGTGAGTGTGTGTATTTTGTTTTTCTATTTGACTGCTGTTGGAATCTTTTTCTGTCCAGTTGTTGTCGGTTTTTTCATGACATTGACTTGAGATGTTGGCACGACGACAGCTTTCTGTTGTTGTTGTTGTGACGAATTTTTGTCTAAATTAAATTTAGAAGTAAAAATATTTAGAAGAAAAAGACAAATTGTTTTTACTCTTTTTTAACGTTTGAATACGTCGAGGATTTTTAACACAACCATCGACGCCCATTAAATGATCACGCCAAGGTTTATCACCTTCGGGAATATTCATATGACAGAATGGACAACGATTTGTATTTCCTTTTGCTTCATGACATTCTTTGAGTTTGATATGAACATCAAAATCATTGCCAATAGCTTCCGTACAACGTGGACATTGTTGATATTTACTTTTCTTCTCACATTCTCGAAGTAAATGATCAATATAAATGCCGATTTCGATGACCTACAAAAAGCAAACGAATTAGGTCGATCGAACTTCGAATAGCAAAACAAAACAAAAGGCCAGACTTGATTGCATTCTTGACATCGACGTAACATCGGACAATTAGCCCAATAGTGTTGTTCGAGACCATCGCGAACGAAATCTTCATTTTTCTCTCCACAAAAAATGCACGTGCTAAAATTAAGTTTTTTTTAAAATATATTTCAAATGCAAAAATCAAAGCTGAATGATGATCTACTTTTCGGGAGTAAATTCAGATTCATCGGCAACACTTGTTGTCGGTGTTTTACGATCAAAACGTGTCGGCGTACGAGATTTGCTTGTTGATGCTTTAGCATCGAACTAAATATTTTGTTTTGTCTTTTGTTGAAGAAGTTTTGTTTTTATCTTACAGATTTCTGTTGTTTAACAGAATCACGTTTAGTATCGGATACAGCCGCTGGTTTTCGTCCAGTTTCCGATGGTTCACTAATCGACATCTATAAAAAGAAAAAAAAACTAGCTGAAAACGAAGTCGAATGAAATACTTTATCATCGCCTTTGACGGATCGTCCATCGATTCGATCGAAAGCATCGAATATATCACGATATTTTTTAATTCGACGTGTTTGTTCATTATCAGGTGGTAGATAACGTCGAACGCTGGACCCATGAGTCTTGAAAAAAACAAAAATATCAAATCGAAAATTGACATTTCTCTAAGTTTTTTACTTTGTATAGAATTAATATTAGTTTAATGGCTAATTCTCGTACTTCACCGGCTAGAATAAACAACCGATCGAATAGAAAAACAAACAGACAATTCAATTCATTCATTTTACCATTATGTTCAAGAGCTTGTGCACAAAATTTACTAACATTATCCACATTTAATCCATTCTCGCCTGTCTTAATATCTAAGATTTTCATTAATTCTTCAATTAATTCGCATCGACTGATTGCTAATCTCGGTGCACAAGTTTTATTAAACGGTAGAACACAATAATGTGGTATGACATGCAACGGTTTCAATTCGGGATACGAAGCCGATTCAATAATTGCTTCTTGTGCACGTTGTCTTAAACGTGCATTCGAATCACCTGTTCGCTGTAAGAGTACGGGCATGACACGTTCTAAACTAGCGATGATATCTTGTTTTTGTATTGAATGTCGACGAACATAATCATTCATTAATAGATGAAATAATTTCAATGAATGAGAAAATATCGCGAGAACATCAACACGAAACATTCGTGCAACAACAAAACTTCCTGCACGAAGGTAAGCACGAGCATCTTCTTGATCGCCCGAGAATGATGCGAGTATTTGATAGATTTCATCGAGTGCTTCTTCACGTCGAGCATGATTTCGATGATAGAGTTTACTAATCTGTTTTTTTGTTACAAAAAAGATCAAAAATAAGCTCGAATGAACAGAGAGAAGAATGCATTGCTTACGAGTTGTTTATCGAAAACGATCATCATTTGATTAGCTTCGATCATTTCAGCTTGATTTAATTCAGCAGTTGCATCTTCATTAGCATTGGGATTCGTTCCGCCATACAAACTTTCTGTTTCTTCATTCGTTGTCGGAGGAAATTCTGCACTTGCAATAACAGAATTTTGTACTTGTCCGCCATCTTGACGATTTCGATTTCGTAGAGTTGGAATAACTTTATCTTCGTAAGGTGTCGGCGGTTTAGCATATTCAGGAGAGACATAACCGCCACCAGTAGGATAGACACTCCGTCGATGTGATACCGTTGGAAATGGAGAAGTGGTCGATTCGTGTACAGTTGGTGGAATACCATAGGAGACATTGGATTCAGGTGAACGACGAGTTTGTACGGAAGCACGATTTCGTCCTGAAAGAAAAAGAATATTCGAAATCAAACTTTTCTCGTGTAAATTTTACCATGATGCTGTTGTTTCAATGGTCGTGGTGACTAAATAGATAAATAAATCAGTCAAATTTCTGTTGATTAACAATTTTAAGCAGACAAGTGTTAAGAAAAAAATAAAATGCATAAATGTACGACTAATAATTAAATTATATGTGTAAGTGTGCTAGTGAAAAGCGATTTTGATATCGACAAAAACAATATTGGTGACCGTGTCTACCTCTTGATCAAAATCCTCCTGTAGCTGTTGTTGTTGATGGTGATGACTTTCAATTTCATGTAAATGTTTCAAAAAGTCAATATTTTTGCCATTTTCCTGAGAGAAATTCGAGCAAGATATGTTATTATCGTTTTTCGATTTCTTTTCAACGAACAAAATCTCTTCGCTATTTCGAATTTTGAGATCTACTTACAAGAACAAGATCTAAAAGATTGAGCGTTTGCAATTGTTTGTATGTTTCAGTTCGATATAATTCCATTTTATCTTTTTTCGTTTGTGCAACATCATAATCTTCATTCTTCAGAGAGAGAGAGAAAAACAAATGAACTTGATCATCAGATTTCGTGTGTGTTTTGCTATGGCTTCAATTGACACAGTGAATTTAGCTCACTTACTTCAATAGCTTGACGTTTTTCGACCTCGTATCGAGCGATTCGTTCGCCAATCTAAATCGAACAAACAATTGAGAGATTGTTCTCTGTTCGATCTACTTTGATAAGTTCTTGTATCGCTTGTTTTAATTTTCGTGCTTGATCATATTTTTCTTCTAGAAAATGAAAAAAAAAGTGAATTCATAGAAATGTTGAGATTATGTCGAGTTACCATGAACACATTCTTGTTTTTTACGATCGAGATTCTTTATAATCGATGCTATTTCAGGATCTTGATACATTGCAAATGCAAGATCATCGATGATCGAGATTTGATCCGATCTTTACATTCAACAACAACAAAAAATCTTTCTCAATAACGAAGTACAAAACAACTCAATTTAATCGTACTTCGTCATAGTGATATCCAATTGATTATCATTACTCATGTGAGACTAGAGAATAGATCGATTCATTTTTGATAGAATAAATAATTAGCATGAATTTTACTTTATCAACATCATCACCGAGTAAATTAATTGCCACAATGCTTACCTAGAAAAGCAATGTGTCAAAAATTCATTTTCCTTTTTTTTTTGTTTGTTTGTTGTTGATCATACTTGATTGTATAAATTCAGTTCATTGACATAGTTTTTATGAATAACTAATTTGAGAAATAAACCTTCAGCATCAACATGAATTGATTTTAATTCTCGAGCTTTGAAATCCGATCGTTCATTACTGGCTAAATCGATGTATCTGTTCACAAAAGAAAATCTCATTGAGTTAGAAACAAAAGATTTTCGTGCTCTTCGAAATCAAATCTCTACCCAAGACGTGTAAAACGTGCATTTTCAAGTGTAAGACTTTCATCTGAAGTACAATCTCCAATAAAAAACTCGATTTTCGATGCTAGAATAAAAAACAGATGCGTTCGATCGTTGACAGAACAAATCAATAATGAGTACCGATTAAATATCGATGCGACAGTATTTGTACGCGTCGGATACGTGCGTAACTTTCACATTGAAGAATGAGCTCTTGTGGATAGGAACAAAATCGTGCACTTTGCCAGCCGGATACTAATGGTCCGTGGTGATTTAATTCCGTTGCTGGATGACTTTCATCGAATGTTGTTGATGAAACAACTTGAAAAGCTACTTTCGTCGGCATGAAAAAGAACAAAATCGTTGAATTTTGTTTCTCTTGTTTGGGATTTTTTTTGTTTAATATCTTTAAACGTACAACGACATTAGACGAACAAAATTGGTTTTGTTTTCTTAGTTATATCCTCTCCAAAAAAAACGCGAGACATGCAGAATTGATTGTGATTTTAATGATGAAGAAAAGAGAACGACGAAAGATGTCGGGCGTTTCTTCATTCATTCGTTCAAAAACGAGTTTCTTTGTTCAGATTTTCACTACGAACTAAACGAAATCTTTTGCGTGAACATGGATGTTTCAACGGCATCGAATTTCGATAATTACATAGCCGAGCTAAATGATAATCTCGATCGATTACGAGATATTCAAGATGTTGATGAGCAATCAGCTGTTTTAATCGCTGATCTTGCTCAAGCCTATTCTGAACAACCATCGCCAATGCAAACAGGTACGAAAAACTGTCTAGATTTTTTGAAATCTATATTTTCTGTTCGATAAGCTATGTGTTTATCGGCGCTATTCTGTGGTCAACGGAATATACTGACGTTCCTTCGACGTGCAAGTTCAAAGATCGAGTTCAAACGAAGCAAAATCGAACTGCTACAATTTCTGAAATTTTTCGTTGAAACAGCTTCGAATAAAATTCTTCCGTATGCAGTCGAATTGAAATCAGTTCTTCTCACTGTATTCAATGTTGACAATGCGTCCGATGTTCGAGCAGCTGTATTTCCTGTCCTATCTCAAGTATAGAATTTCACTATTATGCTTTTGATAGAAAACAAAACATGATTTGTTTAGTTAATGGAATTAACTGCAGGTTTTCCTGATATGGAAAGTGAAATCGATAAGATGGCAACAACATTTCTCGATTTAATCGGTTTACAAAGTTCGAAAACAACGGCTACAAGTAGAGAAATCTTTTGTCAATTAAAATCAATTCATTTTCATTTTTTTTTCGATTATTTAGTCAAAGGTCTTTCATTAGCATTTCTCGGTTTATTATGTAAATATTTTCCTGAACATATGAGAAAGTATTCGGATCCACTTTTACTTGGACAATATCTCAAATATCTACACGAACACGTATGTTGTTGTTGTTGATAATCATAATTCAGTTCTTTCTCTTTTTTTGTATAACAGTTAGTTCGCGATGTCGTTAAATTCGAAATGTTAATAGCTGCTGGTGCAATGGAAGGTTTAATCTATTATCTCGCTAATTTTACACCTTCATCAACACCTGGTAGATCGACAATTGTTTTTCAAACTGAAGACAAACTCTCTTTCATTTAGTTCAACAACCGACATTAGTTCGTACGAAAAGTAAGGATGATGAAAAACGTCTCAAAGAAGAACAAATTCGTTGTGAATCCGATCTGAAACGTATCTATATCTACGCCAGTCGAGCTATTCAAACTCAAGATCAAACCAATCTAAATCGTTATGCACTTGTCAAAGCTGGTCTCGAACTTTTCGCTCAACATTCAACTATTTTCACTGAATATTTGTATGATGATTATCCTGAAATACTTCGATGTCTTCGTGCATGGAATGCGCATGATAATTATGACGTGAAGAAAATAGCTCAACGAGCTTATGATACGTTTCTACTCGGAGTTGCAAATGCATTGAAAGAATCGAATGTAAAAACGGCAGAAGAACGCCGAAAAGCTGTATACACATTTCAGTATTTTATCAAAGAATTTCGAGATAAAATCGATTCACCTGAATTAGAAATTCGAGATTTAGCAATGGGCATTCGAGGTTACGGCATATTTGCTAATGCATGTAAACTTTACGGTACAGATGATGATGTCAAATTCATGTTCGTCGGTCTAATTCAACGTTGTGAACAAATTGCTATGCCCACGATAACATTGTCACAAGCATCGGATGTATTCGACGAGCGTTTTTATGCTCTGCCGAATCTTCTCGATGCACTTTCAGCAATTATCATCGAAATGACGAATATTGGCGAAGAATTTCTCGGACCACTCGAACGTTTAACTGTTATGACAATTGATTACTATCCTCGGTATCAACCAAAACCTCAGGCAACTACTTGTTCATCGACAATTAAAATGATCTTAGCTCTACAAACGAAACCGACTTGTTACAAGCCGTTTCTCGCTCGAATTGTCAGTCAAGCAATCATTCGTTGTTGTTCACATCCATTGAAATCCACTGTTGAACAGCAATTAGACGATATGGAATCTGATCTACCCGAGGAGAAGGGTCAAGCTCTTTTATCTATCGGAAAAACGATTACATATGAAAATTATCTTCCATTATGGAGAACAGTTTTAAATGTCATTGCATTGAAAGAATTCGATACACCCGTCTATCCAATATTCGATCGACAGAATATGCTTGTTTCATTCTACGATGAAATGATTAATTCGATTTTACGTATTATCAATCGATTGGATTTGAGTGTTGAAAAAGATAAATCTCAAGTAGAATGAAAATAGAAACTTAGGTAAATGTAAAGGAAACGAAATTTTCTAGACCGATGAGAATAAAAATGATGAAACAATGACGACTGATCCTGTTTTTGGAATGAAACCAGTTAAACCAAAAGATTTCGAAATTTTCTATAATCTCGTTGATTTTTGTCAGTAAGTGTCAATAAATGACGTAGGTTCGATATTTATTTAATTGTTTAAATTTCTACTAGAGATTTATTACTTGAGCAATCACCTGATCTATTTCAAAAATGGATCTTTCGATTTCTATATGAAATCATCACAATTTCAACTAAGTATATTTGACAATCTTTCTTTTTTAACAGTTTTTTTTCTTCTCCTCTGCTTTTTTTAAATAAAAGATATCCTCTCGTCAGTGGTTTATACCGATTCGCGACATTAGTCATGAACATATGTTTAAAACTCGATTATTTCAAAAACACTGATCGAACTATTTCGTCAACAACTCGGTCAGCTGTTGATAACATGGAAATCGATCTGAACGAAAACGAACAAGTCTCATCCGTCTGCTCGCTTATTCGACGTTTTGCACACGAAGTTCTTTCACGACAAAAACAATACCGTGACGATCTACTCATATCTTGTCTACAATTGATTATTTCTCTGCCAGCTGAATGTATTGATTATGATTTTGCTGATTATCTTCCAGCTATTCAATTGGCATTGAACATTGGTTTGACGTATCTACCGCTTGCCGAACAGACAATCAACAGTCTCGAACGTTGGTCACAATCGACGGCATTGAATTTGCCGAATTATTACGATCAAATTCTACCGTATCTCGATGATTTTCTACGTTTATCTCATGATCAAAATGATAATGTTCATGTTCGAGCAATTGTCTCTTCATTACAGGAAAAAACACGTTCGAATACACGAACACGAACGTTTCTTCCAACAAGAATGCTCAAAAAAACGAAACAAATTAAACACGTAAATTCAATCTTGTCGAGATTTTCACCAATCAACAATTTTCCGATTGTTCTTCTAGCTTTTCGAAGATAGTGAAATTCGTCGAGTACAATTTCGAATCTTTCAATATCTCGGCTCGTTAGGCAATTCAATAAATCATTATCTCATCGATAATACATCGAATTATCTACTCAAAGAAGCTATTGCATGG
>ERZ781398.504-NODE-504-length-47904-cov-4.881753_pt1 | contig 47904 bp, 58 predicted proteins | sample MGYA00433077_ERZ781398 | MGnify/ENA primary metagenome ERZ781398 (study PRJEB29847, sample SAMN06458254) | wastewater metagenome | isolation source: Wastewater bioreactor | place: South Africa: Cape Town | study: EMG produced TPA metagenomics assembly of the... | reverse complement strand
CGCGCCCCGCCTTCGAAGCCTATGTCGCGCCGCTGCGCGAGCGCTCGGGATCCCGGCGGGCCAAGGAAATCGACAACGGCCTGATCGCCGAGATGCAGGCGGCGAGCCCGGCCTGACGGCATCCGGCCCCAGGATTCTGGTCCTAGAAAATTCCCGCCGTCAGCCCTTCCGCGAGCGCCGCGCCCAGATCGCGCGCTTCGGCGAGGCGGTCCGCTGCAATCGTCTTGGGGGCTAGGATCGCCTCGGGCGTCTGGGCATCGGTGTTGACGATGACGGGATCGGCCACACGCCGCAGGCGCCAACCGGTCGCGATGCGGTCGAGCTGGCGCTGGGCGTTTTCGCCGTCGGAGCCGGCGCAGATGATCGTCGCATAGGGGCGCCCTTCGATCCGGCCGAGGCAGGGATAATAGCAGCGGTCGAACATCTCCTTCATCGCGCCCGACAGCGCCGCGAGATTTTCGGGACCGACGAACAGATAGCCCGCCGCCGCCTCGATCGCCTCGGGCGTCACATCCGCCGCCGCGACGCGGCGCGCGGCATCGCCGGCGCCTGCCGCGGCGGCCTCGGCGAGCGCGGCGCTGCCGCCGGTGCGGCTGTGCCAAATGATAAGCAATTTGCATTTCATCGCCGCAATATCCTTTAGCCTGTGGCGACGCCCGCGTGGCCGGGCGTCCGCTTGCCAAGCCATGCCACAAGGCGCAAGCAGGACCAAAAGGGGAGGATATGATGAAGCGTGCGATCTGTCTGATTCCGATCATGCTGTGGGCGAGCGGCGCGGCGGCGCAGGATGCGGCCAGCGAGGCGACCCGCGCCGCGCAGGCCGAACTCGCCCAGCGCCTGCCACTCGACGACCCGCGCGACGAGGCGAATGTGCTGCGCGGCAAGATCGCCGAGATTCCGGACGGCGTCATCACGGGCAAGGATGGCCGGATCGTCTGGGATCGCCGACCCTATGACTTTCTGAACAGGGTCAAGGCCCCCGACACGGTCAACCCGTCGCTGTGGCGGCAGGCGCGGCTCAATGCGGTGCACGGGCTGTTCGAGGTTGTGCCGGACAAGATCTGGCAATTGCGCGGCTATGACCTGTCGGTGATGACGATCATTCGGGGCAAGACCGGATGGATCGTGGTCGATCCCTTGCTGTCCGAAGAAACAGCTGCGGCGGGGTGGAAGCTGTTCGCCGACACGGTCGAGGCAAAGACGGGCGTCCTGCCGATCCGCGCTGTCATCTTCAGCCACAGCCACAGCGACCATTTCGGCGGCGTCGGCGGCATCGTGACCCCCGAACAGGTGAAAAAGGACAAGATCCGCATCATCGCACCGCACGGCTTTTCCGAAGAGGCGACGTCGGAAAATGTCCTTGCCGGCCCGGCGATGGGGCGCCGCGCGCTCTATATGTTCGGGGCGATCCTCGCGCCCGGACCGACGGGACAGGTCGATACCGGGCTCGGCCCAAAGCTGTCGTCGGGGACGATCGGCTATATGGAGCCGACCGAAACCGTGCCCGCGCGCGGCGCGACGCTGACCATCGACGGCCTGGCCTTCGACTTCATGGACGCGGGCGGCACCGAGGCGCCGGCCGAGTTCGTCTTTTACATCCCCGCCTACAAGGCGCTCCACACGACCGAGGTGGTGACCCACAATCTGCACAATGTGCTGACGCTGCGCGGCGCGCAGGTCCGCGACGCGCTGCGCTGGTCGAAGGTGATCGATGCGATGCTCCTCAAATGGGGCGGCAGCGCCGAGGTTGCGATGGGATCGCACCATTGGCCGACATGGGGCGCGGGCGAGGTCCGCACGCTGCTCACGAACCAGCGCGACGCCTATCGCTATGTCCACGATCGCACCCTGTTTCTCGCCAACCGGGGCGCGACGCTGCACGAACTGGCCGACCAGACTCCCGAAGCGGCGGTGCAGGGAAGCGATTTTTCCACGCGCGGCTATTATGGCACCCTCAATCACGACATGAAGGCGACCTATCAGCGCTATTTCGGCTGGTGGGACGGCAATCCGGCCAATTTCAACCCGCTGCCGCCCGAAGAGAGCGCGCCCAAATATGTCGCGCTGGCGGGCGGCCCCGACAAGCTGCTTGCGGCGGGCAAGGACGCCATCGCCAAGGGTGAGTATCGCTGGGCGGCCGAAATGCTGAACAAGCTCGTCTTCGCGGCGCCCGACAATCAGGCGGCGCGCGCCGCGCTCGCCTCGGCCTATGACCAGCTTGGTTATCAGGCCGAATCGGGGGCGTGGCGCAACTATTATCTCGCCGCCGCCGCAACGCTGCGCGGCAATGCGGTCGCTGGCGGCACCAGCAACGGCCAGAGCCGGTCGTTCATCAGCGCGATCCCGACCGCGGTCTTCTTCGATTCGCTTGCTACCCGCTTCGACGCGGTGAAGGGCGCGGCGCAGAAGGGCGTGTTCCAGTTCGTGATGCCCGACAGCAAGGAAAGCGTTGCGGTCGTCGTCGAGGGCGGGGTCGAATTCCCGCGCTATGGCGTCACCGACGCCGCGCCGACCGCGACGATCACGCTCGATCGCAGCACGCTCGACGATGTGATGCTCGGCCAGGCGCAGTTTCCGGCGCTGATGCAATCGGGCGCGATCCGCATCGAGGGCGACCGCATGGCCTTTCTGTCGTGGTTCGCGATGCACCCGCCCGCCGACCCGCGCTTCAATATTGTTGTGCCATAGGGGGCGCTGCGCTTAACGAAGGGCGATGACCGATACCGACGCCGCGCCGCCCATCGATCCTTTCGCACCCGATGCGCTCAACGCGGTGGAGGGACTCGACCCGGTCGATCCCGCCTATCGTCACGTCCTGCGCATCGCCGCGGCGCTCAACGCCGTGCCGTTAGCGATCGGCGCGAGCGTCGCCGACGCGCTGCTGATCCGCAGCATCGGCGGCCCGTTCGGCCTGCTCACCGCGCTGGCCTGGCTGGTCGCGATCCTCGTCATCGTCATGCTGCCGTCGCGCCGGATGCAGCGGTGGGGCTATCACATCGGCGCAGGGCAATTGCGCGTCGCGCGCGGCTGGATGTTCCGCACCGACACCATCGTCCCCTTCGTGCGCGTCCAGCATATCGACGTCGGGCAGGGGCCGATCGAGCGCTGGTTCGGTCTGTCGCACCTCGTCGTCCATACCTCTGGGACGCACAACAGCACGGTGACGCTGCCAGGCCTGCGATCCGATCTGGCGGCGGCGATGCGCGAGACGATCCGCCACCATATCCAGACCGACTTCGCATGAGCGACGGCGAAACCGCCGCGGCGCCCGCGCGGGCGGCCGATGTCGAACCCGACTGGCAGCGCCTGCATCCGGCGACGCTGGCGCTGGCGATCGTCAAGCTCGGCCCGCGTTCGCTCAATTTTCTGCCCGCGCTGGCGGCGATCGGCTTTGCGGGCAAATGGGCCTATGTCGTCCCCGCGCTGCTCGCCTTTCTGCTGTTGTCGCTGCTCGTCGCGATCGCTGCCTGGCTGCGCTTCCGCTATGCCGTGACCGATGATGCGGTGGTGATCGAAAGCGGCGTGTTCGCGCGCCAGCACCGCACTATCCCCTTCGACCGCATCCAGGACGTCAGCATCGAACAGGGGCTGATCGCGCGCGCGCTGGGCATTGCCAAAGTAGATTTCGAGACCGGCGCGGGCGGCGGCAAGGAAGGCGATGGCGACCTCGACGCCATCGGGTTCGACGAAGCGCAGGCGCTGCGCGGCACGATCCGCGCCTGGCGCAGCGATGCCGCCGACACGCAGGTTGCCGATCCCTCGGTCGCCGCCACCGAAGGCGGCGGCGATGCCGCAGAGGACCGGCTGCTCTTCGCAATGGATCCGCGCCGGCTGCTCGTCGCGGGCCTGTTCAACTTCTCGCTTGCCGCGCTCGCGGTCGTCGGCGCGTCGATGCAGCTGTTCGACAATCTGCTGCCGTTCGATTTCAACGTCTTCAACCCCGTCGACTGGGTCGATCTGGCCGAAGGCTATGGCCTCGATAATTGGGTGCTCGCGCATCGCTGGGTCGCCGGTATCGGCGCGCTCCTGTCGCTGCTCGTCATCGGCTTTGCGAGCGGGATCGCGATGATGATCTTCGCCAACTGGGGCTTTCGCCTCGTGCGCGAACCGCGCGCGCTGCGCCGCACGCGCGGGCTGACGACGCGCACCGATGTGGCGATGCCGGTCAAGCGCGTGCAGGCGGCGATCCTCGTCACCGGCTGGCTGCGACAGCGCTCCGGCTGGCACGAACTGCGCCTGCAAAGCCTGGCGAGCGACGGAGCGAAGGAGCCCGACCATCAGGTCGTCCCCTTCGGGCGGCTCGCCGAAATCGACCGGGTGCTCGCCGAGGTTGCGATGCCGCGCCCCGGCCCCGGCCAGACGTGGCAACACAGCCACCGCATCATCGCCATCGGGCCAGTCATCGGCGCGGTCGCGGCGGCGACCGGCGGAGTCATTGCGCTGATTCTGGGCAATGCGGTCGGCTGGCTCGGCCTGATCGCCGCTCCCCTGCTCGCGGCTGGCGCGCTGTTCGCGACGCGCTTTCATCTGTGGACCGACCTTGGCGAAATGGTCGTGATCCGCCGCGGCTGGTGGAAGCCGAAGACGACGCTGCTGCCGCACGCGTCGGTGCAGAGCGTCGATATCAAGACCGATTTCCTCCTCCGCCCGCTCGGCCTTGCAACCCTCGTGTTCGGCGTGCCCGGCGGCAGCGCGCTCGGCGCGCATGAAATCCCGGCCATTCCGCTCGCTGCCGCGCGGGCTTTACGCGCGCGCATCCTCACGGCAGGAACGGCGGCATGACTACCGCCGCCCTCGGCATCACCCGCTCGATCCTCGGCCAGCCGTGGCATTGGCGCCGTACGAGCGCCGAAATGGGCGGCGAAAGCCTCGCCCCCGACGATCTCGTCACCCAATTGCTGCTCGCGCGCGGCGTCGCGCGCGACGATCTCGACCGCCAGCGCGTTCCGACGCTGCGCGGTTTCATGCCCGACCCTTCGTTGTTCCGCGACATGGATGCCGCCGCGGCGCGGCTCGCCGATGCCGTCGAGGCGCGCGAGGCGGTGACCATCTTCGGCGATTATGACGTCGACGGCGCGACATCGGCGGCGCTGCTCGTCCGCCTGCTTCGCGCGCTCGACGTGCCGGTGGGCGCCTATATCCCCGATCGGCTGATGGAAGGCTATGGTCCCTCGGGCGCCGCGCTGGTGCGGATCGGCGAAGCGGGGTCGCGGCTCGTCGTCACCGTCGATTGCGGCGCGCAGGCGTTCGACGCGATCGCCGAGGCGAAGGCCGCGGGGGTCGAGGTGATCGTTGTCGATCATCACCAATGCGCGACCACGCTGCCGCAGGCTTTTGCCGTGGTGAACCCCAACCGCCTCGACGAAGCGCCCGATGCGGCCGCGCACGGCAATCTTGCCGCGGTCGGCGTCGCCTTCCTGCTCGGGGCGGCCCTGCTCCGCACGCTGCGCGCGCGCGGCTTTTTCGGTAGCCGTGCCGAGCCGCAGTTGATCGAGCTGCTCGACCTCGTCGCACTCGGCACCGTCGCCGACGTCGCGCGGCTCACCGGCTTCAACCGCGCGCTGGTGACGCAGGGGCTGAAGGTGATGGCGGGGCGCGGCAATATCGGCATGGCGGCGCTGATGGATGCGGCGCGGCTGACCAAGCCCCCGACGGCGAGCGACATGGGCTTTGCGCTGGGGCCGCGGATCAATGCCGGCGGGCGCGTCGGCAAATCCGACCTCGGCGTCCGGCTGCTGACCACCGGTGACCCGCAGGAAGCCGCGGATATCGCGCAGGAGCTGTGCCGGCTCAACGAGGAGCGCCGCGCGATCGAGGCGGTGGTGCTCGACGCCGCGATCGAGGCGAGCGGCGCGACCGCCAACGCGCCGGTGGCGATCGTCGCGGGCGACGGCTGGCATCCCGGGGTCATCGGCATCGTCGCGGGGCGGCTCAAGGAAAAGCTGCACCGTCCGGCGATCGTTATCGCGATCGACGAGGATGGCGTCGGCAAGGGGTCGGGGCGCTCGATCTCGGGCGTCGATCTGGGCGCCGCCATTCTGGCCGCCAAGGAGACAGGGCTGCTCGTCGCGGGCGGCGGGCATGCGATGGCCGCGGGGCTGACGGTCGAGCGCGCGCGGGTCGATGCGCTCGGCGCTTTTCTGAACGAGCGGCTGGCTGCCGATGTCGAGCGGGCGAGCGGCGACAGGTCGCTGCTGATCGACGCGGTGCTCGCGCCGCGCGGGATCAATCCCTTGTGGTGCGAAGCGATCGAGAGCGCCGGCCCTTACGGCGCCGGCTGGCCCGCGCCGCGCGTCGCCACCGGGCCGGTGCGAATCGTCGAATCGGGGGTGGTCGGCACCGACCATCTGCGGCTGATCGTCGCGGGCGACGATGGCGCGCGGTTCAAGGCGATCGCCTTTCGCAGCGCCGAAACCGAACTCGGCCAGACGCTGCTCCATGCGCGCGGTTCGCGCAAGCTGTGGCTGGCGGGGCGCGCAAAGCGCGACGATTGGGGCAGCCGCCCCGCCGCCGAACTCCATCTCGAGGATGCCGCCTGGGCCGAATGAAACAGCGCGGCGCAATATTTTTGCGTACGCGCCGCCACCACGGCTTGACCGCACCGACCGGCCCGTCTAAGGCGCCGCTTCACCGAACGACGGCCCCTTCGTCTAGCGGTCTAGGACGTCGCCCTTTCACGGCGAAAACACGGGTTCGAGTCCCGTAGGGGTCACCATCGGCGGATATCCGCCGTTTCAGGGTCGCGCTTGCGGCCCTCTTTTGTTCGTTTCCCCCAGCTTTTCCCCCACGGTTTCCCCCAGGGCGGGATTCTCGCGCTCGAATGCCGCCAGCATGCGGCGCAGATCGTCGGGCGTGACATCCCTGAAAACAACCCGCCGTGGCTTCCAGATTTGCCACCAGGCGCGGTCGGGGTTGGGGAGGGTGAAGGGCCCGGCCGGGATGCCCATTGCGATTTGCCGCAGGGCCGCCCTGGCCGCTTCGTCCTCGCGCTTGGCGCTCACCGTCCCATCTTCGAGAAGGGCACCGCCGTCATCTTCTCGGCGGCGCCCTGGGCGATCGTCAGCGCGCGGGCGCGCTTGCCGTAGTGGCGCACCGTCTCGGGCGTCATGCCGAGGATCGCGCCGACGTCGGTGTCGCTGAGCCCGGTTTCGAGGAGGTAGCAGCAGGCGTTCTTGCGCAGGCCATGATAGGTGTAGAGCGCCTTGCCGTTCGCATCGACGTGGCCGAGCTTCTTCATCATGGCCCGAATGCGCGACTGGATAGCCTCCTCGCTGGTGAAGGGCTTGCCGGTGCGGTCATAGAGCACCGTCACGGCCTCGACAGCGCGCGCGGGCATCTTGTCGATCTCCTCGCGCCACCACGGGTGCACCGGCACGGCAACGTCGACGTCGGTCTTGAACTGCGACAGCTGCATGATGCCGGTCTTCAGCCAGCTGCGGTGGATGCGAATCGCATCGCTGATCCGCTGCCCGCTGCAAAGGCCGGTGACGATCGCGAGCCATACCATCGGCGAGGCCTCGTCCTTCGCCTGCAAGAGGACATCGGCGGGCCGAGGTTCGTGCTCGCCGAGCGGCAGCGGCGCGATATCGCTGGCCGGATTGTCGGCGCGCCAGTCGCGCTCGGTCGCGAAGGTCAACATGAGCTTCAGGACATTGAGCCAGTTGTTCGCCTTGCCCGGGGTTTCGGCGAGCCCGTCGCGGAGCTCGTGGATATGAACCGGCCGGATGCCCTTCACATCGAGGTCGCGCACAGGGGTGCGCTTCTTCGTTTTCTGGTTCTCGTAGATGAAGTCGGGGTCTTCGAACATCGCGACATAACGCAGATAATTGTCGAGCGTATTCGGCGAATAGGGCTTGATGCCTTTCTCGGGCTCGCCGGCGCGAGCTTTCCGCTTGCGCTTCTTCTTCGTCCAGCCCGCCGCGAGCGCGGCGCGGAACGCAATTGCCAAAGCCCAGAAGCTGCCGGGCTCCGGTGTGTCGCGGGAATCCGGTGCGGCTGCATATTCAGCGTTGACCCGCGCGAGCTCGATCGCGAACCGCGGATCGGTCGGAGCCGGGAGTTTGACGTACAGATCCTTGCGCTTCCCCGCCTGGTCATAGTAGCGGAAGCGGCGATAGAAGCTGCCGTGCTTCTGGCAGACACCGGGGATGTTCAAGCGTCCCATCCCGTCGAGGTGTCACCGAAACCGCTGCGGCCGTCAATATAGGCGTCGAGCAGCCGGATATCCCAGAGCTTTACATTGCCGTTGGTGTCGCTGTGCGAAGGCAGGAGGCGCTTTCCGACGTCTTCGCGGAATTTGGTCCGGCCGCGCCCGACATAGGCCGCAGCCGTCTCCTCGTCGACCAGGCGGGGCGTTATGGGGGCAATGATGGTGTGCTTACCCATTGGCTGGCTTCCGTCGCTTCGCTGCGACCTCTTCGAGCCGCTTTTTCTCGAATTCGAGGCGGTAGTCGCGCTGTCGCTGGGAAGGATGCCAGCCCCATATCCAGCGCTTGCGCGCGTTCTTCGTCTCGGCGCCGGCTCGCGGGTCAGCGCCGCCCGACGTGAACCGCAAGCGGGCCCAGCCGTCGAACCGGTACAGGTTGCCGCTATGCTGTGTCGCATCTTGGTAACTGAGCGCCCAGTGGGTTCCCCATGTCCGCACGATCTCGGGATAGCCGATCTCGGTCCAGAGGCGGAGCATGAGCCGCGAGACGCGCGGAGCAGCTGCGCACAGGCGTGAAAGCTCGAACGCATCGCGCCGGGTGAAGTCGCAAGTCGGCCGGATTAGCCGATCAGCGGTCGCGACCGCGATCAGTTCCCCCTTTTCACGCAAGCCGAAGTCGATCGGCGATCCAAAGAGCGGCCGATTGTTCGGGCCATGCTTATGGCCCCACCGATCGAGACACTCATTCGCCTCGTCACGCCCTATCAGGTCGAACGATCCGAGAGGATCGATCAGGAGGCCCGTCATCAATCCCACCCCATGACGCGGTTGATTTCGGCCATATCGAGATCGCCGGCGGCCGCTGCCTGGACCGCGCGTGCGGTGCGCTCCCACAGCCTGCAGAATCGGCGCACGGTCGGCCGGGGCCAGCCCGTCTTCTCCCCGATCTTGCGGACGCGGGCGACGACATCGCGCATGCGCTTCGGCGCCAGGCGCCAGTGCTTCCCGCAAATGAACTGGCCGCTATAGTCGCCGTCGTTGGCGAACGTGCGCCCGCAGCCTTCGATCAGGCAGGGATTGCGGTCGACGTGCCTCTCGCACCGGTGATGGAGAGCCTCGGGCTCGATGCGGCCCTGATAATAGCCAGCGACGTCGCGATCGGTGCCGCAGCAGCCGCAAGTCGGCACCTTCTCGATCGAGTAGAGGCTCGCATCGCGGGGATGGTCCTTCTGCTCTTGCCGCAGTCGGATCCATTCGCGGACATGTTCGAGCGTGCCGACGGGGCCCCAAACAATATCGGGATGCACGACGCGCCAGAGGGAGCGGGCGTTGGTCATCGGCTGCCCGGCCCTTCCCATGCCTGCCGATCGATTTCGCGGGCGAGGCTTTCAAGGAACTTGGCGGCGTCGGACTTGCTGGTTTCAGCGGCGAGTTGCCAAGCCGCGGCGCGAATCCGATCTTTTGCTTGTTCGGCGTCTCTGCTCATAGTTCCGGCCCGCCGCGGATATGGTCACGGATCGCAACGTCGAGCTCGCGCGCGCAGGGCAACTCGGTCCAGAAGAGGCGGGCTTCCGTCTCGTCGTCGGCATCCTTCCACGGCCAGCCGCCAGTATCGCCAAGCTTCGCCGGAACCGTTTCATAGGTGTCGTTGCCAATCTGGACGGTTACATCGAAGCTGACGGTGCGGCCGATGTCGAGCGGCGATCCCACCCACGGCGCCTGCTCGATCGGCCAGAGCCACCAGAGCACGTCGCCATGATCTTCGTGCCATTCGTGAAACGGCCGGGGGGTGACAGCTTTTGTCATGCCGCCGCCTCACTGTCCGAGATTGCCGACATGAACGTGTCGATCGAATCGGCGAGCGGCCGGACCTTCTTCGCGAGATCGGCGAGCCCGCCATAGGTCTGCGCGACGCCGAGCCGGTGGACCATGCCGACGGCGCGCGCGAAATTGTCGCCGCCGAACATGCGGCTGACTTCGTGCGGTTCTAGGCCGCAGGCGTCATAGATCGCTTGCAGCTTCTCCTGCGCATCTTTCGCGTTGTCCTCGGCGCGCCTGACGCGAAACTCGACTTCGTTCTCGATCCGCTTTTTCGTCGTTTCTTCGTCGCGGGCGACGGCTTTCTCGATCGCCTCGCGCTCGATGCGCCGGTCGAGCTCGCTGGCGCGGCGGAGCAGCGCGGCGAGAAACTCGCGCGAAATCGGTTCGGCTTCGGTAATCGGCGCCGGCTTGATGACGCGCAGCCCGTTCGGGTGCAGTTCGAAATGGCCCCATAGTTCGGGCAGTTCGCCTTCCTTGATCAGGCCGGGGGCGGTGACCATCCACCATTGCGAGCAGTAGCGCGCGATCGCCTCGGCTTTCGCAGGCTGACGCATTTCCTTGACCCAATCCTGACGGCTGACCTTGATCTCGAAACCGGACAGGGAGAGCCCACGGGATGGCCACAGACCCATCGCAACCGCGTCGGCCCAGCGGCGCGCGCGGCCGCCCGTGGCGTCGCCGACCTCGAAGAACAGGGCATATTCGGGCGCGCAGAATTTCCTCGACAGCGCGGCGCGGATATCCTCGGACCTCACGACTGCACCGCCTTCGCGCGCAGCACGATAAACGTGCTGTCTTCGCCCTTGCCCTGACGGACCCAGCCGCCCTGGCACTCGTAAAATGAGCCCTGTTTGATCGACAAATCGTGGTCGGCGCTGTGAAGCTTGGCGATAATGCCGCGCTCGGTGTCGGATTCGGGGGTCAGGACGATCTGCTCGACGCCTTCTTCGATATAAAGGGCAATCCTCATGCTGCCTCTCCCGTCGCGAGCGCGGCGCTGACGGCCGCGTAAGCGAGGTCCGACAGCCAGGCGCGGCGCATCTCTTCGTCCATGTCCTCATTGACCATCGGCGTCATCGCCTCGACGGCGCGCCCGATCGCGGCAGGCGACAGGGCATAGATCCGCGCCTCGGCTGCCTGCACTCGCGCCTTGCGCCGGCTATCGGGCCACTCCCGCCATTTCTCTTCGACGACGGCCGGATCCTCGGTCGCGATAAAGTTCGCCGCGAACAGCGCGCGGGGGAGGCCGCCAGCGGCCACAGGAGCGGGGGGATAGGGCCCGCGGTCCCAAACTTTGCCGTAATCGACGACGACACCTCTGACGACGCTCTCCGCGCCGACGAAGGCGGGATAGAAGCTGAAGCCGCTCATCACCGACAGGAAGACGCAGCCGGTGCGGTTCACTTCGTCGAGCTCCTCGGGGCGCAGCTTCCAGCAGCTGACGTTGCAGGGACCGTCCGGCTGGCGGAAGGTGTGCAAGTCCCGCACGTCGTCGCGGTCGGGCGGCGACGTGAAGGTGAAGTTGCTGCCGGGGAAGTCGATCGCGTCAGCCATGGGCGGCGGCGCTCTTGCCGGTCCCATTGCAGTCTGCGCACTTGATGAAGTGCCATCCGTCTTCGTCTGGAGCCGCTTTTTCGGCTGCCTCCCACGCGGCCCGCTCCGCTTCGGTCAAAGAACCGTCATCCTTGTGGATCGGATAGACGCCGGTTCCTTCGCACTGCCCGTGACACATGGTCGCGGGATCGGGCGGCGCCATGCCGAGGGCCGCGTATCGATCGGTGAATTGCAGGTCCGTCATTTTAAATCTCCTAACGTTGGTCGGCTTGGGGGTGCGTGATGCTGCGGACCCACTCGGCGAACTCGCCGGTTTCCCGGCAGGCGCGCTCGTAGATCTCGTCAAAATTCTGGTGATGAATGGCGATCGTCGACGACTGCCGCTCGCCTTGGGCGCGCAGGTCGGCGTTTTCCTTGCGGAGCGCGGCGAGCTCGTCGGTGAAGGCGATGTGCGGGGTGTCAGTCATGCGTCGATTATCTTCAGTTGGGCGGCGTGTCCGCTGTCGCAGAGCTTCGGGGCGGGGTGTCCGCAGAGCGGGCAGCGGAGGGATTTCATGACGGCGGCCGCCATCAGCATTTCCATGGGCAGCCAGAGAGCGATCCAAACGTGCTCGCACTCGCTCGCGCCGCAGAGCGCTACCATCGGGGTACGCCCTTCCGGTACCGGCAAGGGGATCGTCTTCATGTCGCCGCGCTCCCACAACGGACGCGCAAGCCGTGAAGCGGGCATGTTACGATGCCGTCAGCGTCCGGCTGAAACGTCGACAGGTCGACCTTGCGGTGCGGACAGAGCAGGCGGCCGTCGGCGCGCTTGATAGGTTCTGCCGGCTGCTTTGAATGTCCGTCGCCATGGTGCTTGCGGAGGGCGATCACGGCCTCTTGATGCGCGAAGAGGTAGGGCACCGCCGCCATTTGGCATTTCATCCGCCGCAACGCTGGTCGGCCGGTCGGAACGTCGACAGCGTCCGGCACACGATTCCGGGAAAGGGGCGATCGCTGGGTTTGAGCGGCAATGCCGTTGCGGTGCATGGCATCGCTCGCCCGCTTCGCCAGATCCTTCCGAACGAAGCGAGCATCGACGTGATAATGCGGACTGCTGAAGTTGAAGAACTCGCGGTCGGTGTGGAGCGGTCCGAGCACCGGCCACCAAGCCTCGATGCCGCACCAAACGAAGTGCACGGCCGGGACCATGTAGAATTTGCCGACCACCGGCGGCTTCCGCAGAGAGGAGAGAAGCGGCGCACTCATAGCGGCGTCACCCGGTCGAGCAGGTAGCAGCCAGCGATGCCCTTCACCCAGATCACGGCCGAATGGCCCGAAAGGATCGCGGCACGCGCCCGGGTGTGGGTTTCAAAGTCGGTGCCGTCATCCTTACGCAGCACGACGCGCTGGCCGATGCTATAGGCAGCGTTGAAGGTGTCGACCTGGTGCTGCAGGTCGTCGCGGTTCGGGCGGCCGGTCATCAATTCGGCCTCACCGGCTCGAGCTCGTCCGCTTTGAGGAGAAGCGACGCTGCGATTTCGCGCATGGCCGTCGCGGTCAGCTGCACTACGATGCCACGGCCGGGCGCTCCGTTCTCTCCGTCGAAATATGCCAGGATCGCGCCCGAGGTCGGGGGATTGCCCTCGCCGGCGCCCTCAATCAGCGACGTGAAGAGGCCGGTCCCTTCGCAGAAGTGCACGAGACCGCCCTGCGGCGTCTGGACATCGTGGCAGCCGATTGGCGTAATGCCCGTGACGGTATGTGTTTCGCCGGTGACTTCCAGCACAATAGGATCGTCGCTCATGTCGGTTCGCCTTATTGGTCGGGGGTGAAGTCGGGATGCTGGCCGGCCATGTGGCGCGCCAGATTGGCGAAGCTGCGGTTGCAGCAAGGGCAGATGCCGGCGCCGACACGCTTCCTGATTTTGGTGACCTGCCCCTTGTAGGCGGCCGCGCGCGCCTTGTGGTGCGAGGCGCGATCCTGCTCCTGCGCGATGCGCTGCTCTGCGCGTTGGGCACGGCGGCGCTCGGCGTCCAGTTGCTCCTGCAACCTCTCAGCCTCGGTCGGCCCCAGCGGATAATGCTGCTGGTGCCCGTTCGGGCACCAGAAGGTCTGGGACGAACGCCTCAGATGCGCATGGCTGTCGCGAGCCAGGCCGAACCGCTCGCCGCAACGGTAGCAGGTGATGTTGACGTAATCGCTCACGCCGCCCTCGTCTGGAAAGGAAAGATCACGCCGTCGAGCAGCGGCCCCAGCGGGGTTTCGGGGTCGTACTGGCGCAGATACTTCGCGCGCTCCTGGAGCCATGCCTGGTACGGCCAGAAACGACGCTCGCCGAAGGGGTAGCCGCGCTTCAGCGCGCTCACGCGCATGCTGTAGGTCGCATCGGCCGGAAGCGCGGCATGGATCTCGGCGATCTTCGCGCGGGCGCGCGCCGGATAGTCCATGTCGATTGTGCCGCCATCGGGCTTGCCTTCCTTCAACGCTTGGTTGTCGGCGTGGAGCAGCGCGTTCGCCTGGCGGCTGGCGCGATAGGTGGCGGCGAGGCTCCGGATGATCTCCGCATCACGGTGGCGGCCCTCGCTGATGAGGCGCGCGCGCAGGTCTTCGGCCTCGCGCAGCTTATGGTCCGCGCGGCTCATCAGTCCGCCGCCTCGTCATAGGTCGCCGCGAAGATGTCGGGCTTGCACGGATAGAGCTCGCCCTTGACGCCGCAGATGACCCAGGCGTTCGGCTTCACCTGCATGATGCCTTCAAGTGTGCGGATGTGCAGCGTCGGAAAATCGTTCGAATCGAGGTCAACGGCATTGACCCACATCGCGCCTTCCTGCCACGACTGCTTGCACAGCGCGTCGACAAGCCATGTCGGCCACGTCGCATCCTCTGCATCATCGCCAGCGAAGAACGGATTGCCGCTGGCGGGCATGACGCGCAGAAACTGCACGGCTTCGATACGGACCGGCTTCTTGGTGAAGAAGGGCATCAGCTCATCTCCCCTTCGAGCGCGGCGATCTGACGCGCGGCGTGCAGCTTCCCGAAGTGGATGCCGAGCGGGAAGTTGTGCTCGAGCATCTGCGACAGCTGCGCATTGAGCTCGGGCGATTCGACATAGTCGCCCATCGCGATCAGGTGGCCCGCCTGCATCCCGGCGAACATGACGCCCGCGGTCATGCCGATGGCGATCAGATCGCGGGGATCCGCAGCCTCGCCCATGCGTGCAAAGATCGCCTTGCGGAATTCGTCGCAGAGTTCGAACGACAGCTGCATCTGCGCGTCGTCGACACGCACCATGTTTTCACCTTCGGGCGCATCGGCCACGGCTACTCTCCTGAAAGGCCGCCGCCCACCGCGTGGACGGTTGCGGGGGCGGCGGCAGGTTGTCCCGGCATGCAGGGAGGAGCCGGGGGTCTCGAAAAGATTGCAGCGCTGGCGCTCGGCACGCCGCGCGCGCGGTCGACCGCGCCGAGGCAGGCGCCAAGTGCGGCCGCCGCCACGATCAGCACCAGAAAGGCGCGCGCAGAGGGAAGGGCGATCGTCACGGCTCGATCACCGCCGCGCCGGCGGCGTCGATCGCGACGCGCGAGGGAAAAGCGAGGGAGCGGCCGGACCCGAAACGGATGCGCACGCCATAGCTGCAGCGCTCCACCGCGTTCACTTCTTCGCCGACGAGGTCTGTCAGGTCGAGCGGCCGCTCGCGCAGTTCGCGCTCGGCGCTTGCAAGGCAAGCCGCCATGGTGCGCACCCCGCTCACGACAGCGCCCACCCGAGCAGCGGCAGGCCGAACGCCAGCCCGGCGAACGCGATCGCCAGGCGAGCGAGCACGACGTCGAACACGACGTCGGCGGTTTCAGGGTGTTCGTGTGCCGGGGGCATCGACAGTCTCCGCGCCGGGCAGACCATCTGCCCAGGACGCGTAACTAATGTGCCCTATATGGGCATCTGTCAATCTAGAAATGCCCTATGCGGGCATATGTGCCCTAAGCGCCCCAATCATCGGGATATTCCGGGTCCGCGTGCCATTCGTCGTCGGGTGATTGGTTTGCCGGTTCCTTTGGCAGCACCGGCTCCTCGCCGTTAAATGCGATCCGGATGAACCCGCCACGCTCAGATCGCCCCTGAAAGATCGCCGCGGTCAATCCGCGCCGGATCTGCATCCCAACGTAAACTGCCCGATTTGCTGGGATATAGCCCATCATCATGTCTTCGGCATTGTCGACCGCGATCGCGTGTTCGTCGTAGGGATTGTCGGGCTCAAGCCGCAGCTTCACCACGTCGCCCGGCTCGCAAAGGCCGATAGCGAACAGGCGTGTCGGCGCCTTCGGGCTCTTGTTCGGATGCTCGGTGCCGACAATCGGCAGGGTGATCTGGGCAGGCACGCCCTATGAATATGCCCAGACGATGCAGAGGGCAACCAGTCCGACAATCCACGCAAGCCCGAGGGTCTTCCAGCGCCGGTCACGCGCCTCCCACTGCGCGACGCGGCTCGACCCTTCGAGGCCCCGCGGCTTCGGGGTATCGCCGTTCCCCATGCCCATGATCGGCAGCGCCGCGAGCAGGTATGCGGTGAAGAGGACGCCCCAGACGGTATCGGACATATCAGTGCCTCCTGGCCGACCAGACGATGCGGCCGATGATCTTTATTGCGCTGCGGGGGAAAGTGCGAACCCGATTCGCGTGCGCCGGGTTTTCGGAAATCACCTCGACCATGCCGTCGCCCGCGGGCGACAGGCGCTTGATCGCGCCGGCACCCTCGATCGTCAACGCATAGATGCCGTCGAACCGCTTGAGTTCATCCTCGTCGAGATTGATCATCACGTCGTCATGGTTGCCAATGAGCGGCTCCATGCTGTCGCCAATGCCCTTGCCGATCAGCAAGCGCCGCGCCGGCGTCGTTGTGATCTCGCGCAGTTTGGTCGCGTCGAAATCATAGGGCTCTTCCTCGATCCAGTCTTCGAGCACGGTCCCGTCACCCATGGCGAGCTCTAGGTTCACACGGCGCAGCTGCACCGGGCCCGCGTCGTGCCAGGCGCTGCGTGTCGGCATCTGCTCCGGCGCGCGCACGATATCGAGCGGCTGCTCGCCGGCGCGCTGGCCCGACGGCGGCGTGAAGCGCGGCGACGCCTTGATGATGTCGTCGGGCTGGCATTCGAGCGCACCCGCGATCCGGTCGATCCAGTCCTGATTGAGCCGGCGCGCGCCACGCTCCAGCTTCCCGAGGTTGTTGATCGTCGTGCCGATCGCATCGGCCAGCTGTTCCTGTGTCCAGCCCTTGGCCTTTCGCAGGTCCGCTATGTTGTTGTTCGCCATGCGCTTCTTGTGCCCTGTGTGGGCACCTTTCGTATAGAGGACAGTTTGGGCACTTTTTGTGTTGCATGGGGTGCCCAGATTGGGCATGTTGTGGGCATGAAGCTGCTCGACCACATCAAGGCCCTCGGGCTCACCATGCCAGAAGCTGCGGCGGAGCTCGACGAGGCCGAGAGCACGATTCGCAAGATTGCCTATGGACAGCGCCAGCCCAGCCTCCCGCTCGCCGTCAAGATCGCGGCCTGGTCGGACGGCGCCGTCACCGAAGCCGAGCTCCTCCTGCCCGACACGATCGTCCGGGAGGATGCGGCCTGATGCTGGTTCAACTGTTTTCGCAGGGTAGGGAAGTCCGGTCATCCCGTTTGGCTCATAACCAAGAGGTCGCGGGTTCGAATCCCGCCCCTGCAACCCATCCCCGGAGTGTGTCGCCCCCCCGGCACTTCGGGCAGGCACGGCGGGGCTCACTCCCCCCAACCCCTCGGCCCCGCCGTGCCGTTTATCGTCATCCTGTTCCATGGACGATCAGATGCCGCGCGGCGGCTCCCTATCCAATGGAAATGGCGCCCGATTTTTCCAGCGAGGCTGTAAGAGCCCTTGTCCGCGACACGCTGCGGCACTTCATCGGTCATGGCCGCACGATCAGCTGGTCCGCGCTGGCCGCCGCCACCTTCGACGGTGAGGGCAGCATCGACACCTGGGAACGCCGTCTGCGCTCCTATGTCGAGGTCGACGGCCCCATGATGCCGCTCAACACGGCGATGCGGATTTTCTCGGCCCTGCCGCCCGCTGCCTTCCAGCGCCTTGCCAACCGCATGGGCTTCGTCACCGCGCCGCTGCAGTTCGAGGCGACCGCCACGGTGCGCACCGCCGTCGCGGCCTGCGCGCGCTTCGCGGCCAACGGTGCCGAGGCGCTCGAGGAGGGAAGCCTGTCGCACGTCAAGCTGGCCCGCCTTGCCAACGACGCCATCGCGCTCGGCCCGATCATCAATTCCATCGCGGGGAGCGGTTCGGCCCTGCGCTGACAGGCCCATTTCCCCGCGATGGTCCACGCAACGCTCCCGTCGAGGGGGGCACCAAAGGAGCGAAAGCTATGAGCGAAGCGAAAGTTTCGGACGACCAGTTGCGCCTGTTCATCGAGCGCATCGAGCGCCTTGTCGAGGAGCAGAAGGGCATCGCCGACGATATTCGCGACGTCTACCTCGAGGCGAAGTCGCAGGGCTACGACCCGAAGATCATGCGCAAGATCGTCCGGTTGCGTAAAATCCCGGACCACGACCGCAAGGAAATGGAAGCGCTGCTCGACGTCTATGCGTCGGCGCTCGGGATGCAGCTGAGCCTGCCGCTGGCGGCTTGATCATGACGGCCGAGAATTACCGCAGCTTCCTTGAAGCGAAGATGCCCGCCGCGCCGCTCGCGGGCCTGCCCTGCACGCTGGACGAGATCCCGACGCACCTTCGCGACGGCCGCCCGCTGAAGGATCATCAGCGCCATATCGTCCGCTGGGCGGTCGAGGGCGGGCGCCGCGCGCTGTTCGAGGCGTTCGGCCTGGGCAAGTCGATCCAGCAGCTGCTGATCTGCGAAACGATCCTGGGCAAGCTCGAAGCTGATCCGGACCGTGAGCCCGGCGCGCCGAACATGGGCCTGATCGTCTGCCCGCTGGGCGTGCGGCGCGAATTCATGGCCGACGCTGCAGCGCTCGGCATCACGGTGCACTTCGTCCAGAGCGACGCCGAGATCGATGCCAAGGGCGATTACTGTGCGATCCATCTCACAAATTACGAGAGCGTCCGCGAGGGCAAGATCGATGTCAGCCGCTTCAACGTCGCCAGTCTCGACGAAGCGTCGGTTCTGCGCAGCTACGGCAGCAAGACCTTTCAGGAGTTCCTCCCGCTGTTCGAGGCGGTGCCCTACCGCTTCGTCGCGACCGCCACGCCCTCGCCCAACCGCTACAAGGAACTGATCCACTATGCCGGGTTCCTCGGCGTCATGGACACCGGCCAGGCGCTGACCCGCTTCTTCCAGCGCAACAGCGAGAAAGCCAACGACCTCACCCTCTACCCTCACAAGGAAGACGAATTCTGGCTCTGGCTCAACAGTTGGGCGGTCTTTCTGCAGCGCCCGTCTGACCTCGGGTTCAGCGACGAAGGCTATGACCTGCCGCCGATCGAAGTTCGCTGGCACTGCGTCGAGGCCGATATCAGCGACGCCGGCGCCGACAGCAACGGCCAGCGCCGCCTGATCCGCGACAATGCCGTCGGCGTGGTGCAGGCCAGTCGCGAGAAGCGCCGCACGATGGATGCTCGCATTGCCAAGGTGGCCGAGATCATGGCGGCCGACCCCGACGATCATTTCCTGATCTGGCACGACCTCGAGGACGAGCGGCGCGCGATCGAAGCGCTCGACGTGCCCGGCCGGGACCGCATCGCCGCGGTGTACGGCACGCAGGATCTGGACGCGCGCGAGGCAATCGTCGGGGATTTCAGCGACGGCCGGATCAAGGATCTTGCCGCAAAGCCGGTGATGCTTGGCTCCGGTACCAACCTGCAGCGGCATTGCCACCGCGAGATTTTCGCGGGCATCGGTCACAAGTTCAACGATTTCATCCAGGCAATCTTCCGCGTCCAGCGCTTCGGCCAGACTAAGCCGGTTATCGTCGATGCGATCTATGCCGAAACCGAGGAAGAGGTCCGGCGCATCCTGCTCGATAAATGGGCCCTGCACGAAGAGCTCACGGCCAAGATGAGCGCCATCATCCGCAAATATGGCCTCAACCATGAAGCGGCGGCCGATGTCGCGAGCCGTAGCATCGGTGTCGAGCGTGCCGAGCAGTCGGGCAACGGCTGGACGCTGGCGCATAACGACTGCGTCGAAGAGGCGCGGCTGCTGACCGACGACAGCCTCGACCTGATCGTCACCTCGATCCCCTTCAGCAACCACTATGAATATACGCCGAGCTATAACGACTTCGGCCACACCGACGACGACGCGCACTTCTTCGCGCAGATGGACTATCTGACGCCGGAGCTTTACCGCGCGCTGCGCCCCGGCCGGCTGGCCTGCATCCATGTCAAGGACCGGATCCTCTTCGGCGCGGTCACCGGCGAGGGTGTGCCGACGGTCAACCCATTCCACGCCAAGACGCTGTTCCATTACCAGCGCCACGGCTTCCAGTTCATGGGCATGATTACCGTCGTCACCGACGTCGTGCGCGAGAATAATCAGACCTACCGGCTCAGCTATTCGGAGATGCTGAAGGACGGCACCAAGATGGGCGCCGGTAGCCCCGAATATATCTTGCTGATGCGCAAGCCGCAGAGCGACCGCAGTCGCGGCTATGCCGACAAACCCGTCGCGAAATCCGCTGGAGACTATAGCCTGGCGCAATGGCAGATCGACGCGCACGCCTTCTGGCGCTCGTCGGGCGACCGCCCGTTGCACCCGGCCGAGCTCGCCGCCGCGGCGCCGCGCTTCGCCGAGATGGGCGTCGGGCCGCTGGTCAAAGCCTTCACGACCGAAAGCCGCGACCTGATCTATGACGCGGCGGCGCATGTCGCGATCGGCGAGACGATCGAAGCGCGCGATCCGAACGACGGCCGGGGCCACCTGCCCCGCACCTTCATGTCGCTCGCCCCTGGCAGCCATCACCCCGATGTGTGGGACGATGTCGTGCGGATGAAGACGCTCAACGCCGAACAGGTGCAGAAGGGCCGCGAGAAGCACGTCTGCCCGCTCCAGTTCGATATCGTCGACCGGCTGATCGATCGCTTCAGCATGAAGGGCGAGCTTGTCTATGACCCCTTCTGCGGGCTGGGTACCGTGCCGATGCGGGCGATCATGAAAGGTCGTCGCGGCCGGGGCAGCGAGCTCAACCCCGACTATTTCCGGCACAGCTGCATCTATCTCGCCGAAGCGGAGCGCGAAGCCGCTGTGCCGTCGCTGTTCGACTTGCTCGAGATGGAACAGGCGGCATGAAATTCTCCGGCGACTATTTGGAGCGGGCCCCGGGTGCCGGCGTAGGGGTGGCGGCATGACGACGCCCTCGACGCCCGACATCATCCGCACCGAGACGCGCCGCGATTATGTGCGCCGCGAGCTCGGCGAACGCCGCACCCACGTCTTCCGCCTCACCGACGGCCGGGAAATGCCCTGCGCCGGACCGGGGCGCTGCCGCGAGTGCAACCGGGAGGAAACATGAAACTGCCCCCCCTCTTCATCGACGGTTTCGCCGGCGGCGGCGGCGCGAGCACCGGCATCGGCCAGGCGCTCGGCCGCGACGTCGACATCGCGATCAACCACAGCCCCACCGCGATTGCGATCCACAAGGCGAACCATCCCGATACGGAGCATCATTGCACCGATATCCGCGCGCCCTTCCTACCGCGCACCGCGACGCGCGGGCGCCGGGTCGGTGGCGCGTGGTTCTCTCCCGACTGCAAGGAATACAGCAAGGCGAAGGGCGGGCCGGTCAAGGATCGCTCGATTCGCGCGCTCTGCTGGGAAGTGATCCACTGGCTCGAAGAGACGTTGCCCGATGTCGGCTACCTCGAGAATGTGGAAGAGTTCGAATATGCCGCGCCGCTCGACAGCAACGGTGTGCCGCTTCCGGATCACAAGGGCCGTGAGTTCAAGAAGTTCAAGCGGAGCATCCGGCGCCTCGGCTATCGGGTACAGCATCGCCTGCTGATCGCGTGCAACTATGGCGCGCCGACCAGCCGCAAGCGGCTCTACATGATCTTCCGCCGCGACGGAAAGCCCATCGTCTGGCCGAAGCCGACGCACGCGCCTGCAAACGATCCCCGCGTCCTGGCGGGCAAGCTGCTGCCGTATCGCACCGCTGCCGAGTGCATCGATTGGAGCATCCCGTGCCCGTCGATCTTCGAGCGCGACCGCGAGCTTGCCGAGGCGACGAAGCGCCGCATCGCTCATGGCGTGATGCGGTATGTCGTGAACGCGGCTCAGCCTTTCATCGTCTCCGTTGCGCACGGCTATAGCGGGGGGCGGCGAGAATATCCGAGCTCCGATCCGCTTGGCACTGTCAGCGCCGGTGGCAACGCTCATGCGGCGGTAGATTGCGAGATCGCCCCGCACATCACCAAGTTCCGCGGCGGCGAGATCGGCGCCGATATCGCAAATCCTATGCCGACGGTCACAGCCAACGGCGTTCCTGCACGCCGCGCCGGCGCAACGCCGCTGGGCATGGTCGATGCGAAGCTCGCGCCGATCATCAGCCATGGCCAGCACGGCGGCCGAAATCATCGGGCCGACCAGCCGCATCACACGATCGCTGTGTCGAAGAAGGATACGAACCAGGTCATCGGAGCTACGCTTGTGGGTGTTGGCGGGCGCCGGGCACAGAGCCCGCCGATGCCGGTCGACAGCACATATCCGACGACGACGGTAAAAGCTGACGGGGCAATCGCCGCCGCGACCATGGTCAAAATGGGCAACGGCGAGCGCGAAGGGCAGGATCCGCGCGCGCTCGACATCGGCAAGCCCTACGGAACGGTAACGGCGAAAGGGTCGCAGGCCGCGGCCGTCACGGCGTTCCTGTCGAGCTTCTATGGCGGAGATCGCGCGCGAAGCGTAGCTGAGCCTGCGCCCACGGCAACGGCCGACGGGGCAAAGCATGGCCTTGTCGCAGCCCATATAGAGCAGGCGAACACCGGCTCGGTCGGTCACACGCCGCGCAAGCCGCTGAGCACCATCGTCGGAAAGGGGTGCACGCAGCGTATCGTCGAAACGACCATGATCGAAGAGGGCGCGCTGCCGCCCGACATGATGCAGCGCGCAGTTCGCACCGCGGCCTTCCTCGTGAAATATTACGGCACCGACGGCGAGAACGAGACGGCGCAGATCCAGCCCGTCGACCGCCCCCTCGACGTCGTGACGGTGAAGGCCCGCTTTGCCGTCGTCACAGTCACCATCGACGCGGTGACCTATGTCATCGTCGACATCGGCCTGCGCATGCTGAAACCGCGCGAGCTCGCACGGGCGCAGGGTTTCCCAGACGATTACGTCCTCAACCCGGTCGTGCGGAAGTTCCTGCGCGGCAAGTGGGTCGAGCGGCCCCTGACGATCGCCGAGCAGATCAGCGCGATCGGCAACAGCGTCTGTCCGCCCGTGGCGCGCGCGCTGGTCGCGGCGAACCAGCCCGACCTGTGCAACTGGCAGCCGGAGGCGCTGGCGGCATGATCTGGGATCGCATCTTCGGCCGGCGCGAACCATCGAAGGCAATGGTGTCCGAAGACGCCGCCCAGCGGCTGATCGCAGACGCGGTCGCAGCAGAGCGCTCGGCCGCGAGCCGGGCTGGCTATGTCACGCAGCGCGAACGCGAGCGCGCCCGGGTGCGCGAAACCACCGTCAGGATTGCCGAGCGGATCGGCCGGCCGGACCTCGCGGAGCCGCTGCGGTGAGCAACCACCTCATCACCGAATGCTACAAGCGGAAGCTCGGCAGCGTCACGCGCCTGGCGATGATGGCCTATCTTGCGGACAAGGCGGCCGACTGCGGCGGCGGCATCTACGCGTCGAAGCAGACGATGGCCGACGAGCTCGACCTGACCAAGAAGACTGTCATCACCACGATACAGGGCCTGATCGCCGACGGGCTGCTCGTCGCTGTCGGAACCAAGCCCTGCGCCAATGGTCACACGGTCGAATATGCGATCAGTGTCGACGCGCTCGCCGCTCTTCCGCTGGTCGGTTGCTGGGCACGGAAGGCGCGCTTCACCGGTGTAAAATCTTCACCGGTGAAGCGGCCGGACCGGTTACCTTCGGTAGGGGGGAGGGGTGTAGCAGCTACACCCAAACCCTTATTGAACCCACTTCCCCTATCATCAGCTGACGCTGATGATCCGCCCCACGAGGAAAAGGGCGAACAGGACAGCAAGAAGGAACGGCCGAAGCCGAAGCGGAAGACGCGCGAGCGCAAGCCCGGCCACCGTCTTCCCGCTGATTGGCAGGCGCCGGCACCTGACGACCTGCCTCCTGTTGCGGCGCGCCTCGTCGCGCAATGGCCCGACGGCGCCTATGAGGCGGTGTGCGAGGCGTTCAAGCTGCACTGGCTTAGCGAAACCCGCTCGATCGGCTGCAAATCTGACTGGCGCGCAGCGCTGGGGAAGTGGGTCAACAACGACCATCCCCGTGTAATGCATGCAAAAATGCGCGGCGTCAGTTTCGCGCCGCCGCCCGCAGCCCGTCCCGCGGTGGCTTCCGCCCTGCCTCCTGCGCCAGTTCGGGCGAAGGTCCGCGAGGATGCACGCAGCGCCGCCGTGCACGCCGCGCTCGAAAAGGAGCTCGGGCCGACAACTTACAGCAGCTGGATCAAGGGTGCGGCGATCCTGTTCGGCGAGGAGGCGGTGACCGTCGTCTGCGTCTCGAAGTTCGCGGCGGGCTGGGTCGAAAACAATCTCGCGATCCAGATCGGCGCGGCCGTAGCAGCGGCCAGCGGGTCAGTGGTCGGCCGTGTCGTGTTTCAGGCGGAAGCGCCAGCAGCTGCGCCTCGGCAGGAGGCGGTCGATGGATGATGCCCGTATCCCGATCGTCGTCACGATGCACGCTATCCGACGGTACCGTGAGCATGTGGCCAAAGTGCCTGCGCGCATCATCGTCGAGCGGCTCAGCGGGCCTGCGTTCGACATTTGCGACCGGATGGGCGGGGGCGCCGTCATTTTGCCAACCGGGCACCGCGCCGTTTGCGGAAACGGCGCGGTCATCACCATCCTGCCGCACGGCCGCAAGTTTCTGGGAATTGTTGGGAAGCATCGTCGATGAATAAAGCAGAAGTTGCCGCGTTGATCTGTGACCTGCCGATCAAGGATCGGAAGATCTACGGCGCGCTTGTTGCGGCGGCCGATGCCGGGCGCCCTGCACCGACCTGCGATGATCTGCTCGAGGTTTCTGGCTATTCGGCGGTAAGCAGTACCGTCGGTGCGGTGCAGCGTCTGGAGCAGCGCGGGCTGATCGAAGTGCGCCGGTACCAGCGCAGCCGCCAGATCATGATTGTGGAAACCGGCCTGTGGACCGCGCGACCGCTCAACACCGCGCCGCATTGGCGCGCGCGGCCGCGTGAAGTCCCGACGCCATCGCCCGTCGCGGTGAAGGCTCGCGATCCCGATGTCAGCGCCGAGATCCTGAAATGGGCGAGCAGCCGCGGCGTGAGCCTATCCGAGGCGCTCGCCGACCTGGTCTATGTCGGCTGGAAGGTCGAGATGGAGCGTGGCTAAAGCGCCTGCCTCGAAAAAGGCTGTATCGAAGAAAGCCGCCAAACCCGCCGCATCCGCAAGGAAGCGCGCGGCCTCTCCTGCACGCGATCCGGAGACAGGCCTGACCCCGAAACAGGCTGCATTCGTGCGCGAATATCTCGTCGACCTCAATGCGACCCAGGCGGCGATCCGCGCGGGTTATAGCCCGCGCACGGCGAATGAGCAGGCAGCGCGCCTGTTAGCGAATGTTAGTGTCGCCGCAGCGATCGAGAAGGCGATGGCCGAGCGGTCGCAGCGCACAGAAATCACGCAAGACATGGTGCTCGAACGCTGGTGGGCGATCGCCACCGCCGACGCGAACGACGTGATTCAGTTCCGCCGCATCTGCTGCCGCTACTGCTATGGCAAGAACTTCGACTATCAATGGATCGACGAGGCTGAATTCACGCAGGCGCTGATGGTCGCCCGCATGGCCAACGACGCCGAAAAGGCAAAAAAGAAACCGGGCGCGCTGCAGCCGCTCCCGAGCGATGCCGGCGGCTTCGGTTTCGTGCGCTCGGATCCGCCGCACCCGAAATGTCCGAAATGCCGCGGCGAAGGCACGCCTGACGTCTACGCCCACGACACGCGCCACCTGAAGGGCAATGCCCGTCTGCTCTATGCCGGGGTGAAGGTCACGCAATCGGGCTTCGAGATGAAGGTGCACGACCAGATGGCCGCGCTCGACAAGGTCGCGCGCCACCTAGGCATGTATAAGGACAAGCTCGAGCACGATGTCACCGACGATCTGGTCGAGGCGCTCCAGGCCGGGAACAGGCGGGTAGCGGATGGCGCGGGCTAATACCCAGCTGGCGCTCGCTCAGCGTATTGGTGAATTCAGGTGGGACCCCGAGGGATATACGCTCTTTGCCTTCCCATGGGGCAAGAAGGGAACCGATCTCGAACGGCACCCCGGCCCGCGCCAGTGGCAGCTGGATGAGCTCCGCCAGCTGGGCGCGCATCTGCAGAATCCGGAAACCCGGCACATGCCCTATCGCAGCGCGAAGGCGTCGGGGCACGGCATCGGCAAGTCGGCGCTGATCGGCATGATCTCGAAATGGGCGCTCGATACTTGCGTCGACACGCGCATCGTCATCACGGCGAATACCGAGACGCAGCTGCTCACCAAGACCTCGCCAGAGATCGGCAAATGGTCGCGCCTCGCCATCACGCGCGACTGGTTCAAGCATAACGCGACCAGCCTCGTCTCCACGCTCCCCGGCCGCGACAAGTCTTGGCGCCTCGATCTCGTCACCTGGTCGGTAACCAATACCGAGGCGTTCGCGGGCCTGCACAACGAGGGCAAGCGCATCGTCGTCATCTATGACGAAGCCTCGGGCATTGCCGACAAGGTCTGGGAAGTCACGCTTGGTGCGCTCACCGACGCCGACACCGAGATCATCTGGATCGCCTTCGGCAACCCGACCCTCAACACCGGCGAATTCCGCCAGTGCTTCGGCAAGAACCGCAATCTCTGGCACACCGCCCAGATCGATAGCCGGACCGTCGAAGGCACGAACAAGGCTTTCCTCGACCTGCTCGTCAAAACCTATGGTGAAGACAGCGATATCGTAAAGGTGCGCGTCCGCGGCATGTTCCCTTCAGCAAGCTCAATGCAATTCATCGGCACCGACATCGTCGAGGCCGCCCAGCAGCGCGAAGTTCAGTCGCTCGGCAGCGATCCCGTCATCTTCGGCGTCGACTGCGCCCGCTTCGGCGACGACAAGTCGGTACTCGCCATCCGCTGCGGCCGCGATGCGAAGTCCCGGCCGTGGAAGGAATGGACCAAACAGGACAGCATGCTCCTCGCCGGCGACATCGCGCTCGAGGCGATGCGGTGGAAACCCGACGCGATCTTCGTCGACGCGGGCAACATCGGCGCGGCCGTGATCGATCGCCTGCGCCAGCTGGAGGTGCCGAACGTCTTCGAAGTGTGGTTCGGCGGGGAGGGCGGCATGGCCTATCTCGACAACGGCGTCACGGTCCACACGGGCAATCTGCGCACCCAGATGTGGACGAAGATGCGCGCCTGGCTCAAAGGCGGGGCCATTCCGGAAAATCAGCAACTGGCCGATGACCTGGTAGGTCCGACCTATGCGTTCGGCGCCGACGAGACGAGCATCGTCCTCGAAAAGAAAAAGGATATGAAAAAGCGCGGTCTCGCCAGCCCCGACGAGGGCGATGCGCTCGCCTGCACCTTCGCCTATCCGGTACTGCCGCGCGCGGTGCCAAATTATCTGAACCCCGAGAATTATGGCCAGCCGGCCGGAGGCGACCGATATGACGAACTTGCCTGAGGAACACGCCGCTAGCTTCGAGGAATGGTGCAAGCTGTCCGGCCTCGACCGCCACTATGTGCGCCGCAATTACGCGACCATCCGGCGCCGATATGACGCCGACCCGCTGACCCCCATGCCGTCGCTGCCCCCGCCGTCGGTGAAACAGCGCGACCGCTACGACGAGCTATAGGCCCGATTCAAAGCCATAGGGGCGCCCCGTAACGCTCTCCGGGACAAAGGAGAGCCGCGCGAATGTGCACGCCGAAAACCCCCGATATGCCGACGCAGCCGGAACGGCAGTCGATGAAGCTGCCGGACGAGGGGCTCGATCTCACCAAGGATAGCTCGAAGCGCCGCCGCGCGATCATGGCGGGCATCATCACGTCGCCGCAGGGCGCGCTCGGTAGTCCCAACACCGCGAACCCGACGCTCGGCTGATATGGCGTCGATCCGACAGGACTGCGAAACCCGCCTGTCGGGGATGAAGAGCGTTCGCGCGGACTATGAGAGCGAGGTCCGCGACATCGCGCGCTTCGCGCAGCCGGCGCGATCGCGGTTCCTCGCGACCGAGAAGAACAAGGGCGGCCGCCGTCGCCAAGCGAACAATCGCCTGCTCGATCCGCACGGCATCCTCGCATCGCGCACGCTGACTAATGGCATGACGTCGGGCCTTTCGTCCCAGTCGACGCCCTGGTTTACGCTTGGCGTAGCTGATGACGTCATGGAGCTGGAAGGTGTCAGCACATGGTTGAGCGACGTTGAGAAAGCGATGTACGCCTTTCTCGCGAAGACGAACTTCTACAGCGCGGCGAAAACCGGTTACGGCGAAACTGGCCTGTTTGGTACCGAGGCCACCGTCATGGTTGAGCATCGTGACAAAGGCGCTGTCTGTCACAGCCTGACGTTCGGCGAATATTGGATCGCACTGTCGGACGCGATGCAGCCCGACACGCTCTATCGTTTCTGCCCCATGACCGTGCGGCAGGCGGTCATGTCGTTCGGCGACAAGGTGCAGCCGTGGATCCGCACCGCGTTCGATCGCAGCGACTATGAAAAGGACGTCGAGATCTACCAGGCGATCGAGCCCGATACGGCCGGCCGCTTCAACTATCGCAGCGTCTACTGGGACGCGAGCGACGATCGCGACGCCACGCTGCGCATCAGCGGTTATAGCGAACAGCCCTTCTGGGCGCCGCGCTGGGACGTAAGCGGCAGCGATGTCTACGGCACGGCGCCTGGCATGGAGGCGCTCCCCGCGCTCCGCGAGCTCCAGCTTCAGACGAAGCGCCGCAATGAGGCGATCGACCTCATGGTGCATCCGGAGAAGATCGTTCCGCCGCATGTGCGCCTGACGGGCCAGCCGCGGTCGATCGTCACGGGCAACGGTGTCCTCAAGGACAATATCATCGTTCCCTACCAGATGCCCTATCAGGCGGTCGAAGCGATCCGGCAAGAAATCGAGAAATGCAAAGAACAGATCGACGCGCTTTTCTATGCTGACCTGTTCAACGCAATCACGAACATGCGAGGCATCCAGCCGCGCAATATCGAAGAGATCGCCAAGCGCAACGAAGAGAAGCTGACGCAGTTGGGCCCGGTCATCGAGCGCGTCAGCACCGAAAAGCTGATGGTCGTGATCGACCGCGTCTTCAGCCTGATGGAGCGCGGCCGGATGCTGCCGCCCGCGCCGCCGGCGCTGCGCGATGCTGAAGTCAAGGTCGAGTTCGTATCGATCCTCACGCAAATGCAGCGCGCGGTCGGCATCGGCCAGATCGAGCGCAGCGTGTCGTTCGTGGGCAATCTCGCCGGCACCTTCCCCGAGGCGGCGGACAAGATCGATATCGACCAGACGATCGACGAATATGCGCAGCGCGCGGGCACGCCGTCGAAGATCATCCGGTCGACCGCCGACGCCAACAAGATCCGCGAGCAGCGCGCGCAGCAGGTGCAGCAGGCGAAGATGATGGAGGCCGCGCCCGCGTTGCAACAGGGCGCCGACGCTGCCCGCCTGCTCAGTGAAACCGACGTCGGCGGCGCGCCGCTCCTCGATACGCTGCTCGGTGCCTGATGACCGATCGCGAAATCCAGCTTCTGCTCTCCGTCCCCGAGTTCAGACAATTCCTCTTTGAAGCGATTCAACTGGCTGGCATCTGGGAGCCAGCCAATGGGCATGACCCGCGTGATCTCGCTCTGTTCGAGGGACGTCGAAGCCTGGGGCTGGAATTGCTGCAGCTAGCCGATCGCGGCCAGCCGAAGGCCCTGCGCACACCCGAGGCGCTGGCGACCATCAACGCAATCATCCTGACAGCCCTCAACCCCCCTTCGAAACCCGAGGAGAAGAAGCATGCGGACCGCTACGACGATATTCCCGACTAAATCGACCGCGCTGCGCGCTGGTCTGCTGGCCTCTGCCGCGTTCATGTCGCCTGTCGAGCGCGCAATGGGCCGCTTCATGCGTGCGCCGGACGATCACGGCGACGGCAGCGGCGGCGGTGACAGCGGCTCCGGAGGCGGCGAAGGCGCTGGCGATCAGGGGACTGGCGATGCTGGTACCGGCGACGGCGGCACGGGCGACGCTGATGCCGGCGCTGGTGATGGCGGCGGCGCCGGCGATGACGACGGCAGCGGCGGCACCGCGCTTGGTGACGGCGGAGATGACGGCGACGACGCCGGGGACGGTGACGGATCCGGCGACGGCGACGGCGATGGCTCCGAGGGCGCGCCCGAAGCCTACGACCTCTCGGTCGAGGGCGTCGAGCTCGATCCCGAGATTGTCGGCGAAGCCGAGCCGATCCTGCGCGAGCTCAACCTGACCAACGACCAGGCGAAGAAGTTCGTGCCGATCGCGGCGAAAATGATGGACCGCGCCGTCGACGCGACGGTCAACGACATCGTCGCGAAGGGCAATGCCCAGCGCAAGGAGTGGCTCGATAGCGCGAAGGCGGCCGAGGATATCGGCGGCGCGAAGTGGGACGCCACCATGCACATGGCCGCCAAGGGGCTCGACGCGCTCGGGTTCGTCAAGGCCGACAAGGACAAGAATGTCGAGGCTCACCCGTTCCGGCTCGCGCTCGAGCAGACGGGCTTCGGCAACCATCCCGACATGATCCGCATGGCTGCAAAGCTGGGCGAGCTCGTGTCCGAGGACGGTGATTTCGTGCGGGCGGATGCTTCGGCGCCCGGCGCGAAAGGTGATGTTGCGAAGCGTCTCTATCCCAACGACTAAAGGGGGAATTTCCCAATGGCTATCATCGGCAACACCTATCTCAGCCTCATCGACGTGATGAAGCAGGAAGGCAACGAGCTCGGCGACATCGTCGAGGCGCTGCACACGCTCAATCCGATCATGAAGGATGCGAACGTCATCACCTGCAACATGGGGACGAAGCACCGGTCGAACATCCGCACCGGTCTGCCCAGCGTCAGCTGGGGCGCGCTCTATGAGGGCATCAAGCAGTCGAAGTCGACCACGACGCAGGTCGACGACGTCACCGGCTTCGTCGAGGGCCTGTCGACCGTCGACAGCCGCCTGCTCAAGATCGCGGGCGAGAATGCGGCGAAGGTTCGCATGTCCGAATCGACCGCGTTCCTCGAAGCGATGGCACAGGAGTTCGAAAAGACCTTCTGGTACTCGAACATCGGCTCGGCGCCGCGCAAGTTCCACGGCTTTTTCGCCCGGTACAACACGCTCGCCAACCCGAACGTGGTGAACGGTGGCGGCTCGGGCTCGGACAATACGTCGATCGCCATGATCACCTGGGGCGACCAGGCGACCTCGGTCATCACCCCGCAGGGCGTGGCGGCTGGTGTCGACCGCGAAGACAAGGGCGAGCACCGTGTCCTCGATGCGAACGGCAATCCCTACTACGCCAAGGACGAGATGTTCACCCAGCATGCTGGCGTGACCGTCAAGGACTGGCGCTACAGCGGCCGCGTCGCCAACATCGACGTGTCCGATGTCATCGCCGGCACCAAGGCGGTCAATCCGCTGCTCCGCAAGCTTTTCTACAAGCTGCAGGGCCGCCGCAACTACGGCATGGAGAACCAGGGCGGCATTATCGGCGCCACCCGCACGGTCATCTACATGAACCGCACCCTGCTCGAAGCGCTCGATGCCGAGGGAACGAACGCGGGTTCGTCGGACAACTTCGTCCGCCTGAAACCGCGCGAGATCCAGGGCGAAGAGGTGATGACGTGGCGCGGCATCCCGATCCGCGACACCGACAACATCCTCAACACCGAGGCTGCGGTCGCTTAACGAACCGGGGCGACGCCCGCTCGGCGTCGCCTTCGGTCTTCCAGGAGAAGACAGATGAGCATCATGGACATCACCAACATGTTCGGCGAGGATCAGGCCATCACGGCCGATGCCGCTTCGACGAACAGCATCGACCTCGGCGCCACCGGCACCCCGTTCGGTGCATCGGCCGCCCTCGTGCGCGATATCGGCAAGGGCTGCAAGGTCCCGCTCTCGATCAACGTGACCGAGACGTTCAACAACCTGACCAGCCTCGAGGTGCAGCTGCAGGTCGACAGCGATCCCGCCTTCGGCTCGCCCAAGACGGTGGCAAAAGCGAGCTATCTGCTCGCCGAGCTCACCATCGGCAAGCAGCTGGCTTTCCCGGATTACATCCCGGAGGGCACCAACGAGCGCAACATGCGGCTCTTCTACGACGTCACGGGCACCGCCCCGACGACCGGGAAGATCACCGCGGGCGTCGTCGCCGCCCGCCATACCAACTTCGTGGGAGGCCAGTAAGATGGCGGACGAATTCAAAACCTATCGCGCCAATGCCGAAGGCTATGACGGCGACAAGATCCGCGTCGAAGGCGAGGTGTTCACCACGAACATCCCGCAGGGCAGCTGGATGGATCTGCTCGACAAGGACGGCAACGTCGTCGAGCGGCCCAAGCATACGCCGGCGCCCGCCAAGGGCGACGTTGTCGGCAAGGGCGACGCGAGCGCAGCCGACTTCCAGAAAGCGCTCGACGCCCGTGACGCTGACATCGCTGCGCTGCGCGCAGAAGTCGAGCAGCTGAAAGCGGGCGCCGCGGCCGCGGGGAATGCAGGCCAGGCCGGGCAGCCGGATCCGGGTCCGCTCGACCAGAGCATTCCCGACCTCACGGCCTATCTCGAAACCGTCGGGGACGTCGGCGCCGTGGACGCCCTGATTGCCGCCGAGAAGGACGGGAAATCGCGCAGCGGGGCGCTCGAAGCGCTCGAAGCGCGCAAGGCTGCTCTCCAGGGCAGCTAATTGTTACGCCTGCGGGCGGAAGGGGGAAGGGCCGGCCGAGCGATCGTCCGGCCCTTTTTCGTGCCCGATTCAAGAGTTCACCTGACGGTCTAGCAATAACCGGTCGGCCGCACCCGCCGTTAGGTTGCACCTCCGATCATAGGGAGAATTGAGATGATCCTGTCACGCTACCACATTGCCCTCGCGGCCGCCTCGCTGTTCGCAGTCGCTGCGCGCGCCAGCGATCGCGTCATTGAAGTCATCGCCGGGTTCGTCGAGCGATGTATCGACTTCATCGTGTCTGGCTTCCGAATGGACGCCCCGCACCTCGCAAATGACGGTCCCGCCTTTTTGTCGGGCGTCGCAGGTGTCGCGATCGATCCGTCGCTGCTCGAACGCCTTCGTCACGAGAAGGGCATCCCCCGCCTCGGCGCTGCTCGCAACATCTAGATCCGCTGGGTCGCACAGCAGAAGGGCGCCGAGGCAACTTGGCGCCCTTTTTCGTGCCCGATTCAAGCGCGCTCGTGGCCGCCCTACGCCCGCGTCATGACCACCGTCGCGCTCTACAACCAGGCCATGGTCGAACTGGCGGCGCCAGCGATCGCCTCGCTCAACGAACCTTCAGCGGAAGCGCGGGCCTGCAACGCGGTCGCCTTCGTCATCATGGAGGAATTGCTCGACTGGACCGAATGGCACTGGACCGAGCATTACCAGGTGCTTGCCCTTGTCGCCAACGATCGGCCCGCCGAATGGCTCTTCTGCTACGCCCTGCCGGCCGACTGCGCCACGCCGATCGCGATCCGCGGCGTCGAGGCGGCGGCAACAAGCCTACCGCTGGCCGGCCCTAGCACCTTTCCGCGACAGGACGTCATCCCGCTCGCTTTCACGGTGTCTGGCGGCAAAATCTACACCAACGTGGAAACTGCGACGCTTGTCTATAATCGCACCGCCAATTTCCAGCTGCCGCCGCTCGTCTCGCGCGCCTACGTCCTCGAGCTCGCCGCGCGCACCTGCTATACGATCAAGAAGGACGCGAAGCGCGAAAACGTCCTGATGCAGAAAGCGGCCTACGCAAAGGGCGAGGCTATCAGTGACGAGCGCAACAAGGTGTCGCGCAAGGCTCCGCGCTGGATCAGCGACGCCGAATATGCCCGCGCCGGCATCATGGAAGAGTTCTGATGTTCCGCGCCGGGCAGCCGAACTTCAGCCGCGGCGTACTCGCCGAGCATCTGCACGGCCGCTTCGACGTCGACGCCTATAATGCGGGACTGAAAGAGGGCACGAACGTCATCATCCTCAAATATGGCGGGCTGACCAAGCGGCCCGGCACCCGCCTGGTCGCCGAGGTCATCAACGGCGAAGAGCCGACGCGGATCATACCGTTCCAGTTCAGCTTGACCCAGACCTATGCTCTCGAGATGGGGCAGGGATATATGTCGCCCTGCGCGCTGGGCGGGCGTGTGCTTGAGGAAGAGCTCGAAATCACCGGAATCACGAATGCCGCCAATGCCGAGATCGAAATCGCCTACCACGATTATTCGGTCGACCAGCTGATCTACCTAGACGGCATCGAGGGACAGCTCGGGGAAAGGCTCAACGGGCGCTTCTGGAAAGTCGTTTCCGTCGTCGATGCCGACAAGTTCACGATCAATGCAAACACCCTCGGGCTCGATCCGTTTACCGGTGCCGATGGCGGTATCACGCGCGTCGGCGCGCCCGATCCGCCGCCCGCGCCTCCGGTCGTGCCGCCGCCCGTGGAGCCCGATCCGCCGCCCGGCGTCGGCGGTGGCGGCGGCGGCGGCTTTGGCGGTGGCCCTCGCAATAATAATAATCCGATACCCTGATGGGTGCCTCTCGCGCATATGTGGTCGGCAGTCCCTACAACGGCATCGAGCTTGCCGACCTGGACTTCGAACAGACAGCGGACACGATGTTCCTCGCGCACATCGATCATCCGCCGCAGGAGCTCCTTCGCGCGGGTCACACGGAGTGGCTGTTCGGACCGATCGCGTTTGGCCCTACGATCGCGGCGCCGACCGGGGTGAACGCGGTCGCCACGACGCCGAACACCGACGCCAACAATGGCGGTGCGGCCTATTTCCCGCAGACCGACAGCTATGTCGTCACCGCGGTCAATGACGATACTGGGCAGGAGAGCCGCGCCAGCGCCGAGGATTCGGCGACGAACGACCTCGGCCTGAAGAAAAACTACAACACGATCAGCTGGACAAACTCGGCCGGCGCCACGCGCTATAACGTCTACAAGGCCCATAATAGCCAGTTCTTCGGCTATATTGGCACGACGGAAGACACGAGCTTCACCGACGATAATATCGGTCCGGCGCTCGACCAGGCGCCGCCGCAGGGCTTCAATCCCTTCCCCGGCGCCGGCGACTATCCATCGACTGTCACCCTGTTCGAGCAGCGCCTCCTCTTCGCGCGAACGAAGAACGCACCGAATGCGGTCTGGGGAAGCCGCTCCGGTGGCAGCCAGTTCCGCAACTTCGACCGTTCGCGGCCCTTGCGTGCCGACGACAGCCTGTCCTTTTCGATCGTCGCCGGGCGGGTCAACAGCGTCGAGCAAATGGCGTCGACGACGAGCTTGCTCGCGCTGACCAGCGACGCCATCTTCAACGTCGACGGTGACGGCAATGGCGGCGTCATCACCGCGACCAGCCAAGCCCCGCGGCGCCAGATCGGTCGCGGATCCTCGCGGCTCCCTCCGCTCGTCATCGACAATGTCGTCTTTTACGCGCCCTCGGTCGGGCGCAGCGTCCGCACGATCAATTTCAGCTTCGAGATCGACGGGCTCAAGAGCGACGATATCAGCATCTTCTGCAGCGACTTCTTCCCCAAGGACATGACAATCACGTCGTGGTGCTATTCGCAGGAACCGCGCTCGCTGATCTGGGCAGTGCGGAGCGACGGAAAGCTGCTGTGCTTCACCTGGGAGCAAGAGCAGAATGTCTGGGGCTGGACGATCTGCGAAACCGACGGCGAGGTGCAGTCGATCTGCGCGATAAGCGAATTGGGCGAGGACCGGGTCTATCTCATCGTCAAGCGTAGGATCGGCGGGACAGACCGCTTCTTCGTCGAGCGCATGGCGTCCCATGACTGGGCCGAGCTCAAGGAATGCTGTTTTCTCGATTGCGCCGTCACCGGCGAATTCGAGGAGCCGCGCAGCACCTTCAGCGGCCTGTGGCATCTTGAAGGGCGGACCGACGTCGCCGCCCTCGTTGACGGGGTTCCGGTCACCGGGCTCACCGTCACCAACGGCACGGTCACCCTGCCGCCCGATGTGCCGCGCGGCTCCTATGTGACCTTCGGGCTGCCCTATGGCGTCGATATCGAAACGCTGCCCGTGCGCGCAAATGTGCCGGGACAGGGTTGGAACGTCGGCCGCAAACAGCAGGCCGGCGAAATCGTTCTCACGCTGCATCGCAGTTCCGGGGTCTTTGCCGGGTCGAGCGTAAGCGACACGGTGTATGTGAAGCAGCGGGTCGCGGAAGCCTATGGCAGCCCCGATAATCTGATGACCGGCGACTATCTCATCAATTCGGGGAACGTCGAGCAGGGCAAGGTCTGCGTACATGTGAAGCAAACGGCGCCGCTTCCGCTGACGCTGCTTGGCGCCTTCGTCGATCCGGTCATCAATGATTAGCGGGATCCGGCTGGAGCTCGCCCGCACCAGGCATGTAGGATCGGTTGCGCGCCGGATGCGCGCGGTCGATGTCCGGGAATGCGCGGCTTTTGGCCACACGCCCAAGGCTGCCCTGCGCGAATCCATCCTGAACAGCGACAAGGCGTGGACTGCGTTCGTCGACGGGCGTCCCGAGGCGATCTTTGGCGTCGTGGTCAACAGTGCGCTGACCGGCGAGGGTGCGCCGTGGTTCCTCGGCACTGACGTCGTCTGGCAGCACGCGCGCGCGCTGCTCGGCATGGGTCCGGCGCTCATTGCTCGCCTTCACGATTCAAGCGAGCGCCTGTCCGGATATGTGTCTTGCGAGAATGCCGCGGCGATCCGGATGCTGAAAAAGTGGGGCTTTAAGGTGGGCGAGGATCGCCGTCGGGTCGGCGGACTTCCATTCTACGGTTTCGAGAAGGTGCGAGATGTGTGATCCGGCGACACTGGTGATTGCGGCGACGGCGGTGACAGCTGTCGGACAGGGCTATGCCGCGCTGCAAAGCGCTGCCGCCTCGCGGTACGAAGCGCGCGTCGCCGACCAGAACGCCAAGATGGAGAACGAAGCGGCGTTCCGCGCCAACGAAAACACGAAGACCGAGGCGCTGGCCCATTATCGGCGCGTCGCCCAGCTGAAGGGCGAGCAGCGCGTCGCGCAAGCCGCGAACGGCGTCAGTCTCGATTTCGGGTCGGCGGCCGATGTCGCCGGCGATACCGACATGCTGGCGCGCGAGGATGCCCAGCGGATTTATGATCAGGGCGCCGAAAAGGTGCGAGGCTTCGACATTAGCGCTGCGAACTATCGGTCGAGCGCCAAGGCGTCGCGGTTCGCCGCGAAGGGCGCCCTCGTCAAAGGTGCGTTCGACATGGCCTCGACCGCGCTCGGCGGCGCCTCGCAGTACAGCAAGATGAAGTCGGCCTGATGCCGCGCGTTCAGGTTTATCAGGCCGACCAGGTCGCGCCCGCCGAAACTACCGGTGCCCGTCTCCGCGCGGCGGACATGGCGGCGGGCGGGCTTGCGATCGCGCAAGGCGTTGCCAATCTCGGGCGCGCCGGTGCCGAATTTGCGCAGGCGCAAGCAGATATCGACCTCCGGTTCGATGATACCGAAAGCCGTAAGGCAGCGCAGCGGTACCAGACTGGCGCCGCGAAGATCCTTTCGGACTTTCAGCTGGAGACCGGTTCGAATGCCTATTCGAAGCGCGCGGCTACCGAGGAGGCGCTCAAGAAGCTGCGCGAAGAGGCGCTCGGGGCGACGACGAACGACCGGATGCGCCGTATGGCCAATGACCGAATCGAGGGCCTTTTTGGTGCCGACAGCGTCAAGATCGGCGAGCACGCCACGCGCCAGTTGCGGACAGAGCAGGAAGGCACCCTGAAATCGCAGGTCGTCTTGTCGGGCGAGGATGCGGCCGCGAACTGGGACCGGCCGGACCTGATGGGTGCCCACATGGACACGATGAAGGCGGCTGTCGACGAGCTCGGCGCGCTCAATGGTTGGTCGCAAGACCAGGTGCGCCTCGAAAAGTCGAAAGCGGTGAGCGCCGTCCATAAGGATGTCGTCAATCGCATGCTTGCCGATGACGATATCGACGCGGCGCAAATCTATCTCGAGGCCAACGCCGACGAGATGAACGCGAATGACGAGCTCGCGCTTCGCAGTGCCATGAAGGAGCCTCTCCTCACGCGCCAGGCGCAGGGCGATTTCGACCGCGCGATCGGGACGATGCCGGTAGCCGAGGGGGCGAGCACCAAGGAAGCCGCCCCGGCCGGAACGACATTCGACGCAATGGTCGCGGTGACAGCCCAAAGCGAATCGGGAAACCGCGAGCGCGACAGCAAGGGTCGCCTGATTACCTCCGCCGCGGGCGCCCAGGGCAAGATGCAGGTCATGCCGGGGACGAACACGGATCCGGGTTTCGGCGTCCGGCCGGCGAAGGATGGCAGCGATGCCGAGCGTACGCGTGTCGGGCGCGATTATCTCGCCGCGATGCTGAAACGCTATGGCGGCGATCCCGCGAAGGCATGGGCGGCCTATAATGCTGGCCCCGGCGCGGTTGACGACGCGATCGCCGGGGGCGGCGACTGGCTTTCGCGCCTGCCCGGCGAAACGCAGGCCTATGTCAAAAAGAATGTCGCCGCGATCGGCGGTGGCGCGCAGCAGTCTGCGCGGACGTGGGACAAGGCCGCGGTCTATAGCCAGATCGATGCCCTCGCGGACAAGGAAGGATGGTCGCCCGAGCGCCGCGAGCGTTCGAAGCTGTGGGCGGATAAGGAAATCGCGCGCGACGAGCAGCTGAAGGCGCGCGACGAGAACCAGGCCGAACGGGAAGCGTCGGAGTGGGTCATAGCCAACCCGAACTTCACCGACATTTCCCAGATGCCGGCTCGCATCCGCGACCGGCTCAGCCCCGAGGCGCAGCTACGTTATATCGATGCCGGCAAGCGCAACGCAAAGCCGAAGGACATCCCGGCGAATGGTGCGGACGCGCTCGCGCTCAACCTGCTGTCGATCTATGACCCCGAAAGCTTCAAGGCCATGCCGCTCGGCCAATACGCAGGCAAGGTGACCAAGTCCGAACTCGAGGGCCTCGCGACGAAGCAGGCGAAGATGCGGACCGAGGCGCCGAAGGACAAGCATCTGCGCAGCGGGATCACGGGCGCCATCGAATGGGGCCAGAAATATGGCGGGTTCGGCAAGTTCTCCGACGAGCAGCGGGTCGCCATTTACGGTGTCATGGAGTCCGAGGCCAAGCAGCTGCTCGAAAATGGCGCGAAGGGCCTGACGGAAGACGACTATCTCAAGCTGTTCAAGCGCGCGACGCGCGATGTCCCGACAACCACCTGGTATGGCGGATCGTCGTCGCGGCCCCTCTACGACATGGGTGCTTCGAATATCCCTGACGCGACCCGAAAGAAGATCGAAAGCGCCTATAAGCGCACCTTCGGCAGAGATCCGACCGATGAGGAGGTCGCCGATTACTGGCGCCGCTACTACGCCAAATAAAGACGCGGCCAGTGTGCATGTCCCGAAGACAGAGGCCGGCCGCGTGCGATATCTATCCCTTAGGCCGCGACGCGCTTAGCTGAAAGCTATTTCGCGACGGCGTCCTTGAAGGCGGATTCGGCATCCTTGCCCTGGCGCTCGCGCTCGGCGCTCTCGAGCTTCTTGATCCGCTCGAATGCGCGGTCGGTGCCGAGGTCGCGTGGAGCCGCAACGGGGCTTTGAAGACTTACCGCTGCAGCCTTGGCGATCGTCTTCTGATTTGTTTCCACGGCATCGGCGCGGCCTTCGAGATCCGCGACGCGTTGCTCCAGTTCGTCGATCTTCGTTGCCTGGTCGGAATTGTCGGTCGGCGCGGCGCAGCCGGCGAGGAGAAGCGGCAGGAAAATAGCGCGATTCAAGAGCATTTGCGTCATCCCTAGCGTTCCGGGGCAACAGACGAGGTGCCCTTTGCCCCCCCCTCTTCCCGGCCTGGACTATTACGATCAGCGATATCGCCCACGCAAGCCCGCCAACGAGCCGGTAGCACGTATCGATCCCGTTGAAGCGCAGATGCGCCGCGAGCGGGACGACAAGACGCGGCTAGATCTCCTGCTTTCCGCTTCCCCGGAGACGGTCGGGCGGGCGACGGCGATCGCCAAAGAGATCGGGGTGCCACCGCTCACCGTCGAGGATCGTCTCGCCGAAGCGGAAAAGGGCCGCGATGTCCGCCGCTTCATGACTGTGGCCGAGCGTTACCCCGCGATCGGGAAATGGGCTGTAGCGCAGCCGCGCGGCGCCGCGGCGGCGTCCGACGACTGGGACAGCTTGTCGCTTCTCGGTAAGGCGTGGCGCAGCACGCGCGAAACGGTGACCGGGCTGGGGCCGTCCTTGATGTCGGGCATGTATTCGATGGGCCAGAATATGGACAGCGCCATCGGCGCTGTCTCTGACACGCTCGACGCCATCGATCCGAAGCCTGCTATCGCGGGCTTCTTCAGCGACCTCATCGCCACCTACACGGGGTATAACCCGCGCTGGGATAAGAGCTTCGAGGAAAGTCAGCGCATTCGCCGCGAAGCCCAGGCGAAACGGCAGGCTGCGCTCGCCGCGGCGTCGGAAGACTGGCGACCGAAATCGACTAGCTGGATCGCGCGCGAGCTTCTGGCGGGTACCGAATCGATCCCGATGTCCGCCGCAGCCGTCCTGACGCGCGACCCTAAGGCGGCATCGGGCGTGTTCGGCGTGCTCACAGGCGCCGGCGAATATCAGAACGCCCGCGATGCCGGCCTCGATCTCGGAACCTCGCTGGCCTACGGCGCGCGGCAGGGTACGGTCGAAGCGCTGACCGAGCATATTCCGGCGGCAAAGCTGCTCGGCGATATCGCTGCGCGCTCGCCGCTCGGCAAGCTGCTGCTGAACCAGCTCGTGTCCGAGATCCCAGGCGAACAGGTTGCGACGCTGCTCCAGGACTTCGACAGCTGGGTGACGCTCAATCCCGAAAAGACGATGTCGGAGTTTATCGCCGAGCGGCCGGACGCTGCCCGGCAGACGCTCCTCGGGACAATCGGCGCCGTCGGCACCACGGCAGCGGTCACGCGGACCGCGCAGAAGGTGACCGAGGGCGCGGCGCGCCTGGCGGCGCAACGCGGCGAAGCCGAGCGCGCGACGCGCGAGGGCGCCATCCTCGAGCAGTTTGGTGAGGCGGCGCAGAAGTCAAAGCTGCGCCAGCGCGATCCCGATGCCTATGCCGCGCTGATCCGCGAGATGGCCGAGGAGAGCGGCGCGACCGATGTGTATATCCCGGCCGAGGCCATCCAGGAATATATGCAGTCGGGCGATTTCGACGCCGAGGCATGGGCGGATTTCGAGCAGGAATCGCTCGAGGCGATGGCGACGGGCGGCGATGTCGTCATGCCGGTAGAGCGCGTCCTGTCGGCATTCCCCGGAACCCCGGCATGGGAGGCGCTGCGCGATCACATGCGCCTGTCGCCAGGCGGCATGTCGCGTTTCGAGGCCGAAAGCTTCAATGCCGAGATGGCCGACCTTCGCCAGACGATGGAAGAGCAGGCGGCGGCGATCGACGAATTCGACCGCGAGATGATGGAGGCGCGCGAGCGGCTCGTCACCAACGTCGTCGAAAAGCTCCAGTCGGCCGGATATACGCCGTCGGTAGCGCGAACGCAGGCCGAGCTCGTTACGGCCCGGTACGAGACGCGCGCGATGCGCAAGGGGCAGATGCTCACCGGCCGGGAGTTCGATGACGTCGACGTCGTGCAGATCCTACCCGAGCAGCTGGCGCTGCGTCAGAAGGACGATGGCCTCGACCGCGTCATCAACGCGATGCGCAAAGGTGCGCCTGGCGCAAAGCAAGGCCCCTCGCTGCTCGATTTCATCGCGCGCCGCGGCGGTATCGACGATGTCGGCGGCGATATCGCCAGCATGGGCGGCGACGCATGGCACCGCGGCGCGCCGTTTCGTAAGCGCCTGATCCGCGCTTCGGACAAGGGTCAGGGTAGCTTCGTCGGCAGCGAACAGCGCGACACCGCGCCCGAGGACGTGCTGCGCGCCGCGATCGACGCGGGCTATTTCCCCGAGCTCGCCGGCCGTGAGACCGGGACCTATGACGACGCGCTCGACAACAATATCTTGCTCGATGCGATCGGCGCCGAGCTTCGCGGCGAGCCGCGTTACGCCACCGAAACCGATACATCGCTGTCGGATGCGGCGCTCGAGCTCGCGACGCTGCTCGCCAACGAGGGCCTCGATCCCGCGACGGCAACCCGCCGCGAAATCCGGAATGCCGTCGCGGCCTACTCCGCGCGCAATGCTGCCGACGGCCGGAACTATCAGCAGGCGGGTCTGCGCGACGATATCCGCGAGGCGTGGGAGGGAAGGCGCACGCGCGGCTTTATCGATCTCGGCCCAGTACCGCAGGCGCTCGTAGATTATGGCCTGCCGGCCGGAACGCTTCAGATCGGGCGCGGCAAGATACGGACGATCGCGGGCAAGCACGATCTCGACATGAGCATCCTGACCCGCCTGGGCGCGCTGCTCGAACAGCCGTGGGCGATCTATCCGTCGAGCCTCGCCGGTTCCGGTCGCGTCGTCGTCGCGCTGCCCGTTCGGGACAATAACGGTGATCCCGTCGTCGCGGCGATCGGCGGCGACGGCAAGCTGTCGATCGTCAACAGCGTGTACGGGAAGAAGCCCAGAGGCAGCGTCGACGGCGATACCCAGATTCTGCAGGCGGTGGCGGCCGCAAAGGCCAAGGGGCAAAAGGTGCTGGAAGGTGACCCTCCGGCACGTGATCCCGAATTAGTATCGGGCATTAGGCCGGAGAGGCCGAGGCGACCTATACTCGGTCTGCCCTCGAAAGACAAACCGACCAGCCTCGAGCAAAGCGGCGATCCGGCCTCTCCTCGCGGCAGGATCATTTTTCCGAGCGGCGAATTCACCGGCGCCGCGTTGATCGAGCTCTTCAAGTCGCGCAACCTGTCGACCTTCCTTCACGAAACCGGGCACCTGTGGCTCGAAGAGCTGCGCTCCGACGCGCTGTCCGAGGATGCGACGAACCGGCTTCGATCGGACTGGGAGGCGGTGACCGAGTGGTTCGCCGCCAATGGCCATCCTGTCGCGAATGGCGTCATCCCGGTCGAAGCGCATGAGATGTGGGCGCGCGGCGTCGAGCAGTATCTGATGGAAGGCAGGGCGCCGGTACCGGCGCTGCGGAGCATCTTCGAACAATTCCGCGCCTGGCTGGTCAGCATCTATCGCAGCGTGAAGGCGCTTCGCTCTCCCCTGACGCCCGAAATCAGGGGCGTGATGGATCGGCTCATCGCCACCGACGACGATATCGCGCTCGCCGCGCAGGAACAGTCGATCGCACCGCTCCTTACCGACGCCTCGGATATGACGAGCGGCGAGTTCGAAGCCTATCAGCGCCTGACCGCCGACGCGCGCATAGAAGCGCGCGGCCAGCTGCTCGACCGTACTGTGCGCGACGTGCGCGCGCGCAACACGAAGCGCTATAAAGAGATCGCCGCGGAGCTTCGCGACGAGATCGAGGCCAGCGTTGCCGAGCGCCCGGCGTTCCGTGCCATTTCTGCGATGCGCTCCACCCCGATCGACCGGCGCTGGGTTGTCGATTACATGGGCGACGAGGCGGCGGAGGCCATGCCGCGCGGGGTTCCGCCCCTGATGCGCAATGGCGGTGTCCATCCCGACACGATCGCGGAGCAGGCTGGGTTCGCGACGGGCCGCGAAATGATCGAATCGCTCATCGAGCTCGAGCTCGCGCACCGCACGGCGCGCGAGGAAGGCGATCAGCGCGGGATGCGCGATCGGATCATCGACGAAGAGCTCGATATGATGATGCGCGAGCGCTACGGCGAGCCCCTCACCGACGGCAGCATCGAGCGCGAAGCGATCGCCGCGGTGCATAACGACCTGCAGGGCGAGGTCATTGCGGCCGAGGTCCGCGTGCTCAGCCGCAAGGCGGGGCAGGCGCCGACACCCTACTCGGCTGCCAAAGACTGGGCCCGGCAGAAGATCCGCAGCGGGCGCGTCAGCGTCGAGGCGATGCCGAGCGCGCTCCAGCGCTATGCCAGGGCGAGCAAGAAAGCCGCGCGCGAAGCCGAGGTCGCCTATCTCGACCGCGATATCGAGGCCGCATTCCGCGCAAAACAGCAGCAGATGCTGAATAACGCGCTCTATTCCGAGGCCAAGAAGGCGCATGAGGAGGTCGAGGCCGCGCGCGTCCGGCTGAACAACATCGCTAGCAAGGCGGTGATGAAGTCGGTCGACCAGGAATATCTCGAACAGGCGCACGCGCTGCTCGAGGCCGTCGACATCAAGCGCCGGTCGCAGAAGGGCATCAATCGCCAGGGGAAGTGGGAAGAATGGTCGGCGAAGCGACAGGCGGAAGGATATGACATCGTCGTGCCGGCGTCTTTCGAGGCGACGATCGGCAAGAACAACTGGACGCGGCTGACCGTCGAGCAGCTGCTCGGGCTCGACGAGGCGGTACGCCAGATCATCCATCTCGGTCGCCTGAAGCGCGAATTGCAGGACGGGCAGGAAAAGCGCGAATTTGAGCTCACGGTCACCGAAGCGGTGCAGGCGGTCGCGAAGCTGCCGCAGCGGGCGCCCAGCGATCTTATGGAGCCCTCGCGCTGGGACGCCATCAAGTCGAAGGTGCTCGCCGCCGACGCGGCGCTGCTCAAGATGGAGACGGTTTTCGACTGGCTCGACAGCGGCGACAGCAACGGCATCTTCAACCGCATCGTGTTCCGTCCGCTCGTCGACGCGCAGGAGAACGAGCGCGCGCGCATGGCCGACATTCTCGGACAGCTGCGCGCCGCGCTCGAAAAGGTCGATGCAAAGACGCTCAAGTCCTGGTCGGACAAGATCACTGCGCCCGAGCTCCTCAACCGCGAAACCGGCAATCCCTTCGTCATGACTCGCGAGATGGTGGTCTCGATCGCGCTCAACACCGGGAACCAGGGCAATTTCGACAAGCTGCTCGGCGGCTACGGCTGGTCGGAGACGGGCGTTCTCGCGATGCTCGACCGCGTGATGACAGAACAGGAGTGGACCTATGTGCAGGAGGTCTGGGATATCATCAACAGCCTGTGGCCCGACATCGAGGCCATGGAGAAGCGGGTCAACGATATCGCTCCGGAAAAGATCGAGGCACGGCCGGTGCAGACGAAATGGGGCACCCTCAAGGGCGGCTATTATCCAGTCGTCTACGATCCGCGACGCAATTACGAATCGGAAAGCTACGCGGCCAAATCGGACAGCCTGTTCGAGGGCATCTACACCCGCGCCACGACGCCGAAGGGTTTCACGAAAGAGCGCACCAACGTCGAGCGGCCGATCCACCTGAGCCTCGGTGTCATTCACCGCCACGTCGGCGAGGTCATCCACGACCTGACGCACCGCGAGGCGATCATGCAGGCGGACAAATTCTTGCAGGCTCGGCCGGTTATGAAGGCCGTCGACGACAGCCTGGGGCCCGAGGTCCGCAAGCAGTTCCGTCCGTGGCTTCAGCGCATCGCCAACGAATGGGCGTATGACCGGGCCGGGCAGGCGGGCGTCGAGGGCTTCATCAAGAAGGCGCGCCTCAATGCGACAATCGTCGGCATGGGCTACCGCCTCTCGACCATCATGATGCAGGCGGCCGGCTATTCGAACAGCATCGAACGGATCGGCGCGCGGTGGGTGCTGCCGCGTTTGAAGGATGTCGGCAATCCCGAAGCGTGGAACTTCGTGCTTGAGAAGTCGAAAGAGGTCCGCGCCCGCATGGACACACTCGATCGTGATATCCGCGACAACGTCCGGAAAGCGGCCGGCCAGCGCAGCCTATCGGCGGTCAAGAAATTTGCGTTTCACGGCATCGGCTATCTCGATCGCATCGTCGTCATCCCGACCTGGCTCGGCGCCTACGATAAGGCGATCGCGGAGAAAATGTCGGAAGAGGACGCGATCTACGCCGCCGACAAGGCCGTGCGTCAGTCGCAGGGCGCCGGCGCCGCAAAGGATCTCGCCGCGATCCAGTCCGGCCGGGGCACCTTCGGCGAGGCCGCCAAACTGCTGACCATGTTCTACAGCTACATGTCGGCCTTCTACCAGCGCCAGCGCACCTTCGCTCGCGACGTTCGCAGCGCGCGCCTCTCCGACGCGCCTGGCCTGATCGCGCGCGCCTGGTGGCTGTTCGTCGTTCCCCCGCTCCTGTCCGAGATCCTCGCCGGGCGGACGCCCGACGATGACGATGACGAGAGCTGGGCAGAATGGTCGATCACGAACATCATGTTCCAGATTTTCGGGCCGGTGCCGGTCCTGCGCGACATCGGTCCGACCCTATGGGCGAAGGCAACCGACCGGCCGTCTTTCGGCTATCGCTTCACGCCCGCGCAGGGGGGCATCGAAAGCGTCATCAATGTCGGGTCGGATCTCGGCAAGATCGCGCGCGGCAAGGAAACGAAGCGGGCGACGCGCAATGCAATTGAAACGGTGGGCTATTTTACCGGGCTCACCACCGGACAGATGGCCGTCGCGGCGCAATTCCTGGTCGATGTCGGCGAAGGCGACGCACACCCGGACGGAATCGGCGACTGGTGGCGCGGGCTGACCACCGGCAAGACCGAATAGGCGTTCCGATTCAAGCAGCCGCGTCGCCGCCCTACCCCAACTGCACGGCAACTTGCGGATGGATTAAATGGCTGTCGAGACGACGAATGCCTTCAGCGGCCCTTTTCTCCCGAACGGGGCGACCCTCGTTTTCCCCTTCACCTTCACCGCGCCGAGCCCGGCCGAGGTCGAAGTCGTGCTGCGTAGCGCCGACGGTACCGAAACCATCGCGACGGGCTACACGGTTGCTCTGACGCCGGGCGGCGGCGGTAGCGTGACCTTTGCCGTCGCACCGGCAGCGGGGCCCGAGCTTTTCATCCGGCTCGATCCCTTCTTCACCCAGCAAATTGAATTCGAGAACGGATCCGCTTGGCTCGCCGAACCGGTCAATGAGTCGGCAGATCGTGCCGCGCTCCGCGATATCTGGCTGCGCGACCGCGTCCTTCGCGCCATCGGCTTGCCCTTCGGCGAGCAAGGGATCGTGCTGCCGCCCGCCGCTGAGCGCGTCGGCAAGTTCATTTCCTTCCTGCTCGACGGCCGTGCGGTCATGTCGCCGGGGACGGGCTCGGATCCAGCGCTGCGCGGTGAGCTCCTGGAGCCCGGCGGCAGCGAGCGGGTCACCTATACCGCACCCTTCGACGGCGCCGAGCCGCGCCCGATGCAGGATGTGATCAAAGATCTCGGTGTCAGCGTCGCCGATTTCGGCGCGCACCCCTCGCTTCCCGACAATCGCGCTGCCATTCAGGCCGCGCTCGATAGCGGCGCCAAGCGGATCTATTTCCCGTCGGGGAGCTATTATTGCAGCGTCAACGCGGGTCCGCTGAACGTCACCTTCGATCAGCAGCACCTGATTGGCCTCGGCGACGTCAACATCTTCCGCGATTACGACGGACCGCTGCTCACCTCTGCTGCAGGCGACCTGGTCATCGAGAACCTCGCATTCTGGGGGCAGTCGCAGGCGCTGGGATATGAAGGCGACCTCGTTGTGCTTACCGGGGTGCGGGCAAGGCTGGTTCGGAGCAGCTGCCGCGATGCGGGTTTCGACCTCGTCCTCAAGATGACGGGCACCCGTTCGAAGATCGAGAGCGACAAGGACGGCTACTACGGAAATGTGCAAATCGGGGAGGCGGGCGCTGTGTGTCTCTATCCCCATGTTTCCAGCGTCTATATCTCGCAGGCCCTGACGCTCGTCGAAACCGGCGTTGCCAAGATCGAAGGCGGCGTCATCGCCGGCCTGAACATTGAAAAAGGCGCCGGCGGCGCGGGCTCTCACGGACCCAAGATCTCCGGCACCCGCATCGTCGGCAACCTCAACGTACGCCAGACTTTCACCACGATCTGCGGCGGCGCTACGGTCTCTGGCAATGTCGTCGTGGGCGACGGCGTCAATCCGCTCTCCAACATCGCCTTCGATCCTACCTTCGACCAGGCGGCGGGCAGCTTCACGATCAATGCGAACGTGTCGCAGAGCGTCTTCTTCCTCGGCGCTGTCGTCGATGCCGGTCTTGCTCTGACGATCAACTCGCCGATCAACCAGATCTGG